>Ga0316576_10002172_pt1 | contig 11067 bp, 9 predicted proteins | sample S0NA_FD_203075 | JGI IMG/M metagenome (GOLD analysis project Ga0316576, IMG submission 203075) | Rhizosphere microbial communities from salt marsh grasses in Alabama, United States - S0-2_050615r3r5 | ecosystem: Host-associated > Plants > Roots > Rhizosphere | place: USA: Alabama | collected... | reverse complement strand
CTGCTGCTGGCGGTTCTCGTGGTCTACCTGATCGAGGTGTGGCCACCGAGCCGGTACGTGCGGCCGTTCCTCGCGACGGGCCTTCTCGGCGGCTACACGACGTTCTCGACGGTGATGAACGAGACGCGGGAGCTGATGGTCGCCGGACGCGGCGGCATCGCCGTCGCCTACGTCGCGGCGACCTTGCTCGCTGGGCTGACGGCAACGGTGGTGGGTCTGCGCCTGGGTCGTCGGGCGACCCGCGTCGCACGGTGAGGTCGGTGGGGACCCGCGTGGTCCGCACCCGGAGCACGGAGGAGGCGGCATGAAGCTCGAAGGGACCGCGACACGGTTGACGATCTTCATCGGGGAGGCGGACCAGCACGGCCATCGGCCGCTGTCCACCGAGATCGTGCACCGGGCGCACGCCGCGGGACTCGCGGGTGCCACGGTCATGCGGGGCATCGAAGGGTTCGGGCGATCGTCCCGCGTGCACACGTCGCGGATCATCGGCCTGAGCAACGACCTCCCGGTGGCGGTGGTGATCGTCGACGCGTCAGATCGCATCGAGGCGTTCCTGCCCCAGCTCGACGAGCTCATCAGCGAAGGCCTGGTCATCCAGGACGAGGTGCACGTGGTGAGCTACCGCGGGCGGGAGCCCGTCGACTCGTGATCGTGTGGGTGCTCATCCTGCTGGGCGCGGCCGCCGGGGCGACGGCACGCTGGTACGTCAACGAGCTGGTGCAGGCTCGACACGACAGCGTGTTCCCGTGGGGCACGTTCACCGTCAACGTCGTCGGGTCGTTCCTCCTGGGTCTGCTGCTCGGTGCCAGCCTGGAGGGTGAGCACCTCACCCGGTTGGTGGCCCTCGTCGGCACCGGGTTCTGCGGCGCGTTCACCACGTTCTCGACGTTCTCCTACGAGTCGGTCGTGCTGGCCGAGGACGGCTCGTCACGGATCGCTGTGGTCAACGTCCTCGCCAGCGTGGCCGCGGGGCTGGCCGCCGCCTTCGCCGGCTGGGCTCTGACCGGCTCGCTCGTCTGACGCGTCCACGTCGTCCACGTCGGCCGGCGTCGTCTCCCGCTGGTGCGCCGGGTCGTCCAGGAACGCCTCGCCAGCGTCGTGCAGCGCGCCGAGGCCGTAGGCGGTCTCAAGGTTCTCCTTGGTCAGCACCTGCGCAGGCGTGCCGGAGGCGACGACACGGCCCTTCATCAGCAGCACATGGTCGGCCGCACGTGCCTCGCCGAGGTCGTGCGTGGTGAGCACCACGGAGCACCCGCGGTGGCGCTCGGAGTGGATGATCGAGTCGATGGTGCGGGCCGACACGAGGTCGAGCCCGGTCAGGGGCTCGTCCAGGAGCAGCACCTCATGGCCCTGGGCGATCCCCTGGGCGACGTACACGCGCTGACGTTGCCCGCCGGACAGCTCGGTCAGGTGTCGTCGCGCCAGGTCGGTGATCTTCAGCCGTTCCATCGCAGACCGGACCCGCTGACGGTCCGCAGCGCTGCGTCGTCTCCAGATGCCCAGAGCCGGGTAGCGGCCCATGCCGACCGTCTCGGCGACCGTCAGGGGCGTGCCGACCGGCACGGTGACGTGCTGGAGGACGTAGCTGACCCGTGAGCGTGCTCTCTCGGGGGTCGTGCCCAGCACCTCGATGGTCCCCGAGGAGGGCGGGACCAGGCCGGCCAGAGCGTTGAGAACCGTGGACTTGCCGGAGCCGTTGGGCCCGATCACTGCGGTGACCGCTCGCGCGGGGATGCTGAAGGAGGACGCGAGCAGCGCCGTGTGGTGCCCGTAGCGCAGCACCACGCCCTCGGCTCGGGCAACGGTCGACTCGGGCTCGGCGCGGCAGGCGGGGTCGTCGGTGACGGCGCTCACGTCCCGACCCCGGCTCCGGCGGGCGAGCGCGGCTCGGCTCGGGCGGCCCGTACGCGTGCGACGACGCGGGACGTGGGCAGGACGACGAAGAACAGCGCGACGGGCACGATGGCCATGGTCGCCGAGGCCGCCGTCCCCGCGTAGAAGCTGATGACCAGGCCTGCCCCGACCGAGATGATGGCGATCACCACGGCGAGCCCCATCATCATCGGCACCGTGCGCGCGACGAGGGCCGCCGTGGCCGGCGGACCGACGAGGAGGCCGAATACCAGCAACGTCCCCACCGACTGGTAGCTGCCGATGACCGACGCCGCGATGAGCACGAGCAGCACGGCGTGGGTCAGGGCCGGCCGCATGCCCAGTGCCTCCGCCTTGGCGCGGTCGAAGCTGAGCGCCAGCAGGGGCCGGTAGAGCAGCAGCGCCGTGGCCACGGCCACGACGGCAAGTGCCGTCTGCCAGACGAGCGCCTCGCGAGTGACGCCGAGGGCGTCGCCGAACAGGATGGAGGTCAGGCTGCCGGCGTAGGACGTGCTCCGAGAGATGACCACCACACCGAGGGCGAGCATCCCCACGAACAGCAGCCCGATGGCTGTGTCCTCCTTCAGCGCCGTCTGGCGGTGGACCAGGGAGATCCCGGCGACCATGACGAGAGCCGCCACAGAGGCGCCCAGCACCGGCGAGAAGTCGAAGAGCACCGCCGCGGCGATGCCCGGGACGACGCCGTGCACGAACGCGTCCCCGAAGAAGCTCATGCCCCGGAGCACCAGCCACGTGCCCACGATCGAGGCCATGATCCCGGCGATCATCCCGCCGACCAGTGCACGCTGCTGGAACCCCAGCGCGAACGGGTCGAGAAGCCAGTCGAGCACGAGCGTCAGCGTAGGCCGCCGCCCGGTGGCCGGACGTGGACATGCGCCCAGCGGGTGGTCATTTCGACGCCTCGCCAGGCACGCCCTCCGCAGAGGTGTCGGACCCGGTCCGTACGTCTCAGACGTCGGTGACGCGCAGGCCTGCGCGGGCCTTGTAGCGCCGGTTCACCGAGATCAGGTTGGCCGTCATGGCCTCGACCTGCCGGGCGTTGCGCAGCCGCCCGGCGTAGATGCCGCGCATGCCTGGGACGACGTCGGCCAGCCGCTGGACCAGGTCGGTCGCGTCGCGGTCGTCTCCCAGCACCAGCACGTCGGTGTCGACGGTGGGGACGGCGGGGTCGTCGAGCAGCACCGCCGACACGTGGTGGAAGGCGGCCACCACGGTCGAGGACGGCAGCAGGCTCGCCGCCTGCTGCGCGGCGCTGCCCTCGGGCACGTCGACCGCGTAGGCGCCCTGCTTGTCGAATCCCAGGGGGTTGACGCAGCTCACCACGACACGGCCGGCCAGCCTCCCTGCCAGCGGGCTCAGCAGCTCGGCCAACCCGTCGTAGGGCACGGCGACGACGATCACCTCCGCGGACGACGCGCACTCGTCGTTCGCCGCCCCGGTCACGCGACCGGCGCGTGGGCTGTCCCCGACGATGGCGGCCGCCACCTGCTCGGCGCGGTGGGCGTCGCGAGACCCGATGACCACGTCGAGACCTGACTCGGCCCATCGGCGCGCGAGGCCGCGACCCTGCGGCCCCGTCCCGCCCAGCACACCGACCGTCCCGATGGGACGGCCGGTCCGGTCGCTGCTCACCGGCTCGCTCACTGCGTGTCCTCCTCACCTCGGGCGGTCTCGGTGCCGTCGGGGTCGCAGTGGGCGTCTGCCCACTCGGCCAGCAGCACGTCGGTGTCGTCGCCGATGCGGACGGCGCTCACGGCTCCGGTCGACGATCGTGAGAACCGGGGCGCCGCAGCCGCCTGGACCACACCGTGCACCTCGACGAGCGTGCCACGCTCGACGAGGTGCCCGTGGCCGGCTGCCTCGTCCCAGGTGAGCACGGGGGTGACGCACGCGTCGACGCCGGCGAACACCGCCGCCCACTCGTCTCGCGTGCGCGCCGCGAGCGTCTCGGCGAACACCTGTCGCAGCCGTGCCCAGCCCGCGACGTCGTACTGGGCGGGCAGGTCGGCCTCGCTCAGCCCCAGGCCGTCGAGCAGGGCGGCGTAGAAGGGCGGCTCCAGGGCAGCGACCGCCACGAAGCGGCCGTCGGCGCAGGTGTAGCAGTCGTAGAACGGCGCTCCGCCGTCGAGAAGGTTGGCACCGCGCGGCCCGGCCCAGGCCCCGATCGACCGCATCGACCAGACTAGCTGGGAGAGCAGGGACACGCCGTCGACCATCGCGGCATCCACCACCTGCCCGCGGCCCGACCGCTCGCGCTCCACGAGCGCCGCCAGGATGCCGACCAGCAGCAGCATGGACCCGCCGCCGTAGTCGGCGACGAGGTTCAGCGGCGGGGCAGGCGGCGTGCCCGGCCGGCCCATGGCCGCGAGCGCCCCGGTCAGCGACAGGTAGTTGAGGTCGTGCCCGGCCCGTGGCGCCAGGGGCCCGTCCTGGCCCCAGCCCGTCACGCGTCCGTAGACGAGACGGGGGTTGCGGTCGAGGCAGGCGTCGGGGCCTACGCCGAGACGTTCGGCAACCCCGGGTCGAAAACCCTCCAGAAGCACGTCTGCCCGCTCGACCAGTCTCATCACGCGCGCACGGTCGTCGTCGCGCTTCAGGTCGGCCCGCACCCAGCGTCGACCACGCAGGGTCACGTCCGAAACTCCCACCCCGCCGATCGGGCCGGGGCGCTCGACGCGCGCCACGTCGGCGCCGAGATCGGCGAGCACCATCCCGGCGTGCGGCACGGGTCCGATGCCGGCGAGCTCGACCACTCGCACGCCGTGCAGCGGGCCGCGCCCGGGCTCGGCCACCTCTGCCATGTCTCCTCCCTGCGTCGGCTACCCACGTCGGTTACCCACGAGTAGGCTGGCAAGCCAAGCATCCCCCACGCTCTGTCCACGCGGCGGGTGCACGCGCGCGAAGGGAGCTCGCTGGTGAGCACCGAGGCATACATCTACGAGGCGATCCGCACCCCACGGGGCAAGGGCAAGGCGAACGGCTCGCTGCACCGGGTCAAGCCGGTCTCGCTCGTCGTCGGACTACTGACCGAGCTCACCGCACGGCACCCCGGGCTGGACCCCGCCATGATCGACGACGTCGTCCTCGGGTGCGTCACCCCGGTCGGCGACCAGGGCGCCGACATCGCGCGCACTGCTGCGCTCGCGGCCGGACTACCCGTGACGGTGGCGGGTGTGCAGGTCAACCGGTTCTGCGCGTCGGCGCTCGAGTCGATCAACCTGGCCGCGCAGAAGGTGCTCTCGGGGTGGGACCAGATGGTTGTCGCCGGTGGTGTGGAGTCGATGTCGCGGGTCCCGATGGGTGCCGACGGCGGGGCCTGGGCCATGGACCCGGAGACCGCCTACGACACCTACTTCGTGCCCCAGGGCGTCAGCGCGGACCTCATCGCGACCACCGAGGGGTTCACCCGAGAGGACGTCGACGCCTACGCCGTGCGCTCGCAGCAGCTCGCCGCTGCCGCATGGAGCGGTGGTCGGTTCGCCAAGTCGGTCGTCCCCGTCGTCGACCGCAACGGCTCGATCGTGCTCGACCACGACGAGCACATGCGCCCCGGAACGACGATGGAGAGCCTGGCGACGCTTCCGCCGTCCTTCGCCGCCATCGGCGACATGGGTGGCTTCGACGCGGTCGCCCTGCAGAAGTTCCACTGGGTGGAGTCGATCGACCACGTGCACACGGCCGGCAACTCCTCGGGCATCGTGGATGGTGCTGCCGTCGTGCTCATCGGCAGCGAGCAGGTGGGCCGCGATGCGGGCCTGGCCCCGCGCGGGCGCGTCGTCGCCTCGGCGGTCACCGGCTCGGACCCGACGATCATGCTGACGGGGCCGACGCCCGCCACCGAGAAGGTGCTGGCGACGGCGGGGCTACGCAAGGACGACATCGACCTCTGGGAGCTCAACGAGGCCTTCGCCGCCGTCGTGCTCAAGTGGGTCAAGGACCTCGACCTGCCGATGGAGAAGGTCAACGTCAACGGCGGCGCCATCGCCATGGGCCACCCGCTCGGTGCCACCGGCGCGATGATCTTCGGCACGGTGCTGGACGAGCTGGAACGCACCGGGGGCAGGTACGGCGTGGTGACGCTCTGCATCGGCGGCGGCATGGGTGTCGCCACGATCATCGAGCGGGTCTGACCCGATACAGGACGAGCACCGCCGCGACGAACGAGGACGGGACGAGATGACGCAGAACATGATCCGCTGGGAGTCCGGGATCGACAAGGTGGTCGTGCTGACCATGGACGACCCGGCCAGCAGCGCCAACACCCTCAACGACACTTTCCGTCGCAGCTTCACCGAGACCGTGGACAGGTTAGAAGCTGAGAAAGAGTCCATCAACGGCGTGATTCTCACCAGCGCAAAGAAGACCTTCTTCGCCGGAGCGGACCTCACCTGGCTCGCCACCGCCACCCCGGACGACTCCGATGCGCTGATCGAGCAGATCGGGCACTTCAAGGGGCTCCTGAGACGACTCGAGCTGCTCGGCAAGCCGGTCGTCGCCGCCGTCAACGGCGCCGCCCTCGGAGGAGGCCTGGAGATCGCGCTCGGATGCCACCACCGCGTCGTGCTCGACACGCCCGGGACGCAGCTGGGCTTCCCCGAGGTGTCGCTGGGGCTGCTGCCCGGGGGTGGCGGCGTGGCCCGCACCGTGCGCATGTTCGGCCTGCAGAAGGCGCTCATGGAGATGCTGCTGCAGGGGCAGAAGTACCGCGCCGGCCAGGCCGTCGAGGTGGGGCTCGCCGACGAGGTCGTGCACTCGCCCGAGGCGATGATGGACGCCGCCTACGCGTGGATCGCGGCCAACCCCGAGCCGGTGCAGCCGTGGGACGTGAAGGGTCACAAGATCCCCGGTGGGACTCCCGCGAACCCGAAGCTGGCCGCCATGCTGCCGGCGTTCCCGGCCAACCTGCGCAAGCAGGTGAAGGGCGCGCCGATGCCGGCGCCGCACCACATCATGGCCGCGGCGGTCGAAGGGTCCCAGGTGGACTTCGAGAACGCGCTGCGCATCGAGACCGAGTACTTCGTCGACCTGGCCACCGGCCCGGTCAGCACGAACATGATCAAGGCCTTCTTCTTCGACCTGCAGCACGTGTCGAAGGGCGGCAACCGCCCGGTCGAGGTCCCGCACCGGAAGGCGACCAAGGTCGCCGTGCTCGGCGCCGGGATGATGGGTGCCGGCATCGCCTACGTGTGCGCTCGCAACGGCCTCGACGTCGTGCTCAAGGACGTGAGCGTCGAGGCGGCCGAGAAGGGCAAGGCATACAGCCAGAAGCTGCTCGCCAAGCAGGTCTCCCGCGGGCGGATGAATGAGGAGAAGGCGTCGGCAGTGCTCGACCGCATCCTTGCCACCGACACCTTCGCCGACACCAAGGGCGCCGACGTGATGATCGAGGCCGTCTTCGAGGACGTCTCGCTGAAGAAGGACGTCTACGGCGAGATCGAGCCGCTGCTGGCCGACGACGCCCTGCTCGCGTCCAACACGTCCACGCTGCCGATCACGAGCCTCGCCGAGGGCGTCAGCCGTCCCGAGGACTTCATCGGCATGCACTTCTTCTCGCCGGTCGACAAGATGCAGCTGCTGGAGATCGTGGTGGGCGAGAAGACCTCCGACGAGGCGCTGGCCCATGCGGTCGACGTCGCCCTGCAGATCAAGAAGCTCCCGATCGTGGTGAACGACAGCCGCGGCTTCTTCACCTCCCGGGTCATCGGCACCTTCGTGAACGAGGCCATCGCGATGCTGCACGAGGGGGTGCCGGCACCGTCCATCGAGCAGGCGGGCCTTCAGGCCGGCTACCCCACGGCGCCGCTGGCCCTCACCGACGAGGTCAGCCTCATCCTCTGGCGCCGCATCCGCGAGCAGGGCAAGGCCGCCGTCGAGGCGGAGGGCGGTGTGTACGACATGAAGCCCTGGGACACCGTCATCGACCGGATGGTGCTGGAGTTCGACCGCGGGGGCCGCGCCGCGGGCGCCGGCTTCTACGACTACGACGAGGGCAAGCGCGTACGCCTCTGGTCGGGCCTGCCGGCGAACTTCGGTGGCATGAGCGGCGCGACCCCGCCCGACATGCCGTTCGAGGACATGAAGGAGCGCATGCTCGTCGCCGAGGCCATCGAGAGCATCAGGTGCCTCGACGAGGGCGTGCTGCGATCGGTGCCGGACGCGAACATCGGGTCGATCTTCGGCATCGGGTTCCCGGCATGGACCGGCGGCGTGCTGCAGTACGTCAACGGCTACCCGGGCGGCCCGGCCGGCTTCGTCGAGCGGGCCCGCACGCTCGCGGACCGGTACGGCGAGCGGTTCACCCCGCCGGCCTCGCTGGTCGCTTTGGCAGACTCGGGCGGTCGCTACGAGTGAGCCGCGGCGGTCAGCCGACGTAGGCCGGGCCGGGCAGCCATCCCGCTCGGCGCTGCGGCGTGCGCTGCGTCGGGCGCGTGACGCTGTGACGCTCGACGTCGCCGAGACCGAGGTGCTGCTGCGTGCGCGTGGGGACGACCTGGTCGACCTCATGGCGTCCGCCGCCCGGGTGCGTGACGCCGGCCTGGCCGCCGCCGGCCGGCCGGGTGTCGTCACCTACTCGCCGAAGGTCTTCGTCCCGCTCACCCGTTTGTGCCGGGACCGCTGCCACTACTGCACGTTCGTCACCGTCCCTGGGCGACTGGCGGCTACGGGAACCGAGCCCTACCTGTCCCCGGACGAGGTCCGCGACCTCGCCGCTCGTGGTGCCGCCGCGGGCTGCTTCGAGGCGCTGGTCACGCTGGGCGACCGGCCCGAGGACCGGTGGCCGGTGGCGCGCGAGTGGCTTCACTCCCGGGGGTACGCGTCCACGATCGACTACGTCCGTGCCATGGCGGTGCTCGTGCTCGAGGAGACGGGCCTCCTGCCACACCTGAACCCCGGCGTCATGTCCTGGGAGGAGATCGCCCGGCTCAAGCCCGTCGCACCGTCCATGGGGATGATGCTCGAGACGACCTCCCGTCGGCTGGCCGAGACCCCGGGCGCTGCCCACTACGGGTCCCCGGACAAGCACCCCGAGGTGCGGCTGCGCGTGCTCGAGGACGCCGGGCGGCTGGCCGTCCCCTTCACGACGGGTCTGCTGGTGGGCATCGGCGAGACTCCGGTGGAGACCGCCGAGACGATCCAGGCGCTCCGGGCCGTCGGGCGTCGCCACGGCCACCTGCAGGAGGTCATCGTCCAGAACTTCGTCGCCAAGCCCGGCACGGCGATGGCGTCGCAGCCCCATGCCGACGTCGAGGCCCATCTGGCGACCATCGCGGTGACCCGCCTCGTCCTCGGCCCGGCGGCACGGGTGCAGGCCCCGCCGAACCTGTCGGCCCTCGACGACCTGCCGCAGCTGCTGGCTGCCGGCGTGGACGACTGGGGCGGCGTCAGCCCGCTCACGCCGGACCACGTCAACCCCGAGCGTCCCTGGCCCCATCGTGACGACCTGCGTCGGGCGACCGCGGCGGCCGGCTTCGAGCTCCGGGCTCGGCTGACCGTCCACCCCGAGTACGTGATCCGGCCCGAGCCGTGGATCGACCCTCGCGTCCGTCCGCACGTGGCGGCGCTCGCGGACGATGGCGGACTGGCTCGCTCCGGCGCGCAGGCGACCGGGCTGCCCTGGCAGGAGCCCGACCCGGACTGGGGGAGTGCTGGTCGTACCGACCTGCACGTGGCGCTGGACCGTGCCGGTCGCGCGGGCGCGTCTCGTAGCGACGTCGACGCGGTCTACGGCAGCTGGGACGCCCTGCGCGAGGCCCACGTCGACGAGCCCCACACTCAAGATCATCCGGGGACGGGGGCTGGGACAGGGGCGGGGGCTGGGGCGGCGGGCCGGCGGACGGTCCGGCGGACGGTCCGCGTCGAGGGGGACGTCGCAGCGGCACTGCGGGCCGCCGAGCGCGACCCGGCAGGGCTGTCGGACGAGGCCTACCTCACGCTGGCTCGGGCGGACGGGGACGGTTTGCGGGCCCTGGCAGCGCTGGCCGACGAGCTGCGTCGCGACACGGTCGGCGACGACGTCACCTACGTCGTCAACCGGAACATCAACTTCACCAACGTCTGCTACACGGGTTGTCGGTTCTGCGCCTTCGCGCAGCGCCGCAGCGATGCCGACGCATTCACGCTCTCGCTGGACGAGGTCGCCGAGCGAGCCGCGACCGCCTGGGCGCTGGGCGCCAGCGAGGTCTGCATGCAGGGAGGCATCGACCCGGCGCTGCCCAGCAGCGGCTACGCCGACCTAGTGGGTGCCGTCAAGGCGCGGGTCCCGGCGATGCACGTGCATGCGTTCAGCCCCATGGAGATCCTGAACGGCGCCACCCGCGCCGGTGTCGCCGTGCCCGAGTTCGTGGACTCCCTGCGCGAGGCTGGCCTGGACACCTTCCCGGGGACGGCCGCCGAGATCCTCGACGACGAGGTGCGCTGGGTGCTCACCAAGGGCAAGCTGCCGGCGCAGTCGTGGGTCGACGTCGTGACCGCAGCCCATCGGGCCGGCCTTCGGTCCAGTGCCACCATGATGTTCGGTCACGTCGACCACCCACGGCACTGGGTGGCCCACCTGAGGGTGCTCACCCGCATCCAGGACGAGACCGGCGGCTTCACCGAGTTTGTCCCGCTGCCGTTCGTGCACCAGAACGCGCCGCTCTACCTGGCCGGGATCGCCCGGCCCGGGCCCACTCGTCGCGACACCGTCGCCGTGCACGCGCTCGCCCGCCTGATCCTTCACGGGCGCATCGACAACGTGCAGGCGTCATGGGTCAAGCTCGGGACGTCCGGGGCACGGACCATGCTCGCCGCCGGAGCCAATGACCTCGGCGGCACCCTCATGGAGGAGACCATCAGCCGGATGGCGGGGTCCGAGCATGGCTCGTGGCGCACCCCGGGTGAGCTCGACGCGGTTGCGGCCGGCATGGGACGCCCACCACGTGTGCGCACCACGACCTACGGCCGCCCCGGCGCCGCCAGGGTGGCCCTGGCCCGCAGTGTGCGCTCCTACGATGAGGCGCTGCGGGCGGAGGCGGAGCCGCGGCCGCACACATCCGACATCGAGCCGCAGGAGGGCACGGCGTGAGCAGCGAGGTCCCGGCCACCCGGACGACGCGCCAGCGCACCGCGATCGAGGCCCTGCTGGCGTCGACGGACGAGTTCCACAGCGCTCAGGACCTGCACCGCATGCTC
>Ga0316576_10002171_pt1 | contig 11071 bp, 16 predicted proteins | sample S0NA_FD_203075 | JGI IMG/M metagenome (GOLD analysis project Ga0316576, IMG submission 203075) | Rhizosphere microbial communities from salt marsh grasses in Alabama, United States - S0-2_050615r3r5 | ecosystem: Host-associated > Plants > Roots > Rhizosphere | place: USA: Alabama | collected... | reverse complement strand
GGGCTGCTCGCCCCCTACTAAATGCCAGAGTCGACCGCGAGTTGATCACGGTTTCGCAACGCCGCCGGTTGCGGGAGCCGCAGCGGCGCCGCCGGTGGCCTGCGATTGTTGGTTCGTGGTGTCGGAACTGCAGGAGAAGATTTCGACCAGAGCGAACAACCCAGCGAATTGCGCTACCGTGGACCTCATGGGACCTCCGTGAAACTCAGCGTGATAGGTGGCAGAGACGGGATAGATTGGGCTGCTCGCCACTGACCAAATTCCAGAGTCGATCGCGGGTTGATCACGGTCTCGCGACGCCGCCGGTTGCAGGAGCCGCAGCGGCGCCGCCGGTCGCCTGCGGTTCTTGGTTCGTGGGCTCGGAACTGCAGTGCGGAATGGACTCGGGGCGGTGATGAGGGCGCGGATCGTGTCCGGTTCTTTCCGCGAGGTTCACCAACCGGGCGTCCCTTGTGAAGACACCGTCCGGGGTGAAATCATTGAAGTCTCTCCTCGCACGGGCCACGGTCGGCGGCTGTGCTCAGCGTCCTCCGCTCCCTGGTCCTCGCCGGTCTCGCATTCGTCCGGACCCGCCGCCAGTTGGCCATCGAAACCCTGGCGCTGCGCCACCAACTCTGCGTGCTCAAACGGTCAGTCAAACGGCCCTGGCTGACCGACGCCGATCGCGGGCTCTGGGTGCTGCTATCGCGCCGCTGGGCAGGCTGTGCGGAACGTGTTGTCGGCACATTGCGGCGAGAGCTCCTCGATCATGTGATCGTCATGAACGACCGGCACCTGCGACGGCTGCTTCGGAGATTCGTTGGTGAGTGCTATCGTCCTTGCCGCACCCACCTGTCTCTTGGCAAGGATGCGCCCGAGCCGCGTGCGGTGCAACCGCCGGAGAGGGGGAGCGTGGTCGAGCTCCCGCTGCTTGGTGGGTTGCCCCATCGGTACGTGCGACGGGCGGCCTGACTCTGTGTTGCTTTGGGGGAGCCGACCGTCGGAGCAGTGCGTCCGCCGCGCGTCACCCGCGTGTCCGAGCTGCCGCATGTGCACGATCCGCCGCCCAGCCTGCGTCGTGTCTAACCTCTCCGAGGTCCGATCTTGGCCCCACGTCGGATGCGGCGACGTTTGTGTGATGGACAACCGCCAGGGTGATCAGGGCCGTCTCGGACCAAGGTGGCGCGTCGGGTTCACCGGAACGGATACTGCTTGACTACGGGCTCTCGCCGAGCTCGCTCAGCAACTCCGCCACGATACCATCCGAGAGCCAGAAGCCGTCGGCTCGCAGCTCCGCCACGACCGGTGCGGCGCGCTCGAGCACCCCCAGCCGCCGAGCTCCCGCGACGATGCCCAGAGTGCCGATCACGGCAATCCCGCGGGCCGCGGCGACCGCCCGGCCGCGGCGTTCATCGATGAGTAACGCGTCACCCCCGAACAGATCCTCGCGCAGCTGCGTACGCTGAGCACCGCCGAGCGGCTCCGAGTCGCCGAGCAGATCGTCCGCGAGGCCGCTGACGAGGCCTCCCCGGATGCAGAAGCCGCGACGATGCCCACCTGGAGCGACGAAAGCGATGACGACTTCGACGCATTCCAGACCACGCTGAAGCAGCTTCGCGTGGCGGATGTCTGGCGCACGGGCGATGAACCGGGCCATCGTTGACACCGACATCCTGTCGGACCTGCTCCGAGGGAAGAACCCGTGGGTGCAGCGGCTCGCCGCCGCCTACCTGGCTGAACACGAGCGCCTGACCATCTCCGCGCTCACGGTGTTCGAGGTCGTTCGACGTCGACATCAGGCCGCCCAACCCGAGCGCGCCGCGGAGTTCCTGGGGTGGGCACGCACGACTCGCGTGGTTGCGCTCGACGACGAGTGTGCACGGGTAGCCGGCGAGATTGCTGGGGCGCTGATGCGGAGTGGGCAGACAGTGGGCGTCGCCGATGTCCTGACCGCTGCGTCGGCGAGCCGAGCCCGTCCCAGGACTCGTGCTCGGCAGTGCGCGGCGCACCTAGTTACTCATCCATCACCCATCTGGTGTCGTGAACCTGCAGAGGGAGATCCAGGGCGGGTAGTGCCATTCCTTGAAGTCCGGGTCACGCGACGCAAGCACGCACCGCGCGCGTGTGAACGGCTCCTGCATACCCTTACGGCAGTCCGCATCGCTGGTGCAGAGGAACGTGCCATTGGCGAGCTCACTCGCAGGTTGACAGAAGGTCCCTCGAGTGGCCAAGGATCTCGACGTACAGCACCGCATCATGGGCGCGCAGTCGCTGGGTTTGGTGCAGGCGAACACACCGATACTTTCGTCCTCGTCTGCCCGTTCGATGAGCGCCACCCTGTTCGCGGGATCCACACACTGGCCCGTCGCCGTAGCGTACGTCCACAAACAAAGCCCAACCTGCTCCTCACACCGCTTACCGGGAGCGCAGGTGGCGCGCAGCGGGCTGGTCTCACAGTAGCTCGGACATAGCCCATCCGTGCAGGGCGTCACGCAAGCTTCGCCGGTTGGGCATGGAGCCCCTGCATTGGGAATACACAGCTCTTCGTTGCAGTAGCGGGGAGGTGCGTTTCCTTCCCGAGGTTGACAATAGCCACCTTCCATGTGTAGCTCGCAGCAGGTCGAGCCCGCGGCGCAGTCCGACGAATCGTCGCATTCGAACACGGTATCACCAGCGTAGTCGCGCTCTGGGGAAAGCGGTACACACACGGCTTCACGGCACGCTTCCTCACCTGCCTGGCACCGCGTTTCGCCGCAGGCAATGGTGCCATGGGTGTCACCGGGAACGTCGGTACGAAACCGTTCCACCTTCGTAGTGCCCGTGTCCGACGCTGGTGGTGCGCCTGCATCTGCAACAGTGGCTACGTTTGACGACGGAGGGTTTCCAGGAGCAAGTGCAGTTGGAGTGGCTGGTTCACCGGGAGTTGCTCCTTCATGGTGGCAGGCTCCTCCTACGAACAGCAAGGCCAGGCCGAGGGTAGCGAGACGCCGCATTGGCCAAGGGTACAGGGGATGGAGATCGACTGCGACAGGAACGTGAGCTTCCTTCATCCCGGGGCCGGACTGGATCTCTATCGCGTTCGTCTAGACCTGCCGCTTCTCCGGAATGAGTCATCTGGATGAGGTACTTGGACATCCGACGTTCAAAGGCTTCCGCGTCCCTGCGGTACTTGAACGTCTTGCTGTGGCGGCTGCAGTGCTCGTCAGGGGCAGCCGGGCGACCCCGTGCGTTGGGGTCGCGCCGACGGCCGCCTGGTGATGGGCGGCCGCCGCGTGGTCGTCTCCAAGCCCCGGGTGCGCCAGATGGGGGCATCATCCCGCAGATCATGCTTGAACCCCACCCGGCGCAGCCGGGACTCCAGCTCGTGATACCCGGCGAGCGAGCTCACCTCGACGATGACGTCGACGTCGTCTGTCGGACGGACGCCTGCGGCGCCGGTGTCCGTGACCAGCAAGCCGCGAATGGCGCCGCCGACAAAGACCACCTCGTCTCGGACAGGACCGAGGCGCTCAGCCGCGTGGAAAAGAGCCAGCTCCAGCGACTCGACGAAAATCACGCGAGTCGCCCCTTGAGTTCCGTGATCGCCATCGTTCGCTCGCGTGCGCGTCCACCTCGAACCGCATCGACAAGGGCTAGGGCCTCGCAGAGCTCCGGGTCGTTCCGCGTCGCCCGCGGAACGCTCGGATAGAGGGGCTCCCAGGCTTCGCCCCGGGCCTCACCTTCCGGGTCAGGCCAGACGGGAATGACGTCGCCTTCGGACAGTCGAATGCGCCCGCGGAGCGGCGGCGCACCGTGCGCCGTCGGTCGCCCGCGACTGATGCTGCCACGCTGGACGGGGTACACGTAGCGGACCCCGTGCGTGATGAGTTCGAGGAGCTCGCGCCTTCGCGGTGTGCGACGGACCTCGTCGTAGAGTCCAGCCGCCTGTGCCCGCTTGATAGCGGCGTGGACCTCCGATGCGCTGAGGGACAGCGCCGATGCGAGGCTCGGATACGTCCAATCGTCGCCCCGCAAGCCGAGATGCACGAGCACAACGATGTCCTGCGGTTTGAGCACCCCTCCGGTCCATTCGCGAATCGCGAATGATGCAAGTCGCCGTTGTTACAGCTGCGCCGCCCTGTCCCGGAACTAGTCCCACCCAGAAACCCATCCGCAGCGGAATCCTTGCAGATTCCCGGCGAGGGAGGGGATCGGAACGGGATGAGTGTCGAGCGGCGCGAGCGCCCTGCTGCCGGCGAAAACGCTGGCCCTTCGTGCGGGTCAAAGTCTCTGGACCGCTACAGTGGTGACTTGTCCATCCCAAGAACGTCGCCGCATCCGACCACTGGGATTTCCACGCCGCCGGCGTTTCGGAGTACGGGCGCAGCCTGGTCGAGAACACCGTGTATCGCTACAAGACCATCATCGGTCCGGCAATGCGCAGCCGCACGCTGCAGGGACAGAGGCTGGAGGCTGGCGAGGTGGATTGCACGAATCAGGAGGGATGACGGAGACGAGGGACGAGATGCGTGACGGCTCGGGGGGCGCCGCTATCTGTATTACGGCGCCGGGTCAGCCAGGGCGCGGAATCGTTCGAGCACGAGGCAGACCCGAAGGCATTGCGCCTCATGCACGACCCCAACGAGTGCGATAGCAACAGCGATCCCCATGGCGACGAAGAATGCGATGAACGATAGACTGGTGGCCTTCACTGGTCCCCTCCTGACTGCGTGGTGCCCCGCACGTGAAGCCGCTGGAGAGATCTATGCCGAGCACCTGTCCGGCTCGAACGGGGGCGTCCCTTGACACTCGAGATCTATCGGGCCCACGCCCAATTGCCGGTCGCTCCGCCGATCCGAGCTTGAACTGCATGACCCACCAATCTCGACTATTCGGTCGCCGTCTCCAACTCATCCATCGGAAACCATCCATCGAGGCTGATAGTCGTCTCCGGCTTGCTGCCGTCGTAGTGATTGGGATCGCCGGTCTTTGCAGTCAGTGCGACGTGACACCGCCCATCGTCGATCGCGACGAAAGTCACGTTGATCTCCCGTAGGTCCCCAGACTCGTAGACGTGTAGCCGGTTCCACATACCATCTTCATTGTCCTTCACACTCGGATGCACCTCGAGAGACGTCCCGACGAGAGGCGACAGGTTCGTTGAAGGTATCGGAATCCAGATCTCGACGGTTGGCTTCAACGACCCGTCTCCTTCCTCTTCGGGAACGTCGATATCCACGACTGCACCGCAATGAAACTCGACGTTGAGCATGACACGCGGATCGTCCTCTTCCGGAAGGCGGACGTAGACGCCGGTTCGCACGACTCTGTAGACCTCGTGGCCACAGAATCGGTCCAAGCGCATGGTGTCTTCAGCAAGCATCCCTGTCCTCCTGCAATGTGCAGTCACGGCAACTGAAGCTGGGACTCACTCGTTCACACGATGGTAGACCCGTACATGCTCAGTCTCCAGTTTGGAGAAGCCCGGTGAGGAGTTGCAGCTCGATGTCGGCTCGTTCACGCTGCCGGAGCCACACGCGGATGGGCGTCCGCGTCGCGTGAAGGTTTTCGTCTTCACACCGAACACCCAGACGAACGCACTGCGCCGCAGCAAGTCGGTCCACGCCAGCCTTTGGGCCATGGTGGAGGGCGCCCGCAGCGCGGATCTACTGGGATTCGGCGACAGATAGGTTCTCGGGTGGGGTGGGCCGAATGAAAACGTCGTTGCGTGGGCGGCTGGGTGCGCAAGCGGCGCTTCTACTGCTGCAGCTGCCGTCGCCCCTTCACTGAGCCCGTACCCGGAGTGCTCAAGGGCTACCGGACGACCCAGCGCTACCGGGCCTCGCTACTCTGGGCCTGCGAGCACTTCGGCAACCGCCTCGAACGCGCGCTCGCCGCCGCGGTCGCCGCGCTCGAGCCACGGATCGGAGCCGAGCAGCTGTACGCGCTCGTGCTCTACACGAGCGGACAGTCCGACTTCTCGTACGTATGTGCATCTGCGAACGGTTCGGAACAAACGCCGCATTGCGATCTCCGGGAAAGGGTAGAGATGGTCCTGCAATCCCGGCGAGTCGCCACCGAGACTCACCGGACCCAAACTCGGCTCAAACGCGTGGTCGCTCCCACCATGAACAACGCGGAGTGATCCGTGCGTTGGTCGGCGGTCCGCCAGCTCAGGCGGCAGGTGTCGGCCCATTTTTTACGAGTCCAGGGTCGGGGACGAGCTGTACGACAACGCTTCTCGCCACCGCTGAGGCGCGAGACCGGATCCCGGGAACTCGATGGATGTAACCGAAACGCGCATTTTTGGTACGTGTTACGGTTTATTCTGGACAGTCCGGAGAGTCGCGGTAGCCTTTCTAATGCCTGCAGAAACGCGCACCTACGGTGCGTATTTGCGCAAGCATGTGCAAGTGCCCTCCTCATCGGACTTCTTCCAAACCCACCCCGTATTCACGCGCGAAGAGTATGCACGAAGCCGCGGGGGCGTGAGTACGCGTACCGTCGACAGCCTGCTCCGAAAGCATGCGGCGAGCGGTCGGATCGCGCGGGTTCGGCGGGGGCTGTACGTCTCGGTGCGGCCGGGGACCAGCGCAGAGACCGTCGATCCCTTCCTCGTGGCGACCAAGGCGGCGCCTGACGCAGCGGTGAGCCACCACGCGGCGCTCCAGTTTCACGGGCGCACCTACTCGGTCTGGAGCCAGGTCACGTTCTTCACGCGGCACGCCGCGCGGCCCTTCAGTTTTGGACCGGTTGAGTATGTACCCGTGCGGCCACCGGTGCCCGTCGCCGAACGTCCTGACATGGGGGGCGGCATCGAGGTCGTGCCCAGCGCGGGTGGGAAGGCTCGCGTCTGCACGTGCGAGCGCGCGATGGTCGACGTGCTCCACACGCCGGCACTTGGAGGGGAGTGGGAAGAAATCTGGCGCTCGCTCCAGATGGTGGACTTCTTCGACCTCGATGCGGTGATCGCGTACGCCCTCGCTCTCGACTCGGCGACCACAGCTGCTCGCGTCGGTCTCTTCCTGGAGCACCATCGTCAACGGCTATTCGTGGAAGACGTCCATCTGGAACGACTCGCGGCACACGCTCCAAAGCAGACCCGCTACTTCGATGCCAGACGCGAGCCCGGCCGGCTCGTTCACCCATGGAACCTCATCGTTCCGGAGCGGGTGCTTAGCCAGAGTTGGGGGGAGGTAGTCTGATGCTGACGCGCGAGCAGCTCCAGCGAGCAGCCACTGACACGGGCTTCCCCATCGACTCGCTCGAGAAGGCGTGGATACTGGTCCGACTTCTCAATCTGATGGCCGTGCACCCGTTTCTCGGTCCGCGGGTGGCGTTGAAGGGCGGGACCGCGCTCAACCTGTTCGTCTTCGAGCTTCCTCGATTGTCGGTCGACGTCGACGTGAACTACATCGCCACGGCCGACCGGGAGACGATGACGGCGGATCGGCCGAAGGTAGACGCGGCGCTGTCGCAGGTGGTCGCTCGCCTCGGCCTCACCGTGAAGCGGATACCGGGAGACCACGCCGGCGGCAAGTGGCGGCTCTCCTACACCTCGGCCCTCGGGCGCCCGGCTGTCGTCGAAGTCGACGTCAACTACATGCTCCGTGTCCCGCTGTGGAGCGCGACCCCGTGTGCCTCTCGCGAGCTACTCGGCGAGCGTGTCAAGCGGTTCAACCTGCTCGACCTCCACGAACTCGCGGCGGGCAAGCTCGCCGCGCTGCTTGCTCGTGGTGCGAGCCGTGACCTCTTCGATGCGCGTCAGCTTCTCGCGGGCGAAGCGTTCGACGTGCAGCGACTTCGCCTCGCGTTCGTGGTCTACGGCGGCATCAATCGAGTCGACTGGCGGACAGTGTCGGTCGACGCCGTCACGACGACGGTGGACGACGTGAAGCGGCAGCTCTTGCCCCTGCTGCACAAGGATATTCGTCCCGCGATTAGCGACATCGAACGCTGGACTTGCGAGCTTGTCGACGAGACGCGAACGCGGCTCGGAGTGGTCCTCCCGCTGCCCGACAACGGGATCCGATTTCTTGATCGACTCAACGGCGAGGGGGAGATCGAGGCGTCGCTGCTCACCGACGATCGCGACCTCCAGAGGCGAATTGAGGCCAATCCGGGGCTGCAGTGGAAGGCATTGAACGTGAAGAAGCACGTGGGGTGAAGCCGCTCGGGCTGTGCGTGGAGAACTGGCGGGAGGCGACCTAGCCACACCCCGGCGTTGCCGTCTCTCGCTTTGGCCTGTCAGCTGAGACGGAGTCTTTCCCGAGACCGCGGGTCAGCCTTGGCGGGATGAAGCAGCTCATCCCGCTGACGATTGGGCATAGGGCTCGGAGTGCGAGGTTGCTGTTCGCGGCGATTGCCACTAGCGTCGCGCGGAGGGCCATGAAGCACACCGCATACGAACTTCACGTGCAATTGCGCTACATCGAACCCCCGATCTGGCGAACACTCGAGGTTCCGGGAAGCGCGACGCTGGAGGACGTGCACTACGCGATTCAGTACGCGATGGGGTGGGAGAAGCCGGCCAAGAAAGCGGCAACCGCCAGCCCACGAACTTGCAAGGGGCGGCGTCACGGGTAGGGCGTCGTCCGACCTCGGCAGGCAAGGGCCCACAACACGCCAACGCCCCGGAGGACCGGGGCGCAGTAGAGCGCTTGGTTGCGCGGGGGCGATTTCACCGGTGTACACGATGATCCGCCTGGTGGCGGAGGTGCGGATTGCGGCCTGAAACCGTCGTTCAGACCAGTCTGGCCGCTGCGGTGAGATTCGGCCCGCAGCGTTGTCCGGCTTGGTGGTCGAAGTCACCAGCGGGGCGGCTTGGTGATCGTACCCTTGGCGTCCTGGAGTACCGCCGGGAACTGGGAACGGCGAAGAGTCGCCTCGCGTATGTCGCGCGTGAACGTCGCCACCTGGCGCAGCCGCACACTCGGGTGCCGCCCGGGGCGTGAACAGGGATACGCAACACCTACCCGAAACCCATACTCGGTGCGCACGGCCTGAATTGGGAAGGCGAGGTCGGAGTCGTTCGTGATGACCAAGGCCTGCTCGAAGTCCTGCCGCGCAGCGTCGAGCAGCAGCATCGTCGCCAGGTTCACGTCGGAGCCCTTCTCCTCGGTCTTCACGACCTGCGCGAAGCGAGTCTCTGCACCACGAGGCTCGGCTAGAGGCATGGTGGTAACGTGCGTGAGATAGTGACCCAAGTGAATCGTAAGGTTTGGCACCGTCGCAAGGGCGCGCAGGTAGAGTTGCTGACGCTGCGGCTGTCCACCATCACCGTCCCCCGGGATCGCGCGCACGTATGCTGTGAAGTAGCGTACCCGGTGCACCTCGTGCTGCGGCAACAGCGCTCCGGCAAGCGCACCCAAATCGAGCCACCGGTACGGCGTCTGCTTGAGACAGCCGTAGTACAGATTGAAGGCGTCGACGTAGACGTTGGTTTTCACGGCAAACTCGCCCGGACCTGGATGGCCAAGCATGCGACTTGGCCCTGTACGCCTGCGCCGCCTTTTCGCACATGTGACTTGCCGGAGCGACCGGAATGCCCTAGATTCTCTGTACCCCCCCTGTCCGCTTCGGCGTCAGGGCCGAAGCCGCCGAAAGGCGGCTTCTGTTATTTGGGGCGATGCCAGAGGAGCTGCTGGGCGACCTTGCCTTGGCGGTCGGCATCAGTGTTGTGGGGGCGTGTCTCGGTCGGGCGTGGCGTGCCCCATAAGCTATAGGCGTACTCCGTCGAAACGCCGTCGGCGTGGAAGTCCCAGTGGTTTCGAGCCGAAGTAGAATCGGCCAGCCATGCGCCTTCTCGTCGCCCTGTTGGTCTGGCTGCTCCGCGCGACCTTTGTCTCACGCGGTGCCCTTGCCCTGGAGAATCTGGCACTAAGACAGCAGCTCGCTACCTCCGCTCGGAGCCAGAAACGGCCTCGGCTCAAGCCCCAGGAGCGCGCGTTCTGGGTCGCCCTCAGTCGGGTATGGCAAGAGTGGCACTCGCCGCTGGTCTTGGTGAAGCCGTCCACGGTGATCGACTGGCACCGACGCGGATTCCGGCGCTACTGGCGATGGCGTTCCCGGAAGCCTGGCCGGCCGCGCATCGCCGCCGAGCACATCGCGTTCATTCGTCGCATCAGTACCGATCAGCCCGGGTGGGGCGAGGATCGCATCGCCGAGGAGCTGGCCATCAAGCTCGGTATCCGGCACTCGACCAGCACGATCCGGCGCTACATGGTGCGACGACGGAAAACCGGACCACTGGGCTGGGCACAATCGCTGGGAATGACTCTGGGGTGTTGTCCCGACGGCAGGATCTGTTCAAGGCAAAGCGAGAGCCAGGGGCACGCTGCGGCTCGGCGGGCGCCGCACCAGCCCCGCCGCACAACGCCCCGCTGCTGTGCGCCCCTGCGCAGTCGTGACGGCGCCGATCGAATACTCGCGGACTACGACCGTTGCCGGAACGACCCGACACGGATTTCTCCGCGAACGTGGCGATCGTCGGGGAGAACCAGGGCACCAAGCACGCTATTCATGTGTCCGGTATCCGATCCAGCCGGGCGTCGTGCACTCGCTCGAGCCGTCGCAGCCACAGGCCTCCGGGAGCTTTGGCGAAAGGGAAGGAAGCGAGACTCTGCGACGCGGGTTGGCAGTGCGAAGCTCAAGGAACGGGCGCCTGTTGGACGCTGCTGCAAGGGATCACGACGGCTCCTGAACCAGGGATGATCAGCTCCCGGTCGGCCACGGAGCCACAGAACGGTGTCGCGTGCACGACGAGGCTGCTTCGGCTACGCTGACGCCCTGATGTCAGAGGCAGCACAGACTCAGCAAACCGAACGCGAACGGCTCTTCGTATCGTTCTGGAACATCTGCCTCGAGAACATGCCGGAAGGCACGTTCCTCCATCGCCGTCTGTCACCTGACGAGGCCCGTCGTCTCATCGACGACGCACGCCGTGCGGGCACGTTGAGCGGGGTGAGCAGGGAGGACCTGTTCGCGCCCTACGAGAAGCGCGAAAAGCGCAACCACAAGAATCTCTGCCACGTGCTCGGCGAGCACTACGGGATCGCGTTGTCGCTACGGGACTTCGTGATCAGCGCCGAGGAGGAAGGTGAGCGGTACCACA
>Ga0316576_10002170_pt1 | contig 11074 bp, 5 predicted proteins | sample S0NA_FD_203075 | JGI IMG/M metagenome (GOLD analysis project Ga0316576, IMG submission 203075) | Rhizosphere microbial communities from salt marsh grasses in Alabama, United States - S0-2_050615r3r5 | ecosystem: Host-associated > Plants > Roots > Rhizosphere | place: USA: Alabama | collected... | reverse complement strand
CGAGAGGACCGATGTCGCGCTCCTCGGAGCAGACGACGAGCCAGTCGATCTCCTCCAAGACCGCGTCGTGGCTGAGGTCGCGGTTGAGGTTGACGGCAAGGTCGAAGTGCCCCCGCGTTCGTGTCTTGACAGCGACTCGGTAGACAGACTTGCCATGCTCGGTGCCGAGGTGGCGGACCCAGACCCCGCCGGGCAGGATGTCATCGAGACGGACCGAGGTGCCTCGCGAGGCCAGGAAGATCCCCTCCTGGAGCATGGTGGTGCTCTTGATGGCGGCCAGCAATCGGTGTTTCGCCTCCGTGTCGACGTCCTCAGAGAAGGCGACAACGTCGTCCCAGCGATACTCGAGCCCGGTCTCCGAGTCGACCGCGATGCGCGAGGTCGGACCCAGCCAGCCACGGAAGCCGTCGTCAAGACCGACGCGCGCACGCCGCGCGAGCTTGGTTTCCTCGGCGCCTGAAGCGGTGACGCTCATCCGTGTGATGAACGCGCGCAGCTGCCGGTAGCGGGCGGGGTGGCAGGCGCCGTACTGGGCGAGAAACCGAATCAGGGAAGCGCCGACGCCGGCCTCATCCGCGACTGTGGCGAAGTGGCGTTCGGTGGCGTCGATCAGGGTACGGACGATCTCGGGTGACAGCTCGTGCTCGTTGAGGAAGGCAACGGTGTCCTCCCCGAAGAGCTTCGGTTCGGCAGTGAGGAAGGCAGCGAGCGTGTGAGGGTAGACGGTCGGCCGTTCGGTAACCGTGAGCTCCTGGAATGCGCGACGAATCACCTCTGGCCGGGCGCCGGCGGCCGCGTGACGAAGGACTGCGAGGACGGTTTCGATCAGCTCGCCTTCGCCGTGTTCGACAACCTCCGAGAGGAAGCCGACCGCCGCCATTCCGATCTCGGGGTCGTCGGAGTCAAGCAGACCGGCTGCGCTGTGGATCGCCATCAACCCATGTGCCTCGCCCGTCGCGAGCTCGGCCACAGCCCGTCGATCTGCCTCGGACGCCCGTCGAGGCATCACCCGCCGTCGCCACCGGATCTCCTCCTCACGGCGCCGACGACGATCGCGGTGCTCGGCGTCGAGGGGCGCGAAGTCGACCAACTCATAGTTGCCGAGCCACAACAGCGGCGTCGACAGCACCCGTCCGAGGTCGAGGGGACCACGTCCCCGATTGCCGTAGACCACCGAGCCGACCTGGATCTCGCCGTCTGGCAAGGCTCGGATCGAGAGGGGTTCGCCGATGCTCCCGAGGGTGAGGTGGTCACCATCGACCTCGAGCTCCTGGGACGTGATGCCGAGCGCCTGAAACAGCCAGTTGGGGACGATGATCTCGGCGCCCCCGACCGTCAGAGTCGTGCGCTGGTAGAGAAGCTTGATGGTGTCGGCGAAGTTTCGCTCGATCGTCTTTCGGCGGTACGTCCCCTTGGGTGTCAGCTCACCGAGCTCGGGGTCGAAGTCGCGATCGACGACCGCAAAGTCGACGATTCGCTCGAAGGGAGCGAGGAAGCTGTTCGCGCTGACCACCAACGACCGGAAATGGGCCTTCTTCTCGGCCGCGTCGAGGATCGAGAGGTCAATCTCCTCAAAGGCGAGGTTCGGGACAATCAGGGCAGTGTTGTACGCCCGGTGATCACCGACGAGAAAGATCCGGCCCACGGACTCGAAGTCCCGGAACAGGTTCTCGATTTTCTGCGGCGCGATCGTCTGTCCTTTGACGTTTTTGTAGATCTCCTTCTTGCGATCGACGATCCGGAGGTGGCCGCGCTGGTCGCGTTCCATGACGTCGCCGGTATGGAACCATCCGCGATCGTCGAAGGAAGGTGCGCCATCCGGATCGTCGAGGTACCCCATCATGACGTAGGGGCCGCGAATAACGAGCTCACCATCATCGGCGAGGTCGATCTCGATGCCGGGCAACGGCAGACCGATGGAGTCATCCTCGTAGCACCCGGGCGGCGTCATCGTGATGCCGCCGGTGGCCTCGGTCATACCGAAACCGCTCATGAGCTCGACGCCGTAGCGCTGGAAGAAGCGGAAGACCTCAGGGTCCAGATACCCGGCTGCGGACAGCCCCCAGCGAAGAGCGCCGCCGGTGGTTCGGCGGAGACACTCCAAGATCTCATCGTCGGGAGCGGTGGCGAGGTCGACCTCCGATCGGATCCGCTCGTGGAGCTCGAACCACTTCATCGGGATGCTGATGAGCACCGTCGGGCGATAGGCCTGCATTTCAGCAACCAACGAGTCGATGGCCGGGCTGTCCGCAAACCGGTAGGTGGCGCCCCAAAAGATCGTTCCGCACAGCTCGAGGAAGCGGCCAAAGGTGTGATAGAGAGGAAGATACGATAGGAATCGATCGTTCTCACCGATCTCCGGAAGGGCCAGGGCGCGGGCGAAGCGCTTCATCACGACGTTGCGCTGCGAGAACCGAATGCCCTTCGGCTGTCCGGTGGTCCCGGAGGTGTACATCACCGTTGCCAGATCGCCGATGCTCACCGACGCGCGCCGCTCGCCGACCTCCTCGGAGGGGATCTCGCCCGCCATCCCGAGCAGCTCGTCGAAGGACAGCACATTCCTGCGGGCTGCCGCGGGGTCGAAGGCGACCACCTGTTCGAGAGCGGGTAGCCGGTCGACCAAGGGCGCGACCTTCCTGAGCTGGGTCGTGTCTGAGACGACAACGGCGCCGGCGCCGCAGTGCTCGAGGATGTAGGCGACCTCGGCGTCGGTCGCGGTTGCCGGAATCATGACGTCAACGATTCCGGTGGTGAGGCAGGCCAGGTCGGTGAGTGCCATCTCGAGGCGATTCTCGGAGAGGATCGCAAGTGGGCGTTCGGGTGCGCCTGCGCCGAGCTGAAGCAGCCCTCGCGCGATGAGACCGACCCGCCCGGCGGCCTGGACCCAGCTGACGGCCGAAACGCCGCCAGGGGTGTTGAGCTCGAACAGCGTGCGCGGTCCGTACCCTGCCACGCGTTGCTCGAACAGCGGTCCGAAGGTGAAGTTGGAGGACTCCACCAACCGGAGGACGCGATCCGACCACTCGGCGACCACGCCGTCAGCAACGATCCGACCGAGGACCTGGGGGCGGCGCAAGATGTCGAGCATGGCCCACGCGGCCCAACGACGCTCGTCGTCGAAGCGCGGGCGCTCGGGGCTCTGGAGGCGAATCAGGCGCTCGCCGAGCGAGGCGAGCACCTCGAGATCCATGTGCTCGAGGAGGGCGTCACCGATCTGGCGGTTCTCGAGCAGCTGGACAGCCCGCTCGTCGGCCACGTCCCGACGATCGTCCGGGACCTCGGCGAGCAGCACGGCCAGCTCGGCCGCAGCCTCCGAAGGGTCGATCTCGAGCAACTCGTCAAAGACGTCCTCGGACATGTCCTTGGTGGCCATGGCATCACTCTACCCGATTTCGGGTCCCATCTCGCCAGTGGAGATCGGACTGAATTCGAGGGCGTCATGAACGGCATCGCGGGTGCCGAGGTGGCGTGCCGGTGCAAGACATGGTTCACTCGACCGCATGGAGACGAGGTCGCCATGGCGGCTGACCCGGCCGAAACGACGGCCATGGTGGTTCCGGATGGTGGTCAGCGCCGCGATTGCCTGGGTTACGATCATCGTCACCATGGCGCTGTTCGAGTCTTCAATGATCTACTTCCCGGACCGGTACCCGGTCGGTTTCTGGGATGTCGAGGCGGTCAGCAGGGCGTCGGGGACGACCATCCACGACTGCGATCTGACGACCGCCGACGGAGTCCGGCTGCACGGCTGGTGGTGTCGACCCGACAGCGTCGACGAGACCGCGACCACGACAGCCGACATGGTTCTCCTCTACTTCCACGGCAACGCGGGCAACCTGTCTCAACGGGCGGACGCCGTCGTGGAGCTGGCGCGAATGCCGGTCCAGGTGTTCATTCTCGACTACCGAGGCTACGGACGGAGCGTGGGCCGCCCGAGCGAGCGCGGTCTCTACCTGGATGCCCGGGCAGCTTGGCACTATCTGGTCGACGACAACGGAATCGAGCCCGAACGGATCATCATTCTCGGCAAGAGCCTGGGCGGAGCGGTGGCGGTTGACCTGGCAACGGAGGTCGAACCGGCGGGCCTGATTCTGCAGTCGACCTTCACCTCGATTCCGGACATGGCGGCTCACCACTACCCGTTCATTCCGCGCTGGTTGATCCGGACGAAGATGGACTCGCTGTCCAAGATCGGTCGGATCGCCTGCCCGGTGCTCGTTATTCACTCGACCGGCGACGAGGTCGCTCCGATCGCGATGGGACGGCGGCTACTGGACGCGGCGGGCGCCGAGGCGTGGTGGCTGGAGATTGAGGGCGCTGCACACAACGAGGTCTCGGTGGTCGGAGGCACGGCCTACTTCGAGGCCATCCGGATCTTCATCGAGAGCTGTCAGTCGCGGACTGGAGGGCGGAGATGACCGATGGCGACGGTCGAGTCGTTCTCATCACCGGTTGCTCGTCGGGTATCGGGCGGGCGCTGACACGTGCCTTTGGCGAAGCCGGACATCGGATCGTAGCCACAGCTCGCCGGCCCGAGACGGTGACGGACCTCGCGGGTGAGCGCACCCTGATCCAGCCGCTCGACGTCACCGAACGCGCCAGCATCGAGGCGGCGGTGGCGGCGACCGTCGAGTGGGCGGGCGGAATCGACATCCTGGTCAACAACGCCGGCTACGGGCTCATCGGTCCGGTGGCCGAGCTTGACGACGTTGACCTTCGGGAGCAGTTGGAGACGAACGTCGTGGGAGCCGTCGCGGCCGTCCGCGCAGTCGTGCCGCACATGGCGGCTCAGCGACGCGGCTGTATCGTCAACATCGGTTCAGTGTCGAGCCTCGTCGCGACGCCGTACGGTGGTGCCTACTCAGCGTCGAAGGCCGCTCTCCACCTGCTTTCCGATGCGCTACGCGCCGAGCTCCTGCCGTTCGGGATCGACGTGGTCGTGGTTCGCGCCGGGGCGGTGGCGACCCACTTCGCCGACGCGGCGGCTCGCCGAATCGATCGCGATCGCGATCCGTCCTCCCTGTACAGAGACCGTGTCGAAGGGATGGAGCAGCGGGCTGCGATGTCGCGGAATCTGGCGATGCCGGCCGACGCCTTCGCGCGCCGGGTGGTCCGGGCGGTGACGCGGCCCCATCCACCCGCGGTGCTCAAGGTCGGCGGCGGCGCCTTTCTGGTTCCAGCGGTCTCCAGGCTGCCGAAGAAGCTGCTCGCTCGCATGCTCGCCAGAAAGTTCGGGTTGGTCTGAACCTAGCCGCGACCCCGGTACAATGCTCCCTATGGACTCCCTTGCCGACAGGCAGGCGACCTTCTTCGAGGTCTTTGCGGCCACCACTATCCCGGAGGTGACAGGTCTGGACGAGGATGGCCGTGATCGAATGCTCGCGATTGTCAACGCCGGGGAGCTGTTGGCATCATGAAGATCCGGGCGTCGAAGCTCGTGGCCAGGGCCCTTGCGGACGAAGGGATCGCACACACCTTCGGCATTCCCGGGACCCACAACATCGAGCTCTATGACGCTCTTGCCGACCAAGCCGGGGTGGAGCCGATCCTCGTGACCTCGGAGGTGGCGGGCGGATTCATGGGCGACGGCGTGTCCCGGACCTCGGATCGGGTCGGCGTTCTCAACGTGGTCCCAGGCGCCGGCGTCACTCACAGTCTGTCCGGAATCTCCGAGGCCTTCATGGACCAGGTCCCGCTGGTGGTCATCGCCTGCGGGATTCGAAGCGACACCGGCGCCGCCTATCAGCTCCACGACATCGACCAGCTCGCGGTGCTGAGGCCGGTCACCAAGGCGACGTTTCGGGTGACCGCCGCCGCGGGGGTCTACCCGACCATCCGACGCGCCTTCCAGATCGCTCGCAGGGCGCCGTCGGGTCCGGTGGCCGTGGAGATTCCGGCCGACCTGTTGATGCTGACTCAGGATCTGGACGAGATCGCATGGCAGCCGGACCCCGAGCCCGAACAGCCGCTGGCGCGCGACCTGGTCGAGAGGGCTGCCCGGTTGCTCAGCGAGGCGACCCGGCCGGCGATCTATGTCGGCGCCGGCGCCCGGAACGGTCGTGAGGCCCTGATCGCCCTGGCCGAGCAACTGGCGGCGCCGGTGGTGACCACCTTTCAGGGCAAAGGGGTGTTTCCGGAGACGCACCCCTTGTGGCTGTGGACCGGCTTCGGCCGGTCGGCGCCACGCTTCGTGCGCACCATCATGGATCGCTGCGACTGCCTGTTGGCGGTGGGCTGTCGCTTCGGAGAGGTGGCGACCGGGTCGTACGGAATGGACCCGCCGCGGCGGTTGATCCACGTCGATGTCGATCCAGAGGTGCTGGGCCGCAACTTCCCGGCCACTCTGGCGGTCGTCTCGGATTCCGGGCGCTTTCTGACGGCTCTGACCAACGCGATCAGCGGCCACCGTCCCTCCGGCGAGCTCGTACGGGAGATTGCCGACGGGCACGCTGCGATCGCGGCGCGGTGGCACAGCGCCAGGTCGGGGAACCGGGTCACGCCCTGCGGGTTCTTCGAGGCGCTGCAGCGCCACTGCGGGACCGACGCGATCTACGCCACCGACAGCGGCAATGGGACCTTCCTGGCGGCGGAGCATCTGCGCCTGGAGCACCCTCGATGCTTCATCGGCCCCATCGACTTCTCATGTATGGGGTACTCGGTTCCCGCTGCGATCGGCGCCGCCTTCGCCAACCCGAAGCGCGACGTTGTCGCTCTCGCCGGCGACGGCGCCTTCCTCATGACCGGGCTCGAGGCGCTGACGGCCGCAAGCTACGGCGCAGCCCCGCTGATCTGTGTGCTCCGCGACGGCAAGCACGGCCTCATCGCCGAGTTCCAGAAGATCCCCCTCAACCGAGAGACCTGCAGCGTCCTCCCCGACTACAGTGTGGAATCCATCGCTCAGGCAGTCGGTTGCCGGTACTTCCGCGTGATCCGCGATTCCGAGCTCGACTCGGTGATTCCGGCGGCATTGGAGCGGGTGCGGGCTCGCGTCCCGGCGATTCTCGAGGTGGCCATCGACTACAGCGACCGCACCTACTTCAGTCGTGGGGTGGTTGCCACCAACTTCTGGCGGTTGCCCTGGACCGAGCGTCTTCGGATGCTCGTGCGCGCCCTGCTTCGGAGGGTTGGTGATTGACGACGGCGATACCGTGCGGCGCGTCGACGCGCCCAGCGACGGAACACTCACCAACGTCGACCCGCTGCGACCGGAGGATCGGGTCCGCGATGGGACGGCCGATTCGACCTTCAAGACCGGCGAGGTACTAGCGTCGCGCTACCGCGTCGAGCGGTTCATCGCCAAGGGCGGTATGGGTGAGGTCTACGAGGTCTTCGACCAGGAGCTCGGTGAGCATGTGGCGCTCAAGACCATCCTGCCCCGTACGGCCGACGATCCAGCCTCACTCGACCGCTTTCGGCGAGAGACACAGCTCGCGCGTAAGGTGAGCCACCCGAACGTGTGCCGGATCTTCGACATCGGACGGCATGCCCGACCCGATGGGGGAGAGACCGTCTTCCTGACCATGGAGCTATTAGACGGGGTCTCGCTGAGAACCCGCCTGATTGAAGGACCGATGACTCCGGACGAGGCCCAAGCCGTGGTCGAGCAGCTGGCCGCGGGGCTCGGCGTGGCCCACCGGCGCGGCATCGTCCATCGAGACCTCAAGCCGTCGAACATCTTTCTTGTCAAGGACGGGGACGCGGTTCGGGTGGTCATCGCCGACTTCGGGCTCGCGCGATCGCAGGTCCCGGACGCGACACAGGCCACGGTCACCGTGTCGGGCGAGATTCTCGGCACCCCCGCCTACATGTCGCCGGAACAGATCGAAGGTCGACCCGCCACGACCGCGTCCGACATCTACGCTGTCGGCCTCATCATGTACGAAATGCTGACCGGCGTCCGGGCCTTCGAGGGCGACAGCGCCTTCCAGATGGCCCTGGCGAAGCTCCGTGACACGCCGACCAGCCCGAGCAAGCGAAGCCCGGGGATTCCGCCGCGCTGGGACCGGACGATTCTACGGTGCCTGGAGAAGAACCCGGCAGATCGCCTCCCCAATGTCGAGCAGATCCCGGCCATCCTCCGCGGCGACCGCGCGCTGCCGAGGGGTCGCTGGCAGCGTAGGTTGAGGGGGAGGCCTGCCGTCTGGGGAACGGTCTCGCTGGCGGTCGTGGCGGTTGCGTTTGCCGCCATGGTCAAGCTTGACCTCCTCCCAATCGCCTTCGGTCCCCGGCCGGCACCGACCGCGCCCGAGCTCCGACGATCGGTTGCGGTGCTGGGGTTCCAGAATGCGACGGGCGATCCGGATCGAGCCTGGATCTCGACCGCGCTCGCCGACTACCTGACGACCGAGCTGGCCAGTGGCGGCTCAGTACGGGCGATTCCCGGTGAGTCGGTGGCCCTGGCCCGCAGTGAGCTCGAGGTCGGTCAGTCCACGAGTCTGGGCGCTGAAACCCTGGATCGGCTGCGCCGCCGGCTGGCGGCCGATCTCGTGGTGCTCGGGTCGTTCACCGTTCTCGGCAGCGACAGCGACGCGACCCTGCGCCTCGATTGCCGGGTTCAGGACACGGCGACCGGTGAGACGACGGTCCTCAACCCCGTGACCGGACCACTGGCTGAGCTTTTCGAGATCGCCGGGACCGCGGCTTCCGACATCAGGACTCGCCTCGGTCTCGGGGTTGCGGCGACCGCTGTCGCCTCGACGGCGTTGCCATCCGATCCGGTCGCGGCTCGGCTCTATGCCGAGGGTGTCGCGCGGCTTCGTTCCTTCGATCCAGCCGGCGCACGCGACCGCCTCGAGCGCGCCGCGAAGGCCGACCCGAGCTCGCCGCTGGTGTGGCTCGAGCTGGCCAACGCCTGGACCGAGCTCGGGTACGGCGTCAACGCCCTCGCGGCGGCCCAGCGGGCCAACGAGCTCAGCGCCGACCTCGATCGCGAGACGCGGCTCCGAATCGCGGGGCGATACCAGCTCCTGGCCAACCGTCTCAACGAGGCGGTCGACAGCTACCGCTCGTTGTGGCTGGTCTACCCCGACAACCTCGAGTACGGGCTCCGGCTGGCCGAGGCGCAGCTTGCGGCTGGCAAGGTCGAGGAAGCCCAGGAAACCGTGGCCGAGCTCAAACGTCTGCCAGACCCGCTCGGCAACGACCCGCGGATCGATCTCATCGACGCCGACGTGGCGGAACGACAGGGCGACTCGACCCGGCGGGCGGACGAGGCTCGACGGGTGATCGAGGCGAGTCAAAGGATTGGGTCGAGCCTCCTCGAGGCGGAGGCACGGCTCAAGCTGGGTGGCGCCCTGCGCGCCGGTGGCCAGTTCCAGGCTGCACAGACCGAGATCGAAGCCGCGCGAGCGCTCGAGCAGGCCGCCGGCAACCGTGCCGGAGAGGCAGGCGCGGCGTACGCGCTGTCGCTGGTCCACCTCGCCCTCGGCGACCTCGAGGCGGGAACGAAGGAGGCCGAGGCCTCGCTTGCCATGGCTCGCGAGGTGGGTTCCCGGACCCTCGAGGGAGATGCCCTCAACCTGATCGGCAGCATCCGTGTGCACCAGGGGGACTTCGCCGGCGCGCTGGAGGTGTTCCGCGAGGCTCTCGAGCTGCAGCGCGAAATCTCCAACGCCGGCGGCGAAGCCGACGCCTTCAACAACCTCGCCCTGGTGCAGATGTGGTCCGGCGACTTTAGGGCCGCGATCGACAGCTTCACCCAGGTGCGGGCGCTGTATCAGCAGCTCGGTAAGCGTCAGGGCGAGGCGGCGGTCGTGATGAACATGGCCCGGATCGACGCGGCCCGCGGCGACTTGGACGGTGGCCGCCGCCTGTTCGAAGAGGCGGCCGGTCTGTACCGCGTACAGGGCAACGACGAACTCCTCGCGGAAGCTCTCTTCGGCCTCGGCGAGGTCCTGTTGACGCAGGGCGATCTGGAGGGCGCTCGGGCTCGGCACCTGGAAGCGCTCGGTCTTCGCCGTAAGCTCGAGCTCGGCAGCGTCGTCGAGAGCGAGTTCGCTCTCGCGGGTCTGGCCTTGACCGAGGCGAACCTCGGCCGGCTCAGCTACGACGAGGTTGTGTCGGCGCTCACCACAACGGTGGCGGCGTTGGCGGACAGCGATCGCCGGGCGCTCGAGACCGACGCTCTCAACTACCTCGCGGAAGCGCAGCTCGGCGCCGGGGACGTGGACGGGGCGGAGGCAACGTTGCAACGGATTCGCGACCAGGCGGATGCCGCGAACTCGGTGACGATGATGGTGCTGCGGATCAACGAGGCGCGGGTCGAGTCGCATCGTGGCCGGAACGACGAGGCCACGGCGACGCTCGAGTCGGTGATCGAGGATGCGCGGACGGGCGCCAGCCTGGGGGTGGAGCTCGAGGCTCGGCTCGTGCTCGCAGAGGTCCTGGCGAGGGCAGGGCGCACAAGGGAGGCTGTCCAGCGTCTTCGCAACCTGCGGCAGGATGCGACAGGGCGGGGTTGGATCCTCGTGGCCGACCGGGCCGCAACGATTGAGGATCGCCTGGCGAACGCCGGCGGTTGACCGGAAACGGCGGCTCAACGGTTGACATTGGGGTATAATGAGAGTGCAGAGGGTTGGCGAGTGAGCGTCTCCTGAGGGAGCAACGAATGTGTCAAGTGACGAGACAGTGGCGGCGGAGGGCGCCGGTGGCAGTGTTGGTCTGCCTTTTCGGCGTTGCCGCGCCCGCTCTCGCCGCGGCCGAGGCTCTCGGCCAACCCTGCACCAAGCTCTTCGATCCCGGAGGCGGGATCGGGAACCTCTCCTGGCACGACCCGAACCACTGGGTGCCGGTGGGTGTGCCGGGGCCCGGCGATGTCGCCTGCATTCTGACTGACGGCATCTACCAGGTGGTCGCGGATCAACCGGTCATCATCGCCGGTCTCCAGGTCGATGTCGCCAGCGGTCCCGTGATGCTGCTGGTGAGAAACACCGACTTCACCCTCAACGGACTAGGGCTCGTCAGCGACAACACCAAGCTCAAGGTCAACGACGGCGGGGTGCTACGGACCGACGGCGGAGGCCACCTCGAGGTCCACTCGACCCAGGTGATCGAGGGCGGAACCGTGGAGGTCGAC
>Ga0316576_10002169_pt1 | contig 11075 bp, 6 predicted proteins | sample S0NA_FD_203075 | JGI IMG/M metagenome (GOLD analysis project Ga0316576, IMG submission 203075) | Rhizosphere microbial communities from salt marsh grasses in Alabama, United States - S0-2_050615r3r5 | ecosystem: Host-associated > Plants > Roots > Rhizosphere | place: USA: Alabama | collected... | reverse complement strand
GGCTATCGACTGGGCAAAGAGAGACTTGCCGTACTGCGCACCACCCACGGAGCCGAGCTCCCGCAGGCGTTCTTTCAGGAGGCCGAGCGCTACCTCAAGATTGGCGCCGTCCCGGCGACCCTGGCCGCGACCCTGGCGGTGGACGGCTGCTTCGACGTCGGTGGGGTGCTCAGCCCGGTGCGGGCCGTGGAGGAGAATCGAAGACCGGTTGCGGTTCGCTACCCCACCCGCGAGCTGGTGCTGCTGCCGGCGGAAAGCGTGCAAGACGTGGCGCATTCCGTGATCGAGGATCCGCGCACGGTGCTGCTCAACCTCGCCGCGGGGCGCCTGCTCACGCGGCGGTTCTTGGGGGAAGTCACCGACCGGCGGACGCGGACAGTGCTGTGTGGCGAAGTGAGGGTCTACGTCCTCGACGGCTCTGCGTCCATGCTGGGGCCGCGCGCGCGCATGCGGGACGCCATCCTGGTGGCCGAGCTCTCGACCTTGTCGATTCGCCTCAACGACGCCCTGCGCCGAGTGCGTCCGGTGCTGTACTACCGCTACTTCAACGAAAACGTGGGTCCGACGACGCGGGTCGCGACATCGGACCAGGCCCTCGAGGCGATCCGCGAGGTGCTCAGTACGATCCGGGCGGGAGGGACCGACATACAGAAGGCGCTCATGGCCAGCTTCGACCAGATCCGAACCGCCCAGCGCGAAGATCCCGAGCTGGCGCGAGCCCAGATCGTGCTCGTGACCGATGGGGAGGCTCCGATCGACGAGGATGAGCTCCAACAAGCTCGGGAGGCGATCGGCGATCTGCCGGTGGGCGTCAGCATCATCGCCCTGGGTGAAGAGAACCAGGCGTTGCGGAGGCTCGCGGCCCGGCAGCGCGCGCGGGGGGAGAGGGTGTTCTACCAGTTCATCGACGACCGGGAGCTCGACGCCGTCGTGACGGGCAAGACCGCCGGGTTGCCGATCCACCTGCCCGCTGCGCAGGCCCAGCAGCCGCTGTCCGAGACCGTGCGCTCGGTCGTGGAGGAGATCGAAGCCTACCAGCGAGGGCTGGATCTGGCGCAGCTAGAGCAGAGGCCTGGAGAGCTCGCAGCCCTCGACGAAGTCGGCCTCTCCCTCGACCAGGCATTTGGCGAAGCCGAGCGCGCTCGGTTCGAAGCCTGGAACCGGGACCGACGGGCACTCGAGCGACGATTCGATCGCTGGTTTCCGCAGCTGTCGGTGCCGAGCGGTCCGGTCCGCATGATCCCCGGCGAAGCCGAGCAGCAGGACCTCGACTTGCTGCTCACGGTGCTCGGCTCGGTGGCGGAGGTGACCGATCTCGTCGGCAGCCTGGAGCTGCGCCGGAAGTCCGACGCCATCGAGGTGTTCGAGCGGCTGCTACTCGACGCCGGCATGCCACCCTGGCGCGTCATGGAGCTCATGCGTCGCCATCCTGGAGTCCTGGCTCCGGCCGTGGCTGCCGTCCGCGCCGCGGCGGAGGGGTCGTCACCGGACGCCGCGGGCGGAATGTGATCGCGGGTTTGCTGACCCGCAGAACGTCAGCCCCGCGGACACCCAACAGCTTGGACCAAACAACCAGGCCAGCAGGGAGACGAGGACGCGCTTGGGGCGGTGAGCCTGGTCCCGCCCGACGTAGCCACGATTTCTCGCAAGATTGGGTTTTCGCGGAGAAAGACACCCACGACTTGCCGCGGCGGGTGAGTTTGTTCCGCGGAGCGCCGTCGGACGGCCTATCCTCGGTGCGTGCGCAGCTCGCAACGTCGCCTGATCCTGCTACTTGCCTCCGTGCCGATTCTGCTCTTCGTCTTTGCGTGGTTCTACATGCTGGGCATGGCGCATCTCGAGGGCGAACCGCGCGATTTCTTGACTAGCTTAGGATGGGCCGCCGAGACGTTCACGACGACGGGCTACGGTGGGGACCATCACTGGGATCACCCTGCAATGCTAGCGCTCGTGATCCTGGTCCAATTCGCGGGCGTGTTCCTGGTCTTCCTCGTCTTTCCGGTCTTCCTCATTCCATATCTCGAGGAGCGCTTCGAGGGGCGCTTGCCGACCCGCCTGCCCGATCTGCAGGACCACATCGTCATCTATCGCTACGGCCCCGCCGTCGAAACGTTCGTGCAGCAGCTGGAGCACGATCGAGTGGCGTTCGTTATCTACGAGGAAAGCGAAACGGTGGCGCGACGACTCCTGGAGCGCGGACGCCGGGTGGTGTTCGGACGGCTCGCGGAAGACGATCCCGACCTCAGCAGCCTGCATCAGTGCCGCGGCGTCGTCGCGAACGGTGACGATCACGCCAACGCCGTGCTCACCTTGAGTGCGCGCCATCAGGGCTATGCCGGCAAGATCGTTGCGATGGTCCAGCACCCCAACCGCAGGGCGCCGATGACGCGTGCCGGAGCTGACACGGTGTTCACGCCGACCCACATCCTGGCCGCAGCACTCGCGGCCAAGGCCAGCGCCAAGATCAGCGCACGGGTATCGGGAGCGCAGAGCCTCGGGCGTCACCTGGCGGTTGCCGAGGTGCGCGTCCACAAGACCTCGTCGCTCGCAAATCAGACCCTCGCCGAGTCCGGGGTCGGCGCCAAGACCGGTGCCACCGTGGTCGGGCAGTGGGTGGGCGGCGAACTGGTCGCGCAACCGGGTGCGCAGGCGCGCATCCCGGTGGGCAGCATCCTGATCGCCGTGGGCAGCGACGACAGCATTGCTAAGCTGGGTCGCTTGGCGAAGCCAGTGGCCACCGAGGGGCCCTTCCTGATCTTGGGGTTTGGCGAGGTTGGGCAGACGGTTCGCGACCTGTTGACCGATTCCGGCGAAGAGGTCGTCGTGATCGACGCCAATGCCCAGTCGGGCGTCGACTTGGTGGGCGATCCCCTCGAGCACGCGCTGTTGGAGGAGGCGGGCATCACGCGCGCGCAGGCGGTGGTGCTGGCCCTCGAGGACGACGCCGCGACTCTGTTCGCGGCAGCTGGCACGCGCGCGCTGGCGCCTGATGTGAACATCGTCGCTGGCGTACTGCGCGCGGAGAGTGTTGCCCGCATCCACCACGCCGGCGCCGACTTCGCCCTCTCCGTGGGGCAGGTCGCTGGGCAGCTACTCGCGTTCCAGCTGTTCGGCGAAGAGGCGGTCTCGATCCAGCCTCAGATCAAGGTAGTCCGGACCCGTGCAGGCGACCTCGCCGGAGCCCCACTGCATTCGAGCCAAGTGCGCCAGCGAACCGGGTGCTCGATCGTCGCCGTCGAGCGTGGAAACGACGTTATCGTGAAGTTTGGGAAGGAACTCGTCCTGAACGAACTCGACAGCGTCTACGTCAGCGGAACTCCCGACGCCATCGACAGGTACTACGATGCCTTTCCGGGGACTCGCGACCAGGGCAACGCGGAGGACCAATGACGCGGGGCGAGCGTGGTCTGCGACTGCTGCGCGGGACCGGCCCACTGAGGATGGCAACGCAAAGCGCTTGCACGCGTGGGGACGTGGGAGGGCGTCTGACACAGCAGGGTTCACCTTACCCATGGGGGCGGCGGACCATAGAGCGTGGTGCGCCGGATCACATACCCCAGATAGCGCGCGTCGATCGACTGGACCAACTGGCCTGATGCGTTGACCTCGTGAATGACGCCGAGGTTGGAGTACGTCACGAGCGTGTTGCCGTTGGGTAGTCGCTTGACGTCGCCCAACGTGTTCGACTGGAGCCCACCTGAGTAGCTCCAGATCTCCGTGGCCGAGTCTCCAATCCACTCGTATTCCCGGACTACCGAGGAGGCGCCGCTACCCTCATTGCTGAAGACCAGGAGACTGTTCGCGGAGGTGAGATCGTGGTTGTGCTGGCGGTTCCAGCTTGCGCCTGAGATCGTGGGCGAGTCGCCCCCAATCAACCAAGCAAGTTGCCCGTTCCGGCTGAAGGCAGCGATGGCGTTCCAATACAAGGCTGAAACCGTGTAGAGGTTCTCGGCTGGCCACCAGTTGATGGCATTCGAGTGACAATCATCGGCCTGCGCTGGGTTGGCGTCGGCCATGGCGTAGACCTGTGTGGCTACGCCCGTTTCCGGGTCGAGCTCTTTGACGTTGTCGCACCCACGGTCGTCGTACTCGAGGTAGGCGATCTTGCCGTCCGGGCCGATACAGAAATCATGATGAAGGTCCGGGACGTCGTAGGATTCTTCCCCGACGCCGTCCATGGTCACCCGCGCCAGTCTGCCGCCGCCTGCGAGGCCCATGTTCAAGGAGCCCATGAAAAGGTACTGGCCATCGTAGGACATCGCGACCTGCGTGCAGTCACTGGTGGCCGTGCCCCTGAACCACCAGACGATCTCGCCATCCTGGTCGAAGATGAAGGCCACTCCAGGGTTTTGGCCGTCGGGTTGGCACGACATGGTGAACCCCTCGTAGACCTCACCAGGTCGCGGCGTGTCCAGCGTGATCGTGGGCAATCCGGCACCCAGACGCCCGGTGGTGATGGTCCCGGTCTCGCTCGCGCAAGGCGTTCCGCTGCTCGTGACCACGACCTGGTAGGAATACGTGGTGAGCGCCTTCATCCCGAGCAAGAGTGTGCGCTGGCTGCCCGCGCTGGGATTGGTCACCGGCGCGCGGAACTCCCACGTGCCGGCGGTGCGTCCGAAGTCTATGTGCGCTTCCGTCATGGGGCCCCGAAAAGACCAGTCCACGATACCCACGGTTGGGATAGTGGTGCTGAGCGACGACGTAACCGCGAAGTCCGCAGAGCTACAGGTCGTGCCGCCGCTGCCCGCTCGGCCCGCTCCGCCGCCACTCATGGGCTCGATGGCGCCGGCGGTTCCACCGCCGCCCGTGGTCCCACTGCCGCCGGTTGGATCGGAGCCGCCAGTCGGAGCACTGCCACCGGTTCCTTCCGTGTTGCCCATCCCGCCCGAGCCATTGCCCGTGTCGACACATGTGCCTCCCGCGCAGATTCGTCCACTGCCGCAGGCGATCCCGCAGGCGCCGCAGTTCGAGGGGTCCGTGGCGGTAGCGGTGCAGACGCCGTCACACAGCTCTCGTCCGGCCGCGCACGAGCAGCTGCCACCCTGGCAAGCAGAATCCTCTGCATCCCTGCAGCCAACCGAGGCGCAAAGAGCGATGGCCGCCACGGCGCGCAGAACGGCCTCACACGAGACGAATGCCGCTGTCCCAATTGACTGGACCGTTTTCACGGCGAACTCTTGTCGGCTGGATCCGGCTGGGGCGGCAGCCCGCACAGTCGCGTTGGCTCCGCACACGCTTCGCCGCAGAATGATTGAAGAAATCGCCAAACACAAGGTCTTGCGATTCTAGCAGAACTCGGCGCGAGCGCGAGGGCGGCTGTCGACGTACTGAAGGCAAGCGCACGCGCTGCCACTGACAGAGCGACGGTCCTCCCGACCCAAGAGACGCGAGGTGCCGGCCGCACGCGGTGTTGAGTCTCGGAGCTGGTTGGACTACTCGCAGAGGTGCGATGGTTGGGAGGAACCCGGGGCACCGAACTGGCCTGGTGGCGTTTGCGTTGCTGCTACTGACCTCAGTCGGGGGTTGTGGCCCATCGGCGGCCCGGATCAGCTGCCTCAATCGGTGCTCGACGGACCACGACCGGTGCGTAATCAGTGCCCATTCGGGGGACCAAATTCAGAATTGCGACGGCTGGTCGCGATGGTGCACGAACCGATGTCCCCCGTGACCATCCACTACATCCTCGCAGTGGCGATCGCGGCGGCATCTGTCGGGTGTGCGCTCCACTACCAGCCACCGGCGGCGGACGAACCTCACGCACTGGTGAAGGTACGCCGTGTGTACCTCGACCGGCCGGGCCCGAACGTGCGCGAGGAGGTCACCCTCAACGGAGAGATCGTGGTGGCGCGCAACGTAGGTAGCGAGTTCGTGCAGGCGCCCGCCATACAGGCCGTCCGAGTGCATCCCGCCCCGATCCAGTGGCGCGCATCCAGCCACTTCTACCACACGGTGACCACCACTGAACGCCGTCCGCACACGGTGACCGAGCGTTACGCTTGCGGGACCAGCAGCGTGGGTGGGAGGTCGCAGACGCGCTACTGCACCCGCAGCAAGACGGAGTACCGGACCGAAACCGTGACCCGCCAGGTTTCGGATGGCTCATGCGAACGCGTGGCTTCGTTGCAGCCCAGGGTCGGCGGCGTGTACCTCTTGAGCTACAGCTTCACCGGACCGGATGTCTGCAGCCTGCTGTGCATGGAACAGCACCCGCGTGGTGACGGCACCTTCGACTCATTGCCCTGCCCCCCCGCGCCGACTCGGGGCGCCGACTGATTGGCTCGAGTCGGATCAGTGCCAACCGCTGGCCGTGGCGGACCTCACACAAGCTCCAGGAGATCTATGTCGACTCGTCCTGACGACGGGCATTGCGGTCGAACGACGCGGACCGATTGCCCTGCGTGCGGGAAGTCCGTCTCCACGCATGTCCCCCGGTAGCGAAAAACCGGCGGTTGGCCACCCCGTTCACGCAGAAGTGGGCGGCGTGGCGACGCGGACATCGGATGCGCCGCTTGCCAGCTCTGCGACGAGCAGTCGATCCCCGGGCAAGATGTCGACCTTCGCGATGCCCTCCTCGACTCGGGCTTCGACCAGTTGATCGAGTAGGTCGGCGTGCTCCGCGTCTCCCATGTCGACCAGGCGCTCGGTGGCGAGGCGGTTGGCGGCGAGCACGGTGCGAGTCTGCCGGTCAACCACCAGCTGCGGCGCCGACTGCTGGTCGAGCAAGTGCAAGAGCACCGCACGGTCCCAGTCGCTCGGCGCCGACCCGTCCCGATGCACCGACTGTCTAGCAATGTGGTCGAGGAGCTGGTTGAGCCCCACTCCGATCGCCTCGAGTTCTGCTGCCGACTGCGTCACGTGGACCCTCCGTTTCAGATCGCCGTTGCAGGCAGCCCTCGCAACGCGCTCGAGGGTGCTCGCCGGGCCCACCACGCGTCGGTGCAGGCGTCGTCCGAACACCAACGCCACCGCGAACGCGGACACTCCCAGCAGCACCGCGGCCCAGCCACCGGCCGTCCCGAGGCGTTTGGCTTCGGCGTCCGCAGCGACCATGCTCGCCCGATTGATTTCCGCGAGTTCGCGGAGTGCACCGAGGACCCGGGATCTTGCCTGCGAGTCTCCGGCGAGCGCCAGCGGGGCGTCGCGTTCGACCGCATCGGTCAGCGGTCGTTCCGCCTCCTCGGTGATGTTGGTGCGGGCCCGAGCGAGTGCATGCCGAAACGAGTCTTCTTGGTTGCACGGCGCAGTGCCAGGGCACTCGGCCAGGACCGCCAGCATGTCGTCGGCGGCGTTCACCGAGAACTCGTTGTCGGTGAGAATCCGTTCGATCGCCGGTGCCATCCGGGCGAACAGTCCCACGGCGGCCAGGGTGGTCGCGACTTGCACCGCGAGCAGTATGACTAGGCTCAGTCGGACTTCCGAGTGAACGCGCATGGTCCTATCCTGCCAGCTTTCCGATCATTCGGGCGACGGCTCCGGAACGCGCGACTACCACGAGCACGTCGTCAGCTCGGAGTGGCCGTCTCGGGTCCGGCGGTTCCACGCCACCCCCCTCGTCCGCGGGGCGGCGAACCGTGACGACCGTCACACCGAAGCGGCTTGGGAGCGCGGCGTCGACTAGCGAACGACCCACCAGGACTGGAGGTGGCTCGAGCTCCGTGATGGTCATTCCGTCTCCCAGTGGGACCTCCTCGAGCACACCACGCAAGGCCAACCGTGCGGCCAGCCGCTCGCCGAATGCTCGCTCGGGATTCACGACTTCGTCGGCACCGACCTGCAGCAGAATTCGCTCGTGCAGCGGGTCGGTGGCCCGGGCTACGAGCCGGCGTGCACCGAGCTGGCGCAGCAGAGCGGTGCACAGTATCGACGCGTCGCGAGCCTCGTGGCCGATGGCACAGATACAGATGTCTCGCTGGTCCGGTCCGGTTCGAGCCAGCGCCGGCTCGTCCGTAGCATCGAAAGTCGCGGCCTCGGCGGCGAAGCTCGAAGCCTGGCTTACGAGTCCCTCGTCTCGGTCGACTGCCAGAACCTCGAATGCCCGATCGGCCAGCGCCCGCGCGAGCGACATGCCAAACTGCCCCAGTCCGATGATCAGTGCCTGCTTCGTCATCCCGTTCGCTCCCTGGTTAGCCTGTGGCCACTTCCTCCTCAGGCAGTTTCCATCTGTCCTCGCGCGGCGGGTCCGCAATCCACAGCAGCAGAGACAGCGGTCCCACTCGGCCAGCGAACATGCACGCCATGATGATGGTCTTGCCGACTCCGTCGAGCATCCCGGTGCCGCCAACGCTCAGCCCGACGGTCCCGAACGCGGATACCACCTCGAACAGCGCCGTTCCGGCGGGCATGCGCTGCGTGAGTAGCAAACCCCCAACGGCCAGTCCGACGAAGCAGGCGCTCAGGGTGACCAGCGCGGTGGCACGGTAGACTGACGCCGTGGCCAGCCTACGCCCATAGACACGGATTTCGGCTTGCGATCGCAAGGCAGCCAGCACGGCCAGAGCCAGCACGGCCAGGGTTGTGGTTTTGACCCCACCCGCCGTCGATCCCGGGCTGCCTCCAACGAACATCAGCGCCACCATCACTGCCAGCGTAATCGGGCGAAGCGCCGCGAGGTCGATCGAGTTGAAGCCGGCGGTGCGCAGCGTCACCGACTGGAACCAGGCGTTGTGGACGCGGTTCCAGAAGCCCAGGCCTTGCAGCGGTCCTCCCCATTCGAAGGCGAGGATGGCCGCGGCTGGGACGGCGAGCAGGACGAGAGTGGCGACTAGGACCAGCCGAACGTGTAGCGATACCCTTCGCCCGCGCAGCCAGCGCGGGACTGCGACCACCACTGCCGGGCCGAGCCCACCGACGATGATCAACACCGCGACCACATGCAACACCGTCGGCGAGCTCTGGTAGGGGATGAGACTGTCCGTCTGAAGGGCGAACCCCGCGTTGCAGAACGCGGACACGGCGGTGAACACGCCGCGCCAGACCGCGTGGCGGACATCGTCTCCGCGCTCTAGAAACAGCCAGGCGAGCAGCGCTGCGCCCAACAATTCGCTAAGCAACGTCACTACCAGCATGCGGCGGACGGCGGAGTACACGTCGCGGTGCCCGTGGACGCCGACCAGATCCGCCAGCGCCGATTCATGCCTCAAGCTGGGGCGGCGGTGGAACAGCGACAGCGCAGCGGTCGAGAAGGTCATGATACCGAGCCCGCCGAGCTGGATCAGGGCGAGCAGCGTCCCCTGACCGAAGCCGGCGAACACCGAGGGGGTGTCGACGACGATGAGCCCCGTGACACAGACCGCGCTGGTCGATGTGAACAAGGCGTCCACGAACGTGAGGCTCTGACCATCCCGTACCGACGCAGGGAGCAGCAGAACGACCGTGCCGGCGAGCACGAGCAACGCGAAGCTCACGACCAGGAAACGAGCCGGGTTGTCCAACAGCATCGTCCACGTGCCGCGGGGCGCACGCGGCGCTTGGCGACGAATTGGGCTGACGAGCAGCACCGGACCGAGTGCCGACAGCCCAAGGCACCCCGCACCTAGCTCCAGCCGTTCGATGCCGAGGCCGAACCCGACCAGACCCGCGACCCACGTCGCCCAGGCGGCGAAGGACCGGACCGAGAGTCGCAGCGCGCTCTTCAGGAGCACCGGGAGCGACAGCGCACTCGCGCCTGCGAGCAGCCCGGTGGCACAGAACAAGGGCCACCGCGTCTGCAGGGGGGCCGTCGTGACCGCGAGTGCCCAGCAGAGTGAAGCAGCGACTAGCGCACCCGCACTTCGTGCCCGCGCCCGAGCGGCGATTGGGACCAAGGCAACGCCCGAAGGCACGGCGCTGATCCACCCCACCCACCCGGTCGCTCCGAGGAGCAGGAGGAAAGCCGTACCCGGCCTATACAGCAGAGCCGGAAGGGTCGCTGCCAGCCAACCACCGGCAGCGCACAGTGCAGCCACCCGGCTGCCGACGCGTGAGGCCCCCAGTTGCCACGCCGTCCACAGCATGCTGAGTCCCGCGAGCGCCGCGAGTACGCTCCAATACGGTAGCCGCGACCACCCGAATTCGGGGAAGCCCCGCACGGCGTGTGCACTGATCAGTAGCAGCGGGGCGCCCCAAACGCAGAAGGTGCGCGCAAACGCGAGCCGGCCACTCGAATCCGAAACGACTTGCACCGAGGACGACTCCGTTGCTGAGCGCTGTCGGCGAGTCCCGCGACGTCGGGACTTCCGCACCGGCGCCGGGAGCTTGCCCCCGAATCGGTTTCCTGTAAAAGCGGTGGGACCCTGCCCGGGGCCGATTTAGTGCGCTACCGCGCCCAAACGCCGGCCTTTGCCAGCGTTTCGCGGGCAGCGCCGGCGGTCATTCTCCGGTGGAGCCGAGGCTCGGGAGGCGGCACCGGTCGTCCCCGAGCTGGATTGGGCGGCCGCGGGCGGAGCACGTCTCCGACCCAGGTTTCGACCCTCTCGCGCCGCCGGACGGAAAATCCCCGACTTCGCAGGAAAGGATCAGTCGCAGGTGATCTCCGCGCATCCGTCCTCGTCGGAGCCGTCATCGCAATCGATGTCGCCGTCGCAGCGATCATATTCAGGCACCGTTTCGCCGCTGGTGCACCGGAAGGTTGGGCACCGCTCCCGCCGGCGGCGCAGCGGCCGTGCTACTCTCGCCAGAGGAGCTGCGAGCGGACCATGGCCAAGCCGATTGCCCTGTGCATCGAACGCGAAGGCGCGACGGAGGACCAGAGGTACGTACGGTGCACTGCCCGGGTGGGGCGCAAGGCTGGGTTGGCGCTCGGTTTGGACGGTTCGATCCGCTGGCAAGAGCCCGGCCCGGTCGCCTGCGAGGTCTGGGTCTCGGCGGACCAGTGCCTGATCGCCTACCGCCCGCAGGGAGCGCCAGACGTGCGCCTTGAGCGGGCTCGCCGAAGTCTCCTTCTGCCGCCAGCGCGTCCGGTCGTCCTGTTGCACCGGGATGAGTTGGTGCTTGGCGACCTGCGCTTTCGCTTGCACGTTCACGGCACGACCGATCGGCTGCACCCGCCGACGCCGCTACGTGTGGGCCGAGCTGCGGCCGCGGCCGCGGTCGTGGCC
>Ga0316576_10002168_pt1 | contig 11075 bp, 11 predicted proteins | sample S0NA_FD_203075 | JGI IMG/M metagenome (GOLD analysis project Ga0316576, IMG submission 203075) | Rhizosphere microbial communities from salt marsh grasses in Alabama, United States - S0-2_050615r3r5 | ecosystem: Host-associated > Plants > Roots > Rhizosphere | place: USA: Alabama | collected... | reverse complement strand
TATTTCGGAATTTTTACCACAGCCCACCGGCTGTGGTATCGCACTTTCGCTTTAAATAGGATCTTATACTTTATTTGAATTCATCCCGCGCTGCAAGCAGCGGGGAATTCAAATTTAAAATGAACAAAGAATTATTATTTAGCTGCTTTTTTTGAAAATGTGAATACCAGCAATATATCGCAAGAATTTCAAGCCTTAAATCTTTACAGATATTACAACCTCTGCTAAAAAATCTTAAAGTCCAGATACTGGATAGATATCTGAAATTCGAAGACATCATATTTTACAACTCTTCTGTATATCGTTACAATTTAATAAACGTATACCTTTGTGGGTTTTTAAAATGGACAAAAAACCAGAATATGAGAAATTGAAGAGTAGGATTAAGGAATTAGAACAAGATGCGTTAGGACGCATAAAGTTAGAGAAGGCACTCAAACCAAACACAGAGCAAATAGATTTTTCCAATACAGAGCTGGAAAATTCTCATTTGATTGATGGTAAATATTCTATAATGGATTTGGTTGATATCGAAATACTACATAAAGCTCTGGAAAAATTTTCCTTAGCCTCAGGGTTTACTGCAGGTCTTCTTGATTACCCGTCACGAAAAATTCTGATATCTACAGGCTTGAGGAATATCTGCACAAAATTTCATAGAGCTTCTCCCGAATCGGAAGAGATTTGTAGAAATAGCAATATTCAATTGACGGAGCATTCGAAAGAACTGCAAGAATTAAGCATAAAAACATGTAGACATGGGTTGGTGGATGGCGTAACACCAATCGTCATCAGAGGGAAAAATATAGCATATCTAATTACCGGACAGATCTTTTTTGAAAAGCCAGATATTAAACGATTTAAAAAGCAAGCTGAAATGTATGGCTATGATTTGAAAGCTTATTTGGAGGCTTTAAGCGAAGTCCCGGTCGTAAGTGAAAATCAGTTTAAAAATGCACTCTCTTTTCTAAAAGAATTATCTACAATAATAGCAGAAATAGGGCTTAAAAATCTTGAACTCAAAGAAAGTACCAAAGAGTTGGAGGTCGAGAAAAGTAACCTTAAGGAAGTCAATATCGCACTGCAGGTTTTGTTGGATAAACGGCATGAAGATAAAAAAGAAATGGAAGAAAATGTACTGACGAATGTAAAAGAAATGATGATTCCATATTTTGAAAAAATAAGAAAAACGAAACTAAATGTGCACCAGAAAACTATTTTGAGCATTTTAGAGTCATATCTTAACGAAATTGTTTCACCATTTGTTCGAAAAATGTCAAAGAAATATTTAGACCTGACCCCTACAGAAATCGAGGTGATTTATCTAATACGATTTGGTAGTGAATCAAAGGAGATTGCAGATATTATGGGTTTATCACCCCAGACAATATACAATTATAGAAAAAACATCCGAAAAAAGTTGGGAATAGAGAACAAGAAAACAGACCTCAGATCTCACCTTTTATCTTTCCATTGATTGAGTTATTTACATGTGATTCAATGCCTATCAATCCGGTCTTGATTTCTGGTTTAAAGTTTCAATTCAGACCTGAGAGATGTTTTGGATAGAAACACTAACTTTGACAAATCCGATTTTTATAAGGTAATCCCAATATATCAAAGTTCAGTGATATTTGGTTTTCTGGCAAATATCTGGGTCGAGCTGTACTTAGTTTGGACCCCAATATGTTTGGACTTAGTCCCTTTCTTCTACAGTGGGAATTGACATTTTTAATCTGTACTTGGGTTAAACTTGATTTGACTGCACACCGTGACAAATTTTGTTTCCCTAAGTTTTTGTTTTAACGATATATTTATTTTTTTAAAAAAATTAAACAATAGCTTGATTTCTGGAAAAAGAGTGTTAACATACGATTATTCAACTAGGCCCTGCCGCTGCAGATGCCACTGTAATCTAACCTTATATTTTGATTAAAAAGGGCATTACTTCTAATAGATAAGAGTGATCTTTTGTTTTTTTAAATTCGTAATCGTCCTTTACGTAATTACAAGATCTTAAACCCTGAAATCCTGGCCAAATTCCTTTTCTTTTCATCATCATAAAGAATAACGGCTTCCGAGATGACTGTATGGCGAAATCACGTGAATCATTTAAAAAACGTAAGAAAGAATTAGCAAGGAAAGAAAAGAAAGATCAAAAAAGACAACGCAAAATGGATAAAAAGACTATAGAAGCCAGCGAGTATCCGGATCCGTCTGATTAAAGTTATGCCGAAAATAAAATTAACCTGACAATTTTTTTTGTGACTATGGAGGACATCAGAATGAATATTTACGTAGGCAATCTATCGTATGAAACAACCGAAGAGAATTTAAAAGAGGCTTTTGAAGTCTATGGAGAAGTCAACACAGTCAAGATTATAAAAGACAATTACACTGGAAGGTCAAAAGGGTTTGGATTTGTGGAGATGCCCGCCAAAGCTGAAGCACAGTCCGCAATCGAAGGTTTGAATGGAAATGATTTGAAAGGGCGAAGCCTTAATGTCAGCGAAGCCCGTCCTCGCCCTGAACGCCGCCGAGGTGGCTCAAGACCTGGAGGACCAAAACGTGGCGGAGGAAGACGGGGCGGAGGAAGACGGGATGGAGGGCGCCGTTTTTAGTAAGCAACTTTCGGACATAATAACCATTGTGATCATCAGTGGTATATAAATAACAATACAAAAAAACGGTTTTAAAGTTGTGCGTGGTCATTGAAAATCTTTTAAAAAGGAATTGATGTAGTCTCTGCAATATTCTTTAATATCGCCAAGAAAAGAGCGATAGACACAAACAAAGCAGATTTAGTCAACGAGGTTGCCCAGGTCGTAAAAACCACAAAAATCAGTTCAAACCTTTAATAGGCGTGCGCATGATTAAAAATCCAACATTCATTAAGTTCATCGAGCTTAAAAAACTGTCCGATATGCCACCAACCCTCCGGAACTGTCAGTGTCCTGAATACGATGTTTGCTTGAATACTGCTGCGATTCAAAATTGTGATTTACATTGTAACGAGTGTCCGTTAAAAGATACGAAACTGTTTTAAGGTAATAGATACAACCCAGAATGAAGGTGGCGATCCAGCTATGTACCAGAGGTTTCCGATTCGTTAAAAACCTTTGATAACTCCAACTTGTCGCGAATGAGCCAAATTACCGATACCTGAAATATATCGCAACATTTCATTTCGGAAAAAGCCCGCTGATATACACCTTAAAGCTTTTGGCAATCTGGAAAGAGGAAAAGAGTAGAGATGGATGGGGCGATCTGAATTTAAAAGCAAATTCCTTAATTCAATACAATTCAATCTTTGAATATTCTTGAAATACTTTAATAGCAAGATCTCGCCACTTAATTTTTTTCAATTCAACAGATAAAGAAAGAGGATCTTCGTTTTTCATCTCAGTGAACAGTTCTTTCAGTAGATTTTCAATATCGCCCATAGCATAGAGTAAATGCTTTGATACTGTCTGAGATAACAGTACATTGGCTGTATAATCTTTCTTGACCCGTTCTAATAACTTGTTGCTGCCATTATCTTTAGTCAAATTATTTTCCTATTTAAATTCTAATTCAAGCTATTTAATTTAATATCGGTCTAAAATAGGGTTTACTTAGACTGACACCATAAAAATCTGATAACTGCACTGGAAAGCGAATTTTTTTCTGATTATTAATATAGCAACGATCGTGCCATTAAACCTCTTCTGGTTTAATATGTTGATATTATGTGAATTTTACTTCTTTTCAAGGAACCAGGACTATTGCGTAAATGCACTTCTTTCCACGTAATCATTGCATTTATGCAGCCATACAAAACTCGCCCGATCCAACATAAATCGATCTTTCAATTCTATTCTTTAGAAATTCAATTGGTTATATTTGTTGTTGCTTTTTTAACATTTTGGCATGGTATCTGCTTTATATGAAAATTTTGTAAGGATGAACTAAGAATTGGTAAAAACAGAAGAAGCGGACTTGATAGAAGGCTAAAACCAAGAACATCAAAAAATAAAAAAAAATTTAAGTGGGCAGAGTCAATGAAAGAAAGACGGAAACATGATAGATTCACTTATCATCTCCCTGTAAGGATTAGAGTAGTAGATTCAGACAATGAAAAAGTTTTAGATCTTGTTACCAAAGACATGTCTACCTCTGGCATATATGTTGCCACACTTACGTCCTTTCCAAAAGGTACAAGGTTTATTCTTGATTTTACCCTTCCAACTGATGACCTCAAAGGATTTAAGAATTTGGAAAGTTTGAAGAATTGTACGGGGAGTCTGGTTCGTTCCACCGATTTCGGCATTGCAATTCAATTCGACAAAGAATGCCTGGGCGAGAGCTTATAAATTTTAAAAATACACGGATTATGATTTGGGCAGGGTCAGAATTGACCCTGTCTTTTTTTATTTCTCAAGGTTGTTTTACTGCAATGTATTTGTAATTCTAAAAGCCGACTCAGGACTTGTGATATCTTAAAAAATGCTCGATTTCGGCCGAGCGACCTACCTGCCGTAGCAGGGTGTCTCACGTGTTTATTTTCACACGCTGCCCACACTTACAACCAACTTCAGGCTGGTTGTTATCTCACCGTAGATTTTAATTTAAAAGAACCTTAATCCACTCTCGACTATTCACCCTACTCCGATCGTTGAATTTTCACGCTTAAATTGACCTATGTTGACATCTAAGTAATACCTTTCGGTTTGTCTCTTGTCTTGAACGGTTACAATGAACACAACCGTGCTGTGCATCTTCTAGCCTTTTGTATTAAGATTCTAATGGTATTTGCCGATATTTGCTTATAAGAGGAGAAATGACATGATAGTTAAGTACTTAGTTTTAAGCATCGCTATTATTTATGCTGCCCTGATTGCGCTTTATTATCATACTGAAAGGTAGCTCTGACGGTTAATAATTTAATACATAGGAAATTTGCTCAGCCATAGGTGTATCTCCTATAAAAATGAAGCATTCGCCCTATTTACAAACTGCACCGTAGTATTAAAATATTTATTAGCCAAAATCTTTTTGGCTAAACCTCTCTCTACGGTTCCTGCCATCAACAGAACCGTTAATATAGCCCCTGGTATGCTCGACATGCCAGGGGTTTTTATTTCCATGACATATCCGAAAGCTCATCATAGTAGCCAAAACTTTTTTTGAAGAAACAGATATCCGAAAAACGATCTGGACTTGATATTTACAGTTTGAATTTGATATCTGTAAATTTAATGGATTTGTGATACTGGATAGGTATCACAACACAGGTAATAGTCCACCTACGGCAAGAAAGCTGCATCTTTAGGGCATTAAGTTTCTATTATTTTATTATATTCCTTCACAAAGCAACTTAAAACTAACCGAATAACATCATTATTAAATTTCAATAATAGGTATATAATATACGCATTTTATAGCACATAATACTCCATTGACAGGGTTGAATGTTTTATTTACTGTATTAGAAAATAGCTCTCCTGAAATCTGGTCTCTATCTCGATTTGATTTCAATTTGAAACTTCTCTTATTATGCTCACTTCATTCAAGATTAGAGAGTGTGGTTCAATTTATTTTAACATAGAAAGCCGAGTTGCCTTATAGGTAGATCGGCTTTTTAATTGAATTAATAGAGGTAAACTTTTCACATGGACAGCAAAGAATTTAAAAAATTTCGCAAAAGACTAAACAGAACGCAGAAAGATATAGCGCCACTTTTAGGTGTATCAATTAAAGCTGTTCACAGCTACGAACAAGGTTGGCGAAACATACCACCATATGTGGAACGGAAGATGTTGTTTTTTATGTCCAGAAGGGATGGAATTCAAAAAATCAGTAGACCGTGTTGGGTTATAAAAAAATGTCATCCTTCAATTAAGGTACACTGCCCCGCATGGCAATTTGATTCTGGGGGACTATGCTGGTTTGTTAATGGTAACTTTTGCTGTGGAAAAGTATGTAAGGACTGGGAAGCGAAAATGAAGTGTTGCAGATCATGTGAGATTTTTAAACCTGTTCTCCAAACTTAAAAATATTTTCTCCTAAGGACAGATATCACAACCCCTGCCAAACAATCTTAAAGTTCGGATACTGGCCAGGTATCTGAAGTTTTGACAAGATCGCTTTTTAAAAATAATCTCCATTATTTTTATTGAATTCAGGTTGCATTTTTTCAATCATATATCGTAATAAATTTCTATTCCTATCTGTTGCTCAAACCTTCAAGCCAGAAAATCAATTTTCTGTAAACAAAAGGAGGTAACCATTATAAGAAAATTTATGATCTTCACTTTAGTTGTCGTGATTGGATTTTGTTTTATAGGATATGCTTTTGCGGACGATAAAGCATTAGAAAATGAGGTCTATTATGATAAAAATACGGGTCTTGAATGGTATGCCGGACCAGATCAAGATACAACATGGAATGAAGCAAAAGAATGGGTTGAGAAATTGAACGTTTCCGGCGGCGGATGGCGCATGCCCACGATAAATGAGCTTAAGTCGCTTTATCAAAATGGTATCGGCACACGCAACATGACACCTTTACTGAAAACCACGGGATGGCTTGTATGGTCTGGTGAAACCAAAGATTCGTCGTCGGCTTGGGGCTTCAACTTCTACAAAGGCCACGAGGACTGGAACAACCGCAACTTCTTCGACTACAGACGGGGTTTTGCAGTGCGTTCCCGAAAATGATGATGGGTTATTGGATGATTTGAAAATTTGATTATTCAGGGGGTACAGGGGGATAAATCTCGCTGTCCGCGACAAAATTTTCTGCTACCATATATTTGTAATATATCGCAAGAATTTCTATCCTTAAATCTTTACAGATATCAACCCCTGTTAAACAATCTTTAATTACAGATACTGGATAGATATCTGTAATTATGTTATATAAATTCGGTATTTCTCCATTATAGTGGAAGCTCTTAAACATTTGCTCAACATTTCAGATTGATTCTACTTACTCAATAGTAATATGACTGAATCAGAAAAAACTATGTGCGAAATAATCAATTAGGTGACTGACCATGTACCATTTTATTCACAAACGAAAATCAATATACCAGAACTATTCAAGACTGCTCATCAACTTTATAAGCATAGGGGTAATTTTCATTATACTTGTATTCTTGGGGTGCAGCCATCAACAAATGCTATCGAGCCATTCTGATGCTGAGATCCTTCTTTTCGAACCAAAGCCCCCCTATGGAGCCCCAAAGGACTTAGAGACATATGGCTCGATTGCAAAGGAGTTGGGTTTTAAGTATAAAAAAGTCGGCCATCAATTTATCAACCGTGAAGGATCTTTGCTCGATCCAGATGGAAATATAAAGTATAAGGTCCTAATACTTCCAGGTGGAGAAACATACAGATGGTTTGAGCAATTTGTCGGAGAAGGTTTAGACTGTGCGGGAGTGTACAATATTCTCAAGTTTGTCCGGGCAGGAGGATCAATTATAGGAATTTGCATATGCTCTTCTATACTTTTTGTAGATGTAGTCGAGTGGAACAGCCCCCTTTTGGACCAAGCCAAACATGGGAACTGGAATGCTACAAGCACTTGGCCAGGGGCGTTCAAACATTTTTGTAGTACAGAACCTGCTTTCAAGGGAATCGTAAGAGGCCCTCAGGAAAGCAATAGACCTTATCCGACCACATTGTTTCTGCCAATCAGAATGAATCCTGAAAATGAAATCGTAAAAAAATTCAAACTCCCTGAGACGATATATCAAATCGTGGTTGGGGGAGGATCGCTCATTCCGTATGACGGGCAAAAAATTGATGTAATTGGATGGTTCCCTGAAGGTGGTATTGCAATCGGAGCTATTCCTTATGGAAAGGGGCAAATAATCCTTACCAATCCTCATCCCAATATTGCTGGTGGAGATGCAGATACTTGGCGCTGGTCAACAGGAATGAGCAACCATCGTATGAGATGGGGCTGGACTTCTAAAGTGTCAACTCAAGGTCTCAAAAAAATGAGAACTAATAAAGATCTTGATGGTAGCTTACCCGATCGGTCTTTGGCGAAAGCTATGCTAATTTGGGCATATGAAAAAGCATCGAAGTGGGGGCAATGAATTTTAAGGCCATCATATAAAATTGTGCTTTCAGTCTAAATCGCAGATGATCGCTGCTAAGGCGCTACCTTACCCTTTCCTCTTTTCTCTTTCCTAATTTCTATTTCCTATTTCCTTTTTTAGCCCTTTCCTCTTTCCTCTTTCCTAATTCCTATTTTCCCCCCTCGGCCTTCCGCCCTTTAAGCTTTTATCTTAATCCTGAAACCTGATCCCTGAAACCTGATCCCCGACACCTGGAACCTGTCCTTTACCTTTAATCCTTATTCCTTTCAGCATTCAGCTTTGAGCCTATTTTGCCTCTGACCCCTGACCCCGACCTCTGACCTCTGCCCTTTTTCCTTTATCCTTGATCCTTTATCCTTAATCCCTGAGCCCTGGCCTTTTCCTTCCTCTCAATCCTACCACGTTGTGGTATTTTTTTCTTGACTTGGGTAATTTTATATCTATGTTATTTATAATCTGTAAGGATCCCGGAGTTTACTTTTCTATTTTATTTAGGCCGCTGCTCAGGCGAAGCGTTATGCATCATCGTTAGTTAACACATCACAAATTCCCAGCACGGCAATAGGAGATAAAGTATGGCATTGAAAGTAATCGGCGCAGGTTTTGGCCGAACAGGAACCATGAGCTTAAAAGCAGCATTAGAACAACTTGGCTTAGGCCCTTGCTACCATATGATAGAGTGTCTTCCCCAAGGGCCGGAGCATTGGCAGAAGTGGATTGATGCTGCCAACGGCAAGCCTGACTGGAGCGCCCTATTCGATGGGTTCGAGTCAACCGTCGACTTTCCTTCGTGTTCAAGCTACAAGGCTCTCGCCGCCTACTACCCCGATGCCAAAGTCATTCTAACCGTTCGTGATCCTGAGCGCTGGTTTGAATCAACTCAGGATACCATCTTCGCGCCACATTGGATTGAATACCTTAGGAACGTTGAGATGGGCAAATTCATACAGTTGACCGTCAACGATTATCTACAGGATAGAATGCACGACAAAGCGCACTTGATTCAGCGTTTTCAGGAACATATCGAGGAGGTACGAAATACGATTCCGGCATCACGGCTTTTGGTCTTCGAAGTGAAGCAAGGGTGGGGGCCATTGTGCGAGTTCCTGAAGCTACCTGAACCTGATGCAGAATTTCCGTTTTTGAATGACGAAAAGGCTACTAAGGAAATTATTAATAAAATCATATCGGAAGGATTCGAGGCGGTATTCGGATACAAGGGAGTTTGAATAACAACATAGTTCGAACACATTACGAATATGCGATGCATAACCTTTAAGGATTGACACGACCTGAAAGGTCGAACCGATGCGGATGTCGGTCGAGTTCACACCATAGTCGTAAAGCGAGTTGAACGAAAAGCCTAACCTGTTGCTCAAGAAACGACGCGAAGAAACCACGCGCCTCAACTCTGCGCTAGCAATATATCTGTAATTCCGAAGGCCCGTTCAAAATCTGTGATATCTAATATGGTTAATACAGTTGATGGTCGGCAAACGGTCGGCTAAGAAAATTTAATATCAATAGGTTGTCTCAAAAAAGCACCTGAAACAGACCTGGTTTATCACAAAACGTGTCACAAACGATCTGCTTTAGGTGCCTTTTGTGTTTTATCCGATCAAGTTAAACAGAACCCACCATTTCTAATCGCAGGATTCCTGCGTAATAGTTTGACGGTCGTAATGCTGGCCGTGATTCTTCTTAAACACCTTGTTTATGAAAAAAGATTAAAAAAACCTGCCGAACTTTATGGCGGCGTAGGCGGGATCGTAGTCCGCCCTGACAGCACTGACCATGGCGATATGGCTTTTTTCTTCCTTGATCAGCTGCGTGAACATTTTTTTCTGTTCCTTGTCGATTGATGCCTTGGCCAATTCGGAATACAGAAGGATGGCATCCTTCTCTGCTTTCATGGCCAGAGCACAGACGTCCGCTACGGATTTCATTTTATCGATCTGTTTCGACATGACATCATCTTTCGGGAAAAGGCCCTCCTTGATCAATGCCTCAAGAGACTCATCAACACCTGTGGAGCGAAAATTTTCATCGACATTCTTTTTCTGGACTTTGGCCTTTAGGCTTTTGAATGATTCCAGATGCTTTTTCTCCTCTCCGGCAAGTTTTTTAAAAAGTTTCTTCAGCGCTTTGTCCTCGAACTTTCGTGATGCTTTATTATAAAACGCCATTCCTTCTCTTTCCTGCGTCATTGCATAATCAATGATGCTCTTTGCCCGTGCCATGGTATTCCCTCCTTTTTTTATGATAGGATAGATTGTCTTGTTTTTAATGGATTCATGATGGATCCTTCCAAAAAATAGAATGGTAAGTCGACAAATGGAGTATCGCAAGAAATGGGTGTATCCAGAAATGAAAAAGAGATCAGAATCGCGCGGAATCGACGACACAAAAATAACCTTCTAACTAAAAAAAATAGCTTAAAGTTTTATCAATTGCAATACTTAATAATAAGAATAACTAGAAGCCATCTCAAAATAAGGATTTTGGTTCAAGATCAAGGCGGAGCTGAATTTTAACCCGCAGGCATACTAAAGTATGTCGAGGACTTAAAACGAGGCTCCAACACCGAGACTTGTTCGCCTTTGGCGGGTTGGGCCAAAAGATTATTTTGAGATAGCTTTTAAATATAGATCACATCAAACCGACCCGTTTTAATTCTTGGGCCTCCTCCAATATTCAATTTTCGAGGGAATCCGAGATGTCTGCATCTGCAATCCTGAATGCCGTTTCAAAATCTGTGATATCAAACCCATTTCCTATTTTCTATTTCCTTAATCCTTATTCCTTTCAGCTTTGAGCCTATTTTGCCTCCGACCTCTGTCTTTTGATTTTTCTATAGAATATTAATCGTTGCACCAAAAATATTTTTTCGATTCTTTGTAACCTTTACACGTCTTAAACGTTATCCATTATTAAAAGTTGAGCACAAAACATTCTGCGTAACTAAGGAGATGGTTTTTAATC
>Ga0316576_10002167_pt1 | contig 11079 bp, 8 predicted proteins | sample S0NA_FD_203075 | JGI IMG/M metagenome (GOLD analysis project Ga0316576, IMG submission 203075) | Rhizosphere microbial communities from salt marsh grasses in Alabama, United States - S0-2_050615r3r5 | ecosystem: Host-associated > Plants > Roots > Rhizosphere | place: USA: Alabama | collected... | reverse complement strand
TGGGTCTGGTGGGTCTGATGAACACGCTGAAGCTCGAGGGGGCCAAGTACGGCATCAAGGTGAACACGGTGGCGCCTCTGGCGGCCTCACGGCTCACCGAGGATGTCATGCCTCCGGAAATCTTCGCGAAGATGAAACCGGAGTTCGTGGTGCCCATGGTGGTCTATCTCAGCAGCGAGGACTGCGAGAGCACAGGCCAGATCTTCAATGCCGGCATGGGCTATTTCAACCGGGCGGCGGTAGCCACGGGGTTGGGAGCCCAGTTGGGCACCCCGGAAAAGCCACCCAACCTGGAGGATATCGAGGCACACTGGGAAGCCATCAACTCCCTGGATGGCGGCAAGGAAATCAACGATGCCACCGCGGCTCTCATGGATCTGCTGGCGCCGCCCGCCTCGGCTTCCGATGACGCCGCCTCGAAAGCGGACACCTCTGACGTGGCGGACATTTTCGAACGCATGCCGGAAGCCTTCCAGGCGGACAAGGCCGCCGGAGTGGAAGCGATCTTTCAATACTGCATCACCGGGCCCGGCGGCGGCGACTGGCAGGTGAGCGTCAAGGACCAGCAGTGCCAAGTGGCGACCGGGAAAGCGGACAAGCCTACCTGCACCCTGATCATCGGGGCCGGCGACTTTGCCGACATGCTCGGCGGCCGCCTGAATCCCATGCAGGCCTTCACCTCGGGCAAGCTCAAGATCGAAGGCGACGTCATGAAGTCACAGCTCATCGGTCAGCTTTTCAAGATCGCTTAAAGGGAGGTATCATATGGCTACAGGCATCAAAGATAAAGTCGCCATCATCGGCATGGGGTGCACGAAATTCGGCGAACGCTGGGACGTGGGGGCCGAGGAATTGATGGTGGAGGCCTTCGAGGAGTGCATCGCCGATGCGGGCATCGAGAAGAACGCCATCGAAGCGGCCTGGATGGGCACCTGTTTCGACGAGATCAGTGTGGGCAAGAGCGCCCTGCCGCTTTCCATCAGCCTGCGGCTGCCTTTCATTCCGGTGACCCGGGTGGAGAATTTTTGCGCCACCGGCACAGAGGCCTTCCGGGGCGCGGTCTACGCTGTGGCCTCGGGCGCCTACGACATCTGTCTGGCCATGGGGGTGGAGAAGCTCAAGGACACGGGCTACGGCGGCCTGCCCAGCTTCGTGGGATCCAACTCGGGCAGCCTCAACTGGCAGTGGTTTCCCAACATGACGGCTCCCGGGACGTTTGCTCAGTTGGCCTCGGCCTACGCGGCCAAATACCGGATCAAGGATCAGGACCTCAAGCGGGCCATGGCCCACGTGTCCGCCAAGAGCCATGCCAACGGGGTGCTCAACCCCAAGGCGCACCTGCGCAAGGCGGTCACCGAGGAACAGGTCATGGCGGCGCCCATCATCGCCCATCCCCTGGGTCTGTTCGACTGCTGCGGTGTGAGTGACGGAGCGGCCTGCGCCATCGTCACGACGCCTGAGATCGCCGCCAAGCTGGGGAAGAAAACACTCGTTTCCGTCAAGGCCCTGCAGCTGGCCTTGAGCAACGGTGAAGAGATGGGCTACAATGAGTGGGACGGGGAGCATTTCGTGACCACCAGCAAGGCCAGCACGAAAGCTTACCAGGAAGCGGGCATTACGAATCCCAGGGAAGAGATCAGCATGATGGAGGTCCACGACTGCTTCTCCATCACCGAACTGGTGACCATGGAGGACCTTCACATTTCCGAGCGGGGCCGGGCCGTTTTCGACATTATGGATGGATTCTATGACCGGGACGGCCAGGTGCCTTGCCAGGTGGACGGGGGCTTGAAGTGCTTCGGCCACCCCATCGGGGCCTCCGGTCTGCGCATGCTCTACGAAATGTACCTCCAGTTTCACGGACGGGCCGGCGAGCGCCAGCTGAAGGATCCCCGTTTCGGGCTGACCCACAACCTGGGCGGCTTTCCGCAGATGAATATCTGCTCGATCGCCATCGTGGGGCGCTATGAAGCGTGATGCCTTCACCCAGAAAGGGCATCTTCCGGCCCGGGTCGGCGTTCTCACTCTTTGGGGATCCTCGACGTAGTCTAACTACGCGACGCTGTCGATCATACGGCTGCGCCGTCGGTTTCCATCCACAGAGAGGGTTTGATCAGTCGGGAAGTCCCGCACAGCGGGAAAAAGTGCTGCGGCCTTGACCTGAACCAAAATCTAGCCTTTCTGGATGAACTCCAATTCTATACTTGTGAAGATGATGCACCGGGAATACAGAGAATGCTTGAAGTGACCGTCATACCCGATTCCGCCGTGGCGGATATCTTTGCCTCGAAATGCTGTGGGGGAGGGCTGCCGGACCAGAACCTGGAGATCCGGATCGCTAACCAGGGTGGCGTTGCCGTCGTTCTCCAGAGCCGTTTTCGGTTGGAAGGGGCGGGCGGTCATCTTGACTGGAATGCCGTCTGTCCGGCAGGCGGGCGACGCATTGTCCCGGGCGATGTGGCCGCCCTTTACGCGGACTTGGATCCGGCCCTGTTGGGCCGATTCCAAACGATCGTTCTGTTCGACGATTGCGGGCGGATGCATCGATTTCCCCTTGCCGGCGGGGCTGAAATTCCGGAAATCGAAGGAGGAGATCCATAGCCATGATGTTGACCCCCGAGGAAGCCCAAGCGTTTATCGAAAAGCCCTTTGCCTTTGTGGAGCGCGCCGGCGTGAAGGCTCTCGTCATGGAACCCCGGCGAATCAAACTGGCCCTTCCCCTGGAAGGCAATGTCAATCACATCGGATCCATCTATGCCGGCGCCCTTTTTACAGTGGCGGAACTCCCCGGCGGGGCGCTGTTCCTGACGACCTTCGACGTGGAGCGCTTCTACCCGGTGCTCAAGGCCATGAACATCCATTTCCGACGGCCGGCGTTTACGGACGTGACGGTAGAGGTCTCCCTGACGGAGGAAGAAGTGCAGCGCATCGCCGAAGAGGCAGATCGTCTGGGGAAATCCGAGTTCGCCCTGAGCGTGGAAGTCCGGGATGCGGACAATCAGGTGGTGGCAGAAACCGAAGGGGTTTACCAGCTGAGGAAGACGCAGCGCTAACCTTGTTTTGACCCACGAATACCTAAAGAGGTCCCCATGCATATTTTGAACTATACACCGGAGCACGATACCTTTCGTGGACGTCTGCGTGAATTTCTGGCCAAGGAGGTGACGCCCAATGCCGACCAGTGGGAAGAGGACCGCACCGTGCCGCGGGAGATCTGGCACAAGATGGGGCAGGCCGGCTTTTTGTGCATGGACGTGCCGCCTGAATACGGCGGCCCGGGGCGCGATTTCCTGTATTCCGCCATTCTGACCGAAGAACTTTCCTACACCGGCATTACCGGGCTGGCGGCGGCTCTGCACAACGACATCGTCGTGCCCTACATTTCCGCCTTCGGCAGCGAAGACCAGAAGCGGCATTACCTCCCGGGGTGCATTTCCGGTGAGATCGTCACCGCCATCGCCATGACCGAGCCGAATGCGGGCAGCGATCTGGCCGGCATACGCACATTGGCGGAAGAAGACGGCGACATGGTCGTTCTCAACGGTGCCAAGACCTTTATTTCCAACGGTCTGCTCTGCGATCTGGTGATCGTGGCGGCCCGGGATGCCGATCTCGACAATCCCCACCTGGGCATCTCCCTCTACCTGGTGGAAGACGGCACCGAAGGTTTCAAGCGCGGCCGCCATCTGGAGAAGATGGGATGGCACAGCCAGGACACGGCCGAGCTGTTTTTTACCAACTGCCGTATCCCCGCCGCCAACCGCCTGGGCGCCAAGGGCTACGGGTTTCTCATGATGATGGAAAAACTCCAGCAGGAACGCATCGTGGCGTCCCTGGGAGCGGTGGCGGCCGCCGAGCGGATCATTGAATGGATCCGAGCTTTCTGCACCGAACAAAAGGAAGGGGACAAACCCCTGATCAAACACCAGGCTGTGCAGTTCGCCATCGTGGAGATGATGACCGAAGTCAAGCTCGGGCGGACCTTTGTCGACAAGCTCGTGGCCGACCACATGGAAGGGCTCAACGTCGTGGTGGAGACCTCCATGGCCAAATACTGGACCACCGAGATGGTCAAGCGGGTGGCGGATCGCTCCATGGACCTGCTCGGCCCCCACGGCATGTGCGACGATCACCCCCTTGCCCGGGCTTTCCGGGATGTGCGGGTGATGTCAATATTCGCCGGGACCAACGAAGTCATGAAGGGGATTGCGGCCAAATTCATGCGGCTATAGATGCCCATCACGAAATGGTCTTTTTGGCCCTGATCTTCGTTCTCAGCGGGTTTTACGGCTGCGGCGTATTGAATTACGCCTCACCGCAAACTCTTGTGCGGCCTTGATCAGAACCAAAAATCCTCATTTCTGCTTTGGTGGTAAGCGGCAGGCACTCATGCAGCGGCACTCTTTTGAGCAGACTTCCCGCCAAAGAGTTGAGAACTTTTTTCTTTATAGTATTGCACGCCGCCTCTTTCTCCGGACAGCATTAAATGCCAGTCGTTTTTAAATAAATCCTTTTAAAGGTAAGGAGAAGAACATGGCCCAGCTCATTGCCGATCGCCGGGATGTGGATTTTGTCCTTTACGAGCAGTTCGATGCCGAAGCGCTCTGCCGGCATGCGGCTTATGCCGAATTCAACCGCAAGACCTTCGACTTGATCATCGACGAAGCCCGCCAGCTGGCCGTCAAGGAGATCCTGCCGACGCTGGCCGAAGGAGACCGGGTCGGCTTGTTGTTCGAAGACGGCCGGGTGCGGGTTCCGGACTGCTTTCGGCGTCCCTACCAGCTCTTTGTCGAAGGAGAATGGACAGCCCTGACGGCCAACCCCGAGTTCGGCGGTCAGGGGCTGCCCTATCTGTTGGCCCAGGCTGTGTCGGACTATCAACTGGGGGCGAACTACGCCTTTACTCTTTTCGGCTTCGGGTGCGAGGGCGCCGGCGAAATGATCGAGATCTTCGGCACCGAAGAACAGAAGCATCTTTTCCTGAAGAAGATGTACAGCGGGCAGTGGTCCGGCACGATGGTGCTGACCGAGCCCGAAGCCGGTTCGGACGTGGGGGCCTTGACCACTTCGGCGCATCAACAGTCCGACGGGACCTACCTTATTACGGGCAACAAAATTTTCATCAGCGGCGGCGAGCATGATCTGACCGAAAACATCATCCATCCCGTCCTGGCCCGCATTGAGGGCGCCCCCTCCGGCACCAAAGGCATCTCCCTGTTCATCGTTCCCAAGATCTGGGTCAATCCGGACGGGACACTGGGAGAGCCCAATGACGTCGTGTGCACCGGTATCGAGGAGAAGATGGGTATCCATGCCAGCCCCACTTGCAGCCTTGCCTTCGGCGGCCAGGGCCGGTGCCGGGGCCTGCTGCTGGGGGAAAAGAACCAGGGCATGAAGGTCATGTTTCACATGATGAACGCCGCCCGGCTGCTGGTGGGCGCCATCGGTTTCACCAGCGCGTCGGCAGCTTATCTTTACGCCCTCAATTACGCCCGGGAGCGCAAGCAGGGACGGGATCTGGAAAAAACCTTTCAGCCGGATGCACCCCAGGTGCCCATCATTCGGCACCCGGATGTGCGGCGCATGCTCATGTGGATGAAAGCGCACGTGGAAGGCATGCGCAGCCTGGTCTATTATGGCGCCCTTCTGATCGACAGGATCAAATGCGCGGCCGACGAGACGGAACGCACTCGTCACCAGGGCTTGCTGGACCTGTTGACCCCCGTGATCAAGGCGTATTGTACCGACCGGGGATTCGAGGTCTGCTCGGAAGCCATCCAGGTTTACGGCGGCTACGGTTACACTCGGGAATATCCGGTTGAGCAACTCCTGCGGGACGTGCGCATCGCTTCCATCTATGAAGGCACGAACGGAATTCAGGCCATGGACCTGCTGGGCCGCAAGATCGGCATGCAGAAGGGGCAGGTATTCATGACGTTTATGGAGGAGGTCAACCGGACCGTGGCGCGCGCCCGCCAAATCGCCTCCCTGTCCGAACTGGCCGACAAACTGGCAAAGGCGCTCAACCGCCTGGGGGAAACCGCCATGCACCTGGGGCAGACCGCCATGAGCGACCGGATCCACACGGCCTTCGCCCATGCCACGCCTTTTCAAGATGCCATGGGGGATGTGGTTATGGCTTGGATGCTGCTTTGGCGGGCCTCCGTCGCCGCGTCCCCGCTGGAAAATCTGTTGGAGGATCTGGAAGGCGAGGCCCGCCGGCAAAAAATCGAAACCCATAAAAGCGCGGCCTTTTACCACGGCCAGATTCTCTCGGCGACCTATTTTATCAACAGCCTGCTGCCCGTGACCCTCGGCAAGATGGACGCCATCATGGCGACCGAATCTGCCGTGATGGAAATGCCCGAGGCCGGTTTCGGGGGTTGATATGACGGAACAAATACAAGACATATGGCATGCGCCTCCCGAGTTGCCCGAATGGCTGGAAGAGGTCTTCCCTTTCCGGCGGCGCATTTATCGCGGCGGGCGATGGGCCATGCACTTCGTGGACGAGGGTGAGGGCCCGGTGGTTCTGATGCAGCACGGCAACCCCACCTGGTCCTTCCTGTGGCGCAAGGTCATCCGGCGGCTGGCGGACGAAAACGTCCGCGTTATTGCACCGGATATGGTGGGCCTGGGGTTGAGCGACAAGCCCCGCGAGGTCGGACTCCATTCCCTGCGCTTTCACGCCTTGAACCTGGGTCGACTGGTTGAGGCCCTTGATCTCCGGCAGATGATTATCGTCGGGCAGGACTGGGGCGGCCCCATTCTGGCATCGATGGCCGCCCGGAATCCCGAGCGGGTGGCCGGCGCCGTATTCGCCAATACGGGCATATCGCCACCAAAAAAGAAGCGGCCCCTGTCGTTATTTCATCTCCTGGCCCATCTGCCCCTGGCGAGCACCCTCCTGTTCAAAGGGCTTAATTTCCCCATTTACCTGATGCATCGGGTGCAGGGCGACCCGGCCAGCATCGGCGCGGCCGAAAGGCGGGCTTACGGCTGGCCCCTCAGGCGTTTTCGGGACCGAGCCGCCCCTCTGGCTCTGGCGCGACTAGTGCCCACCGGACCGAATCACCCCGCGGCCCGCGACCTGCGCCTAACCCGGCAATGGGGGGAGGCCTTTAGTGGACCGGTGCGCCTGGTTTGGGGCCTTAAGGATCCGATCCTGGGACGGGCCCTGAAAAGCATGCAGGGCATTTTCCCATCCGCACGCGTCACCGAGACCCAGGCCGGGCATTTTCTGCAGGAAGAAGTCCCGGAAATCCTCGCGGATGCGATTCTTGACGTCGTGCGAGCTCTACAGCTCTAGACCACGACCCTCCCCCCACGTCTCGCCCCGGATCCTCCTGCCGTGGCAGGCGTTCCAGTAAAGGCAATCACCTCTCTGCCAAAATCGCGCCACAGGGCGCGCGGAGGGGCCCCAATTAGCAAAAGGGGCCATCCCTGACGCCATCCGGTAATTTTTTGACGCCCCCGATGAAGATTTGACCGACCCGGGCAAAATTTGCCGCCGGCCCGGTGCTGTTCATTCGCCATCCGGCCACGCCGCCATCACCAGTTCCTTGCAGTGGGCAATCACCGAAAAGTTGTTTGGTTGCAGGCAGTCGGAAAAGGTTCGGCCGGCATTCCGCCACGATGCGGACCTTCCCGAGGTAGATGCCGCCCAACGCTTTGATGATACTGGCAAGCTTATTGCGAAAACCGACAGGGCAGCGGCCGACAGCCGGTTGTCGCCAACCGATAAACTTGAAGCAATCGTGTTTTTATGATCAAAAAAACGGTCCACATCGCCATGACCCAACACATCCTGCGTTTCAGGCACCGCGAGGTGATTGCGGCAGCCGGACTGCTGCTGGTCATTGCGATCGTGTCTTCCAGCTACGGTTGGCCCCTTGCGGACGGGCCGTCAAAGACCACACTTGCCTTAGCAGCTATCGCATCAGCTCTGGCGATTGCCGCTTTCGTGATAGGGCGGCTGTGGATCTCCAATCGGTCCCTGGGGATAGCACTGGATCAGCAGACCACCGATCTTTTAGAGGCCAACACCAAACTCCGTGAGGAAATCAACGAGCGGCGCCAGGCCGAATTGGCCCTGATGCGCTATAAATCCCATCTCGAAATCCAGGTCAAAGCGGGCACCTGTGAACTGCAGAAGGAGGTGGCCGATCACCGGCAGGTCCGGGACATGCTCAGCGAGTACCATCTGGCCCTGGAAGCCTCCGATGAAATGGCCACGGTTCTGGATCGTCGCTATATCTTCCGCATGGTCAACGACGCCTATCTCAAACGCCGCCACACCGAACGGGAAAAGATCATCGGCACCTCCATCGCCGATGCGATTGGCGAAGAGGCTTTCCATGCCATCAAGCCCCACCTTGATGCCTGTTTCCAGGGGGAAGCGGTGGAATACGAAATGGTGCAGGAAAACGAGACGATGGGCAAACGGTATCTGCTGATTCGCTATTACCCGGCCCGCTCTGAATCCGGCAGCGTCAACCGCGTCATCAGCGTGATCAAGGACATCACCGCCGTCAAACGGGCCGAAGCCGACCGGGAGCGGTTGTTCAGCCTGTCCATCGATCCCATCTGCGTGGTGGATTTCAATGGGTATTTCAAAGACCTCAATTCGGCCTGGACCCGTATTCTGGGCTGGTCCAAAGAAGAATTGTTGAGTATTCCCTGGTTTTCCTTTGCGCATCCCGGGGATGCGGCCGCGACCGAGGTCATGGGTCGCAAACTCGCTCAGGGAGAACCCGTCAAGGATTTTCGCAACCGATATGTGGGCAAGGACGGGCACACCTGCTGGCTTGAGTGGAATGCCATACCCGATGTATCGGAGGGACTTATCTATGCTGTGGCAAGGGATGTGAGCGACCAGATCAAGGCCCAGAAGAAGATCAAACTCAATGAAGAACGGCTGCGGTCCCTGCTGAAATTGAGTCAGATGAGCAATGTGAGCGATAAAAAGATCCGTGCTTTCGCTCTCGAGGAGATCGTCCGTCTGACCCGCAGCAAGGTGGGGTATCTGCATTTCGTTAACGGGGAGACACAATCCTTGGAACCGGCGACATGGTCCAAAGGCGTCCAGCAGGCCTGCCGGGCGAACAAGACCCATCGCAACGCCCTGGACAAGGCCGGTGTGTGGGCCGACAGTGTCCGTCTGCGGCGACCCGTCATCCACAATGACTTTAAGACGGTTCCCGACAAGAAAGGCCTGCCTGATGGGCATTTCCCCATTCATCGCCACATGAGCGTGCCGGTTGTGGACAACGGCCGCATCGTGGCCGTCGCCGGGGTGGGCAACAAAGAGACCGATTATGGGGAATCGGATGTCAATCAGTTGGCCCTGTTTATGACCAGCATGTGGTCCATCATCAAGCAGAAGCGGGCCCAGCAGATCCTGAAAAAATACTCCATGGAGGATGGTCTGACCGGTTTGGCCAACCGCCGCCGTTTCGACGCGGCATTGGAGCACGAGTGGCAGCGCGGCATGCGTGAGCAGATGCCCGTAGCCGTCATCATGATGGACATCGACTTTTTTAAGGAGTTCAACGATATATACGGACATCAGGCCGGCGACGACTGTCTGAAGAAAGTTGCTGCCTGCCTGCGGAAGAATGTCCGCCGGGCTGGAGATCTGGTAGCCCGCTACGGCGGCGAGGAGTTTGTCGTGATTTTGCCCAATACCGATCTGTCCGGCGGCCGAGAGGTGGCCGAGGCCATGCATCGTACGGTGAGAGGCATGAAGTTGCGCCACAAGGGCGCCCGAGAGCGCGACTGCCTGACCATCAGCGCTGGTGTGGCCTCCGCAATTCCCATGCGGGGCCATGGGCCGTCCCAACTACTCGAAAAGGCCGACCAGGCCCTTTACCGCGCAAAACGGGCCGGGCGTGACCGTATCAAAGTGGATGAGGACAGCACTGGAGCCTCTGGTTGGGTGTCCGCGCGTCAGGCGGCCGCCCAATAGGCGGCTACCGACCTGGTTTACGGGGGATGATTCGGCTGCGCAAAACCCGGCAACAACTTTTAGTATATAATATCAGAAGGTTAAATCGTTCGTACTTGTCGTAAAGGTCTTCTGGCAAAACTTGTTTTGTAGAAGCGCTTGCTGTGCCTCGCACAGGGAGGACATGATGGATTTGACGGATTTAGAACTCATGCAACACTATGCTGAAGACGAGAGTCCTCAAGAACGGTTGCGGCGGCAGCGCATGCTGGAATCATGGATAGTGGCCGGCGTTCTGACGCCCAAGGAAACCCACGAGGCCGCCCGGGTGCTGAGATTGCTGAGGGAGCGGGCACGCGGGACGGAGCGCGCCGCATGAGGCATCTGCCATGGTCTTTTCTCCCCATTCCTATGTCGGCTCCCGCTGTTTTGACATCTTTACCCCTCCGACGATGATTTCATCTATGTGCCGATGGGCGTTCCTTCCATGCGATTTGTGAGGATACGATTGCTTCCAGGCGCTTATCAATTTGACAGGTCGATGTTCAATCCCGCTAGCGCAACTCCCCTGTGGCCATCTCCGCCCTGTTAGGCGCATGCATGGATAATGGTTGCACAGGGCCCCGGGTTGTGCTGGAATCGCTATTGTGACCATGGATGCATCAAGAAGACGTTTTCTTCGCCACCTATTCGGTGCCGGTTTATTAAGCGCGGCGGCCTGCTACCCGGTTTTCATCGAACGCCGGATAGTTCGTGAAACCCATTACCGCATCCACATCCCCAACCTCCCGCCGGCCTTTCGTGGATTTCGCCTCGTACACCTGACCGACCTGCACCACGGCTTCCTCGTCTCCCTGTCCTTTATCGAAGGCATCGTCCAACGGGTCAATCACATCCCCCGGCATGTGGTGGTTTGCACCGGAGATTACGTGCATGAGAGAAACAACACCGCCCAGATCGACCGGGTCTGGCCGGCGTTGTCCAAACTGACGGCCCCGGAAGGGGTTTTTGCGGTTCTGGGCAACCATGATCACTGGGCGGATACGGAGCGCTCCCGCTACTGGCTGGCACGCTCGGGGCAGGATTTGAGGGGGCGGGCGGCGGCGGTCGAACGGCAGGGGCGCCGGTTGTGG
>Ga0316576_10002166_pt1 | contig 11079 bp, 8 predicted proteins | sample S0NA_FD_203075 | JGI IMG/M metagenome (GOLD analysis project Ga0316576, IMG submission 203075) | Rhizosphere microbial communities from salt marsh grasses in Alabama, United States - S0-2_050615r3r5 | ecosystem: Host-associated > Plants > Roots > Rhizosphere | place: USA: Alabama | collected... | reverse complement strand
AAAAATCACAAAACGCGGCTGCGCCGCTCCATAAATCTTTTCCCGTTTTCAAACTTTCGTGCTTCCGTGATCAGGGGCCGTTCCCCTTGCCAGTTCCAACGGCGGCTTAAAGTTGACAAACCATTGTAAATCTTATAATAAACATCATTATGAAAAAGAAAATACTCATCGCCGACGACAACCGCCTGCTAAGAAAATTCCTTTCCACCCACCTGGAACGGGCCGGTCACCAGGTGCGAACGGCCGAGGACGGTCTTGCCGCACTGGATGTACTTTCAGAGTTTGCCCCCGATGTCATGTTTGTCGACCTCTTCATGCCGAAAATCGACGGGGACAAACTTTGCCAGATCGTGCGCGCAAGAGAAGACCTCAAAGACTGTTATCTGGTCATTCTATCGGCCGGAATCGCAGAAACAGGGAAAGACTATACCAAAATCGGCGCCAATGCATGTATTGCCAAGGGCTCCTTCAGCAATATGGCCAAAAACGTCCTGGCAGCGGTCAACGCCTCCGACGCGCGGGTCCGGGAGGATGAGCCTCGATCGATCATGGGCCTGGATGCCGTCTATTCGAGGCAGCTGACCAAGGAGCTCATTTCACGCAACCGCCACCTGGAAACCATCCTTGAAAGCATGACCGAGGGATTTCTCGAAATATACTCGGATCGCGTTGTATATGCCAACGCAGCCGCGGTGCAGATGTTCGAAGTCAGCCTTGAACATCTCCTGTATGCATATCCGCCCGACCTGTTCGAGGGAGGCGCCAAACCGTTTGTCGAAAAAATGGTCCACAAGCCGGATGACATGGACGACACCAAGGATGAAACCTTCGATCTGCACAGTAGAAAGGTGAACATCAAAAGCTTTCCTTTGGAGGGTGAACCCGACACCAGCATTATCATTCTCTCCGATGTCACCGAACAGAAGCGCCTTGAACAGAAACTCCAACAGGCCAAAAAGATGGAAGCAGTCGGCACGCTTGCCGGCGGGGTGGCGCATGACTTCAACAACCTGCTCATGGGGATTCAGGGCAATATTTCATTGATGATGCTCGACCTCAAACCCGGAGACACCCATTTCGAAGAGGTTGCCAGTATCGAAAGGTGCGTCGACAGTGCCGCCAGGTTGACCAAACAGCTGCTGGGGTTTGCCCGCGGCGGCAAATACGTGATAAAGTCCACCAGCCTCAACGAAATGATCGAAAAGTTAAAGCGGATGTTTGAAAGAACCAACAGAAACATCCGCTTCCAGGAAAAATATCAGGAAGGCCTGTGGTCCGTCGAGGTCGATCAGGGGCAGATCGAACAGGTGATGATGAACCTGCTCATGAACGCCTGCCAGGCCATGCCCCAAAGCGGAATCCTGCGGATAAAAACGGAAAATGTCACCCTGAACCCATCATTTGTCAAATCCTTCGACGTCGAACCCGGAAAATATGTAAAAATTTCCGTCATCGACACCGGCCACGGCATGGATCCCGCGATACGGCAGCGAATTTTCGAACCTTTTTTTACCACCAAAAATGTCGGCGAGGGCTCCGGAATGGGGCTTGCCTCGGCCTTCGGTATCGTGAAAAATCACCATGGCATCATTGAATGCCTCAGCGTCAAAGGCAAAGGGACCACCTTCAACGTGTACCTCCCCGTATCCCCTGCGGAAGCCGGCGATAGCGTCAGAGCCGATAGCGGGCCCCAAGCGGGATCGACCACCATCCTGCTGGTCGACGACGAAGACATCATTATCAACGTCGATAAAAAGCTGCTCGAAGAACTGGGCTACAATGTGTTGACTGCCGAAGATGGAGCTGCCGCCCTGAAAATTTTCGATGCCCACCATTCACGGATCGATCTCGTTCTGCTGGACATCATCATGCCCGACATGAGTGGTGAGGAGGTTTACACCCGCATGAAACGGATAGATCCGGATGTCAGGGTTCTGCTGTCGAGCGGCTACAGCATCGATTGGAAAGCCAGAAAAATGATTGAAGAAGGCTGCCGCGGCTTTATCCAAAAACCATTCAAAATACAGCATCTCTCCCACAGGATCAGAGATATCTTATCATCTTGACAATTTGCTAAAATTAGTATAATTAGATAGTTACATCAAATTCGAAAGGAAATATGCATGCAAGACCCGGAAGAGCAAAAGATCGAAGCAGCCATGGAAGCGATTATCAAAAACATCGATTCCATCATCGAAAAAATTAACCACCAGGATCCCGGAAGAGCCGAAGAAACGCGACCGCAGGAAAATATGTAAACAAAAAACCCCACTGCCGTAAAAAACTGGTGGCACGGCTCCGGGAAACCTTCCAAACCAGGGGGAACCATGGCGTTGACCAAAAGCGACATCGTGACAAAAGTTCATGCACTGGGGTTTACTCAGAAAAAGGCCGTGGACACCATCGAGTCTTTATTGGAGATTATCAAGACGACGCTGGCCCGGGGGGATGATGTGCTGGTATCGGGTTTCGGAAAATTTTGCGTAAAGGAAAAAAATCAGCGGCGCGGCAGAAACCCGGCTACCGGTTCGGACCTGCTCCTCAGGGAGAGGAAAGTCGTTACGTTCAAATGTTCCGGCAAACTGAGAGACAGGGTCAACAGCTAATGAAATAACCCGGTGTTGGGCGTTGAGTGATTACGTGTTACGTCGTGAAAAGTGAAATGTGAACCGTGAAACGTAACACGTAGGGCGCAAGGCATAAGGCGCAAGACAATCTCAAAGCATCATGCGTTGAACGGTCTGCCCCTTGGGTCCTGCACCCTCAGCCCTGAGCCGTATACCGTGAGACGCGAAACGTGAGGCGCTAGGCGTCTGACTTCTGACTCGATCAAGTCCTGATCTAAGGTTGTCACTTTTTCAAAGTAAAGAATCCTGGCCCAGAGGGCCAGGTTTTAAAAACTGGAATAAATTTACTGCATGATCTGCCTCAACACATATGGCAGAATGCCGCCGTGCTCGAAGTAGGCCACATCCACGGCGGTGTCCAACCTGGCCGTCACCTCGAAAACCACCTCGCTTGAATCGTCCCTGGCTGCTCGAACCGTGAGCGTCTTTCTGGGCGTCATGTTTTCCATGCCTTCTATTGTATAGGATTCGGAACCGGTAAGCCCCAAAGACTCACAGCTGTCGTCACCCCTGAAAATCAACGGCAAAACCCCCATGCCGACCAAATTGCTCCGATGAATTCGTTCAAACGATCGTGCAATCACGGCGCGGACGCCGAGCAGACTGGTTCCCTTGGCGGCCCAGTCTCTCGAGGAGCCTGTACCGTATTCGCTGCCCCCCAAAACCACCAGCGCTTTGCCTTCCCGGATATACTGCATGGCGGCATCGAAGACGAACATCTCTTCGCCTGTGGGGAACTTGCGGGTAAAACTGCCCTCTCTGGGTTGCACGAGACTGTTTTTAATGCGGATGTTTCCGAAGGTCCCGCGCATCATCACCTCATGGTTCCCCCTGCGGCTGCCGTATGAATTGAAATTTTCAGGCTTCACTCCCTGGGCGGTGAGATACGTTCCCGCGGGATATTCCTCCGGAATCGCACCGGCGGGTGAAATGTGGTCCGTGGTTACCGAATCTCCCAGGAGCAGGAGCGCCCGCCCCCGATCCAGCCCGCCGGGTTTCTCCATCGCCAGTCCGAAATTTTCGAAATAGGGGGGGCGTTTGATATACGTCGACCGCTCGTTCCACTGAAAAGTGGTGTCTTCTCCAACGGTGAGGTCCTCCCAGAAGTGGTCGCCCTTGAAAATCTCGGCGTACACCTGGCGGAAGCTCTCCGGATCCATATTGGCGGTTACCATTTTCTCGATTTCGGCAACGTCGGGCCAGATATCTTTCAAAAGCACCGCTTCACCCTCAGCCGTCACGCCGACGGGCTCCGTTTCCAGATCAATGTCCACACGGCCGGCTAGTGCGTATGCGATGACGAGCATGGGGGATGCCAGGAAGTTGGCTTTGACGAGTTGATGGATCCGGGCCTCGAAGTTCCGGTTCCCGGACAGCACGGCGGCCACTGTCAGATTCTCCCTGGATATGGCATCGCTTATCTCGGGCGCCAGCGGTCCGCTGTTGCCGATACAGGTGGTGCACCCGAAGGCGGCCAGATGAAAGCCGAGTTTTTCCAGATAGCGCATCAAACCCGACGATTCAAGGTAGTCGGGCACCACCCTGGATCCCGGAGCAAGGGAGGTCTTCACGTAGGCCGGCACCTTCAACCCCTTTTCCACCGCATTTTTGGCGAGCATTCCGGCACCGATCATCACAAAAGGGTTGGAGGTGTTCGTGCAGGAAGTAATGGCGGCGATCACCACGCTGCCGTTGCCGATTTCCTCTTCCCCGCCTTCCAGTTTTACGGTGACATCCTTGACGCACAAGCCATCCGGAGCTGCAGTTGCGCCATCGGCGGCACCGGCACAGATCGTTTGAAAGCGCGCCTTCAAGGCGCCGACCGTAATTCTGTCCTGCGGCCTTGCGGGGCCGGCAACCGACGGTTCGATGGAGGCGAGGTCGATATCCACGATGTCGCTGTAATCGGGATCGCGTTCGCCCTCATAGAAGAGGCCGGTCTCCCGGGCATAGCGTTCCACGATCCCGGCCTGCCCGGACCGATTGGTCATTTTCAGGTAGCTGATGGTATTTTCATCGATGGGGAAAAAAGCCATGGTTGCACCGAACTCGGGGGACATGTTGGCGATGGTTGCCCTGTCGGTCAGCGTCAGGCTCTGCATCCCTTCGCCGAAGAATTCCACGAACTTTTCCACCACCCGTTTCTTTCTCAATATTTCCGTAACCGTCAGAACCAGGTCCGTGGCGGTTACCCCCGGCCGCAAGGATCCGGTCATGCGAACCCCGACGACCTCGGGGATGGACATGTAGTAGGGTTGCCCCAGCATGACCGCCTCCGCTTCGATACCACCGACCCCCCAGCCCATGATTCCCAAACTGTTGATCATGGTGGTGTGGCTGTCGGTTCCCACCAGTGTGTCAGGATAGGCGATCCATCCGTCCGGCAACTTTTCGGTCATGACAACCCGGCCGAGGTACTCGAGGTTTACCTGGTGGCAGATACCTGAATTGGGGGGCACCACCTTGAAATTGTCGAAGCTTTTCTGGGCCCATTTCAACAGTTCGTAGCGTTCCCGGTTGCGCTCATATTCCATGGCGACATTTTTTCCCAGAGCGTCCGGACTGCCGTAGTAGTCCACCTGGATGGAGTGATCGACAATCAGTTCCACGGGCACCAGGGGATTGATCTTTCCCGGGTCGCCGCCAAGCTCGCGGACGGCATCCCGCATGGCGGCAAGGTCCACAACCGCCGGAACTCCCGTAAAATCCTGCATCAACACCCTGCCCGGGTGATACGGAATCTCCACCGGCTCCGGGTAATGCCGCCGCCAACCGGCAATATGTTTAAGGTCATCCTCGCCGACGATGCTGCCGTCCATCTTTCTCAGAAGGTTTTCCACCAGAACCCTTATGGAATACGGCAGCCGCTGAATGTCGGCGATTCCGTTTTTCTCAAGTAAGGATATGTCGACAATGTTGTATTTTTTTCCGTCCACTTCTATCGTGCGTACATACGACTCAGATTTCATGATGATTCTCCATCTCCTCGATGCAACCGGTTTTCTACCGTGCCTTGCCCTCGGCGCCACCATAGGCAAACTTGGGCTGGGCCGCAATCAACCGGCGGGTGTACGCATGCTGCGGGGCGCGGATGATCTCTTCGGTTTTGCCGGTCTCCACGATTTCGCCTTGATGGATCACCGCGATTCTGTCGCATAAATAGCGCGCGGCAGCAAGATTGTGCGTGATGAATAAAAAAGTGACGCCATGGCGTTCCCGGATATCCAAAAGCAAACGGAACAACTGGATAGCGATGGTTGCATCCAGCATGGAAGCGGGTTCGTCGGCAACCACGAATTCGGGTTTCAACACCATGGCACGGGCGATGGCCACGCGCTGCCGCTGCCCGCCGCTGAGCTGATGAGGATAACGGTACAAATAATCGGTGCCCGGGGACATGCCCACCACTTCCAGGGATTTCATCACCTTGTCCCGCCGGTCCCTCCTCGATCCCTTGCCGTGTATGGCCAGCGGTTCCGCAATCGTGTCGAGAATCGAAAGGTGAGGGTTGAGCGACTGGTAAGGGTCCTGGAAAATCATCTGCACCTTCATGCGGAATGCCTTCAAACCCGCCCCCTTAAGGTGCCCAACCTCATCGTCTCCCAGGCGGATGCTCCCCTTATCGGGATTTTCCAGCTTGACCACCAAACGCCCCATGGTGGTCTTGCCGCTGCCGCTTTGTCCGACAAGGCCGAAGATTTCCCCCCTGCCTATTTCCAGGGAGACATCGTTTAAAGCGATCACCCGTTGCCCGGAATCACCGAAGAGACCTGTGCTCGCTTTGTATGTCTTCGATATGCCGTTCAACCGCATGATCGTCTTGCTCTCAATTGCCGCCATCTTCTCCGTCCTCTTGTTTTTCAAGGTTGGCGCTAAGAAGTCAAGCTACAAAGGGCCCTGTGGGTCGGTGTCGCCTGCCGGTATTCGGGCGCACGGTTTTCACACATCGCCGATGCATGCGGGCACATTTTATAAAACCGGCACCCGGTCGGCGCTGCAATCAGGTCGGGCGTTCTCCCTATCATTTCCAGCGGTGCCGGCCGGTCACCCTCCAGCGTCAGGTAGGAAGTAAGCAAAAGACGCGTGTAGGGGTGAATGGGGGTGTTGAACACCTCCTCCCGGGAACCGAACTCCACAATCTGCCCGGCATACATCACGGCGATATCATGGCAGACATTGGCCACAACGGCGATATCGTGAGAAATGAAGATCACGCTGATGTTCATTCTGTCCTGAATGGACCGGATCTCCTGCAGGATCTGATCCTGTACGATGACGTCCAAAGCGGTTGTGGGTTCGTCCGCTATGACCAGTTTGGGGTTGCATGCCAGGGCCATGGCAATAACGGCCCGTTGTTTCATGCCGCCGCTGAACTGATGCGGATAAGCCCTCATGCGCTCCCTGGGCATCTCCACGAGGTCGAAGAGTGCCTCGACGCGTCCCTGCAACGCCTCCTTCGATATGCCGGGTTCGTGGGTGGCGATAGCCTCTCGCAGCTGCGCATCGACACGGTGAACGGGGTTCAGTGCGTTCATGGCCGCCTGAAAGATCATGGCGATTTCATTCCAGCGAACCTCGCGAATGCCTTTATCCGACAGTTGAACGAGGTCTTGGCCACCGTACAGGATCCTGCCCCGCGTCACCCGGCCGTTTTCGGGAAGAAGGCGCATCAGCGCCATGCCCAGGGTCGTCTTTCCACAGCCCGACTCACCGACGAAGCCGAGCGAGCGGCCCTCTTCGAGCTCAAACGAAATGTCGTCGACGGCTTTCAGCACCCCTTTTTTGGTTTGATAGCTGACACATAAATTTTCGACCGATATCAACGTCATATTATTCCGAAAACTCCTCTTTCCTCAACCGCGGATCAAGGACTTCGTCCATGGCCCTTCCCAACATGTAAAAAGAAAGGGTTATCAAGGAGATGCAGATCCCCGGCGGCAAAAGCCAGTAAGGTGCCTGAAACATGTGACCCGTTTTCCAAACCCACTGCAGCATCATCCCCCAACTCACCTGGCTGGGGTCGCCGAATCCCAGGAATGCCAGCGCCGCCTCAACAAGAATGGCGGAAGTCACTCGAAACGTCATGTAAAGAAATGACAGGGGCAGAACATTGGGCATAATGTGCCGGAATATGATCCTGATGTGCGACGCACCCGCCACCTTGGCCGCTTCGATGAACGGCCGCTCTTTGAGGGTCAGTGTTTGCGCCCTGATAACGCGGGAAACCCCCGGCCAGCGCAACAGGGCGATCAAAAGCACGATCAGCCATATGTTAAGCTGCCCGAACAGTGCCGCCAGGAGCAGCAGGATCAACAGGGACGGCATGACCATGATCATATCCGCCAGCCGCATGAGCAGCATATCCACGAATCCGCCCATATATCCGGCAAGCATGCCGACGATCGTTCCCAGCACGATGCTGATGAAGGCTGCCGAAAGGCCGACCATGAAGGCTATTTTGGCGCCCTCCAACAATTGTGTGAATATGTCCCGCCCGATGAAGTCCGTACCCAGCCAGTGGCGCCAGCCCGGTCCGGTAGCGTGCGAGATCAGCGGATCCACACCGGTCATGGGATCATACATCGGGCCGAAAAGCGGTGTAAAAAAGCTGGCCACGGCCATAAGCGCGAAAAGAACCAGCAGCGTCAACCCGATCTTTCCCAGAAGATTTTCCCTGAAAATAGCCCACCCCTTGGCCAACCTGTCAAACAAATGAACTCTTTCCGATAGGTTACTCATTTGGTTTTCTCACTAAACGAAGTTTAATTACCTAAAAAATGCGCCGCACTTTTTAGTAACGGATCCGCGGATCCAGATACGCATAAAGCACGTCGACAATCAGGTTAGCCGTCAACACGACCGCGGCTATCAATAAAAAACAGGCCTGGGCCAGAGGGTAATCATTGTTGCTTACGGCAAACACCAGCTCCTTGCCGATACCCGGCCAGGTAAAAACGGTTTCGGTCAAGGCACCGCCGTTAATGGAAAACGCCAGGCTCAAGCCGACGCTGGTTATAACGGGAAGCGCCGCGTTCCTGGCTGCATGGTGGTTTCTCACCGCCTTTTCCGTCAGCCCTTTTGCGCGGGCCGTGACGATGTAGTCCTCCTTGAGCGTTCCCAGCATGCTGCTGCGCATGAGCAGCAGATAGGATCCGGTCTGAATCACGAAAAGGGTCATTAACGGGAGCAGCATGTGGTGGATCACATCCAACCCCTTTACCAGAAAATTGGAATTTCCCCTGACCCACACTTCGGGTGAGATAATACCGTTCAGCGGAAACCACCCGACCTTGTATCCCAGGATCCACACCAGCATCAATGCGAACCAGGGAACAAACAGCGTGTGGCAGACAAGCGCACCGAGCGTCATCCAGGTGTCACTTTTCCTGCCCTTGTGCCAGGCGGCAATCTTACCTAGAAACACACCGGCCAGCGCTGCCAGGATAGTGGAGGTGGTGAAGAGAAGAATGGTGTTGGGCAGGCGCTTCCAGATGATATCGAGCACGGGTTCACCGTAGTGAAACGAAATGCCGAAATTGCCGCCGAAGAAATTTTTCAGATAGTACAGATACTGTGTCCATATGGGTTGATCCAATCCCAACTGAGAAATGACGTGCTGCACGTCTTCGGGCGTCCACATGGGGTCCACCATGCGTGCAACGGGATCACCGGGCGCGATCCGAAACAGCACGAACAGAACCGTCAGTATCACGAAGAATATGACGCCAATTTCCACCAGCCTCCTGAGTATGAATTTTCTGAGCTCCATATTTTCTGCCTCTGTATATATATGCGGAAGCCCTACTTCTTTGAGCCTGTCCGTTCCACACGGCCATTGAACATCGTGACACCGAGCAGAAAATATAACGTTCCTGCCCCGTTTTTATTTTCAAATGGCAAATCGTATGACACGTGAATTGACCCTCGGTCTACTTAGCCTGAACCAGAAAACCATGTATTGCAGGGATCTATCAGTAGTTTTAATCCCGGTTGCCGGAGGACAACCCGCGACACGCATCAGCCATCAATGGGTTTGACGCAACAGAACGACCAGATGTTGCCGATCCCCTCGACCATCTCCACCCATCCGGAAAAACGATCCGTGCGGGCCGCCTCCAGCACGTTGGGGTTGTACAGCGGTATATAGGGAACGTCCTCCATTAGTATCCGCTGCATTTCCCATATGGTTTCACGGCGTTTGTATCGATCCATCTGTCCGAGCTGCTTGTTCCTGAGTGCGTCGAATGTCTTGTTCCGGTAGCCGCTCATGTTCCAGCCGCGCTCCTTGTCCTGCTTCGAATAGAAAAACGTCCCCACGTAATCAGGATCCAGATTGAGTTTTCCATACCCCAGGATAAAAGCGTCGAAATCCCGTTTGCCCTTCACCTGCTCCAGAAGGGCGCTGAAGGCCATGGGGCGGGCATAGACCATTATGCCCAGATCACGCATCCACTCCTGAATCATCAACCCGGCAAAGGCCCGCCGGGGGTCATAGTCGGCCGGAGGCGTCAGGATCGTGATCCGCTGCATGGGGGTTCCGTTCGGTAAGCGCAATTCTTCACCCCTGGTTACCCTGCCCTGACTGTCAACCGGCGGAACCTCCCAACTGTATCCCCTGGCCTTCAAAAGTTCATAAGCCAGTTTGACACGCCGATCATGGTCCAGCCCCTCGCCGTAGCGTACAACCCGGGGATTGTGATAAAACGCGTTTCCCGGCGGCACCACCGAATTCAACACGGTGCCGTACCCTTGCAGAATCCGTGAAATGATAAACTCCTTGTCGATGATCGTGGCGATGGCCCTCCTCAAAACGACATCGTCAAAGGGCGGTTTGCGGACATTGAACCCCATGTAATAAAGAGCGCTTTTCTGATTGTGAAATACGCGGATGTGAGGCTCAAGCGTCAGATTCTCGATGTAGCCGGGTTGGATCCCCCACCAGAACATGTCGATGTTGCCCTTTTTGAGAGCCAGGATGGCCACGTCCGAAGTCCCGTAGAACTCGAACAGAATACTGTCGATAAAGGGCCCCAGCAAATGCCCGCCGATCTCCTGGCCGCTGCCGAAGAAGTAGGGATTTCTCACCATGTGCAGGTAGGCACCCGCTTTATATTCCTTGACCACGAAGGGGCCGGTTCCCATGGGGTGTTCGATCCGAAAGCTCTGCAGCGTTCTAAGCGGCTTCTCGGCCTTTTGGGCCGCCTCGGTCAGTGCTTTCCACTCCCTGCTAGAAACGATCGGTGCAATCAGCGCCCTGGATAAAAAGGTGGCCGAAGGCTTTTTCAAATAAAAAATCACCGTGTGTGCATCCGGTGTCTCGATCTTTTTTATCGCCTTCCATCTGCTGGCATAACCCGGAATGTTAAAATCGGTGATGATCCTGCCGGTGAACACCACATCGTCGGCGGTGAAATCCGATCCATCAGCCCATTTTGCTTTTCTCAGCCCGATC
>Ga0316576_10002165_pt1 | contig 11079 bp, 9 predicted proteins | sample S0NA_FD_203075 | JGI IMG/M metagenome (GOLD analysis project Ga0316576, IMG submission 203075) | Rhizosphere microbial communities from salt marsh grasses in Alabama, United States - S0-2_050615r3r5 | ecosystem: Host-associated > Plants > Roots > Rhizosphere | place: USA: Alabama | collected... | reverse complement strand
TTGCCGCACGATGGTACCGCGGTCTCGTGCAGATAACGTAATCGCTCGCGGGTACCAGCCATTTGAGCATCTCCCTGATATCCTTGTCATCCATAATGCCGATGACCATGATAATTCTGCGATCTGGGTAGATTTTCCGAAGAGCGGCCGCCAGACTCTTGGCAGCTCCGGGGTTGTGGGCTCCGTCCAGCAGTATCTCCGGGTTTGACGAAATAACCTGCATCCTGCCCGGCCAATCCACCGTCCCGAGACCGTCACGCATCTGCTTCCGGGTTACGGGGAATCCTTTTCCCATAAGCAATTCCGCGGTAGCCAGGGCAAGGGCTGCATTCCTTGCCTGAAAGTGTCCCTGCAAGCCAATTCTGATCCCCGTCATTCTTTGAGCAAGGCCGTAATAATGAAGGCCCGCTGCTGACGTGCGATACTGAATCTGTTCCCCGATTCTCCACAATGGGGCATGCTTTTCCCGGCACCGGTCCCTGAATATCTCGACCGCCTGCGGCTTCCTTGCGCCGGTAACGAGATCCACTCCTTCCTTGATGATTCCCGCCTTTTCAGCGGCAATCTCTCTGATGCTCCTGCCCAGAAAATCCTGATGTTCAAGAGATATATTGGTGATCACCGAAACGAGCGGGCGTACGATGTTCGTAGCATCGAGACGCCCTCCCATCCCCACCTCCATAATGGAAAGATCGGTCTCTTCACGCGCGAAATAGACCAGCGCCATGGCTGTGGTTGCCTCAAAAAAGGTGGGCGGTTCTTCCTGAACGACCACCTGCCGCAGCTCCTCAATGAGGTGCGCCGCCGTTTCCCGGGGCATCTCTCGTCCGTTGATCTTGAAACGCTCGGTAAACCGCACGAGATGGGGCGAGGTGTAGACCCCTACCCGATACCCCGCCTGCTGCAGCATGGAGGAGAGGAACGCCGAAACCGAACCTTTTCCGTTGGTGCCGGCAATATGGATATACTTCCGCCCTTCATGGAGGTTTCCAAAGCCGCTCAAAAGATTGGCCGTCTTAGAAAGCCCGAATTTGATACCGTACTTCTGAAGGCTGTAAAGATACTCTACCGCCGCCCGGTATGAAGGAATGTCCTTTTTCACGTTGCCGACTCCCCCTATGCCCTCTTCGTCTGCCTATACTTTCTCCAGGGTTGTGTATTCCAAATGGAGGAGTTTTCGACCCACGTTCTGGAAAAAAACCTCCACCTTGTCGCTATCCACAAATCTGGATACAACCCCCATGCCGAACGCCGGGTGCTTCACCCTGTCCCCCTGGCGGAAACGATGATTGTTCGACGCCGTTTTCAAGTCCATCGCCCTCTTTTTCCGCTTGGTTCCCAAGGTTCCTGGCCCGGAAAGGAAAGAACCTGACTCAAAGGTGAGCACTTCCGCAGGAAGTTCCTGAATAAATGATGACAAGCCGTTTCGAAAACCATATCCGGCACTCTGCCATGAGGGAGCCGATTCCTGACCGGGATAGCAGAGAATTAAGCGGTCTTTTGCCCGGGTTGCCGCCACATACAGGAGCCTCCGCTCCTCTTCGAGGGCCTCGGGGTTCTGGTGCGCCCGGGCGGGAGGGAACCGTCCCTCCATAAGCCAGATGATGAAGACCACCGGCCATTCAAGTCCCTTGGCCGAATGGACGGTGGAAAGGGTGAGCCGTTCGCCTTTCTCGTTTCCGTCCAGGTCCGCCGAACTGGCAGGCGGCTCCAAGGTCAAATCATCCAGAAATACCCTGAGCTTCTCTGACCGCCCCGCCATGTGCACCAGTTGTTCCAGTTCCCTCGTCCGCCGTGGAAAATCGTCAAATTTCTGTTCCAGGATGGGGAGATAATATTCCATCACCTTCTCCGCCGCCGTTTTCGGCGGCATGGTCTTTGATGAGATCCCCGCCAAAAGTGCGGAGAGAGCCTTAAGACCTGCCTGGTGTTTCCCCGCCGACGGCCACTCTGCGATTTGCCCGGGTTTTGCCCGTTCATCTCTCATCCACCGCATAATGGCATTACTCTTTACAGTACCCACATGTTGAAGCAGACGCAGAATTCGACCCCAACTCACCTGATCGTTTCGATTCGTAATCACGCGAAGGTGGGCGAGAAAATCCTTTATGTGTGCAGACTCCAGGAACTTAAATCCGCCATACTTCACATAGGGAATGGCAAGGCGGGCAAGTTCTACTTCCAGTTCAAACGAGTGATACCCGGACCGGAAAAGAACCGCGAAGTCGGAAAGGGATTCCCCGCGATCCACCGCCTCTCTGATGAACCGGGAAACATAGCGGGCCTGATCAGGTTCGGTCCTGGTGTTGACGATTTTCGGTTTCTCCCCTCCCTCTCTCCTCGTGAACAAACACTTGGTGTATTTCTCATTGGCCTGTTCCATGAGAGCGTTGGTAAAGCTCAATATGGGTTGGGTGGATCGATAGTTCTCCTCCAGCTTAATGACTTTCGCACCGGGGAAACGGCTGGAAAATTCAAACATGTTGCGATAATTGGCGCCCCGGAAGGAGTAAATGGACTGACTGTCATCTCCCACGACCATAACGTTCCGATGCTCTGCGCCAAGCCATCCGACAATATCCGCCTGGATCGCGTTTGTATCCTGGTACTCGTCAACCATGACGTGGCTGTACCGTTCCCCCAATTCCTTTCTGACTGATTCCTCCTGTTCCAGGAGTTGTCGAAGATAGAGAATCAGATCGTCATAATCCATCATAGAATGGCTTTTCTTGAAGTCAGAATAGAGCAGGCCAAGTCGGCGAATCTGGTCGATAACCGGGAGGAATTGGTAGTATTCTTCTTCCATGCAGGTCTCGAGGGAACCGCCGAAGTTCGCCGCCTTACTCAGGATGTTGGCAAGGGTGCCGGTCTTGGGAAACCTTCCCGCGCCCCGATTCATCTGGCTCTCCTGGATCAGTGAACGGATTGCCTCTTCCATGTCCGAACGATCCAGGATCGTGAATGCCCGGTCAAAGCCCAGCAGACCTGCATGGCGGCGCAGGACACGGTTGGCGAGGGAATGAAACGTCCCGCCGGAAACGAATCTGCAGCGTGCATCGGAGAGCATCGCCGCCCGTTCGAGCATCTCTCCGGCGGCCTTTCTGGTGAAGGTGAGGAGCAAAATATTCTCCGGATCCACCCCTATCTCAATCAGTCTGGCCACGCGGTAGACAAGAGTTCGCGTCTTTCCACTGCCCGCTCCCGCAATCACCAGCACGGCCCCCCGATCGAGCATGACCGCCTTCAGTTGCGAGGGATTAAGTACTTCTTCATATACGATACCGCTCATGTCTATCCCATGGTACCCATGTGCAGGACATACTGGAGAACCACATAAAAAAGGTACATTCCCAGAAGCCATCCTCCCTGCCACCTTTTGAATGGCCCCGAGTGATTCATGAAAATGAAAGCCCGGAATGAATAGAGAATCACCAACATTGCCGGGAAATGAAACGTGAAGAAATTTTCCGGTACCTGGAGTGGCCGGGCGACAGCCGCCGCTCCGATCACAAAAAGGCAGTTCAGCACATCAGCCCCGACGATGTTCCCGACAGTAATCTCCGGGTGACCTTTTCGAATAGCTGAAATGGCTGTCATCAGTTCCGGAAGAGAGGTTCCAAGCGCCACCATCGTCGCAGCGATCACGTCCTCCGGCACTCCCAGCCTCCCGGCGATACACGTTGCACAAGGGATCAGCACCCGCGCACCGACAATCACGGCTACGACCCCCCCCACGATCATCATCCAGGTCCTGGCGAGGCCTACCACCGCCGAGGTATCGGCTTCCTCTCCAAGATCGGCGGATCCCTGTTTTGCCCAGAGATACGTGGCAAGCAGATACCCGCTCAAGAGGATCAAAAAAACCAGCCCGATTCCTCTCCCCAGGACCGCGTTCCCTTCAGCGGAGATGCCCGCTATCAAAGAAACAACCACCAGGAGCGTGGCTGACCCTGCCTGCACCCATCCGGTCCTGTTCAGCACAAAGCGATTCACCGGCATGGGCACCAACACGCAGCTCAGACCGAAGATCAGGCCCGTGTCCGCGATGATTGAACCGACACCGTTTCCAAGAGCCAGTCCCGGATTTCCCATCCATGCCGCCATTACCGAGACAAATGCTTCCGGTGCAGTGGTTCCGAGCGAAACGATAGTGGCCCCGATAATTATCCTGGGAATGCCGGTTCGCCTCGCAAGGGAGACCACTCCCTCAATCAGAACATCTGCCCCTTTCGTAAGAACGGCGAGGGATACCACGATGAAGACGATCACGAGAGGGGTTGACAACCCATTCACCAGCTCCATCAGCGCCGCTTCATGGCTGATGATTTTCAGAACCATAGGCACCGATATTACCCTGTATTACCCATTTCTGCGGAAGCCGCAACTGTTCTTAACAGGCCCACTCACCTGCTCCCATTCGGAGACGGTCGGCTTCTCCCCCGCATGCCGTCCTTCCCGCTCACGTCCAGATGTGTCCTATGGGTTGCCGAAAGAGGAACACCACCAGTGGCACAATGACCGCGACGAGCAGTAAAATGGTCACCAATAGCGGGATGAGAAAGGCGAGGATGACACGGAGATAGGATGTTTGGTGCATCTCTCTCAGGCCGATTACCTGGATGATGACCTGCCAGATTCCCCCGATCAACCCTCCTACAAAGGGGACGACCCCAAGTACCTGTGCGGCCTGGGAGTAGCAAACCACTCGAAAGGTGGCTTCAAAACCATTGTTTGCTCCCCGAACTAGGAGCAACAGAAGATGCAGCATTCCGCTGTAAATGAAGATCCCTACGGTAACCATGAGGGGAATCAAGGCTACCAGAAAAAGGAAAACCAGCCCGATGGCAAAGTGGGAAAAAAAAGAATGACCGAAGAGCAGCAGGCTGCCGGGAATCAAGCTCTTCCAGAAGAGACCGAGCAGGGAGCCGACGGAACCGGTGAGCAACCCGAACGCAAGGGGCTCCCCTTTTCCCCCCGTGAAGGTGAGTTCCTTGAACAGGGTTTCAGGAGAAAACATGACTCGTTTCCATGTCTGAAAAATGCCCTGCCACAAGCCGAGACCTGCGCGGTTTTCCCATGGAGCTCCGGTGCGGGTGGACCCTTCCGGGCCTCCTGCTCCGCTTTTGTCTTGTTCGTCGCCGGAAAAAATCGCTGGTGGGGGAGGCGGCATTTCTGCAGTTTTCTCTGATTCTTTTTTGTTGAATTCGAACCGCTGTCGACACTGGGGGCAGGTGACCCATTTCACGTTCTGAGGGATTTTCTCGCTCGGCACCCGCTTCGAAAACTGGCAGAAGGGGCATGTAATTTCAATGATCATTTCTTTTCTCTTTCCTTGAGACGGCTGAGAGTCTTCTTCTCGCTCCAACGCTTGATAAGGCCCACGAATCCTCCCCCATGCCGCTCTTCCAGGAGATCCGACCTGAAATCCAGCCCTTTGGGAGTAGCAAGTGCGGCTCGCAGACATTCCACCCTGTCATCGCAGGCAAAACAATCGCCCACGACTTCCCGCATCCCGCTCTCTCCCACCGGAAAAACCCGGTCAAGGATGCCGAAACAATTTTTTCTGCTTTTCTTGGTAGTGTTATCCATCATGGGCCTGAAAGTCGCCACTATACACCATTCAGCGTGGTTGATAAAGGGCAAATACCCTTCGATCGAACAGAGATGATCTTTCCCATGGAAAGCATTTTTCCCTTGATCTGCCTATCGTCTTATGGTAATACCATTAGCAAATAAAACAATGCGGTGCAAAGATGACTCCCAAGAAGCTTCCCTTCACACAAGTCAAACGCGCACGACTCTACGAAGAAGTAGCCGACCAGATCAAGCAGGCCATCTTTGACGGCGTGCTTGCACCCGGTGACAGCCTTCCCTCCGAACGAGAGTTGGGGGAGTTGTTTGGGGTAGGCCGTCCCACCATACGTGAAGCATTGCGCATTCTTCACGTTATGGGCCTCATTGAGATCAATGCCGGTATTAAAGGCTCAACCGTCAAGGAAATCGATATCACCCAATACCTTGACACCATCCGCGAACACCTTGCATTTCTGATCCGCATGGATGCCGAATCCATTCAACACGTCTGGGAAGTGAGAAAATATGTGGAACTGGGTATCGCTCATTCAGCGGCAAAAAACGCCACCCCAAAAGATCTGAAGGAATTGGAATGTCTTGTTCGGAAAATGGAAAAATGCGGCAACGATATTTACGCCTATTTTCCCATTGCCGTTGATTTTCACCAAAAACTGGCACTCGCATCGGGAAACAGCGTCTTTTTTATCATCTGGAATATGTTCCAGGACATACTGCTCAGGGGATATATGCCGAAACTTGATGAATTTTTCCCGGAAGGCCCGGGGAACCTGCTGCAATCAAACCGTGTCCTGCTGGCAGCCATCAAGTCTGCCGATCCTGCCGCCATTGAAGAGGCCATGCAGAGACATGCGGAAGAGGAACGGGTGATCCCGAAAAATCTCCCGAGCATACACGGAAAAAACCCGAGCGAAGGGAATTGAGCCTTTAGGCTTTTCCATCTTTACGACCGGTACGGAAAATATTATGTTGGGAGAATTCCTGTTTCAACAGGAATAGTGAGAGACAAAAACAACGTGCAGGCGGCGAAGCAGTGCGCCCGAATTCGGGGGAAGGCCGTCATGAAGGGAGGAAGGGCAATGAAGGTCGGGGTTCCTAGAGAAATAAAACAGGCGGAAAAGAGGGTAGCCGCTACTCCATCAGGAGTGAAGGCTTTTACCGACCACGGGCATACAGTATTCGTCGAAAGGGACGCAGGGATGGGTTCCGGATTCAGGGACGACGAATATGTCAAGGCCGGTGCAAAAATCCTGGACAAACCCGATGATGTCTGGGGAGAAGCGGAAATGATCATCAAGGTCAAAGAACCCATCGGCCCCGAGTTCGACCGCATGAAGCCGGGCCAGATCCTCTACACCTATCTCCACTTGGCTGCCGATCAGGAATTGACGCAGAAGCTTCTGGACCGCAAGGTGGTGGGAATCGCCTATGAAACCGTTCAACTGGATGACCGCTCCCTGCCGCTGCTCTCTCCCATGAGTGAAGTTGCCGGCCGACTCTCCGTACAAATGGGTGCCTTCAGTCTGGAAGCAAAAAACGGCGGAATGGGAATACTGCTCTCCGGCGTTTCAGGGGTGAGGCCGGCTCGGGTGACGATCATCGGCGGCGGAGTCGCCGGTTTCTCAGCGGCCATGGTGGCCGTCGGCATGGGAGCTCAGGTCTCCATTCTGGACAATAACCCCCTGCGGTTGCGGTATCTCGAAGACATCACCGACTCCCGACTGGTTACCATCATGTCAAATCCGGCCAACATTGAGGAAGAGTGCGTTCACAGCCACCTGGTTATCGGCTCGGTCCTGATCCCAGGGGCCAAGGCGCCGAAGCTGATCACCAGGGAGATTGTCCGTCGCATGATGCCCGGATCCGCTATCGTGGATATTTCGGTTGATCAGGGCGGATGCTGTGACACCACCCATCCCACTACCCACGAGGATCCCACATTTATCGTGGATGATGTGGTGCATTATTGCGTGGCGAACATGCCCGGAGCAGTGCCCCGTACTTCGACCATTGCCCTCACCAATGTGACCCTGGCGTACGGACTCGAAATCGCCAACAAGGGGCTGCAAAAGGCCATGGGGGATGATGCGGCCCTCAGAAAAGGCCTTAATGTGATGGAGGGCCAGGTGTGCTACCCGGCAGTGGCCGAGACCTTCGGTATGACCTGTGTGCAGGTCGATTTCTAGCATCCTGCCTTACAGAAGGGCGACAACCGGGGCGAATAAAAAAGCAGGGATTCTCTCGTTAAAGCACGTTTACAGGGATAATATTTTCAGACTAATCTTAATGAAAAGAAATGGAGGTGTCGTCATGAAAATGAAAAGAGTTATGGAACTCCTGATCCTGGTTTTGATCCTCTCCCTTTTTGTGTCTTTGCCCGGAAAGGCCATGGCAAGAAAATGGAAGGCCGGAGGCGTGGCACCGGCCAACACCCTTGACGATGACGCATTGAAAAAATGGTGCGCCCTGGTTAAGGAAAAAACCGGGGGAAAAATCGTACTGGACGAATTCCCCGGCGAACAGTTGGGTCCCTACCGCGACATGTTTGACAACGTGGTACGAGGAGTCCAGGAATCGGGCCTGCTGCCGCTCAGCCCTGAATTCGACAAACGCCTTCAGGCGGGGTATACCATTTACCTGGCACGTAGCTGGGACGAGGGACGGAAAGTGTATGCGCCCGGCGGCTGGATGTATAACCTTCTGGAACCCATCTTCCTTGAACTCGGCATCAAACCCTTGGGATTCTATTTCATGGGCATGGACGGTTTCGGAAGCACCAAAGGCCCGGTTGTCCTCCCGGAGGATGTCAAAAAACTCGGAATAAAGGTCCGCACCTGGAACCCGGCGGACAGGCTCTTTTTTCAGGAAATGGGTGCTCAAACCGTTGATATCTCCTTTTCCGAGCTCTTTACTTCGCTTCAGACCGGTGTTGCCGATGCACAGGACAATGCACCGTTAATCACCTATACCTATCTGAGGGATGTCACAAAATACTACACTGACACCAACCACCTCTTCGAACCGCTGGTCCTCATGGTCAACCTCGACCTCTGGAATAAACAATCCCCAGAAATCCAGAAAGCCCTTCAGGAGGCAGCTGACGAGGCTCTGGCCTGGGCAAACGGAAAGGCGGAGGAAACGGCCGAGGAATACCTGAAAAAAATGGAGTCAGAAGGGATCCACGTCACCAGGCTTACGCCCCAACAGCGAAAAGAGTGGTTTAAGTACGGGGTCAAGAGTTGGGATAAATTCGAGGATATCATCGGCAAAAAGACTATGGACATTATTCGAAGCCATGCCAAATAGATAACTCGACCAGTAGTCTTCGGGGCGACCTTTTCGGGTCGCCCCTGCGTTGGGGATCAAAATTGAAAGGCAGCATAGAAAAAATATTGCGGTTTCTTCATATTGCTGAAGATGCCGGCCGTATCGCCACCATCGTTGCCATGACCATCCTCGTGTTTATACAGGTTATGGCGAGGATTTTCTTCAAGTGGTCTTCCCCTGCCATGGAAGAAGCCGCGCGATTCATCATGGTCTGGTCCATATTTATTGGCGCAGTTGTCACCACCAGGGAAGACAGCCATATCAGGATGGGAGGCATCTTCCAGGGTGAAAAGGGGAAACTCTGGTTTGAACTTTTCGTAAAAATAATCTCGGTTTTTTTCCTCTGTGTCTTTGTTTCCTGGTCCTATGATTTCGTTCACCATTCAATACGGAGGGGAATGAGTTCCATTGTGTTGGGGGTCCCCATGGTGGTTGTACACAGCTGTTTTCTCGTAACCGGCATACTCATGTTGTTTCATGCATTGGTACATTTTTTCACCCAAATCGGAATGCTCGTATCGTATTATCGCAGGGGAAAAAGATGACTGTTCTGCTGCTTTTGATCATTCTCACCGTTTTCATGATCATCATAGGATTTCCCCTCTATTTGTCCTTCGGTGTGGGCGGGTTGTCCATGATTATTGCACTCGAAATGAATTCCGGTTTTGCGGTTCCTGCAATCTTCACCAACCTCAATTCCTTCGTGCTCATGGCGATTCCGTTTTTTATTTTTGCCGGCGGGATCATGACGGCATCGGGCATCTCCGACCGCATAGTGGGATTCGCCCATGCTATTATAGGCCGTTTCAAGGGTGGACTTGGCCTGGTCACGGTGGTTTCCTGCGCGCTGTTCGGAGCGATCTCCGGCTCATCAGCTTCGTCTGTTGCGACCATCGGCATGACCATTCTGCCCCAGATGGAGAAATATGGGTATAAGAAAGAGTACAGCACCGCCCTCGTCGCCTGCTCAGGACTCCTCGGTCAGCTGATTCCACCCAGTATTCCCATGATTCTTTTCGGCATGCTGACCAACACCTCTGTTGCGGGGTGTTTTCTCGCTGCCGCTGGACCAGGTATCTTGATTATTATCGCCTATGGCATAATAAATTACACATACTGCCGTAAACGGCCTGAGATCAAAGTCGAAGAAAAGCTATCCCTTTCTCAGACGGTCGTCCATATCGGCGCTTCGGCCAAGCGTTCCACCTCGGCGCTCATTATGCCGGTCTTGGTTCTGGGAGGCATTTACGGGGGAATTTTCACCCCCACGGAGGCGGGTTGTGTGGCCGCTGTCTATGCCATTCTCGTGGGAGTCATTTCCCGCAAGTTGGATATGCAGGGATTTGTCAGGGCCGCTGAAGAAACCGCAAGCATCGAGGGGGCTATCGTCTTTATTATGGCCTTTATCATGGTCATGAGTCGAATCTTTACCTACCAGCGACTGCCGGACGCTATTGCATCCGCCATGCTGAGTCTCACCGGAAACAAAATCATTCTGCTCCTACTGATAAATCTTTTCATGATTCTCATGGGCATGATAATGGATGACATAAGCAGCATGCTCATTGTCGCCCCGCTCCTCTTCCCCTTGTTCATGAAACTGGGGGTCAGCCCCTATCAGATGGCCGCCATCCTGGCCGTCAACCAGGGGAGTGGTCAAATGACCCCGCCCGTGGCAACGAATCTTTTCACGGCCGCTCGGGTCTCGGGCGTGCCGGTTTCGGCTTTTGTAAAAGACTGTATTCCCTTTCTTCTGTACGGCAGTTTGCCGGTATTATTGCTGGTGACTTTCGTCCCGGAAATTTCCCTATGGTTACCCCGACTCATCATGGGGCACTAACCGTTAATAACGTGAGGCGAGTGATGCAACCCTTTTCATCTTTCGCCTCAAAAAAAGCAAGGAGGAACAACATGTTTGAACATCTGCAGGTTTGGATGAATGGCACTATCGTCCCTTGGAACCAGGCTACCGTACACATCATGTCCCACGGTTTCAGCCGGGGATCAGCCATGTTTGATGTGTTCGGAGTTCACCCGGGGCCCAATGGTCCAGTGGCTTTTCGCATGGACAAACACCTGGACCGCCTTTTCAGGAGCGCGGAACTCCTTGGGATGGATATGGCATACACCAGAGAAGATATCGTTGCTGCGGTAAAGGAA
>Ga0316576_10002164_pt1 | contig 11080 bp, 11 predicted proteins | sample S0NA_FD_203075 | JGI IMG/M metagenome (GOLD analysis project Ga0316576, IMG submission 203075) | Rhizosphere microbial communities from salt marsh grasses in Alabama, United States - S0-2_050615r3r5 | ecosystem: Host-associated > Plants > Roots > Rhizosphere | place: USA: Alabama | collected... | reverse complement strand
CTGGCGCATCAGCTCGACCCGGCTCGCACTGGACCACCAGTCGAACGGACGCCCCGACCCGCTGTCGCGCAGTTGGAACCGGATCACCGGTCAGGTCGACGCGGAGCACGGCAACCTGGACCTGTCGCTGCGGCTATGGGCGTTGCTCGGCGCCAATCCGTCGGACAACCCCGACATCACCGACTATCTGGGCTATGGCGAGCTGCGCGCGGGCTACCAACTCGGGAAAAACCATCTGGGGATGATGTTTCGCAGCGTGACGCATCCCACCGTGCAGCTCGACTGGAGCTATCCGCTCGGCCGGCGCTTGCGCCTGTACATGCAATACTTCAACGGCTACGGCGAGAGCCTGCTCGACTACAACCACTCCGTGAACCGGATCGGCATCGGCTTCACGCTGAACGACTGGCCGTGACGGACGCTGCCGGCCGCCGGCCGTGAGCCTTATGCGCTGCCGACCAAGGGCCACGTTTCTGTGTGCGCGACCGTCGCGGGTTGCGAGCACTCGCGAGTCCCCTGGGTACGCCGACTTCCAGTCGGCAACGGGGCGGGGCGCCATAAGTATCCTTCCCACCCGGGTATTCCGGGGGTTCTGCTCCCGGGGGTCAACCCCGTGTCGTCACGGCGGGGGAACTCTCGTCCTTGCTGGGCGCATCGATGCAGCGTTGGGGCGCATCGATCGACGTGGCATTCGGGAACATGTTCAACAGCGGGATGCGCCACCCATAGCCGTGCATGGTCACCGGGGTTTGCGGGCATGTGCGGGTGATGCGATTCGCGACGGATTGCAGGTCGGCCGAGTTGAACTTGAAGTAGGGCGGGAAGAATCCGGCGTCCTCATTGCGGAAGATCAGCGTATCGGTCGTGTCGGCAAGAACCGTCGCGATCCGGTACTGGACCTCACGTCCATCCCCGGTGGTACCCGTGATCTGCACCTTCCACGTGCTCGGCCCCCAACGCATCCAGGCAAATACCAGGACCGCCAGCAGGATGACGCCGAGGCCGATGGAGAACTTACGTTTCGCGTTCTGCATGTGTCTTCCCCTTGCCTTCGATGAAGGCCGCTTGCATCAGCAGATGCCGCATCTCGCGGTCTTGACGGCGGGATTAGCAAAGTGCGGGCCAGCGAGTCGGAGTGGGCCAATTGCCGCGTCAGGCTCGGGACATTGAAGGCCGGGGGCGTGGCCGCGGTGGATTTGGACCTATTTGTCGGGGCATTTGCCCCGTCGATCACCAAGTGCGAGGCCATAGCGGGGCGACGAGAGCCACGAAATGCCGTTCGGGCGATGCGGATACACACAAGATCCGCGGCGACGGCAAGCCGCCGCCGTTCGCCAAGGGCCCCGACTTACACGGCGAGCTGGGACCGACACCGTCGGCAGTCCCGAATGGGTCACGACAGCGATGAGGCGGCTACCGCCCGGAGGACGGCCCCAGCACCAGCCGAGCGCCCGGCGGCCGTGAGGCAGTGCCATCGCAGCAGGCTAGGCCGTGTCGAAATATCCGGCTTCGACCATCTGCTCGAACATGTCCTCCATCGATGGCTGCAACGGGCGATAGCTCAGACCGAGCTCGCGCCTTCCCTTCGAATTGTCCGCGCACCAGGGGACATCGACGTTGCGCGAAACGAATTTGCGCGTGATGCCGCTGCCGGAGAGCGGACCAATCAGCCAGACCAGCCACTTCGGCAATGCGTGACGGGGAATCGGGTAGTTCGCACCGTATCGCTCCAGCAGGGCCCGGCCCATCTCGACCAGGTCCGTATTGTGCCCCGAGATGATATGGCGACCTGTCGCCTGGAGCATTGAAGCGGCTGCGACATGGACCTGCGCCAGATCACGGACGTCGACCACGCCCATCCCGATCCGCGGGGCACCATATTTGAGCGTGCCATCGCCGTACTGACGCACGATGCTGAAGCTCTCCGAGGTCGGGTGCGGATTGATCGCTGGACCGATCACGAGGGACGGATTGAGGACGACCAGGTCCCATCACGCCTGAGCGCCGGCGATCCTCCAGGCCTCCCGCTCGGCCAGGGTCTTGGAGTAGGAATAGGGTTGGTGCGCCAGCGACGAGCTCGTGTTCCAGACTTCCTCGGTCAGGACCCCGCCGGGGGCCTTGGCGACGTCGATGTTGTCGCCATAGATCGCCGCGCACGAACTAGTTAGGACGATGCGCCGCACCGAGGGCGTGCGGTCGGCCTCTGCCAGGACATTGCGGGTGCCGAGGAGTGCGGGGTCCACGAGCTCCCGTTGCGGGTCCGAGACCGAGGTCGTAAAGGGCGAGGCGGTATGCAACAGGATGCGGCACCCGGCCATCGCATCGCCATAGGAGCCCTGGTCGAGCAGATCGGCTTCGAAGAACCGGATCGCGCCCGCGGACCTGTCGGCCATGGCGATCAAATGCTTGATCTTCTCCTCGTTGCTCGGGTCGCGCACCGGGGCGTGCACCGTCACTCCGGCCTCGACCAGGGCCTTCAGGATCCAGCCCGCAACATAGCCCGTTGCGCCTGTCACCATGACCGGCGCGGCCGTGTCGATGTCGTACATTTCGGCGGTCTCCAGCGGGTCCGTTCCGCGTCGATCACACGGACATGGTCGCCGTCAGCCGTGCCGCGTCATGGGTTACGATGAAACAAGCGCTTCAACTTGCGGGTAGCACCGTGCCATCAACGTTAGCGCGGCTGGGGCGGTTCCCTTCGCCTGACTCACCCAGTCCAGTCGACGTTGAAAGTCCCCGGCTCGCTCCGCAGCTGGTGCGAATGCGAGCTGGCGGAACCGCGGCCATCATCGCCATGTCGAGCGACACTCGACCCGCACCGGAGATCGTCGATGCAAAACAACCCCGTCATCTGGTTTGAAATCTACGTGCAGGACATGCCCCGAGCCAAGCGCTTCTACGAAGCGGTGTTCCAGGTCGAGCTGCAGCGATTGAACACGCCCGACCTGGAGATGTGGGCCTTTCCGATGGACAGGTCCAGCATCGGGGCCTCGGGGTCGCTGGTGAAAATGGATGGTGTCACGCCGGGGCGCAGCGGCACCCTGGTGTACTTCGCTTGTGAGGATTGCGCGGTGGAAGAGGCGCGTGCCCTGGACGCCGGTGGCAGGGTACAGCGGCCGAAGATGTCTATCGGAGAGTACGGGTTCATCGCGCTGGTGCTCGACACCGAGGGCAATCTGGTCGGTCTGCATTCGATGCGATAGGGGAGCAGTGCGCCGGTGCGGAGCGGCTGCGGCCGCTGCGAAAAAGCAAAACGGTGCATGCCCGTACATCCCTGAACCGGGCATGGCGGTTCAGTAGGAGCCGCGCGAGTAGTAGTTCTCGCGTCTCTCCTGCTCTTTCTGGTTGGCGTCATAGACCGCGCCACCCAAGGCGCCGGCGGCGCCGCCGATCAGCGCCCCTTTGCCGGCATTCCCGCTCAGCGAGCCGATGGCCGCGCCGGTGGCGGCGCCGCCCACGGCGCCGCTTGTCGTCCGCGAGGCCGTGGTGGTTCCGCATCCCGCGAGACCGAACGCCAGGCAAAGTCCAGTCGCCAATGTGAGGATCATTTTCATACAGGAGGTCCTCCTTTTGAGTGCATGGGCCGGTGGCAGGGGGCAACCAGTCCCGTTGCAAGCTAACGCAGCTTCTATGCCATGCGCTAGCGGCGCAGCGCATTCGCCTCGATGAAGATCCGTCCGATCGTCGGAATCTCGGCGCGGATCCGCCGTTCCAGACGGTCGACAGCGGCGACCAGCCGCTCGGATGGCAGACCGGAATGGAAGCGCACATCGAGGTTGAGCAGGACGTTCTCGGGTCCGAAATGCATGGTGAGGGGAGGGGCGACGGCAACCACGTCGGTGTCCTCGTCGACGATCTGGCGGACGCGCTCGACCACCTCGGGGTCGGCCGTCGCGCCGATCAGCAGGCCCCGGCTCTGGTACGCAAGCACGATCGCCACGCTGGCGAGCGCGAGGCCGATCAACAATGATGCGATCCCGTCCCACACATGGCTGCCCGTCAATTGGCTCAGCAGGACACCAACGAACGCGAAGGCGAGACCGGCGAGCGCCGCCGAGTCTTCAAACAACACCGTCACGACGGTCGGGTCCTTGCTGGTGCGAATCGCATGCCAGATGCTCTCATTCTTGACCGTCGGCAGGAACTGACGCACGGCGATCGTCCAGGAGGTCCCCTCCGCTACCAGCGCGACGGCCAGGACGGCATAGTTCCATACCGGGCTGACCTGACTTTCGGACCGATGGCCGGTCAGATGGGTGAAGCCCTCGAAGAATGCGATACCCCCGCCGATCCCGAACAGCGCGATGGCGACGATCAGGCTCCAGAAATAGACCTCCTTGCCATAGCCGAATGGGTGCTGTCGGTCCGCGGTGCGCCGGCTGCGCGCGATGCCGAGCAGCAGCAGACCCTCGTTGGCGGTGTCGACAACCGAATGCACGGACTCCGAGAGCATCGCCGAGCTGCCGGTGAAGTAGGCCGCGACCCCTTTGCATAGGGCGATGGTGGCGTTTGCCGCCATGGCGCCATAGACGGCGATGGGCCGTTCGCCGTGTTCGTCTCGGGTCGATTGCGCGCTCAAGCTTGCTCCTCCGGCGGAAGGGTCTACTGGGCGAGCTACCGGACTGCCCCAGCCCGAGGGTCCGATCCGGCCAATGTCACTCTCGCAGGCCCCGAACGGGTTGAATCTCTGAGAGCGGTCAGCGGATATCTGTCGGTTTTGTCTGTTCAGCCTGTTGTGGCGAACCGCGACATCATTGTTGACCTCCCGGCGCCGGGTTGATCCGCCAAACATTCGCGCATGGCAAAGCCGAACGCTGATCGCCGAGTGCTGATGGCTCTATCTTCAAACCAATATCCGTGCCACCTGACGCGGCGTTGGCGGATACATCAAGCCTCGATCTGCGTTTACCCTAAATAGAGCAGTCAGCTTCCAGCCGCCAGCCTCCAGCGGAGGAAAATCAGCGAACTGGCGGATTCATTCGCCGATTAGCGGCTCACCGTTGGGTGAGGAATTGAACGGCGGAAAGCAGTGCCAAGACAAGGCTTTAAGCTGGCTGCTGGTGGCCGGCAGCTCTTTCTAGGTTTGCTCGTCACCGATCGGCGCCGGTGCCGCGTAAGTCGTCGCCGATGCGGCGTAAATCAGCCGATATCGGGGCATATGGACCGGCTGCCCTGTGGTCTGGCCCCCTCGATTCGTCGCTACATCCGTCGCGCACGGGTTCTGCGTTAAGCGCGGTGCGGCAATCGGGCTTCAGCGCAAGGCGCGCCGACGAGGCATGACCCGCCCTATGGCGAGGAGGCGCAATGCCGCGATCGGGTGCGAGGGGCGTGCATCGCGGCGGAAGTTCCATGTGTGCCGGGTATCATCCAGACCGCTTCAGACGGTCCGCCCAGCACGGCCAAGCGGAAAGCCGATGGTTGGGTCTTCGCGGCGTCTGCGCTCCACGTTTCGACTTGGCTCGCGTATTGCGTTGGTTCGACACATCGGCGCATCGGCGTTCCCACGGGGACGTGTGCGAATCGCGTTGGCGGCCGCAGCACAGCGCGCGGCAGGACCTGACGCATCAACTGCAACCAGCGGAGGTCATCCATGCTCCAGTGGGCTCTGATCTTTCTCATCGTCGCCATCGTTGCGGGCGCGCTCGGCTTGTCCGGCGTCGCCGGCGCGGCGACGCACATCGCCTGGCTCCTGTTCGTGATCGGCTTGGTGCTGGCCGTCATCTTCTTCATCCGCGGCCGCCGCCCGACCGTCTGACCAACACGGTCTGGGTTATCTGCTTCCCCAGCGTCGCGGCCGCCGTGGCCCGCTACTGGAAAAGATGGAGCCGGTCGGTCTCGCGGTCCTGGCACGGCGGGGGGTGCGAAGGCGCGCTTTCGTGAGCGATGGGACGCGCTCTCGGGCCGCCGCGACCAGGCGGAACGCCAAGGTCTCACGGGTGAGCACGCCGGCGAGCCCCCGAGCGCACGGAGCGGGAGTCCACTGCCGCGGAGCAGGTGACGGGGCGCCAGTCCCGCCGGCAATGGCCCGAGGGATGTCTGCGGCACCACCGCGGCGTGGAGGATAGCGATGAACGACAGGTCCACCGAGATTCAGGCCAACGGCGAGCGGTCCATCGGCCGCCAGGCCAGCTCGCCGGCGGCGATGCCGGGGCGCGGCTGGTGGCAGATCGTCAAGCGCGTCGCCCGGCGATTCGGCGAGGATAACCTGTCGCTGGTCTCCGCCGGCGTCGCCTTCTACGCGCTGCTGGGGCTGTTCCCGGCCCTGGCCGCGCTGATCTCCGTCTTCGGCCTCGTCGCCGATCCGCATCAGGTGCAGGCCCAGTTCGCCAACCTAAAGGGCATCCTGCCCAACGACGCCTACTCGCTGATGTCGCAACAGCTCACCGGCCTCGCCGGCGGCTCGGGCGGCCAGCTCGGCATCGGGCTGGTGGTGGCGATCCTGCTGTCGGTCTGGGGTGCCACCCGCGGTACACGCAGCCTGATCGTCGCGCTGAACATCGCCTACGGCGAGGAGGACACGCGCGGACTGATCCAGCAGAACCTGATGGCCTTCGGCATGACATTGTTCCTGATCCTGGTCGTCGTCACCGCTATCATCGCCGTCGTTGGCGCGCCCATCGTACTCGGCTTCTTCGGGCCCGACCGCCTCGTGCCGGTGCTGATCCACTGGCTGCGCTGGCCGCTGCTGGCCTTCGTGGCCATGCTGGCGCTGGCGGTCCTATACCGCTACGGTCCGGCGCGCAGAAAGGCGCAATGGCGCTGGCTGCCGGTGGGCTCGGTGCTCGCGCTCGGGCTGTGGCTCGTCGCCTCCAGCCTGTTCTCGCTGTACGTCAGCCGGTTCGCCGACTACAACGCCACCTACGGGGCCGTCGGCGGCGTCATCATCCTGCTGATGTGGCTCTACCTCTCGGCGCTGGCGATCCTGCTGGGTGCGGAGCTCAATGCCGAGCTGGAGCATCAGACTGGCGTGGACACGACGATCGGACCCGACCGCCCCCGCGGCCAGCGCGGGGCCTTCGTCGCCGACCATCTGCCCGGCGAATGAGCCAGCGCCCGGCCAGCGCGAAACCTGGCCGGGTCGCGGACGCCGACTCCCTCCTTGACGGCCCTCAAATACGTGTCAAGTCTTGGTAACCGGCGCGGGTCGATCCATTTAGCTCCGCCAGCCGGTGGTCGTGCTCCACGGCCCGCTCAAGGGGCCGTATCGGTGTCATCGCCATTGGCTCAGCGCAAAGGACTCCAAGCCGCGATTCGAAGACCAACGCACCCCGGACGGCCCCTATTTCCGACGCTCCGATCCCCGCTGATGATCGCCCAGCACGCGCACATTGGTTCCGAGCAGACCCTGCACATACAGCATCTGCACCAAGACCGTCACTGCAACAACTAGCGGGCTGGCGAGCAGCACCCCCAGGACTCCGAACAAGGTGCCCATCAGCAATTGTGCAGTGATCAGTACGCCAGGGGCCAAGGACACGGTCCGCTTTTGAATCTGCGGGGTGATCAGATTGCCTTCCAGCGCCTGGGCAATCCAATAGACCAGGACCACGTAGAGTGCCTTGACAGGTGCCTCCATGCCTGCAATCAACAGCGCGGGAATCGCCGAGGTAATAGGCCCCACCATCGGCACGAAGGAGAACAGCGCGGTAATCAGCCCCAAGGCCAAAACCAGCGGCATGCCGATCAGCCAGAGCCCGAGCCCGGTCATCGTTCCGACCACCGCCATCGATCCCAATTGTCCGAGCAGCCACCAGCGCAGTGCATGGCCGAGGGAATCCATGACCTCGCCGGCACGCTCGCGTGAGCGCGGCGGGGTCAGTAGCAGCACGCCGCGTCGATACGGGGCCGGGTCATGGGCGATATAGAGGCCGACGAAGACGACAACGATCAGCGCGGCGAATGCACCGAAGGTCGACGCGAACACCCCGGCGATCGGGCCGAGCACCTCGCCCGGATTGCTCAGCAGATCGGAGGCGTCCGGCACCAGCCGTAGCAGCGTTTGGCCCCAGCCGGTCTCTTCGAGCTTTGCGGCTACGCCCTCCACCGCTTCCGGCAATCGCACCCCGAGCTCGGTGATCTGATTCGCGATCCGAGCCCCGGCGAGCGTGATGATCGCCGCCGCGAAGACGACCAAGGCCAGCACGCCGATCCAAAAGCACCAAGCCCGGCGAAAGGGCAGCAGGTGCTCGAGGAGTCGCGTCATCCCGTCCAGAAATACCGCAAACAGCACCGCCGCGAAGACGACGAGCAGCACGTGCGCGAGCTCTCGCACCAGAAACGCGAAGGCCGCGAGGGCGACCAGCAGCACGACTGTCCGCAACGCGCCGCGTTGGCGCCGACTCGCCGTCCGCCTCGTCGTCTTCATCTCGGCGCGCTCTCGCTTTCAGCAACCGGGCATGCCGTTGCATTCAGCAAGCGCTGCGCCAGTCGATCCGCCGTGCACGGGCTCGGGCCGACTGAGCAGGTCTCAGGCGTTTGCCCGAGACCTTGATGCCAGATGACGCGGGATTGACGTTTGTCTTCAAGGAGGGCCGGAGGCTGGGGCGGGGCTCAGGCCGGCATCAGCCGCCAGCCCGGGTCGGCGCGCTCGAATCGGGTGGCGGTGTCCGGGGCGTAGGCGCGGCCGCTCCAGCGCCAGTGCTCGACGGTCAGTGCCGCGTCCTCGCCGGTGATGACATTGAAGCCGTTGCGCTCGCCGACCAGCCGATCGGAGACGCCGGTGCCGGCATGGGCAACGACCACGCCGTTCGCAACGCCGGCATAGCCCAGGTGCACGTGGCCGCCAAGGGCGAGGTCCAGGCCGGCCCGGCGCAGCCTGGCAAGCGCCAGCTCGCTGCGGCCCACCAGGCCGCGGTGTGCGCCGGCCGGTGTCAGCAGCAGCGGGTGATGGGCGACCAAGATACGCAGCCCCCCCTGTTTGCGCCCCAGCCTTGCCGCCAGCCGGGCGATCTGGGCCTCGCCGAGGCGGCCGCGGGACCAGTCCAGGTAGGGGCCGGCGCTGCGCACGCTGTTGGCGCCGACAGCAAGGAAGCCCGCGCCCTCCACGACCGGCTCCATGCCGCCGGGGAAATGGCGGAGCCAACCGCGCCAGGGGTCGACGAAGCGTGCCGGCGTGACACCGGGGATGTCATGGTTGCCGGGCACCGCCAGCACCGGCCTCGGCAGCCGGTGGATGAAGGCGGCGGCCTCGGCCAGCTCGCGGGGCCGGGCGCGCTGGGTCAGGTCGCCGCTGGCGGCGACCAGGTCCGGCGCCAGGGCCTGGATCTGGGCCTCGAGCGCGCTGACCAGGTCCGCCTGTTCGGTGCCGAAGTGCAGGTCGGAGATGTGGACGATTCGGATCATGCGGCGGGCTCGTCCCGCGCCGCCGCCGGCGGTGGCCCTGAGGCCGGGACCAGCACCGGGAGCGCGCGGGGCAGTATCTCGTAATGGAGCGGCGGCGTCAGGCGCAGCCGCTCGCCGTCGTTCATTACTGTGATGCGCCGGCCGTGACGGCGGCTCGGCCGTGCGTGCACCGTCAGCCGCGGGGCGTTGTGGTGGAAGATGCGCGGCTCCTCCGGCCAGGTACCGTTGAACAGCCGCAGCACCACCCGCGGCAGCTCCCACATCGGCCCCTCGCGCACGCCGTAGATGCCGAGCAGACCGCCGTCGAGCCGGCCGCGGCGGGGGTACAGGCTGGGCTCGGGCTCCGCCGGGTTGTTCGAGATGACCAGGGCGCGGCTGCGCAGGTCCAGGGTCCGGTCGGCCAGTTCCAGCGTCAGGTCCCGGTAGGGGTAGCGGCGCAGCAGCCAGACCGTCTTGCGCAGCAGCCGCGGCCACAACTTGAGCGCGCCATGTCCGCGGGCTGCCTCGCGGGCGCGGGCCAGCGTCGTTGTCAACCCGATCATCGACGCGCACAGGAAGAGCTCGCCGTTGACCCGGCCGACATCGATGCGCCGCGCCTCGGCCTTGGTCAGCAGGTCCACGGCGTCGGCCGGGTTCGGCGGTAGGCCGAGGTCCCGCGCCAGCAGGTTGGCGGTGCCGAGGGGCACGACGCCGAGCGCCGCGTCGCGGCCGAGCACCGCGCCGGCAACGGCCACGACGGTGCCGTCGCCGCCGAGGACGAACACCTGGGTGGCACCGGCGTCAAGGGCCTGGTCGAGTTGTTGCCGCCAGCCGCCGGGTCCGTCGCCATGGACGTGGAACGCGATGGAGCGGGCCTGAATACCCTGCGCCAGCAGCTTCCCGGCGAGCCTGCGCGACAGCTCATGGCCCAGGGTGCGGTCCTCGCCGGAGCGCGTGTTGACGATGATGACGGCTTGGGACATTCCGGTCGGATTGCGTATCGTAGCGGCGGGCGGGAACTGGGTGGGGTCAACACCCTAAACTCCGGCTTTCCGCGGGGAACTCAATGGGCAGGAGCGTGCACAGGCGTTGCCTTCCTCGTTTGCGCATCAAGCGCTTCTCGATGGTGCTCGCTGATGACTGAGCACGAACAACGTGGAGGACCGCATGACGATCGAAGCCGGTGGCGGCCTGCTCGGGCTGCTGTTGCTGATCCTGATGGTCTAGGCCGTCGTCAAAATCGTACAGAGCGAGGCGGGCACCGTCGCCAAGGTGATCTGGATCGTGCTGATCCTGGTGCTGCCGGTGCTTGGGCTGATCCTGTGGGCGCTGTTCGGGCCGAAGGGGTGAGGCAGATGCCCAAGCATTCGGCGCTGCCATGCCGGGCCTGATGCACCGCCCACGACGCCGGAGAATCCGCGTCTGACTGGCATGCGCGAGGGCACCGAATCTTTGCAGATACGTCAATCTTCCCGGCGATTACGCGCTCCATAGACAAAGGGCCGAAGGTCAAGCGCCGAGGGCCGACTTCGCGAAACGGGGATGCACACCGGCCCTCAGTAACAGTTCACCGATAACCTGAACAAGGCTACCCAGGCGCTGGCGGAGCGCAATCGGGGTCGGGGTCGCTATCGGAATCGGAATCGAGAGAGAAAACGCCGTATGGCATTCGGCCACGAGAAGCTCGACGTCTACCGAGCGGCCATCGCCTCTCTCGGTTGGGCCTACCGGCACTGCGAGAAGCGGAAGGGACACCGCA
>Ga0316576_10002163_pt1 | contig 11081 bp, 8 predicted proteins | sample S0NA_FD_203075 | JGI IMG/M metagenome (GOLD analysis project Ga0316576, IMG submission 203075) | Rhizosphere microbial communities from salt marsh grasses in Alabama, United States - S0-2_050615r3r5 | ecosystem: Host-associated > Plants > Roots > Rhizosphere | place: USA: Alabama | collected... | reverse complement strand
GGTCATGTTCCCGATCCTGAGCACGCTGCTGCTGATGGCCTGGAGCGCGCTCAAGGGGCACGGGGGCTCAACGCAGCGCCGGCGGGTGCTCATGTCACCCGAGCCTCCCCCGGCGCCGACGCCGGACAACGAGTCGGCGACGCGGCCAGAGCAAGAGCTGCTCGCCAAGGGACGAGGACTCGCGCGGCACCTGAAGATCTTCGGCGCCATCGCGTTCTGGACGCAGCTGTGCCTGGGACTGGTCGCCGCGTTGCTGCTGTTCGTCACCAGCTCGAGCCGCTACTACGAGGACAGCCTGCAGTCGCTGCCAGGGGGGCTCTCATGGGCGGAGGGGACCCTCTGGGCCTATCTCTCGCTGGGCGTGCTCGCGCTGACCACGCTGGGCTTCTATTCCGTTGTCGTGCGTGCGCGCTCGCTGAAGCGCGGCGAGGCGCCGGATAACGGCGGCGCGAGCGTGAAGCGGCTGATCTCGAAGATCAATCTGGGCAGCGCGCTGGGGCTGACCCTGGCCATCTTCGGCAACGCCTTGAGCATCGCGCTGCTGATCTCGAAGACGGTCTCCCAGCCGCCGGGCATCGCAATCACCAATCCTCAGGCGATCGTCCGCGCGGTGGACGTCTTCGTCCTGCTTGCGAACTTCGACATCGTCGTCGCGCACTTCATCGGCATTCTGATCTGTCTGTGGATCCTGAATCGCGTGAACAACTTCTACTGGTGGGCCAGGCCGGCCCGCGCATGAGTGCACCGCTCGAAGGTCGACCGGACTCGACACAACGCCAGTCGCTGGGAGCGCGACGACGAACGCGCATCATGCTCAGGGGCGTGCATGTGCAGGGACGTGATCGCGCATGGCCTGGAGAAAACCGCCGGGCTGCGGGCTTTCCCGGTTTAGACGCCTGTACAGGGCGAGCTTGGCGAGATCCTCGATCACGACCCAGACCAGGCAATAGGCCCAGATCAGCGCGATGTAGCTCCAGGGGATCGGCTCGATCAGGATGCCGAATCCGGCGATCAGGGCAGCGACGACCTGGGTGCCGAGGATGGCTCCGAGCAGCGCGGGCGCCGGGAATGGGCGGGTCCACATGGGCCGTTTGGTGCGCGCGACGAAGAGCGTCAGGTGGCCGGCGACCGACAGCTTCAGGAAGATGATGGTCTGCACCTGTGCCAGGTCGATATTGACCCAGGTGTAGGCGATGGCCAGCAGCAGGAAGGTCTCGACGACTCCGATGAGCCCCAGCACGGTCGCGATGGTCAGCACCCGATGCATCTGCCAGCGCACCGGCTTCGGGTCCAGCCAGGTGTTGTCGTAGGCGATCGCCATGATCGGGATATCGTTCAGCAGCGCGAGCAGGATGATCATGATCGCGGTGATCGGATAGAAGCGATAGACGAGCATCGCCGCGACCATGAAAAACATGATCCGGATGGTCTCGATCACCCGGTAGATGGCATAGGAGTTCATGCGCTCGAAGATGCGCCGCGCCTCCTCGACCGCACTGACGATCGTCGACAGCCCCGGCGCGGTCAGCACGAGGTCGGCCGCGGCCCGCGCCGCGTCGGTGGCGCCGCTGACGGCGATCCCGACGTCGGCTTGCTTCAGCGCCGGCGCATCGTTGACGCCGTCGCCGGTCATCGCGACCAGGTGATCCCGCTCCTGCAGGGCCTTGACGATGGCGTACTTGTGCTCGGGGAAGACCTCGGCGAAGCCGTCGGCTTGCTCGATGCGCTCGGCAACATCAGCGGAAACCCTGTCCGCCTTATCGGCACCCTCGAGCAGCTGCCGCGCCTTCTGGATCGCCGTGCCGAGCCCGAGACGGCCGGCGATCTCGCGGGCGATGGCGGTGTTGTCGCCCGTGACCATCTTGACGGCGATGCCGTGCGCCTCGGCCTGGCGGATGGTCTCCTCCGAGTCTTCGCGCGGCGGATCGAACAGCGGCAGCATGCCGAGGAAGCGCCACTTGCCGTCGGCATCGGTGCGGGCTACACCGAGGGTGCGAAAGCCCTTTGCGGCCAGCTCCTGTACGCGCTGGTCGGCGCGCTCGGCATCCGCGCCGGCGAGCTTGCTCAGCTCGACGATGACCTGTGGCGCGCCCTTGCTCACCTTGAACCGCTCGCCGTCGGGTCCCTCGATCTGGGCCTCGGTGCGCTTACCGACCGGATCGAAGGGCACGAGCTTCTCCTGTCGGTAGCGCGCCGGGGTATGCTCGTCGTCCAGACCGCCGATTACAGCCCCATCGATAGGGTCATCGCCGTCGGCGTCCGACGCCAGGGCACCGGCAAGGATCAGGTCTTGGGCATCGGCGGCCGAGAACACCTCGGGCTCGCCGAGGGTGAGCCGGTTCTGCGTCAGGGTGCCGGTCTTGTCGGAGCAGAGGATGTCGATGCCGGCCATCTCTTCGATGGACTGCAGCCGCGAGACGATCGCCTTCATCCTGGACAACATCAACGCGCCCACGGCCAGGGTGACGGACAGCACGGCCGGCATGGCTACCGGAATGGAGGCGACAGTCAGGATCAACGCGAACTGCACCAGGTCGAGCAGCCGGGCGTGATGCAGCAGCTGGGCGATGATCAGGATCGAGACCAGCGCCAAGCTCAGATAGATCAGATAGTCGCCGATCGCCAGCACTGCCTTCTGGAAGTGCGAGACACCCCCAGCCCCTTCCACCAGCTTCGCGGTCCGCCCGAAGTAGGTGTTTTCGCCCGTGGCCGTGACCACGGCGACCGCCTCGCCCTGCTTGGCGGCCGATCCGGAATAGACGATCTCGCCCGCTTGCTTGTCCACCGGCAGCGATTCGCCCGTCAGCGCGGACTGGTCGACGGACAAGTAGTCCCCCCGCACCAGCTTGGCGTCCGCGGGAATGACATCTCCGAGGCGAAGCCGAATCACGTCACCCGGCACCAAGCGGTCCGCGGCAGTCTGCTGCCAACGCCCGTCGCGCCGCACGCGGGCCTTCAGCGCGAGCTGACGCTTCAGCGCATCCAGCGCATTTGCGGCCTTGTGCTCCTGCCAGAAGCCGATCCCCGCATTGAACAGCAGCAGCGCCAGGATGATCGCGAGGTCGGCCCAATGGCGAACCAGCGCCGACAGGATCGCGGCGACCTCGATCATCCACGGAATCGGCCCCCAGAAGAACGGCAGCAGCCGCTCAAGCAGCGTCCTATGCTGCTCCTCGAGGGCGTTGCGGCCGTACTGCTCCAGCCGATCCTCGGCCTCGGATGTCCCAAGGCCCTGGTCCAGGTCGGTATCCAGCCGCTGCACGACCTCCTCGACGGAGAGCTCGTCGAAGTCTCCCGCAGTCGGCGCCGCGTTTTCCTTCGACGCCGCCTGCCGCTCCCTGCGGCCCTTTCGATATGCGTGGAGCAGGACGCCGACGATGAGGCCGATCACGGCCAGGATACCCAGCCAGTCCAGCCGCTCGTGCTTCGCCAGCTCCGGCTCGATCTCGCGCCAGAGGTGACGCAGCTCGCCGACTGGAGACGACGTGGTCGCGCCGGGCGGCTGCTCGGCGGCCGGTTGCGATGTGCCCGACGGCTGGGGCTCGGTCTCCGCGGCGGCCGGTTGCGATGTCTCCGACGGCTGCGTCTCGGTCTGCTCGCCGGGCGCCGACGGCTTCGCCGGCCGGGGCATGGGCGCCGGCGATGGCGCCACCTCGCTTTGGGCAGTCGTTGTCGTTGCTGCGGTTGTCGGCTGCGGCGGCTCCCGCGCGGCCTGGGAGGGGGCGGCCGACGCGGGTGCTGCCGTGCTCGGCCCCGGCCCCGTCGGGGTAGATACGGTCGGCGGGGCCGGCTTCGCTGCCTCGGTGGTGGGCTGTGTGGGCGTTCGCCCCGCCTCGCTCGGGGCAGCCCGCGCGCTTGCCTCGGTCGCTGGCTGTGCCGGCGTCGGACCCTCGGTTGGCTGCGGCATCGCAGGTGCCCGCACCGCTGGCTGGCTAGGCGTCGCAGCGGGCGGACACACCACAGGCTCGCCGCTGCGCCGGTGCTCTGTCCATTCCTGCAACTGCCGCTGGAACTCCCGGCGCGCGGCGTCGGCACTCAGTGCCGTGGCCTCTGCCGGCGGTGGGACCTCGAGCATGGCGCCGATCTGTAGTGGCGAGCTTGCGTTGCATGGGGAGCCGAACGCGTCGGGATTCGCCCGCAGCAGCGCGAGTATCGCCTGGTCGCGCGTGACCGTTTCGCCGCGATAAACCTCGCCCGCAATGGCCCAGAGCGTGTCACCCCGGCGGGTCGGACCGTAGGTGTCGCCGGCCCAGAGCGGCATGCTGTGGACGGTCAGCAAGCAGACGGCAAAGACAGCGAGCGATCGACTAGTCATTCCGGTGCGGCTCCCCCGCTGAAGGCTCTCCCTAGATAGCCTGTGACAGCACTCACAACCAAGAGGATGAAAACCAGGGATGCGGATACCCACGGCGAAATCTGAAGCCATTGGGGCCGATCAGATGAAAAGTCCGGTGTCGGGGCGCAGCGGCGCCAAATCGGAACAATGGCAACGAGGGTAGCCAGACCGACGCCCGGTACTATTCGGAGCAGTGACGCGATCTCGACGCTTCGGGAACCCTCCGCGAAATAGTCGAGCGACCACCCGAGACCGAGCGCCGCCAATGCCAAGAGCGTGATGATCCAATACATACAAGTGACCTGCTTAGGTCTGTTACGGCGGTGGGGCCCCCTGAGGGTGCGGCTAGCGCGCGTTTCACCGTCCCGCTAACGCGTTTAAGTATGTACCGCTGAGGGCATTTCGCCAGTCGGGGGCAGCGGCGGCAACCTCCGATTCTGGCCGAACGCCCGTTCAGCCCATTAGCAGTGTCAGATCGGCCTTGCGGCTGCAGCTGCCCAATCGCCGCTTGTGGCCGGACAACGCCGGTCGCCGACCGGCCCGTTCGGGCCGGTCGCTCCTTGCCCTACTTGCCTTCCATCTGCGCGGCGTCGCCTTCATCGACCGGGTTCATATCGCCGGAGACCTCTTCGGCATGAAACTTGGCGGCCTCTGCGGCTTCCATTTTCTCTTTCGCTACGGCCGACTCTTCCACTGCCTCCGCCGCTTTGGCCTCGGCCTCGGCGGCCTCGTCGGCCATGGTCGCTGCGTCTTCCATAGCTGCCGAGGACTGCGCGTAGACGGCGCCCCCGGAAAGGCCAACGGCAGCGCAGAGTGCGCCGGACGTCAACAGGGTTCGCATATGCATGGTCTAGCTCCTCAGGGTTGCGGGATGGGGCCAGGCCCCAGACTGCCCGGGCGGATATGCCCAGGCTCTAACTGCTCACGCTCCGTGGCCTCTTGAGAACGCGAGACAATCGTTGCGCTTATGGCCTCGACACTTCGTGCGCCTGTAGCAACGCCGGAACCTTGAGCTCAACGCGTCCCGGCTACTTCGTCTCCGACCGATGCCGCATCCTGGCACACCGCATCCTGAAAGTGCGAGCGCCTGGCGTTGCGCCAGACCGCGAGAGACTTCCGCGGCGATGACGTGACAGGCGCATCGTACTGCGCGCCGTGGGCGCATTCAGTATGCAAAATGCATGCACGCGCGGCGACCTCGATGCTAGTGTCCTCCGCGCGGGACCGGGGTGGACCCGGGTTGCCGCTCGCGCTCGGCGGGCTCGTCCTGTAGGTCCGTGCTGCTGCCGGTCAACGGCGGGCCGGTGCAAATCCCCGGCATCGACCGCTGCGAAGATCCCGGAAGCACCGGGGCATTTGACCCGGCCTCCCGGTTGAAAGGGACCAGCAGCGCCGGCATCCGGCGCCGGATGCGCTTCCGGGACGGTGCATGGCGAGCGGAGCTCGTCCGCGCGGCGGCCGTGAATCTCGATCCGGCCGTTGCAGCACGGAGTCGCCCTAACGGACTGGCTGGCACGAGTGCTGCATTTCCCTTGGGGCGAAAGTCTCTCACGCGAGCGAGGCCATGCCCGGCGACGACCTGCTCCCGCTATTGCTCTATACCGCGCTGGTGGTGCTCACCATCGGCGGCCTGCTGGCCCTGTCCTACGTGCTGGGGCAGCAGCACCATGAGCCCGCCACCGGCGCCCCTTACGAGTCCGGTATCGTCCACATCGGTAGTGGGTGGCTCCGGATTCCGGTGCGCTTCTACCTGGTCGCCGTGCTGTTCGTGATCTTCGACCTCGAGGCTGTCTTCATCTTCGCCTGGGCGGTCGCCGCCAGGCAGGCGGGCTGGGCCGGCTATATCGAGATCCTGGTGTTCATCGGCGTCCTCGCCGCCGCATTGGCCTATCTCTGGCGCGTCGGCGCCCTTGACTGGCACCAGAGCCCGGGCGCGGATCGACGTCGCCCGGGATGAACGACTCCGGTGCACTGTTACGCGAGGACGTCCGGGCTCTCGTCCCGGGCCGGGGAGGTCGGGCAGGCCCGATGTACCGCTGGCTGCTGCTCAGCGCGACTCTGCTGGCCTTTTGCGTGGTCGTGCTCGGGGCGACCGTGCGGCTCGCAGACGCCGGGCTTTCCTGTCCGGACTGGCCGGGCTGCTACGGGGCATTGACCGTGGGCGGGGCGCTCGCGATTCCATCGGCCGAGCGACAGCGGCGCTGGGCCGGCCAGCGGCTGGATGCCGCCCGCGCCCGAATGGAGATGCTGCACCGCTACGCGGCCGGGAGTCTGGGACTGCTGATCGTCGGGATCGTCGTGCTGGGACGGCATAGGCCGGCGATGCGGATCATGGGCCCGGCCTTGGTGGGTCTGGTGGTGCTGCAGGCCATGCTCGGCATGTGGACCGTCACATCGCGGCTTGAGCCGCTGATCGTAACCGCCCATCTGCTGGGCGGCATGGCAGTGCTGGCGCTGCTCGGGCGGCTCAGGCTGCAGGCGCGAGAAGCTGCCGTCGGCGCCGGGTCCCAGAACAACGGGCAGGACGGGCAATCCGCCGCATCAGGGTTGCGGCTGCTCGCGCGTGCCGGGCTGCTGCTGCTCGCCGTGCAAATCGGGCTCGGCGGCTGGGTGGCGGCCAATCATGCGACGCTGGCCTGCCCGGGCTTTCCGACCTGCAACGGAAGTTGGTGGCCGGCCGCGGACATCGCGGACGGCTTCGCCCCGCTCCTGGGACGGATCAGCGATGCCGGCATGTCCGGGCCGGGCCGTATCGCCATTCATTGGACCCACAGGCTGGTAGCAGCGGCCCTGGTGCTGGTCCTCGGAATCGTATCGGTGCTGACCGGCCGAATGCACCGGCCACGGTCTGTCCGTCGCGCCGGGCGCTTCCTCGGCCTGCTGCTGCTAGTACAGGTCGGCCTAGGCGCCAGCATCGTGCTCACGGGCGCACCGCTGGCACTCGCCGCGGCGCATAACGCCATTGCCGCACTGCTACTGCTCCAGCTAGTCACTCTGGGCTGTCGGCTCGGGCGAAGCGGCTTGCCCGTTGCGGATGCAGACGCCCCAAATTTGCCGCGCGGCCTTGCACCGCGAGGCATCGAGACTTGACGTGACCCAGCCGGGCGACAGCACGACCCGCGCGCTACGGGCCAGCGCCGTCGGTGAGACACCGACGCCCACCCGTCAATGCGCTCGCGCCGGGAGCACAGACGCCCGCTGGCGCGCCTATGTTGCGCTATGCAAGCCACGCGTCGTGAGTCTGGTGGTCTTTACCGCTCTGGTGTCCATGTGCCTGGCGGCACCGGACGCGTCACTGTCCTGGAACGTGATACTCGCCGGTGTGGTCGGCGTGACCCTGGCCGCTGCCTCCGCCGCAGTGCTGAACCAGGTGGCGGACCGGGACATCGATGCGCTGATGCGTCGCACCATGGGCCGGCCCCTGCCCACCCATCGACTGCATCTGGCGGAGGCCCTAGGCTTAGCCGCAGTGCTTGGCGTTGCCGCTCTGCTGGTGCTCGGGCTCGCCGTCAATCTATTGACGGCGGCACTGGCCATGGTGTCCCTGATCGGCTATGCGGTGGTCTACACCCGCTGGCTCAAGTGGCGAACGCCTCAGAACATCGTCCTCGGCGGCGCCGCCGGCGCGGCACCGGCCCTGATCGGCTGGACCGCAGCAACGGGCACACTGACCCCGGGTGCGCTCGCGCTGTTCCTAATCGTCTTCGTCTGGACCCCGGCGCACTTCTGGCCGCTTGCCATCGCGCGGCGCGCCGACTATGCAGCCGCGGGCGTACCGATGCTGCCACTGACTCACGGTATCCCGTTTACGCAAGGCCGGATACTCGCCTACACCTTGGCGCTAGTACCAGTGAGCTTGATGCCCTGCGTCGCAGGCGTGAGCGGCCCGCTCTATGCGGCGGGCGCGCTGTCACTGGGCGTAGTCTACCTCCACCGCGCCCACGCCTTCCGACGCTCCGGCAGCGGGACTGCGGCGATGGCGTTATTCCGCTGGTCCATTACCTACCTGACCGCGCTGTTCACGCTGCTGCTCGCGGACAGGTGGCTCGTTCTACTAGTCGGTGGATAACGCTCGTGTGTGGATCATCTGGCCCAATGGGCGCCAGATTGGGCGTCTACCGACTCTGAGATGCGCGTGTTTTTCATCGTTGCCAACTTCACCCTCGCTGGCGTGCTGCTCGTGGTCGGAGTGGCTACTCTGCGCCATGTCAGCGCGCCCGGCGAATACGTCTTCGCGACCCTGCCGCTGCTGTTCGGCCTGCACCAGTTCGACCAGGGCCTCGTGTGGCTGGGGTTGTACGGCGTGGGGAGCGACGCCACGCTGCACGCCGCAGCAACCGTGTTCGTATTCTACGCTCAGGCCGTATTGCCGCTGCTGGTGCCGCTGGCCGTCTGGCTGATCGAGCCACGCAGCACCAAGCGCATGCTGATCCTGGTGCTGGCGGTACTGGGCGGACTGCTCGGGGCGTACGTGGCCTGGGGGCTCATAACGGTGCCAACGCGGGTTTACGTGCACGACGGCTCGCTGGTGTACGACAATCCGGTGACCGAGCAGATCTGGATCGCCGTCGTGTATGTGCTCACGACCTGTGGCTCGCTCATCCTGAGCCGTAGCGTGAGCATTCAGATCTTCGGCTGGCTCAATCTCGTTGGACTGATTGCGGTCTTCGTGATCGCGCAATACTCCTTTACCGCGCTATGGTGCCTGTATGCCGCCCTGGTCAGCGGCGTGCTGTATCTGCATTTCGTCGAGCGCCGTATCAACGCGCTGCGCAGCCTGCGCGACCGCGAAAAGACGCTGAGCCGCGAAGCAGAAGTCGAGCTGGAGCGGCTCACTCGCCACGTACCACGGCTGCGCAGCTTGTTCTTGCACACGACCGAGTAACGCTGGCGTCTGTCCCTTCTGGCTGCCATGGCTGTGCGCGATGACATGTCCGGCACAATTCGTCGGCACGGCGAGGTCGAGGAGGCTCGAATAGGTCACCGGCAGCGGCTCCGGCGGCGACCCGTAGGGGAGCAGGACCCGACCCGGGCCCAACCCCCAGCCCAGTACCCACTGGCTCAAAGCACCCCATGAGCGGGTCAATTCCCCCGCCCATTACCGGGCAGAGGCCAACGCCGGGCCTGCCATCCCCGCAGCGCACTAGGTGCAGTCTCCGGAGCGCTTGTCGGAAGCGGCCATTGGCGCAGACGTTGCAACAAGCTGCATCGAGCCAGTCTCCTACGTCAAACCAGGCCGAGCGAGCCCGCCACTGGTCGCCGCGACAGCCCGCTGATCCACCACGCCCATGGCACAGATCTTTCAACCCGCGGCAGACTGGATGCTGAAGCTCACGGTGCTGGGTGTGTTGGGCGGACTCGTTGCGTTGCTGGTTGCCTGGCACAGCAGCCTCGCCTTTCAGCCGGCCATCGGCCAGCCAGTGGCGCAGGAAGTACCGTTCAGCCACAAGCACCATGTCGGCGAAGTGGGCCTGGACTGTCGCTACTGTCACGCCAGCGTCGAGGCATCCAGCTACGCCGGCCTGCCGCCGACGACCACCTGCATGACCTGCCACTCGCAACTGTTCCGCAAGGCACCGATGCTGGCGCCGGTACGCGCCAGCCTGGAGAAGGGCCGGCCTCTGGTCTGGCGCCGCGTGAACCGGCTGCCGGACTTCGTCTTCTTCAACCACAGCATCCACGTGCACAAGGGCGTCGGCTGCACGACGTGCCACGGCCCGGTGGACCGGATGCAGCTCACCTGGCGTGCCGAGCCGCTCACCATGCGCTGGTGCCTCGATTGCCATCGGCAACCGGAGGACAGACTGCGTCCCCGTGACGCCGTCTTCGAGACCGACTGGCAGCCGTCGCCGGACCAGCAGGCCCTCGGGGACGCACTGGTTCAGCACTATGGCATCGACAAGGGGCGCCTCAGCGACTGCTCCGTCTGCCACCGCTGACGGCCATCTTGGACGCTTCCGGAAACAGCGAGATGCAACGACCTGCGAACAGCAAGAATGCTCCGACCCCGCCGGAACGGCTTTGGCGCGATCTGACAGAGCGCGAGGCCGAACAAGCCCCCGGGCTGCGCTCGGACCCGGCCAGGTCAGATGACGCTGGCGCATTCGGTCCGCCGGTGGACCGCCGCCGGTTCCTGCAGGTCGCCGGGGCATCGCTGGCCTTGTCGGGACTCACCGCCTGCGGCCGTCCGCCCCGGGAGACCAACCTGCCCTATGTGCATGCGCCGGAGCACTTGGTGCCGGGGCAGCCGCTGTTCTATGCCACCGCGTTGCCGCTGGACGGCTTCGGCCGCGGCGTGCTGGTGGAGGCGGACATGGGCCGTCCCACCAAGGTCGAGGGCAACCCGCAACATTCGGCCAGCCGGGGCGGCACCGATATCTTCGCCCAGGCGGCCGTGCTCGACCTGTGGGACCCGGACCGCTCCCAGGAGCCGCTGCACCGGGGAAGCCCGGCCACCTGGGAAGGTTTGCTCGCGGTGCTGAACCGCCATCGAGGGCGGCTCGACGACCGCGGCGGCGCCGGCCTCGCCATACTGACGGGGCCGGTCAGCTCCCCGGCCCTCGGCGCCCAACTGGCGCGGCTCCTGAAGGATTGGCCCGGAGCCCGCTGGTACCACACGCGCCCGGCAGGGGAGGCGGAGGCCCTGGCCGCCGCGACCGCGGCCTTCGGTGCGCCGCTGCTGCCGCGTCTGCACCTCGATCAGGCGGAAGTGGTGCTGAGTCTCGACGCAGACCCGCTGGGACCG
>Ga0316576_10002162_pt1 | contig 11086 bp, 10 predicted proteins | sample S0NA_FD_203075 | JGI IMG/M metagenome (GOLD analysis project Ga0316576, IMG submission 203075) | Rhizosphere microbial communities from salt marsh grasses in Alabama, United States - S0-2_050615r3r5 | ecosystem: Host-associated > Plants > Roots > Rhizosphere | place: USA: Alabama | collected... | reverse complement strand
GCCGTCCCGAGCCGCCGCGGCGAGGGTCTCCACGGCGGCCGGGGAGGCCCAGAGCCCGGGGATGTCGAGCCCGTCCGGGCGGACCAGGGTGGGCCGAAGGACGATCCCGTCCGGGGCGCCCGGCGCGTACGTGACATAGGCGCCGGCCCCGGCGTCCTGCGCCGCGACGAGCTGGTCCCGACGCAGACATCCTCCGGGCGGGACGACGACGACGGCACCCGAGGGGAGGTCGCCGTAGTCGGACACGCGGCAGCCGACGTCGCCCTCTTCGGCAGTCTCCGGGGCTCCGCCGACCGTCACGACCGGGCCCTCGGCCGAAGCCTGCGGTGAGAACACGAGCGGCAGGACATCCTCGGCTCCGAACCGGGTCCCCTCGACCTCGAGCACCGTGCCACCCGGGTCGGCGTAGGCGTCGGTCTCGAACGCGTCGGGCTCGACGGTCCACCCCGCGGCGACCAGCTGTTCCTCCACGTACGTGGCCGCGCGGTCGTAGCCGGCGCTTCCCGTAGCCCGGAAGGGCGCCGCATCACCCGTCGCCGTGGCCAGCGCCTCGAGGCGGTCCCTCAGCCCCTGCTCGGTGATGGCCGCGACCACCTCGCCCGCGTCGGGAGACGCGCGCCCGCCGGTGGCGGAGGCACCCTGCGGGCCGGGTGAGGGATCCGCGGCCGGGGTCGAGCACGCGGCGAGGAGAAGTGCGAGCAGGGGCACCATCCAGCGTCTGGAGAGCGCCGCGTCGCGGCGCACCGGAGGCCTGGCACGTGCCATCGGACCAGGGTCAGGTGGTGCCGCGGTAGCCGTAGGCCATCTGCTCGAGGCGGGCGATCCGCTCCGCCATCGGGGGGTGCGTGGACATCAGCCGCGACACGTCCTGCGCCCGGAACGGGTTGGCGATCATCATGTGGCTCGCGTTGACCACCCGCTGGGTGGGAGCCAGGGGCGCCCGGGCCACACCCAGCTCGAGCTTGCGCAGCGCAGAGGCCAGCGCGAGGGGGTCGCCGGTGAGCGCCGCGCCGTCCTCGTCGGCGTCGTACTCACGGGTGCGCGAGATGGCGAACTGCACGACCATCGCCGCCAGGGGGGCCAGGATGGCCAGCGCCAGTCCCGCGATCGGGTTGCGGTCCTCGTCGTTGCCTCCCCCGAAGAACATGCTGAACGACAGGAACTGCCCGATGGTCGCGATGACGCCGGCGATCGCGGCCGCCACCGAGCTGGTGAGGATGTCGCGGTTGTAGACGTGCATCAGCTCGTGGCCCAGCACCCCGCGCAGCTCGCGCTCGTCGAGCAGCCCGAGGATGCCCTCGGTGCAGCACACGGCGGCGTTCTCGGGGTTCCGGCCCGTGGCGAACGCGTTCGGCGCCTGGGTCGGTGAGACGTAGAGACGCGGCATCGGACGACCGGCCGCGGTCGACAGCTCCCGCACGATCCGGTACATCGCCGGTGCCTCGGCCTCGCTGACCGGCCGCGCGTGCATGGCGCGGATGGCGAGCTTGTCCGAGTTCCAGTACCCGTAGGCCGTCGTCCCCAGGCCGATGAGGGCGAAGACGAGGAGGAACACCGGCGCGTCGAAGTAGCCCGCGACGAACCACCCGATGACGAGGAGGATGGCCCACATCCCGCCGAACAGGGCAGCGGTCTTCAGGCCGTTGTGGTGCTTGTGCATGCCTGCTCAACGTCTCCCGACCTCGGCCGTGTTCCGGCCGCGAGGAGGTCGCCGGGGGCCTGCGGTCCGCCGGTCCGGTGGCGGCACGTGCGCGACAATGGCGGGGTGAGTGCTGTCCACGCCGACGAGGCGCGCCGGCTGCTCCTCGAGCACGCGGACCGCACCCGCACGGGTGTGCTGGAGGACCCTGCCGTTCTCGCCGCGGTGGTGGGCGTGGAGCGCATCGCCGTGGCGGGTGGCTCCAGCGAGCCCGATGCCATCCGCGCCGCCCTGGAGGGCCGAGGCGATGCCGACCCGGCGCTCGACGACGTCGTCGCGGAGGCGACCGAGCAGGTGGCGCTGGGTCTCGAGCGTCGCGCGGCCGGTGAGGCCGTCGATGCGGGAGTGGTCAACGCCGATGCCGGCCGCCACGAGATCGCGAGCGACGCGGCCGCGCTCCGCGCCGGCGTCCGGGCCTCGCAACGGTCGTACGACGCCACGCCGTACTACCGGCTGCGGTACGGAGGACGAGGGGCGCGCTTCGCGAGCACGGACACGGCCTGGCTGATCTCGCTGGCACCGCAGGGCGAGGACCACGCGGTGGAGCACGTGCGGTGGTTGGGCAGGGTGCTCGCCACCCGGGGCATGCCGACCTGGCTGCTCGAGACCCACCTGCACGAGCTGGCGGCCGAGCTGCGGGCTTCCCTGTCGGAGGACGCCGCCGGGGCCCTCCCCGCGGCGGCCGAAGCCCTCGCCACCACCCGTGCTCGCCATGTCGACGACGACCTCCTCTCCCGGGCCGACGCGTGGGCCGACCGCGCGCTGGGCGCCGACCTCCCCTTCGACGGCACCGGCCGACTCATCGCGGCTGCCTGCGCCGATGCCCTGGCCGGGGTCACCCGCGACGACAGCGCCTTCTTCGGCTGGCTGGTCTACCCGGAGCGGACGCGTCCCGACGCGGCCGAGGCGCTGCGCGGCGTCCGCGCCCGCATCCACGCCGACGCACACTGACGGATCCGGCCTAGGCCAGGAGGCCGAGGAGCGCGTGCGGGAGGGCGCTCGTGACGACGAGCACGAGCGTCCCGAGCACGAGCACGGACCGGGTGGGTCGCATCGGCGCGGGGGGGACGTCCTGCGACGCGTCAGGCGTGGCGTCATCCGGCTGCGGACGGGCGACGAGAAGCGCCAGCCAGCGCAGGTACACCGCGATGCCGAGCACCACAGCGACGACTGCGACCGCGACCAACCCCCACAGCCGCTCGTCCACGACCGGGCGCAACGCGACGACCTTCGCCACGAGCCCCACGACACCCGGAGGGAGCCCGGCGAGGACGAGCAGTGCCAGCGCGAGCGCACCGCCGGCAAGCGGGTCGCGACGCACCAGCCCCCGGAAGCCGTCGAGCGTGGCCGACCCGGCCCGGGTCACCGCCGCGAAGGCCACCACCGTCGCCGTGGCGTACACGAGCACGTACGCCGCGGAGGCCCGGATGCCCTCCTCGGTCACCACTACCAGCGGCAGCGCGACCCAGCCCGCCTGCGCCACCGTGGACCAGGCGAGCAGCCGGGTCGGGTCGTCCTGGCGGAGGGCGACGACGTTCCCGAGGAGCATCGAGGCGGGCGCGACCACTGCCAGCGGGAGGAGCACCCCCTCGGCACCGGTACCCACGAGGGCCCGGACGACGACGACGAGGGCGCCGAGCGCCGCCAGCTTCGACGCGGTGGCGAGGAAGGTGGCGGTGCCGAGGTCGGCGGTCGAGTACGCCTGCGGGGTCCAGGCGTGGAAGGGCACGAGCGAGAGCTTGAACCCGATGCCCGCGACGAGGACGGCGACGGCGAGGACGAGCACCGGGCGGGTGGTCTCGTCGGCCCACGCCCCCTGCGCGCCCTCGGCGAGGAACGCCGCGTCACCGGTGGCGGTGGACCACAGCGCGGCGCCCAGCACGAGGAGCGCGAACGAGGCCAGCGACGTGACGAGCAGGGTGAGGGCGCCGTGACCCGACCGCCGGGTCCCGCGCAGCGCGAGGAGGGCGACGACGGGCACCGTGGCCAGCTCGAGGGCGACGAGCCAGGCCCCGAGGTCGCGCGCCGCCGCCACGGCCACGCCCCCGGCCGACGCCGAGAGGACGAGCATGGTCGTCACGACCCGGTCCCGCGACGCGGTCTCGGCGTCGTGGAGCAGCGCCAGGGCGGCGGCCGCGGCGAGGAGCACACCCGCCTGGAGCGTGGACTCGGTCGGTCCCGCCGTCCACAGACAGGCGCCGTCGGGTGCCGGGAGGCAGAGCGTGCGCAGCGGGGCTCCCGTGGCACCGACGGACCCCCGCAGCGCCGTCGCCGCCCCGACGACGAGCAGCAGCGCGCCGAGGGGCGGCGCCCACCGCGGTGGGACCCCTCGCGGCAGCAGGGCGTCGACGAGGAGGACGAGCACCGCGCCCACGGCCGGCGCCAGCGCCGGGGTCAGCACCAGCCAGTCGATGGAGACGAGCGGGCTCATCGGGCTCCCCCGAGCCTCGCCACCGTGTCGGCGGTCACCGACAGGACGGTCATCGGCAGCACTCCGAGGACGACGACCGACGCGGCGAGCGCTCCGAGGACCACGCGCTCGATCCCGACGGTGTCGGGCGTGGGCGTGACGTCGGGGTCGGGCCGGTCGCCGACCCAGACGACGCGGGCCACCCGCAGCGCATAGGCGGCCGCCAGGGCCGCGCCGGCGGCCGCCGCCACGGCACAGCCGACGAACAGGGCGCGCGGACGGTCAGCGGCGGGGTCGACCGCCGCGTACACCGCGAGGAACTCGCCCCAGAAGCCGGCGAGGCCGGGCAGTCCGAGGGTCGCCGCCAGCCCGAGGACGAGCACGAACCCGAGCCGCGGGGAGGTCTCGCGCAAGGCGGGCCGCGGCACCGTGAGGTCGACGCTCCCCCAGCGCTGCTTGAGCCCACCGACGAGGACGAAGAGGAGGGCCGACACGACACCGTGGGCGATGTTCGCGAAGAGTGCCGCCTGCAGTCCGGTCTCGCTGCCCGCGGCCAGAGCGAGCACGACGAAGCCCATGTGGCCGACGGAGGAGTAGGCGATGAGCCGCTTGAGGTCGCGCTCGACGAGGCAGACCAGACCGCCCCAGACGATGCCGACGACCCCGAGCACGGCAAGGAGCGGGGAGAGCCGGGCGAACGCGTCCGGGAGGGTCGCCACGGGTAGGCGGACCAGGCCGTACGTGCCCATCTTGAGCAGCACCGCAGCGAGGAGCACCGATCCCGCGGTGGGGGCGATGGTGTGCGCCGGCGGCAGCCAGGTGTGCACCGGGAACACCGGGACCTTGACCGCCAGACCCGCCGTCATCAGGGCCGCGGCGAGCAGCTGCGTCCCGGCGGGCAGCGTGGACCCGACGGCGACGAGCTCGCCGAGGTCGGAGGTCCCCGCCGCGCCGACGAGCACGAGGATCCCGACGAGCATCAGGGTGGAGCCGACCGCGGTGTAGAGCACGAACCGGTGCGCGGCGTCGGCGCGGGCCCGTGCGTCGCGCGGGTCGCCGTACCGGGAGACGAGCACCCACATCGGCACGAGGACCAGCTCGAACGCGACGAAGAAGAGCACCGCGTCCCGCGCGGTGAACGTGGCGAGCGCGCCGGCCTCGACGAGGAGCAGGCACCCGAGGAACGTCGCGGGCGTGCCGCCTTGGGGCAGGTCGACCCAGGCGTGCGCAGCGAGGAGCACACCGACCGACGCCGTGAGCAGCACGAGGGGCACCGAGATGCCGTCCACCCCGAAGGACCACCGCACCCCGAGATCGGGGAGCCAGGGCCGGTCGACGCCGGTGCGCATGACGGCGAGCACCACCGCGAGCACGAGCGCGGACCCCGTGGCGGCCGCCGTGACCGCGCGGGCGGCGCGTGCGGGGAGCATCCGGCCACCGGTGACGAGCCACAGACCCACCGCGGCCGGGACCCCGAGGAGCAGGCTCACGACCATGCGGCCACCCCCGCCAGCCCGAGCGCCCCGAGCACGACGACCGCCGCGAGCACGAGGCCCACCGCGGCGCTCGGCCGTTCACCCCGATGCAGCCGCCCTCCGGCCCAGCCGGCGAACCGCGTCGCCACCGCGGTGCCGCGCACGTACGCGTCGACGACCTCGGTGTCGAGCAGCGCCACGACGCGGGCGAGACCGAGCACCGGGCGGGCCACGAGGCGCCGGTAGAGCCCGTCCGCCCCCAGCCCGCGGTCGGCGTGCGGGACGAGCCGGCGGGCGAGGACGTCCGCCGGGTCACGGTCGAAGCCGCCGCGGAGGGTCAGGGCCACGCCGACGACGATGGCGAGCACCGTGAGTAGGAGCCACCACAGCGACACCTCCTCGAGGACGAAGGCGTCGGTGAGGAGGACCAGCCCGCCGAACACGGTGCCCGCGACGAGCACGCCGAGCGTCACGAGCACCCAGACGGGGACGCGTCCCGGGTCGGGACGGGTCCGGACGTGCGCGGTGAGGATGAGGTACGCGCGGGTGGAGTAGGCGGCCGTCACCGAGGTTGTGAGCATGAGCGCGACGAGGACGACCAACCCGGGGCCGCCGTCCGCGGCGACGGCACCGTCCCACGACACGGCGACGACGTGCTCCTTGGAGAGGCCGCCGACGACGAGCGGGACACCGGCGAGGGAGAGCAGGCCGAACGAGAAGGCCGTGCGGAGCAACGGAGCCGCCGTCGCGCTGCCGCGCAGGGTCCCGGCGAGGGTCCCGCCGGCGACGAGCCCGGCCCAGCCGATGGCGAGGAAGAGCAGCGCCTTGAAGATCGCGTGCGACCACAGGTGGAACAGGCCGGCGCCGGGGCCGGCATCGAACGGTGCCGCCGCAAGGGCGCCCAGCATGATCGCCACCTGGCTCACCGTGGACCACGCGAGCATCCGCTTCAGGTCGCTCTGCGCGAAGGCGAGCACGGCCGCGAGGAGCATCGACACCGCGGCCGCGAGACCGAGGAACCACCGGGCGCTCGGGCTCACGGCGAGCAGCGGGAAGAGCCCGGCGAGGACGACGGTGCCGGCCGCGACCATCGTCGCCGCGTGGATGAGCGCGCTCGCGGGGGTGGGGCCCTCCATCGCGTCCGGCAGCCAGTCCTGGAACGGCACCTGGGCCGACTTGCCGAGCACCCCCAGGATGACGAGGGCGAGCAGGAGGGACCGCAGCGGCGCATCGGGGGCGTCGCACAGTCCGAGGGCCTCGGACAGCGGCGCGCCACCGGCCACCGCCTCGTCGATGCACGCGGTGGGACGGGCCCAGGCCGCGATGACCGCCTCGAGCCGGGTGGACGCCGCTCCGGCGGCGAGCCCGACCATCCCGAGCACGAAGCCGATGTCCGCCACCCGGGTCACGAGGAACGCCTTGTGCGCCGCGCGGCGGGCGCTCGGCCGGCGCGACCAGTGCCCGATGAGCAGGTACGAGCACCAGCCCATGACCTCCCAGCCGACGACGGTGAGGACCAGGTCGCCCGAGTGGACGACGAGCAGCATCGCCGCGGTGAAGAGGGAGACGGTGGCGGCGAACTGGCCGTACCGGTCGTCGGTCTGGAGGTACCAGGCCGCGTAGACCTGGACGGCGAGCGCGACCAGGGCCACGACGGCGGCGACGGCCGCCCGCGTCGGCCCGGTGAGCAGCTCGAGCGGCACCTCCAGCGCGCCGGCGTCGAGTGCCGGACCCGCGACGCCGGTCACCTCGTCCGTGCTCACCCAGGCGATGACCGTGAGGAGAAGCGCGAGCGCGCCGGCACCGGCCGCCAGGACCTTCGCGAGACGGTCGTCGCGCCGGACCGCGACCCCCACGGCCGAGGCGAGCGCCGGCACGAGGACGACGGCCCAGGGGTTCACGGCGCCTCACCACTGCGCTCGTCCAGGTCCACCCCACCGCGGTGCCTGAAGGCGGTGAGCACGACGGCCAGCGCCACGACGACCTCGGCCGCGGCGATCGTGATGACGAACAGCGGCAGGACACTGCCGGAGCCCCATCTGTCGCCGCCCGCGGCCTGGGTCGCCACGAGCAGCACCAGACCCCCCGAGAGCACGAGCTCGATGCCGACGAGCAGCAGCACGGCGTTCCGGCGCACCGTGATGCCGACCACCCCGAGACCGACGAGCAGCGAGGCGAGGACGTAGGGCCCGGCGAGGTGGATCATCCCGGGACCTCCCCGTCACCCCGCACCGGCCGACCCACCCGCGAGACCGCCAGAGCGGCGACGAGCGCGGCGAGGAGCAGCAGGCTGAGCAGCTCGAAGGGCCACACCCAGGTGCTGAAGAGCCGGCCGGCCACCTGCGTGGACGTGACCTCGGCGCGTGCCACCGGGGCTTCACCCGCGAGTGGCAGGAGCACCGTGAGGAGCAGCGCGGTCACCGCGACGCCGAGCACCCCGGCGCCCGCCAGACGCCATCCGGAGGCCGCGTGCGCGACATCGGGGCCGATGGGGGCGCGGGTGAGCATGAGCGCGAACAGGACGAGCACGACGACCGCACCGACGTACACGAGAACCAGGACGAGCGCGACCAGCTCGGCACCGAGGACGAGCAGCGAGCCGGCGACACCGAGCAGCGCGACGACGAGCCACAGGGCGGCGTGCACGACGTGCCGCGTCGTGACCGCGAGCGCGGCGCCGCCGAGCGCCAGCAGACCGGAGGCCGCGAAGGCGACGTCGAGTGCCGTCACGACGGGTCCTCGGCGGCGGACCCGTCGTCCGGGGCGACCGGGCGCGGTCGGACGGTCCGGGGTGGTCGCGCGGACGGCGCCTTGCCGACCAATCCGGTCCCGCGGGCCGGCCGGTTCGCGGCGGTCACCTCGGCGGGCTCGGCGGAGCGCTCGTCGAGTGGCGGAGGAGGCGGGACGGTCGACATCCAGTCGCCGAGGCGGTCCTTCTCGTGCAGCAGGTCGCGGATGTCGGTCTCGGCGTACTCGAACTGGGGGCTCCAGAAGAGGGCGTCGAACGGGCACACGTCGATGCAGATGCCGCAGTACATGCACAGCGAGAAGTCGATGGCGAACCGGTCGAGGACGTTGCGCTGGCGCTCCCGGCCGCCCGGCGTCGTCGGGGGGAGGGTCTCCTTGTGCGAGTCGATGTAGATGCACCAGTCGGGGCACTCGCGGGCGCACAGCATGCACGAGGTGCAGTTCTCCTCGAGCAGCGCGATGACGCCACGGCTGCGCGGCGGCAGGGTGGGGGCGACGTCGGGGTACTCGGCCGTGTGCGACGGCCGGAACGCGGTGCGCGCGGTGGTCGCCAGGCCGGTGAGGATGCCGGGCAGACCGCCCCGCCCGCGGGTGTCCTCGGGAGTCCGTTCGGTCACCAGCCCATCACCACCCCGGCAGCGGTGAGCACGAGCTGCGCGACGGCCAGCGGGACCAACCAGAGCCAGGCCAGCCGCTGGAGCTGGTCCTCCCGCAACCGTGGCCAGGACACCCGCACCCAGATGACGGCGACGGCGACGAGCAGACCCTTGAGGAGGGTCCACACCCAGCCCAGGGTCTCCGGGAACGGGCCGTGCCAGCCGCCGAGCCACAGGACCGCGAAGAGCAGCGACACCACGACGATGCCGGCGTACTCGGCGAGGAGGAACAGCGCGAAGCGCAGCCCGCTGTACTCGGTCCAGGCGCCGAGCACGAGCTCGGCGTCGGCGATCGGCATGTCGAACGGGGGGCGCTGGAGCTCGGCGACGGCGGCGACGAGGAAGACGACCGCACCGGGCAGCTGCCACAGCAGCCACCACGGCGACCACCGCTCGGCGAGCACGACGAGCGACAGCGAGCCACCCGCCATGGCCACGGAGGCCACCGCCAGCACGAGCGGCAGCTCGTACGAGACGAGCTGGGCCGCGGCGCGCAGCCCACCGAGCAGCGAGTACTTGTTGCCGCTGGACCACCCCGCCATCAGCGTCCCCAGTGCCCCCACGGACGTGACGGCCAGGACGAGGACCACCGACCCCGGCACGTCGACCGCCGCCACCCCCGGGTGGATCGGGATGAGGGAGAGGGCGACGAGGTACGGGACGAGGGCCACCGCGGGAGCGAGGCGGAAGACCCATCGGTCCGCCGCGCGCGGGGTGATGTCCTCCTTCTGGACGAACTTGACCCCGTCGGCGACCAGCTGGGCCCAGCCGTGGAACCCACCCGCGTACATCGGGCCGAGCCGCCCCTGCATGTGGGCCATCACCTTGTGCTCGACCTGGCCGACCAGAAGGGGCAGGACGAGGAACGCGGCGAGCACCGCCACGGCGCGCAGGACGAGGTCGAGGGCGCTCATCGCGGCCCCCACTCCGGTGGCGGGACGCCGGGGGCCTGCACCCGGCGTCGGCCCGGTGACCGCGCCGACTCGTGGCCCTCGCCCGGCTCCTTGCCACCCGGCCAGGGCTTCGAGGCCCGCGCGGCGAGCTGGAACGACTTGCGCAGCGGGGTCCCCTCGAAGCCGTCGGGGAGCAACAGCGGTCGGAGCCCGAGCCCGGTGCCGTCGTCGAAGCCGGAGAAGATGATGCCGAACATCTCGAAGGTCTCTCGCTCGTGCCATGCGGCGCCGGCGACAACGCTCGTGACGGAGGCGAGCGGTTCGCCGTCGGGCACACGCGTGGTGAGGACGAGCCCCCGCACCGCGCCGGGCGACGACACGTCGTAGAGATGGCAGAGCACGTCGAAGCCCGGTGCGGCGTCGTCGTAGGTGCGGTCCACCGCGCTCAGCCAGTCGAAGAACGCGTACCCCTCGGCACGAGCCGCGGCGACGGCGTCCCGCCAGCCGTCGGGCTCGACCACGCGCGTCTCGTCGGCCACGTTCGGCACTCTAGCGAGAACTGCCCCGCGCCCGGCTCTGGTCCGTCTCGCGGGGTCATGGCGCCACAGCACCACCGGCCGGCGGGAGCGACCAGAGCCGGGGGGAGCGACCAGAGCCGGCTCAGGGCTTGGCGATGAGGGCGCGCGTGACCTCGGCGGCCGCCGCGGTGCGGTGCCCGGCGTACCCGCCCGGCCGGCGCGCGGCGATCGACGCCCCCGACACCCGCTCGTCCGCGATCTTCTCCTGGAGCCGGATGATCCCCTGCAACAGCGCCTCCGGACGCGGCGGGCAGCCGGGCACGTAGACGTCGACGGGGATCAGCTGGTCGACGCCCTTGGTCACCGAGTACGAGTCCCAGTACGGGCCGCCGGAGTTCGAGCACGCCCCGAAGGAGATGACGTACTTGGGCTCGGGCATCTGGTCGTAGAGGCGGCGGATCGCCGGGGCCATCTTGTCGGTGACCGTGCCCGACACGATCATCAGGTCGGCCTGCCGGGGGCCGGGCGCGAACGGGATGACGCCGAGGCGGATGAAGTCATGGCGCCCCATCGACGTCGCGATGAACTCGATGGCGCAGCAGGCCAGCCCGAAGTTGAACACCCACAGCGAGTAGCGCCGGCCCCAGTTGAGCACCACCCGGAGCGGCTTGGGGGCGTGCTCGGCGA
>Ga0316576_10002161_pt1 | contig 11087 bp, 10 predicted proteins | sample S0NA_FD_203075 | JGI IMG/M metagenome (GOLD analysis project Ga0316576, IMG submission 203075) | Rhizosphere microbial communities from salt marsh grasses in Alabama, United States - S0-2_050615r3r5 | ecosystem: Host-associated > Plants > Roots > Rhizosphere | place: USA: Alabama | collected... | reverse complement strand
GCCGGCTTGACCTGGCGCAGTTAAGTGGCGAAGAAGTTCCTTCAATGGTCGCCGATCGTCAATCAATTTTATTCGGCCGTGCATACAAAGGAATCCAGCCCGGCTCACAGATAGAGGCTGAAGTCGAGGCGGAATGGTATGCGGTTCCCGACCGGCCGGATTACCTGCCCGGTCTGCTTGTCGACACATACCACCCTACGCTCAAAGGAGGCACTGGGGAAACAGGAAATTGGTCCGCAAGCGCTCTCCTGGCGCAGCAATATCCAGGTTTAATGCTTGCTGGCGGCCTTAACCCCATAAACGTCGCTGATGCGATCAGGCAGGTTGGTCCATTTGCCGTGGATGTTGCAAGCGGAGTGGAATCAGAACCCGGAAAAAAAGATCATACCAAGGTTCGTGATTTTATCGAAAGGGCCAAAAGTGTCTAGGCGACGGCTCTAATCAAGATGAGCCTTTATTGATTCCGCCACGTCAATCGGTATACCTGGTACAGAGCCGATTTCTTCGGACGTTGCCCGGCGAAGTTCGTCTAAAGAACCAAAATGAGTAAGTAATGTCTGGCGTCGCTTAGGCCCCACCCCGGGAATACCGTCTAGAATAGAAGCTACGCCAACCTTAGCCCGCCGCTTGCGGTGCCCTTCATTAGCAAAACGATGCGCTTCATCACGTACCCTTTGTACCAGATATAAGCTTTGTGAGCGGTCGGGCAGAATAACTGGATCCATTTTCCCAGGGATGAAAATCTCCTCTTCCCGTTTAGCCAGCGCGCCGATAGGCACTTCATCTCGCAAATCGAAAGAGTCTAGAACTTCTAACGCGGCTGAAAGTTGGCCTTTTCCGCCATCGACGATTAATAGGTCCGGCAGCAAAGCCCAGGCAGTTTCCTTTTTGCTCTTGCCGATTTTACTAGGATCGTGAAGTTCGCCGGCCAACTCGTCCTTGTATCTGGAAAAGCGGCGCGACAGAACTTCTTTCATTGCCCCATAATCATCGTTACCCACCGTTCTTACATTAAAGCGGCGGTAATCGCTCTTACGCGGCACACCCTGGACAAATACGACCATCGATCCAACCGTCTGCGTTCCCTGGGTATGGCTTATATCGTAACATTCGATCCGTGCCGGCGGGGCTGGGAGATCCAAAGCCTGCTGCAGTTCAGACATCGCTTCCACGTGCTTAGACCGGTCCGCCGCCCACTGCTGCCGCAGTGTCGCCAGGGTATCGGCGGCATTGGTCGAGGCCATCTCAACCAACTCCCTCTTCTTGCCCCTTCTTGGGACTTGTAGAGTTACTTTTGTAGTGCGCTTTTGCTTGAGCCACTGCTCGATGACCATTGCTTCTGATACTTCATGTGGCAGCAAAACTTCACGAGGGATGTGTGCTGCTTCATCATAGAATTGGGTCAAGAAATCTTGCAGGACTTCTTCATCACTCTCTCCCTCGGTGCCATCAAGCAGAAAATATTCCCGGCCGATCAATTTTCCGTGACGAATAAAGAAAACCTGAACGCAGGCATCGCCCTGCTCGCGGGCAAAGGCAATCACATCCTGATCCGTATTGGCGGCGGCAATAACCTTTTGCTTGGACACAATGTTGTTAACCGCCCGCAGCTGGTCGCGATATTCAGCCGCTTTTTCAAACTGCAGATTTTCGGCCGCATTGGACATATGCCATTCAAGCCGCTTCATAATGTCATCGGATTTGCCATTCAGGAAATCCATCAGGCTTTGAATCATCGCCCGATATTCCTCTTTGGAGACGGCGCCGATACAAGGGCCATTGCAAAGCTTGATATCATAATAGAGGCAGGCACGGGTATCATTGCCGGTAATGGTGCGATCGCATGTTAAATAGGGAAAGACCTTGCGCAAGAGGTCGAGTGTCTGGTGGACTGCCCAGACTGACGTATACGGGCCAAAATAACGCGAACCATCACGTACCATTCGCCTCGTAACCGTAACCTTTGGAAAATCGTCGGCCCAATGAACTTTTATGTAGGGGTAACGCTTATCATCCTTAAGGCGCACATTATATTTAGGCTTGTATTTCTTGATAAGTGTATTTTCTAAAAGTAAGGCTTCCAGCTCTGAATCGGTGGTGATGATTTCGATATCTTTAATTTCTCGTCGCAAGCGCTGCGTCTTGATCGAATCTACGTTGCTGTGAAAATAGGAACGTACACGGCTTCGCAAATTAATTGCTTTACCAACATATAGAACAGTACCCTGCTCATTCTTGTGCATGTAAATGCCTGGCCGCTTTGGCAAGTTAGCAAGGATCTTTGAAACATTTTCCGGCGGTACAAAACTCATAATCTTTATTATAACCAATTCATAGTATCGCATCACCAAAGCTCACCATCCCACCTGACTTAAAGTATAATCCTCAGTCATGGACGCAATGGGCAATCACAAAATAATGCGTGTGCTTTTTCTGATGACGGCTCGCTCCTACCGCAATGCCGCTTTTCTCAATGCGGCCGAACATCTGGGTATCGAGGTTGTGCAGGCGGTTGACATGCCCAAGGAACTTTCACAGTCCTGGAGCAACGGCTTTGGCGTCGATTTCATGAATATCGACGAATCAGTTTCAACGATCAAAGACTACCATGCAGTACATCCACTCAGGGCGATTCTTTCCGTGGATGACAGCGGCAGCGCCCTGGCAGCCTCAGCCGGAGAGGCCCTTGGTTTGCCCCACAATTCCCAAAAAGCGGCAAGCGCGACAAGGGATAAGCTTATCTTCCGGCGCTCTCTCCAGGGTTCTAGATTGAATACACCGCGGTTCGAAGAATATATAACCAGTGAGGATATATCTCCACTTATTACTAAGATCGGTTTTCCCTGCGTGGTAAAGCCGAGAAGCCTAAACGGCAGCCGGGGTGTTATACGAGCCGACAATCGTGAGGAATTAGATGCTGCCATCAGCAGAACGGCTCGTCTCGTAAGGTCGATCAGGGGCCAGTCGCAAGAAACGGCCGTGTCCATCCTTGTCGAGTCTTACATACCAGGAAAGGAAGTCGCCGTAGAAGGTATTTTAGATGGAGGCTGTCTGGAGATCCTGGCTTTATTTGATAAACCAGATCCGTTAGAAGGGCCCTTTTTCGAAGAAACGATCTATGTCACCCCCTCTCGCCTGCCTGAAGAATTACAGGATGAGATTGCTCGCACTACGGCAAGAGCGGCCAAAGTAATTGGCTTGACAACAGGTCCTGTTCATGCCGAACTGCGCTTTAACAATGAAGGTGTTTGGATCGTCGAAATCGCCGGCCGTTCCATTGGAGGTTTATGTTCACAGACATTACAATTTGGAGCGGGGGGTTCATTGGAAGAGATCATTTTAAGGCAGGCCTGTGGTCTCAACTTCAGCAGTTTGCAGCGTTCAGACGAAGCAAGAGGGGTGATGATGATTCCTATCCCAGGGGCAGGGCTTTTGCGCGGCGTCGATGGCATAGATCAGGCGAAAAACACACCTTTGATAGAAAACGTTGAAATTACAGCACCTCTCAATAATACTGTGACGCCGCTTCCGGAAGGAGATGGATATTTAGGCTTTATCTTTTCCCGTGGAAATTCGCCACAAGGTGTTGAAGAGGCTTTGCGACTGGCACACCAGAAATTAACGTTTAAGATTGATATACTTTTGCCGGTGCTACAGGGAAATATGGGGGACTACAGCAGATGATTCCCCTGGCAGTAAACCTACTTTTGCGGCGTCCCTTTGCTCGGAGCAGCGCCGCTGACTGATGTCTGGTCACCCTCGTTAAAGAAAAAAGCCTCCATCTGCTCGAAAATAAAGTCTTGCGCACGGGGATCAGCCATATTGAGACCATAATGATTAATAAGGAGCGTAGCTTGTTCATTCCAGAGTTGGTAAGCATAGCGTGAAATGTTATCAAATATTCGTTGTCCTAATGGACCAGGAAATGGCGGGCGATCTAATGCTGGCAGTTCTTGGTTAAGTTTTGCACACTGCACAACGGTTAACAGTTTTTCTTCACGTGTCATGCCATTTCCTCGATTTGATCGCTTAAATATTTTATGCTTTATCTTCAGACACATTCGAGTATAGTATGGGTGACGTTGTCTTACAAATTCATGGCGATAATTAAATATCTCTGGTTCAAGCTCGTATCCTTCGGATTCCATCTTCTCTATCACCAACTCGCCCCAACTTACGATGTGGTCAGTTGGATTGTTTCTTTTGGAAAATGGCAGGAGTGGCAGTTGGCCGCGCTGCCATATATAAAAGGCCCAGATGTCCTTGAAGTAGCACATGGTCCTGGGCATATGTTGATTGCGCTCCAGGCATCCGGTCATCGTGTGACCGGTGTAGATTTGTCTCCACAGATGGGACAGTTAGCCATACACAGAATTCGCTCTGGCAAAAAACATGTTTCTCTCATTCGAGCGCCAGCCCAAAATCTACCAATCGCTTCCGGCAGTTTTGATACTGTTCTGGCGACATTCCCTACGGAGTTTATCGCTGAGCGAGCAAGCCTCGAAGAAATCAAGCGTGTTTTGCGCCAAAACGGCCGTCTGATCATTGTGCCCCAGGCCAAATTAACCGGTGACTCGGCCGTTGTGCGCTTCCTGGAATCGCTCTACACAATTACGGGTCAACGGAATGTTCCTGATGAAGAAGATGCAAAAAATCAACATACCAAACTGTTTCAGATCATGCAGCAAAGATTTAGCGATGCGGGATTTAATGCGAGAATGGAACGTGTGCTACAACCGGGCAGCGAAGTCATCGTTGTCATTGCCACTCGGAAAGATAAATAAATATGGTGTTGCAGGTCATGGTTCGATATGTTACACTTTTGGCCATCATGATCATCATGAACTCCCTTAACCCACTTATCGTCTGCGTGACTACTACCGCTGACCATAATCATTTGTTTGTTCGCACCCTGGGTTGAGGCGGTTTGGTTACACTTAGTTAGCGATTTAGCACCCTCCTCAGCTCAGAGGAGGGTGTTTTTTTATGTCTGGAGGAAATTATGAGCAGAGAGGATGTACGCCTGGCATTACCCAGCAAGGGAATATTACAGGCAGGAGCCCTCGAATTTCTGGAAAATTGTGGCTTACGCGTATTCAGGCCTAATCCACGCCAATATGAGGCATCCATTCCTAATTTAGAAGGTATAACGGTGCTCTTTCAACGTCCGGGAGATATCGTCGTCGGCGTCCGCGAAGGTACAGTTGATTTCGGTATTACCGGCAGCGATGTGGTGGCCGAAAAAGGATTCGGCAGTAGCAACATCCTCATCCTGCATAACCAGCTTGGATTTGGTCCGTGCACACTAAATTTCGCCGTTCCGGAAGCACTGCCCATTTACACAATGGCTAATCTGGCACAATGGGCTGGGAAATTGGGCGCTGCAGGCAAAACCTTGCGCGTGGCTACAAAATTTCCCAAGCTCACGGCCGAAATGCTGGACAGGCACCGGGTTGAACCCTATAAGCTCATTAGTCCTGAAGGGACTCTGGAGATCGCCCCGGCAATTGGCTTTGCAGACCTGATCGCCGATCTCGTATCTTCGGGAACTACACTGCGTGATAATCACCTGCGGCCCCTGGAAGATGGCCTGATCTTGAGTTCTGAGGCATGCCTTATCGCCAACAAAGGCGCTTTGCGGGAACGGATAGATGTATTGAATACAGCGCGGACACTGCTGGAATTTATTGAAGCATACCTGCGCGCTCAACATTCTTTTCAGATAACGGCGAATATGCGCGGGCCTTCACCTGAGGCAATTGCTATGCGCATGTTCGAGCAAACAAACCTGGGCGGTTTACAAGGACCTACCGTGGCTCCGGTAGTTGCCCATAACAGTCAAAAAAGTGATAGCGGCTGGTTCGCCGTTAACATCATTGTGCCCAAAGCGAAAGTTTTTGAAGCCGTTAATGAACTGCGGCAAATCGGCGGAAGCGGCGTCATCGTTACCCCATGCGCCTACATTTTTGAAGAAGAGCCGGCACGCTACCAGGCCATGCTGGCAGCCATTGAGAAATCTGACAATGATTAAAATATACTCTGCAGCAGATGCACAACGAACAATTTTGAAGCGCAGCACCGGACCCCATACCCCTGTTAGCAAAACCGTCCAGGAAGGATTACAACGCGTTTTTGGCGAAGCATTAACTCCGGAAACAGCTGTAGCTCGTCTACTAACTGACGTCCGTGAAAACGGAGACAGAGCGATAACTGAGTGGACGGAGCGAATTGACAATATCCATTTAGAGACATTTCGAGTATCCCAGTCAATGATTGACTCCGCTTCCAGACGCCTGGATAAGGAATTGCTGGAGGCGCTTTCTTTCGCGGCGAGCCGCATCCGTGATTTCCACGCTCGTCAACCAATTCCGAATTGGACAACAACAGAGATGGGCGGCCTGCTTGGCCAGCGTTTCACACCTGTTCAGCGTGCCGGCGTCTATGTACCCGGAGGAACTGCACCTCTTCCCTCCTCATTATTAATGTCAGCTATCCCGGCCCAGGTTGCCGGTGTGCGGGATATCGTTGTCGCCACGCCTCCCGGCCGTCCAGATGGCCGAATTCCAGATGTGATCCTGGCTGCGGCCGCTATCATTGGCATTCAAGACGTATATGCCATCGGTGGGGCATTGGCCGTTGCAGCATTGGCATATGGCACGGAAACAGTACCCAAAGTTGATAAAATCGTCGGCCCAGGTAACTTGTTCACTACCCTGGCCAAACAACAGGTTTACGGAATCGTCGGAATCGATGGTGTATATGGTCCCACGGAAACGGCCGTAGTCGCGGATGACTCAGCAAATCCTGCCTGGGTAGCCGCCGACTTACTGGCCCAGGCGGAACATGATGTACTTGCCTCGGCGATATTAATTACACCATCGCTTGATCTAGCACAAGCAGTACAGGTGGAAATAGGCCGGCAAATGGAAACTTTGAGCCGGTCGGAGATCATCGCCCAGTCGCTCAGTTTTCGCGGAGGTATCGTTTTAGTCGACGATCTTGGCCAAGCCTGCAGGCTGGCAAGTGGGTACGCCGCCGAACACACCTGTCTGGCCGTTCGCGAAGAACTACAGACGGCCTGCATGGAGGCGCTCCCCAATGCCGGCGGCCTTTTCATCGGCGAACGTTCTTACGAAGTACTTGGCGATTACGTAGCTGGACCCAGCCATACAATGCCCACGGGCGGTACGGCCCGCTTCGCTTCGCCCCTTAATGTACTTGATTTCATGAAGATTAGCAGTATTGTACAGTTGGATGATCAAACTTCGGCCGTCTTAAGCCCTATAGCAGCGCGGATTGCCCGATCAGAAGAATTGACAGCTCATGAAAACGCTGCCTTAAAGAGGGTAGAGGCTCAATCAAGGAAAGTTTACGAACAATGAACATGGAATCCTGGATTCGCCCTGACATAGCGGCGATGGAGCCTTATACTCCAATACAGCCTTTCACCGTGGTATCTGAACGCCTGGGCATTGAGATCGAAGCAATCACAAAACTGGATGCCAATGAGAATCCTTATGGTCCCTCACCCCAAGCGCTGGCGGCGATCGCTGCTGAACGGTGGTTCCACATTTATCCCGATCCTGAAGCAGGGGCTTTACGCGCCGCATTATCCGGTTATCTCGGTTTCCCGGCGGATCGAATAATGGCAGGATTGGGCGCGGATGAGTTAATCGATCTGGTACTGCGTGCTCTTCTATCGCCTGGTGAGGCTGTCATCAATTGCCCGCCATCTTTTGGTATGTATCCCTTCTCCACGGACGTTAACATGGGACACTTGATCAACGTTCCCCGGCAGAAAAATTTCTCATTGGATAAAGCGGCGATAATTGCCGCCGTGGCTGATCATCCCCAGGCTAAAGTACTTTTCCTCTGCTCGCCAAATAACCCCGATGGGAGTCTTGTAAATGATGAAGATCTAGCCAGGTTGTTGGAACTGCCACTCGTGGTTGTCCTTGATGAAGCTTATATTGAATTTGCCGAAGCAGGCGGCGCTCATTCACGGTTTAACTGGGCACTGGAGTATGACAATCTGGTCGTTCTGAGAACCTTTAGCAAATTGGCCGGGCTGGCCGGGCTGCGCATCGGCTACGGTGCATTCCCGGAATGGCTGCTGCCCCACCTATGGAAAATAAAACAACCCTACAATGTGAATGTTGCCGGCGCAACGGCAGCAATTGCTTCGCTAAAAGAACCTTCCTGGATGGAAGAAAAGGTGTTGCTCATTGTCGCCGAACGGGAGCGTATTATATCGGAATTAAGGCAATTTGAATTTTTAATTCCTTACCCCAGTAATTCAAATTTCATCCTGTTCAGGGTATCAGGACGATCCGCCAGGCAGTTAAAAACAAACCTGGCTCAAGAAGGGGTCCTGGTTCGATATTTTGACAAGCCGGGATTGGAAAATTGTATTCGCATCAGTGCTGGACGGCCACAAGACACAGACAGGCTGGTCGCCGCCCTAAGAGTATTGAGTTGAAATCGGATCATGAAAGAACGAAAGGCATCTGTAAACCGCAAAACAAGCGAAACTGACATCACTATAAAGATATCATTGGATGGAACAGGCCGTTACGACATAACTACGGGGATTGGCTTTCTCGACCATATGCTGGGCGCTCTGGCGGCTCACGCTATGTTTGATTTACAGGTCGAAGCCGTAGGCGATTTATACATCGACACCCACCATACGATTGAAGACGTAGGAATTGTCCTGGGCCAGGCAATTGACCAGGCGGCAGGAAATCGTAGCGGTATTATGCGCGTAGGGCATTCATATGTGCCCATGGATGAATCATTAGGATTTGTGGCCCTTGACTTTAGCGGTCGGCCTTACACTGTATTTCACGCACAATGGGCATCGCCGGCAATTGGTGATTTTCCGACCGATCTGGTGCAGCATTTCTTTGAATCAATTGCCGTTCACGCACGAGTCACACTGCACGCCAGCGTCGAAGGCCGCAATGATCATCATAAGGCCGAAGCCCTTTTTAAGGCTTTAGCCAGAGCGTTGCGCACGGCCCTGACCATCGATGATTGCCGAGAAGGTATTCCTTCAACCAAAGGCACCTTAGGGTAAACGGGAGAAAAGGAACGTCAGATGAACGGTACAACTATCACAATGGTTGATTATGGAGCGAGCAATATCCGCTCCGCGCAAAAAGCGTTTGAGGCTGTGGGCGCTGTTGTGGAGCTCACCGCGGATCCCGATGTCGTGCTTAGTGCAAGGAAATTGGTCTTGCCCGGTGTGGGAGCCTTTGGTGCGGGAATGAATGCTCTTCGTGAGCGGGAGCTGGACAGCGCTGTTACAGCTGCAGTCGCCAGAGGGACACCTCTATTGGGTATATGTCTGGGCATGCAGTTCCTTTTTGAAGATAGCGACGAAATGGGCCAGCATGCAGGGTTAGGCCTGGTGCCCGGACACGTCACCCGGTTTAATTTTGCCAAAGAAGAAGACCTGACTGGCCCTTACAAAGTGCCGCATATGGGCTGGAACCAGATCGAACATGATCAAAGCCATCCTTTGTTGAAGGATGTTCCCAGCGGTTCGCATACTTATTTTGTGCACTCCTATTACTGCGTACCTGCAAACAATGAAGATGTAGTTGCTGTGACTCAATACGGGCGGCCGTTTACCTCGATCGTTTCCAGAGGTAATGTCCATGGCATTCAATTTCACCCAGAAAAGAGCCAGAAGCGGGGACTACAGCTGATCAAAAATTACCTGGAAATGAGTTAAAAGGAAACTGGTGTGAAATTCACGATTTTTCCGGCAATCGACCTGCGCAGCGGCGCTGTCGTGCGTTTACAGCAAGGCGATCCAGACCGCCAAACTATATTTGGAGATAATCCACAAAAAACGGCCGAACAATGGGTCAAAGCAGGCGCGGATTGGCTGCATGTCGTCAATTTAGATGGCGCATTTGATGAAGGTGGGGGTGCCAATTGGCAAGCTTTACCCGGCATCATAGCCTCCGGCGCTAAAGTTCAATTTGGTGGGGGTTTACGCTCGAAAAAAGATATCGCCCGTGCTTTTCAGCACGGCGTGTCGCGCGTCATTCTGGGAACAGCGGCCATTGAAGACCCCGACATGATCGCCGATCTCATCCGCTACTTCGGAAGCGAGAAAATCTCCGTGGGAATCGATGCTCTCCATGGCCAGGTGCGGACACATGGCTGGACTAACAGCGCAAATTTATCCCCAGAGATCCTCGCTTTACAAATGCGCGCTCTGGGTGTAAATAGAATTATTTTTACGGATATCGAACGAGATGGCCTCTTGAGCGGTGTCAACTACGAGTCAACGGGAAAGCTTGCCCGTGCATCCGGCATGCACGTGATCGCTTCCGGAGGTGTTGCTTCTCTAGACGATGTACAGGCGGCTATCAATCAGTCGTCAAATGGCGTGGATGGCCTGATCATCGGCCGTGCTCTATACGACGGCCGTATCGACCTGGCCGAGGCGTTAAAGGTTTGTCAGTAAATCATTTGGCCAGTTTTTCTGAACTGACTGACTGATCTTTTGAAGTTCTGTAACACTGGGATACTTAAAATGCTCGCAAAAAGAATCATTCCCTGTCTTGATGTAAAGAACGGCCGTGTTGTCAAAGGAATTAATTTTGTCAACCTGCGTGACGCGGGCGACCCGGTTGAACAGGCACGTGTCTACGACGCCGCGGGCGCCGACGAGTTGGTTTTTCTGGATATCACAGCCACACATGAAGCGCGGCGGACGGTAATGCAAATGGCGCGCGCCGTCGCCGACCAAGTGTTTATTCCTTTCACCGTTGGTGGAGGCATCCGCTCGGTTGATGATATGCGGGCTATCCTGCGTTCCGGTGCAGACAAGATCAGCGTCAATTCTGCAGCTGTGCGTGACCCAGATCTCGTTACCCAGGGAGCGTGGGAGTTCGGAAGCCAGGCTATCGTCGTGGCTATCGATGCCCGCCGAGTTCCCAATCGAGAAAACCAATGGGAGGTATATGTGCGCGGCGGCCGTGAACCGACAGGAATCGATGCCCTGGAATGGGCAGAAAAAATGGAAGAGTTTGGCGCGGGAGAAATTTTGTTGACCAGTATGGATGGAG
>Ga0316576_10002160_pt1 | contig 11089 bp, 10 predicted proteins | sample S0NA_FD_203075 | JGI IMG/M metagenome (GOLD analysis project Ga0316576, IMG submission 203075) | Rhizosphere microbial communities from salt marsh grasses in Alabama, United States - S0-2_050615r3r5 | ecosystem: Host-associated > Plants > Roots > Rhizosphere | place: USA: Alabama | collected... | reverse complement strand
CCGGTCGCCGGGCGGCTGTTCCCGGTAGCCGGGGTGAACGGTGCACGCCTGATCGATGACAGCTACAACGCCAACCCCGATTCGGTCGTCGCGGCGCTGCGCGTGCTAGCAGCTGCGCCCGGGCGGCGCACGCTGGTGTTGGGTGATCTCGCCGAGCTTGGTGACGACGCGCAGGCGTTGCATCGCCAGTTGGGTGAGCGGGCAGCGGCGCTGGGCATCGATCGCCTGCTTACCGTTGGCCGGTTCAGCGGCATCGCGGGAGACGCGTTTGACCGTGACCACCGCCACTTTGCGGATCGTGCCGCGCTGACCGGGGCCCTGTTGGATGAACTGTCGGAGGACGACAGTGTGTTGATCAAGGGCTCGCGTTCGTCGCGCATGGATGAAGTGGTGGCAGGCCTGCGCCGCCAGGAGCTTGCATGCTGATTACGCTGGCCGACTACCTGGCGCAGTTCGACAGCGGGTTCCTGGTGTTCCGCTACATCACGTTGCGCACCATCTTCGCCGTGCTCACCGCGCTGATGATCTCGTTCATGGTCGGGCCGGCGATGATCCGCCGCCTGAGCCGCTACAAGATCGGTCAGACGGTGCGCGATGACGGGCCGCAGAGCCATCTGTCGAAGTCGGGAACCCCGACCATGGGTGGGGCGCTGATCCTGGTTGCAGTCGCGGTGGCGACCCTGTTGTGGGCCGACCTGACAAACCGTTATGTCTGGATCGTGTTGCTTACCACGCTGGCGTTCGGCGCGGTCGGCATGTGGGACGACTATCGCAAGCTGGTGCTGAAGGACTCGCGCGGCCTGCCGGCACGCTGGAAGTACCTTTGGCAGTCGCTGTTCGGCGCCGCCGCCGCGGTCGCCTTGTACGCCGGTGCCAGCCTGCCTGCCGAGACGCAACTGCTGGTCCCGTTCGTCAAGGACATGGTGATCGATCTGGGCCCGCTTGCCTTCATGCTGCTGACCTATCTCGTGATCGTGGGTTCTTCCAATGCCGTGAACCTGACTGATGGTCTGGATGGCCTGGCGATCCTGCCGACTGTACTGGTTGCCGGGGCGCTGGCGGTGTTCGCCTATACCTCGGGGCACGCCCAGATCGCAACCTACCTGTTGATTCCGCATCTACCGGGCGTCGGTGAACTGGCTGTGCTGTGTGGCGCCCTGGTAGGTGCGGGCCTTGGTTTCCTGTGGTTCAACGCCTATCCGGCCCAGGTGTTCATGGGCGATGTCGGTGCGCTTGCGCTCGGTGCCGCACTCGGCACATTGGCCGTCGCGGTTCGCCAGGAGGTCGCCCTGTTCATCATGGGTGGCGTGTTCGTCGTCGAGACCGTGTCGGTGATGCTGCAGGTGGCGTCATTCAAGCTGACCGGACGGCGCATCTTCCGCATGGCCCCGCTGCACCACCATTTCGAACTCAAGGGCTGGCCGGAACCGCGCGTGATCGTGCGCTTCTGGATCATCACGGTCATCCTGGTGCTGGTCGGTCTGGCCAGCCTGAAGATCCGCTGAGGCGAGCTCATGGCACAGGCGATACAAGAAAAAGGACCGGCCTCCAGGACGCTCATCGTGGGTCTTGGTGCAACCGGCCTTTCGTGTGCCCGCTTCCTGGTCGGGCAGGGTGTGCAGGTCGCGGTCGCGGACAGTCGCACCGAGCCGCCGGGTCTCGAGGCGCTGAACGCCGAATGCCCCGACGTCGCGGTTTTCCTGGGTCCGTTCGATGAGCGCCTGTTCGACAGCGTCGAACGCCTGGTGGTCAGCCCGGGCGTGCCGCTGTCTACGCCGGCGATTGCGGCGGCCCGCGCACACGGGGTACCGGTGATCGGCGATATCGAGCTGTTCGCAGCCGCCGCGCGTGCACCGATCGTCGCGATCACCGGGTCGAACGGCAAGAGCACGGTGACCACGCTGGTCGGGGAGATGGCCAGGGCCAGCGGGGTCAAGGTCGCGGTAGGCGGCAATCTCGGCACGCCGGCGCTCGATCTGCTCGACGACGCCGCGGAACTGTACGTGCTCGAGTTGTCCAGTTTCCAGCTGGAGACCACTGAGACTCTGCAGGCGGCGGTTGCCGCGGTGTTGAATGTCAGCGCGGACCATATGGATCGCTACCCGGGCGTGGCCGATTATGCCGCGGCCAAGGCGCGTGTGATGCACGGGGCCGGGGTGGGTGTATTCAATGCCGATGATCCGGCGGTTGCCGCGATGGCGGGTGCTGACGACGCCTGGTACTTTACCTTGGGCGCCGCCGAGAATAGCAAGATGTTCGGGGTCTACCGGATCGACGGCCAGGACTACCTGTGCCGTGCCGAACAGCCTCTGCTGTCGACCGCGGAGTTGAAGATTCCGGGGCTGCACAACCGCGCCAATGCGCTCGCGGCATTGGCTATCGGGACTGCGCTGGGATTCGATCTCGGGTCGATGCTCGACGTGCTGCGCAATTTTCGTGGCCTGCCGCATCGCACCGAGTTCGTCGCGCGGATAAACGATGTCGACTGGTACAACGACAGCAAGGGCACCAACGTCGGTGCCTCGATCGCCGCGCTGCAGGGTCTTGATCAAGGCGATGGCTCGCGCACCGTGCTGATCGCCGGCGGCGACTGCAAGGGCGCGAACTTCGCGCCGCTGGCAGCGGTGCTGGCCGGCTGCGCGCGCGCGGTGGTGTTGATCGGTCGGGATGCTGCGGACATCGCCGCGATCGTCCCGGATTCGGTCGAGCGGGTCAGCGCGCGGGATATGGACGATGCCGTTGCCAAGGCGGCCACGCTGGCGCATCCGGGCGACCGCGTGCTGCTGTCGCCGGCCTGTGCGAGCTTTGACATGTTTACCGGCTACGTGCAGCGTGGTGATCGATTCATGCGTGCGGTCAGGAGGCTCGCGCGATGAGCAGCATGGCGCGTCCACGTGGTGCGAGTGACCTGCGCATGCCGGGTATGGACAGCGTGCTCGTCGCGGCCGTAATGGTCTTGCTGGGGTTTGGAATCGTGATGGTCGCATCCGCCTCGATGCACCTCGCCGGGCGCAATGGCGACATCCTGCGTTATGTCGATCGGCATCTGCTCGCGCTCGCCATTGGCGTGATTGCCGGTTGGCTGAGCTATCGCACCCCGATGGCATGGTGGAAGAAGTCCAGTACCGCGTTGTATTTCTTCGGGCTCGGCCTGTTGCTGCTGGTCTTCGTGCCGGGTCTCGGGCGTGAGGCCAACGGTGCCTTGCGCTGGATCGCCGCCGGCCCGCTCAGCCTGCAGACCTCGGAGTTCATGAAGGTCTTCATCGTGCTCTACATGAGCGGTTACCTGGTGCGCAGGCAGCTGGAGGTCGCGCACTCGGTATGGGGTTTCGTCAAGCCGATCCTGTTGCTGGTATTGGCCTGCTCGCTGTTGATGATGCAGCCGGATTTCGGCACAACCACAGTCCTGCTGATGACCGCCTTCGGGATGCTTTTTCTCGGTGGTGCGCCGCTGTGGCAGTTTGCGCTGCTGCTGAGCATGGCAATCGGCGCCCTGATGGTCCTGGTATGGATCTCCCCCTACCGACTCGAACGTGTCACGACTTTCCTCAATCCCTGGGCGCATGCGCAGGACTCCGGATATCAGTTGGCCCAGGCGCTGATCGCGTTCGGCCGTGGTGAATGGACCGGTGTCGGCCTGGGCAACGGCATCCAGAAGCAGTTTTACCTGCCCGAGGCCCATACCGACTTCGTGATGGCGGTGATCGGTGAGGAATTCGGTCTGCTGGGCACGCTGCTGGTGATCTGCATGTTCGCGCTGATCGTGTGGCGCAGCTACGCGATCGGCGCGCGCGCCGAGGCGCGTGGCGACCGATACGCCGCTTATGTCGCGTATGGCCTCGGCCTGTGGCTCGGCATGCAGGCATTCATCAACATCGGGGTCAACGTCGGCATGCTGCCGACCAAGGGGCTTACCCTGCCTTTCCTGAGCTATGGCAGCAACAGCTTGATCGTTTGCTGTATCGCGATCGGCATGTTGCTGCGCGTGCGCTATGAGAACCAGGTCGCCGGCGACGGCAGGGAGGGCCAGTGGCAGCGCGCATAACCATCATGGCGGGTGGTACCGGTGGACATGTGTTCCCGGCGCTGGCGGTCGCCCAGGAGCTGGCCGCGCGCGGCTGGCAGATCAGCTGGTTGGGTACCCCGGACAGCTTCGAATCGCGTGTGGTGCCGGTATATGGTTTCGAGCTCGACCTGGTCGCGGCCTATCGGCTGCGTGGCCAGGGGCTGGGTGATCGGCTGCTTGCGCCTCTGCGCCTGTCGCGCGCGATGGGCCAGGCCTGGCACGTGCTGCGTCGGCGCCGGCCGCAGGTGGTGCTCGGCATGGGCGGCTTCGTCACCGGTCCGGGAGGTCTGGTCAGCCGCCTGCTTCGTACCCCGCTCGTCGTGCACGAGCAGAACGCGATCCCGGGCCTGACCAACCGCTGGCTGGCGCGCGTTGCCACGCGTGTCCTCGAGGCCTTCCCGGGCAGTTTCCCGGCACGCGTCGGCGCACTCACCACCGGCAACCCGATCCGCGCGGAGATCGCGGCGCTGGCTGAGCCGGGGCCGATTGACGCGGAGCGCCCGCTGCACCTGCTGGTCATGGGTGGTTCGCTGGGTGCGCAGGCGCTCAACGAGACCGTGCCGGCGGCCCTCGGACGGTTGGCTGTTGCCCAGCTTCCGCGGGTACGTCACCAGGCCGGGCGTGGCAAGGCCGGGACGACCGAGGCGGCCTATGCCGCGCTGGGCATCGCTGCCGAGGTGAGCGAGTTCGTCGACGAGGTCGACGCAGCCTATCGCTGGGCCGACCTGGTCATCTGCCGTGCCGGTGCGCTGACCGTTTCGGAACTGATGGCCGCGGGTGTGGCGGCGATCCTGGTGCCGTTTCCGCACGCGGTCGACGATCACCAGACCGTCAACGCGCGCTTTCTCAGCGACGCTGGAGCGGCGCGCCTGCTTCCACAGGCCGAGATGAGCGAGCAGGTGCTGTCCGGCCTGCTCCAGGTCCTGCTGTCCGATCGCGCACAACTGCATGCAATGGGACAGCGCGGCTACCGCTTGGCCAGGCGCGACGCGACGCGGCGCGTGGCCGATGTGTGTGAGGAGGTTGCCGCATGAGCGATCTGCCAGTGTCCAGACCACGCTATGCCGCGGAGACCATGGGTCGGATGCGCCGCCTGCATTTCGTCGGGATCGGTGGTGCCGGCATGAACGGCATCGCCCAGGTCATGCTCAACCTCGGTTACGAGGTGTCGGGTACGGATATCAAACAGAATGCCGCCACGCAGCGCCTGGCGGAGCAAGGCGCGACAGTGCATATCGGGCACGCCGCCGAGCACCTTGCCGAAGCGGACGCGGTGGTGATCTCTAGCGCCGTCAACGAAGACAATCCCGAGGTCAGGGCGGCACGCGAGCGGCGCATCCCGGTGGTCCCACGCGCCGAGATGCTGGCCGAGATCATGCGCTTCCGCTATGGCATTGCGGTTGCCGGGACGCACGGCAAGACGACCACCACCAGCCTGATCGCGAGCCTGTTGATCGAGGGTGGTCTGGATCCGACCTATGTGATTGGCGGTCGCCTGAACTCGCGCGGCAGCTACGCCCACCTCGGCGAGGGCGAGGTGCTGGTGGCTGAGGCCGACGAGAGTGACGCCTCGTTCCTTTACCTTCAGCCGATGCTGGCCGTGGTCACAAACGTCGACGAAGACCATATGGCGACCTACGGCAACGATTTCATGCGCCTGCGCGCGACCTTCCTCGAGTTCCTGCACCACCTGCCTTTCTACGGCCTGGCGGTGATGTGTATCGACGACGACAATGTGCGCGACCTGCTGCCCGAGTTGACCCGCAAGGTCTTGACCTACGGCACGCGCGAAGGTGCGGACGTCCGGGCCGTCGACATCCGCCAGCAGGAGATGACCACGCGCTTCACGGTGCACCTGGCGGGGACGGCAGCGTTCGAGGTGACCCTGAACATGCCCGGGCGGCACAACGTGTTGAATGCGCTGGCGGCGATCGCGGTCGCTCACGAACTCGGTGTCGAGGTTGCGATCGTGCAGTCTGCACTTAGCGCCTTCCAGGGTATCGGGCGCCGTTTCCAGGCCAGGAACGATTGCCGGATTGGCGACTTCAGGCTGATGCTGGTCGACGACTACGGACATCATCCACGCGAGGTCGCGGCGACCCTGGAGGCGGTGCGCTCGGGCTGGCCGGAGCGGCGTCTGGTCCTCGCCTTCCAGCCGCACCGCTACAGCCGCACACACGATGCCTTCGATGACTTCGTGGCCGTGCTGTCGAGCGTCGATGTGTTGGTTCTGGCCGAGGTCTATGCCGCGGGCGAGGCACCGGTCGCGGGTGCGGATGGTCGCGCGCTGAGTCGCGCCATCCGGGCCAGGGGGCAGGTTGATCCGGTGTTCCTGGAGAACATCGAGGAGCTGCCGGCAATCCTGCAGGACATCGTCGCCGAGGGTGACATCGTGGTCACCATGGGGGCCGGCAATATCGGCCTGGTCGCGGCGCAGATGGCGGAGGCGTTCTGCTCATGAAGCGTCAGACAGCAACGCGGCGGCTGCACATGGGTTGTGGCGAGGGCCTTAGCGGCCAGGCCCGCCTGCTCCAGCGGGCCGTGCTGCGCGCCGCTGAGACTGAGACGTCGAAGCCGGCCCCGATGCAGGCAGGCAGGGGGCGCAGATGATGACAGCGCCCAGTCGTCCGACCCTGCGTGGCGAGCTGCGCATGAACGAGCCGCTCAAACGTTACAACAGCTGGCGCGTCGGCGGACCGGCACGCCAGATGTACCTGCCGGCCGATGCACAGGACCTGGCCGATTTTCTGGCCGCGCTGCCGGCAGACGAGCCGCTGCTGTGGCTCGGTCTGGGCAGCAACCTGCTGATCCGCGACGGCGGCTTCCGCGGCACCGTGATCCTGCTGCAGGGCCAGCTGAGCCGGCTGCGGATCGAGGACCTGGATGTGCACGTCGAGGCCGGCGTGGCGTGCGCCAAGGTGGCGCGCGAGTGCGCCCGCGCCAATCTTACCGGCGCTGCCTTCCTGGCCGGCATCCCGGGCACGATGGGCGGCGCGCTGGCGATGAATGCCGGTGCCTTCGGTGGCGAGACCTGGTCGATCGTCGGCGCGGTCACCACGCTCGATCGGGCCGGCGTCGTGCGCGAGCGGGATCCGTCCGATTTCCAGGTCGCTTACCGCGAGGTGGTCGGTCCGCGCGAGGAATGGTTCCTGGCGTGCCGCCTGCACCTCGCGCGCGGTGACGCTGCTGCCGAGCAGGCGGCAATCCGCGCGCTGCTCGAGCGACGCGCGGCCACCCAGCCGACTGGCCTGCCGAGCTGCGGTTCGACCTTCCGCAATCCGCCGGGTGACCATGCCGCGCGCCTGATCGAGGCCAGCGGACTCAAGGGCTATCGCATCGGTGGCGCCGAGGTCTCGACCAAGCACGCCAACTTCCTCATCACCACCGCACAGGCCAGCGCAGCCGACGTCGAAAATCTGATCGCATACGTACGCGCCGAGGTGCAGCGCCAGCAGGGCGTGATGCTGCAGACCGAGGTACACATGGTGGGAGAGCCGGCATGACGATCGCGGCCAAGGACTTCGGCAAGGTAGCGGTGCTGATGGGCGGCTGGGCCGCCGAGCGCGAGGTCTCGCTGGTGAGCGGCAAGGCGGTGCTCGACGGGCTGCTGCGGCGCGGTGTCGATGCGCACGGCATAGACGTCGGCAGGGACGTGCTGTCGGTGCTCGCCGCGGGGAGCTATGACCGGGTGTTCAACATCCTGCATGGGCGCGGCGGCGAAGACGGCGTGATCCAGGGGGCACTGGAGATCCTCCGCCTGCCGTATACCGGCAGCGGCGTGATGGGTTCGGCGATCGCAATGGACAAGTACCGCACCAAGTTGCTGCTGCAGGCGCTCGGTCTGCCCACTCCCGGTTTCGCGCTTATCCGCGACGCGGACGATCTGGATGCGGCCTGCGAACTCGGTTTCCCACTGATGGTGAAGCCGGTACTCGAGGGTTCGAGCATCGGCATGTCGCGCGCCGATGATCCCGATCAGCTACGCACCGCCTGGGCCAAAGCGGCGCAATGCGACAGCCCTGTGATGGCGGAATGCTGGGTCAGCGGCGCCGAGTACACGGCGGCGGTCCTCGGACGCGAGGCGCTGCCGCTGATCAAGCTCGAGACCACGCACAGCTTCTATGACTACGACGCCAAGTACATTGCCGATGACACGCGGTACCTGATCCCCTGCGGGCTCGACCGGGCGGGTGAGGCACAACTCCAGTCGTTGGCGCTGCGTGCATTCGATGCGGTTGGGGCGAGTGGCTGGGGACGGGTCGATATTCTGATGGACCGGCAGGGCGATCCCTGGCTGATCGAGGTGAACACTGTGCCCGGCATGACCGGTCACAGCCTGGTGCCGATGGCAGCCAAGGCGGTGGGCATGGATTTCGACGAGTTGGTCTGGCGCATCCTTGCCCAGACCCTGGGGTCGCGTTGATGGCGGCCGTGGTCAAAAAGCGTCAGCAGCCGGCCAGCACGGCCGCGGCTGCGCGGCGTTGGCTGACTTGGCTGGGCATGGCCTCGACGCTGATCGTGCTGGTCGCAGCTGGCGCGGCTGCGTATCAATACCTTTCGCAGCCGGGGCGTCTGCCGCTGCGGGTCATCGATATCAACGGCGAATTGCAGCAACTGCGACAGGCCGAGATCCAGCAGAGCGTGATCAATGCGATCGATGGAGGATTTTTCGGCTGCGACATGCAGGCGCTGCGCGCTGCTGTGCTGGCAATGCCCTGGGTCGAGGACGTAAGCATCCGCCGCGTTTGGCCGGACAAGCTCAGCATGACTGTGACGGAACAGGTACCGCTGGCGCGCTGGGGCGAGGACGCACTCATCAACGTCAATGGCGGCGTGTTCCGTCCGGCGACACTGGATGGATTTGCCGGACTGGTGAAGTTGCAGGGTCCAAAGGGCAGCGAGCGGCGCGTGGTCGATTTCTTTCAGTCAGCAGTCGCCGCGGCGCATGCACGTCAACTGCAGATCCGGGAAGTCGAGCTCGACGAGCGCCGTCACTGGTGGCTGAGGTTCGATGACGGGCTGACCGTGTCGCTCGGGCGCGAGTCCGTCGAGCATCGCCTGGCCCAATTCTTTCGCGTCTATCCGAGCCTTGCGGCCGACCCGATACACCGGCCGGATCGCGTGGACATGCGCTATGCACATGGTTTCGCTGTGCGTTGGCGAGAGCCGGTCGGTGACGAGGCGGCGAGCAAAACAATGAAGTCGCAGGGAAAGGTCTGATGGTCAAGCGCCCCGATAAGAACATCATCGTCGGTCTGGATATCGGCACCTCCAAGGTGGTGGCGATCGTCGGTGAGGTGAAGCAGGACAACGAGATCGAGATCATCGGTATCGGCTCGCACCCATCTCGCGGGCTTAAGAAGGGCGTGGTCGTGAACATCGAATCGACCGTGCAGTCGATACAGCGCGCGGTCGAAGAGGCCGAACTGATGGCCGGGGTGGAGATCGATTCGGTTTACGCAGGCATCGCCGGCAGCCACGTTTCGAGCCTGAACTCGCATGGCATCGTCCCGATCAAAGACGGTGAGGTGTCGCACTCCGACGTCGAACGCGTCATCGATGCGGCACGTGCGGTGGCCATCCCCGCTGACCAGAAGATCCTGCACATCCTTCCCCAGGAATTCATCATCGATAACCAGGAAGGCATTCATGACCCGGTGGGCATGTCCGGCGTGCGCCTGGAGGCGCGCGTGCACATGGTGACCGGTGCGGTCAGCGCCGCGCAGAACATCATCAAGTGTGTGCGTCGCTGCGGACTGGAGGTCGAGGATCTGATCCTCGAACAGCTGGCGTCCAGCTACTCGGTGCTCGAGGAGGACGAGAAGGACTTGGGTGTCTGCCTGGTCGACATTGGCGGGGGCACCACGGATATCGCGGTGTTCACCGGCGGTTCCATCCGCCATACCGCGGTGATCCCGATCGCCGGTGACCAGGTCACCAATGACATCGCGGTCGCACTGCGCACGCCAACCCAGCACGCCGACGAGATCAAGCTCAAATATGCCTGTGCGCTCACCCAGCTGGCGAGTCCCGACGAGACCATCGAGGTGCCGAGCATCGGCGACCGCCCGCCGCGCCGGCTGTCGCGTCAGACGCTCGCCGAGGTCGTCGAGCCGCGCTACGAAGAGTTGCTGATGCTGATTCAGATGGAGTTGCGTCGCTCGGGTTACGAGGACCTGGTCGCGGGCGGCGTGGTGTTGACCGGCGGCAGCTCAAAGATGGAGGGGCTGATCGATCTTGCAGAGGAGGTTTTTCACATGCCTGTGCGGCTGGGGATACCCCAGTACGTCACCGGCCTGGTGGACGTTGTGCGCAATCCCATTCACGCCACGGGAGTGGGACTGCTGTTGTTTGGACATCGCAACCGGGCGGTGCGCGTGCCCGACAGTGTTGGCGGTGGCGGTATCAAGTCGGTTTGGAGCCGGATGAGAAGCTGGTTCCAGGGCAATTTTTAAATCAACCGGATCGCTACTCCATGTGGAGACGGTCTGTAGCCGGAGGAGAGAAAAATGTTTGAATTGATGGATGTTGATAGCCAGAACGCGATCATCAAGGTGATTGGTGTCGGTGGCGGCGGTGGCAATGCGGTCAACCACATGCTGCTTTCCAACATCGAGGGAGTCGAATTCATCTGTGCCAACACCGACGCGCAGGCCCTCAAGAACACCGAGGTCCGCACCGCGCTGCAGCTCGGTTCGAATGTGACGCGTGGCCTCGGGGCGGGCGCCAACCCGGATCGCGGCTTCGACGCGGCGATGGAAGACCGGGATCGCATCTATGAGGCTCTTGAAGGGGCGGACATGGTGTTCATTACCGCGGGCATGGGCGGCGGCACTGGCACCGGTGCCGCGCCGGTGGTGGCCGAGGTGGCGCGAGAGCTTGGTATCCTGACCGTCGCGGTGGTCACCAAGCCGTTCAGCTTCGAGGGAGCCAAGCGCATGCGGATTGCTGAGGAGGGGATCGCAAAACTCTCCGAACATGTCGATTCCGTGATCACGATCCCGAACGAGAAACTGTTGTCTG
>Ga0316576_10002159_pt1 | contig 11090 bp, 11 predicted proteins | sample S0NA_FD_203075 | JGI IMG/M metagenome (GOLD analysis project Ga0316576, IMG submission 203075) | Rhizosphere microbial communities from salt marsh grasses in Alabama, United States - S0-2_050615r3r5 | ecosystem: Host-associated > Plants > Roots > Rhizosphere | place: USA: Alabama | collected... | reverse complement strand
GCCTTGTCCGACTCGAGCGTGACCAGGCCCTGCTCGGCCTCGACCTCGTCGCCGACGGCGACCAGTACCTCGATCACCGGGACATCAGTGAAGTCGCCTATGTCCGGAACGCTTACCTGGCTCACAGTCGCGCGGGGTCGGGGCGGTCGGTGTCGATCTCGTACCTGTCGATGGCCTCTTCTACGACGGATCGCTCGAGCTCGCCGGTTTCGGCGAGGGAGTGCAGGCCGGCGACCGCGATGTGGCGGTGGTCGACCTCGAAGAAGTCCCTCAGCCCGGCCCGGAAGTCGCTGCGGCCGAACCCGTCGGTACCGAGCACCTCGTAGCGGCCCGGAACCCAGGCTCGGATACCGTCGGGCAGAGCCTTCATGTAGTCGCTGGCGGCCACGGTCGGAGGTCCGGGCTCGGTGCCCAGGCATTCGCTGATCCACGGATTCTTCGACGGCCCGCCGTTCAGCCTCGCCTCACGATCGGCGGTCAGCGCCTCGCGGCGCAGCTCGGTGTAGCTGGTGACGCTCCAGACCTCTGCGTCGACGTCGTGGTTCTCGCCCAGCAGGTCGGCCGCCTCGAGCGCCTGGCTGAGGATCGCTCCCGAGCCGAGCAGCCGGATTGCGGGTTCGCCGCCCTCGGCCTCGCGCACCCGATGCATGCCTCGAAGAATCCCTTCTTCGGCCCCTTCGGGCATGGCCGGGTGGCGGTAGTTCTCGTTCTCAATGGTCAGGTAGTAGAAGACGTCTTCCTGCTCGCTGACCATCCGGCGCAGCCCGTCCTGGACGATGACTGCTATCTCGTAGCCGTAGGCCGGGTCGTAGGAGAGGCAGTTGGGGACGGTCTGCGAGAGCACGTGGCTGTGACCGTCCTCGTGCTGGAGTCCCTCGCCGTTCAGCGTCGTGCGGCCGGCGGTGCCGCCGAGCAGGAATCCGCGTGAGCGCGAGTCGGCCGCCGCCCAGATCAGGTCCCCCACCCGCTGGAAGCCGAACATCGAGTAGAAGACGTAGAACGGGATCATCTGGGTGTCGTGGTTCGAGTACGAGGTGGCGGCCGCGATCCACGCAGACATCGCGCCGGCCTCGTTGATCCCTTCCTGAAGGATCTGGCCGTCCCGGCTCTCTTTGTAGAACATCATCGAGCCTGCGTCCTCGGGCTCGTAGAGCTGGCCGACGTGCGAATAGATGCCGATCTGGCGGAACATTCCCTCCATTCCGAAGGTGCGCGACTCGTCGGGCACGATCGGCACAACGCGATCACCGAGCTGCTTGTCTCGCAGCAGCGCGGCGAGAACGCGAACGAATGCCATCGTGGTCGATATCTCACGCTCACCGGAACCCTTGAGCTGGCCTGAGAAGGCGTCGAGCCCGGGGATGCCGAGCGGATCGTCGATTCGCTCGCGGCGCTGCGGCAGATAGCCGCCGAGCGCCTCGCGGCGCTGCTTCAGGTACTTCATCTCCGGCGTGTCGTCGTCCGGCCGGTAGAAGGAGATCTGCTCGACGCCCTCGTCGGAGATGTCGAGCTCGAACCGGTCGCGGAAGGCACGTAGCGCCTCGACGTTCATCTTCTTCTGCTGGTGGGTGATGTTCTGGCCCTCGCCGGCCTCGCCCATCCCGTAGCCCTTGATGGTCTTGGCGAGGATCACGGTGGGCTGTCCTTCGTGTTCGGAGGCGGCCTTGTACGCGGCGTACACCTTGCGCGCGTCATGTCCACCGCGGTTCAGGTTCCAGATGTCCTCGTCGCTCATCTTCTCGACCCGTTCGGCCAGCTCGGGATAGGCGCCGAAGAAGTGCTCGCGCACGTAGGCGCCGTCGCGTGACTTGTAGACCTGGTACTCGCCGTCGACGGCCTCGTTCATCCTCTGCACCAGCAGGCCGTCGTGATCCTCGGCCAGCAGCGGATCCCATCGCCGGCCCCAGATCACCTTGATCACGTTCCAGCCGGCCCCTCTGAAGACCGTCTCGAGCTGCTGGATGATCTTGCCGTTGCCGTATACGGGGCCGTCGAGGCGCTGCAGGTTGCAGTTGACCACGAAGACCAGGTTGTCGAGCCGCTCGCGTCCGGCCAGCGCGATCTCTCCGAGCGTCTCGGGCTCGTCGGTCTCGCCGTCGCCGAGGAAGGCCCAGACCTTGCGGCCTTCGGTGTTCCTCAGGCCGCGGTCGTTCAGGTAGCGCATGAAGTAGGCCTGGTGGATCGCCATGATCGGACCGAGGCCCATCGAGACGGTCGGGTACTGCCAGTAGTCCGGCATCAGCCACGGATGGGGGTAAGAGCTGAGGCCTCCCTCGCTCGAGACCTCCTGGCGGAAGCCGAGCATCTGCTCCTCGCTGAGCCTGCCCTCGAGGAAGGAGCGTGCGTAGATCCCCGGCGAGCTGTGGCCCTGGATGTAGACCATGTCGCCATCATGGTCCTCGCTCGGTGCATGCCAGAAGTGGTTGAAGCCGATCTCGTAGAGCATCGCCGCGGACTGGAACGAAGCGATGTGGCCGCCGAGTTCCGAGGACTCGAGGTTGGCCCTCAGCACCGTCGCGATCGCGTTCCAGCGGATCATCGAGCGCACGCGTTTCTCGAGCTCGGGGTCGCCGGGGAGTTCGGGTTCCCGGTCGGCCGGGATCGTGTTCACGTAGGGGGTCGGACCGCTCGTCTCGATCGCGGCACCGAGGCTGTGCGCCCTCGCCACCGCCCTGCCGAGGAGCTTTTCGGCCCGCTCGGGGCCGTCGTGTTCGACGACGTCGTCAACCGCTTCGAGCCACTCCTCGGTTTCGGCCGGATCGAGTTCGGGGTCAGTTTTCGACATTGAGGACCTCTCCGGGGAGTTCGTCTCGGTCGAAGTAGTCGGGGTGGGCTGACCGGATCTGCTCGAGACTGGAAAGCACCATCCGCAGGTGTCGGCGCAGTTCGCCTTCGGCCCGGTCAGGGTCGCCGTCGGCGATCGCGGCGACCAGAGTCCGGTGTTCGGCAAGCATCTCCGACATGTACCCGCCATCCGGGAGACTCAACCGGCGGATCCGGTCGAGGTGGCCGTTGGCCCGCCTGCTCAGCGTCCAGGCGATCTCGTGACCGGACTGCTCGCAGATGATCCGGTGGAGGGCTTCGTCGAGCAGGTCGAACGTGTCGGCGTCGCCCTCGCCGGCCGCGACCTCCTGCGCCGCGATGTTTGCCTGGAGTTCCTCCAGTCCCGCCGCGGTGATCCGGCCGGTTGCCAGCCGGACGGCCGAGCATTCGAGGGCTTCCCGGACGAACGCGGCGTCGTTGACCGCGCTCGGGCTGATCAGGGTCACGAAGGTCCCGAGCTGCGGGACGATCACCACCAGGCGGTCCTCCCTCAGGCGTGCCAGTGCCTCCCTGACCGGAGTCCGGCTGACTCCGAGCAACTGCGTCAGTTCGTTCTCCGACAGCTTGCGACCCGGTTCGAGGTCTGCCGTGACTATCGCCTCGCGAAGCGCGACGTAGACGCTCTCGCCGATCGAGCCTGACCTCCTCAAGTCGAACCTGTCGAGCTTCGAACCCATCGTGATACTAGTATACAAGCGATGTCTTCCAGGTCAAGAACAGGGAATCCGGCGTGCCGACACCGTCGGGCGAAGCGGCGGGATCGGACCTGACAGGCGCTACGCTGCATCGATGGAGGCCCAGGAGAAAGGCTTGACGGCCAAGGGACAGGTCAAGAGGATCGAGCTCGACCGCGCCCGGCAGTCGTTCGTGCGCAGGGTGGCGGAGTCGAAGGCAACCGTCCCGCATTCCTATCTGCGCACCGAGGTCGACATGACCGCCGCGGTTGAGATTCAGCTCGCGTTCGCGGCCGCGGCCGGCGAGGGTCCGGTTCCCGAACCGGCGGACATGATCGTCAAGGCGACCGCCCTGGCCCTTCGTGAGCACCCGCATGCAAACGGCAGCTACCGCGACGGCGGGCTCGAACTCTATTCGCGAGTGAACATCGGTTTCGGGGTTTCGTCCGAGGAGGGCCTCGTGTTCCCCACGATCGTCGATGCCGACCGCCTCGACCTGGCCGGCGTCGCGGCCCAACGCAGGAGACTGAGCGACAGCGTCGCGGAGGGCACGATCACCGCCGCCGACCTCGCCGGCGGAACCTTCTCACTGCTCGTCCCGGGCAGCTCCGGGTTGCGCGATTTCGACCCGATCATCCACGGCGGACAGGCCGGGATGCTCGGGGTGGGCGAGATCGCCGATCGGGCGGTCGTCCGGGACGGCAAGCTCGAAACCGGCAGCCTGATGACGATCAGCCTCGCCTGCGACCACCGGATCCTCTACACCGACGCCGCAGCGGCGCTGCTCGCCACGATCCGCTCGAACCTCGAACAGCCGGACAGGCTCTCGTGAACGCAGGTACTCTCGACCCGGGCCGGGCGGGCGATCTCTCGATCGCCATGATCGGAAGGCATCCCTACGCCGAGATGCTCGCGGTGCAGGAGGACCTGGTCAGGAGCAGGCAGCTCGGAGAGATCGGCGACCTGCTGCTCATACTCGAGCACCCGCCGACCTACACGCGCGGGCGCAGGACCGAGCCCGAGGACCTTCACCACGATCCCGCCTGGTACCGGGAGCGTGGGATCGAGGTCTTCGACACACCGCGCGGGGGCCGTGTGACCTACCACGGTCCGGGCCAGCTGGTTGCCTACGCGGTCATCGACCTCCGCGGGGTCGGCGATCAGCCGGACGGCACCAGTCGCGCTGACGTGGCCGGCTTCGTCTCCGCGCTGGAAGCGGCGATGATCCGGACCGCGGCCGAATGGCAGGTTGCGGCGGGGACGATCGAAGGGCTGACCGGGATCTGGACCGGCGACGGTGATGCGGTCCCGCCCGGCGCGACCGCCGCGAACATGGCCGGGCCGGTCGCCCGCGGCGAAGTGCGCAAGATCGGCTCGATCGGGCTTCGGGTTAACCGCGGCGTCACCAGCCACGGGATCTCGCTCAACCTCGACTGCGACCTCTCGCCGTTCGCCGGGATCACCTCATGCGGCATCGATCACTGCCGCGTGACCTCGATCCTCGAGGAGACCGGCTCCGCGCCGCCGGTGGCCGAAGCAGGTCTTGCCGTGGGCCGGGCGCTGGCGGAGCAGGTCGGCCGTGATCCGGTCGTGATAGCACCCGAGCAGATCGGGTTGAGCCCGGCCACCACGCCGAAGGCTTAACCTGAGGGCACTAATGAACCCGCCGAGCGAAGCGACAGCCGGGAGGATCCACGTCACGAGATCGCGGGCGAACCCGGGCGGAGCCTCGGCCGAGGTCGAAGGCGCCGTTCCTTTCCGCTCCCGGAAGCCGTCGTGGCTGAAGGTGCCGCCACCGGGCGGGCCCGTCTATCGCGAACTCAAGTCGATGGTCGGTGAGGAGGGACTTCACACGGTCTGTGAAGAGGCGAACTGCCCCAACATCGGCGAGTGCTGGGAGCGTGGGACCGCCACGTTCATGATCCTCGGGGACGTCTGCACCCGTCGTTGCGGCTTCTGCAATGTGCAGACCGGCAAGCCGACCTTCAACGACCCGCTGGAGCCGCTGAAGGTGGCAAACCAGGTCGGCAGGCTGGGCCTGAAGCATGCCGTGATCACGTCTGTCGACCGCGACGACCTGCCCGACTACGGGGCGAGCGCCTTCGTCGGGGTCATCCGATCGATCCGCCGGCAGGCCCCTGACTGCAAGGTGGAGATCCTCACCCCGGACTTCCGCGGCCAGGAGATGCCGCTGGCCCGGGTCGTGAACGAGCGGCCGGACGTCTTCAACCACAACGTCGAGACCGTGCCGCGGCTCTACCCGAAGGCGAGGCGCGGATCGGTCTTCATGCGGTCGGCCCGGGTACTGCGTATGGCCCGCGAGATGGGTGAAGGCGAGGTCGTGACCAAATCCGGTCTGATGGTCGGGCTCGGCGAGGAATTCGACGAGATGGTCGAGACCTTCGGCATCCTGCGCGAGCACGGCGTCCAGATCCTGACCGTCGGCCAGTACCTGCGCCCGACGGAGAATCACCTGCCCGTGGTGCGCTACTGGCACCCGGAGGAGTTCGAGGCGCTGGAGAGGGCCGCCCACGAGATCGGCTTCGAATCGGTTGCGGCCGGCCCGCTGGTCCGCAGTTCGTACCACGCGGACGAGAGTGCGCGTGAAGCGGCCGAAAGCCGCGCCGCCGCATGATCCGTTGATCCCTTTCCGCGACACCCTGGAGGTCAAGGGACCGGTGTGGGCGACCGCGTTGCTGGCGCTGGTCAACTTCGTCCTGTACCTGTTCGGCGAGATCCCCCACCTGAACTTCTGGCAGATGCTGGTTGCGGTGGTGGGCCTGTGGATCTTCGGCGCCTACGTGGAGCGGCGGCTCGGCTCGCCTGCCTTCATCGCGATCTACCTCGTGCTCACCCTTTCAACCGGATTCCTGGTGGGCGCGGTGGACGAGCAGGCCGGATCCTTCGCGATCAGCCTTTTCATGCCGGTGCTGCTGCTGGGAGGGATCCACCTCGCTCTGGCCCCGAAGTCGCGCATCGTCGTACTGGTGCCGGTTCCCTTCGCGATGACGTTCTTCGAGGTTCCGACGGTCACCATGCTGGTCGGCTGGGTCGCCCTCGAGATGCTTCTGACCGCGGTCTGACCGCGCCGGCCCGCTCAGGTCGAGATCAGCCCGGCTGCGGTCAGCATCAGCACACCGGTGCCGAGAATCAGCCGGTAGCCGACGAAGATCGCGAACGAGTTCCGCGACAGATAGCGCAGGAACCAGGCGATTACCGCGTAGCCGACCACGAAAGCGACCAGCGTCGCGACAGCCACGTTGATCAGCGGCTCGCCGACCGCCTCCTTGCCGGAGATGATCTTGTAGAGCTGGAAGAAGCCGCTCAGCACGACCGCGGGGATCGCGAGCAGGAAGGAGAACCTCGCCGCGGCGGCGCGCTCGAGGCCGAGGAACAGCCCGGCGCTGATCGTCGCACCGGAGCGCGACACACCGGGGATCAGGGCGATGCTCTGAGCCAGCCCGATCAGTACCCCGTCCCGGAAGGAGAGGTCACCGACCGAGCGCTTCCTCGAGCCGATGTTGTCGGCGAGCCCGAGGATGACGCCGAAGACGATCAGCATCGAGCCGACCAGCCACAGGTTCCGGGCCGCCGTCTCGATCTGGTCCTGGAAGGCGTAGCCGAGGATGGCGATCGGGATCGTGGCGGCGATCAGGTACCAGCCCATCCTCGCGTTGAGCTCGCCGCGAAGCTCGGGTCGCCGCAGCGATGCGGTCCACGTCGTTCCGATCTGCCACAGGTCCCGGCGGAAGTAGATCAGCACCGCGGCCTCGGTGCCGAGCTGGATCACCGCGGTGAACGCCGCGCCGGGATCATCCCAGCCGAGAATCGCCGGCAGGATCAGGATGTGGCCGCTCGAGGAGATCGGCAGGAACTCGGTCAGCCCCTGGAGGAAGCCGAGGAAGATGCTCTGGAGGAGATCCACAGGGAAGGCAGCCTACTGCCGCCTGCCCCGGATCCGTGGCGGGCGGCCCTACTTCGGAGCCATCCTGAGCGCCCCGTCGAGGCGGATCACCTCGCCGTTCAGCATCTGGTTCTCCACGATGTGGACGGCGAGCGCGCCGAATTCCTCGGGCTGGCCGAGCCGGTTCGGATACGGCACGCCTTCGCCCAGCGCCTTGCGGGCCTCCTCCGGCAGCAGCGCCAGCAGCGGCGTGTCGAACAGGCCCGGTGCGATCGTCATCACGCGTATCGCGTCGCGGGAAAGGTCGCGCGCGGCCGGCAGCGTGAGGCCGACGACGCCGCCCTTCGATGCCGCATAGGCGGTCTGGCCGATCTGGCCGTCGTAGGCGGCGATCGAGGCGGTGTTTATGCAGACGCCGCGCTCGCCTCGCTCGTCGGGTTCGTTCCCGATCATCGATTCGGCGGCGAGCCGCAGCACGTTGATCGTTCCCATCAGGTTGATGTTGATCGCCCATTCGTAGCCGGCCAGCGGCGCGGCTCCGTGCTTGGCGCTGGCGATACGGCCGGCGGCACCGACGCCGGCGCAGTTGACGCAGATCCGCAGGCCGCCCTCGGTGGTCGCGGCGGCCTCGATCGCCGCCTTGACCGAATCCTCGTCGGTCACGTCGGCCCGGATGAAGTCGACACCGATCTCCTCGGCGAGAGCCGCGCCCTTTTCTTCGTTGAGGTCACCGATCGTGACCGTGTGGCCGGCCGAGACCAGTTCCCGCGCTGCCGCCTCGCCGAGTCCCGATGCGCCTCCGAAGACGATTGCTGAGCTTGACTTCATTTCCTGAAAACTCCTCTTCAAATAGAGTTCGGCCGATGGACCGAGACATTTTTGAACCTGAACACGTTGACTTCCGCGACAGCGTACGACGCTTCATCGCCGACGAGATCTCTCCCAACTTCGAACAGTGGGAGGAAGAGGGGACTGTACCCCGCGAACTGTTCGCCAAGGCGGGGGAAAAGAACATGCTCGCGATGGCCGCACCCGAGGAGTACGGCGGCCTCGGGCTCGACGACTTCCGCTTCAACCAGGTGATCGTCGAGGAGGGCTCCTACGCCGGAGTGATCGGCTCGATCCTCGGGATCACCCTCCACAACGACATCTGCCTGCCTTATTTCCTTGAGTACTGCACCGAAGAGCAGAAGGAGCGCTGGCTGCCCGGCATCGTGGACGGCAGCCTGATCACCGCGATCGGCATGACCGAGCCCGGCATCGGTTCGGACCTCGCCTCGATGTCGACGAAAGCGATCAAGGACGGAGACCACTACATCGTCGACGGCTCGAAGACGTTCATCACCAACGGCATCAACGCCGACCTGATCATCACCGCGGTCAAGACCGACCCGAAGGAGAAGCACCGCGGCATGTCGCTGATGATCATCGAGCGCGGCATGGAAGGCTTCGAGCGCGGCCGCAACCTCGACAAGGTCGGAATGCACTCCCAGGACACGGCCGAGCTGTTCTTCAACGAGGTACCGGTGCCGGAAGAGAACCTGCTCGGCAACGAGGGCGAAGGCTTCAAGTACCTCGTCTTCAACCTCGCCCAGGAGAGGCTGTCGATCGCGATGGCCGCCGTGGCCTCGGCCCAGGCCGCATTGGACTGGACGCTCGAATACGTGAAGGAGCGGAACGCCTTCGGCAAGCCGGTCGGCTCGTTCCAGAACTCGCGGTTCAAGCTGGCCGAGATGAAGACCGAGATCGACATCGCCACCGTCTACCAGGACCGCTGCGTGATGGCCCTCAACGCCGGCAAGCTGTCGGTCGAAGACGCCGCAGCGGCCAAATGGTGGACGACCGAGCTCTGCGGCCGCGTGATCGACGAATGCGTCCAGCTGCACGGCGGCTACGGGTACATGCTCGAGTACCCGATCGCGCGGGCCTGGACCGACAACCGCGTGACTCGCATCTACGGCGGCACGACCGAGATCATGAAGGAGATCATCGGCCGCTCGCTCGGCGTCTGATCGGGGCCGGACCGGTCCCTGTTCTCGCAGATAGTTCCCAGTTTCCGGGATATCGCCGCGGCCGGCCTGATCGCCGAGATCAGTGACCGGCTTGAGGCGCTGAGCCGTCGGCCTCATCGAGGTCCGGGTCGTCGAAGTCGTCGACGTCGAACTCCGGATTCAGGTAGGCGTGCATGAGGCGGATGGTCGAGATGGCGAAGATCGTGGTCATCGCGGCAGCCGAGCCGAGGCACCACTGGCAGGTCGTCTTCAGTTCGAAGATCGAGTAGGTGGTCAGGAAGATGGAGGTCCCGAACCCGAAGGCGCCGAGCGCCCAGGTCGATGCCCTCCCGTATACGCCGGGGATCAGCAGCGAGAGGAGAACCAGGCAGTAGCCGACGACGCCCACCGTGCTGGTCCGGAAGTCGAAGAACAGCTCGGCGCCGGCGGAGAACTGTGCGACCGTGCAGCCCCCGGTGGCGCATTGGGGAATCGACCCCTGACTCCACTCATAGGTCAGGTAAGCGGCGTAGGCGAGTCCGGCCACGGCCGCGAAAGCGGTCGCAAGTCGCAGAGTCGTCTCGGTCAGCGAGCCGCGGACCACCCAGGCGACGACCAGGCCGGAGAGGGCGAGGAACGGGATCTGGGTGATGACGATGCTCTCGAGCGTCGCGTCGGGAAAGGTCCAGACGAATAGTCCGAACAGAATCGGCACCGGGATCCAGAAGAGCAGGTAGCGCAGTCTCTGATGCATGTGGGTCGGTGATCCTAACCGGCTCGCTCGGCGAGCCGGCAGAAGCCGGCCCGATTCGGGGACTACTGGGCCTTCATCTTCTCGCGGTGCTTCGGCTTCTGGGCCTGGACGCCCTTGCGGTACTCGCGGTTGAGCATGCCGATCACGTCGAGCGAGATCTCCTGAGGACAGACGCGCGAGCACTCACCGAAGTTCGTGCAGCCGCCGAACCCTTCTTCGTCCATCTGGCTGACCATGTTGAAGGCGCGGTCGGCGCGCTCGGGCTGGCCCTGCGGCAGGACGTTGAGGTGGGTGACCTTGGCCCCGGTGAACAGCATCGCCGAACCGTTCGGGCATGCGGCGACGCAGGCACCGCAGCCGATGCAGATCGCCGCGTCCATCGCCCGCTCCTGGGTCTCCGGCGCGATCGGCATCGCGTTGGGGTTGGGCTGGGGACCGGTCGTGGTGCTGATGTAACCGCCGGCCTGGATGACCCGGTCGAGTGCGGAGCGGTCGGCGACCAGGTCTCGGATGACCGGCATCGCGTTGGCCCGGTACGGCTCGACCTTGATCGTCGCGCCGTCGACGAAGTCGCGCATGTAGGTCTGGCACGAGGTCACCTGATGCGGCCCCTGGGGCGTGCCGTCTATGACCAGCGCACAGGATCCGCAGATGCCCTCGCGACAGTCGCTGTCGAAGGCGATCGTCTGTTTCTTCTCACGACCGAGCCTCGCGTTGAGCTGATCGAGCATCTCGAGAAACGACGCGTCGGGATCGATGTCGGTGACCTCGTGGGTCTCGAATTCACCCTGGTCGTCGGGGCCGTGCTGTCTCCAGACGACGAGCTTGAAGTTCACTTGTAGCTCCTTGTTGCCAGCTTGACCTCTTCGAAGGTGAGTTGTTCGTCGTGCGGCACCGGGTCACCTTCGTCTCCGCGGTATTCCCACGCCGTGACCTTGGCGAAG
>Ga0316576_10002158_pt1 | contig 11091 bp, 6 predicted proteins | sample S0NA_FD_203075 | JGI IMG/M metagenome (GOLD analysis project Ga0316576, IMG submission 203075) | Rhizosphere microbial communities from salt marsh grasses in Alabama, United States - S0-2_050615r3r5 | ecosystem: Host-associated > Plants > Roots > Rhizosphere | place: USA: Alabama | collected... | reverse complement strand
CGCTCGTGCGGCTGCTCGACTCGCTGATGCCGGCGCCGGCCTACGTACTCGGCCCGCACTGGGAGTTCGTCGGATGGAATGCGGCGCAGGAGCGCCTGTACCCCCGCATCGGCGAGCTCGAACCACCGCGAAGGAATCTCCTGTGGGTGCTGTTCGCCGACCCGGCCACTCGGGAGCTGATCGTCGACTGGGACATCCACGCCCGACAGGCGCTCGCCGAGTTCCGCTCGGCGACATCGTCGGTTCGCCACGACCCGGCGATGACCGAGCTCGTGGCGCTGCTCACCGAGGAGAGCGAGGAGTTCGCGACGTGGTGGGCGCAACACGACGTGTCGGGGTTCGAGACGCGACTGCGGCGCTTCCGCCATCCGACCGCCGGCGAGCTCACGTTCGAGTATCAGCAGCTCACGCCCGCCGAGTGGCCGTCGCTGCGGGTCGTCGCGCAGCTGCCGGTGCCCGGCGACGACTCCGCCGAACGACTCGCCGTCCGCCACCACCTCGTCTGACCCCGAGCGATGAGTTTCCGGGCGGCCTGTCCGCCCGGAAACTCATCGCGGTGCGGTCGACGGCGGGGTTCGGGTGGGCTAGAACTGGAGACGGGCACCGGACGAAGGAGGTGGGATGAGCATCGACGAGGTCCGCGGAGCGCCACGACCGTACGAGCTGGCCGACCGGTTCCGACTCGAGGACGGCACGGTCTTCCTGTCGGGCCTGCAGGCGGTGGCGCGGCTGGCGGTCGACCAGCTGCGCAGCGACCGCCGACTCGGGCTGACGACGGCGGCGTTCGCGTCCGGTTACCAGGGTTCGCCCGTCGGGACGTTCACCGAGGAGCTGCGACGAGCGTCGGCCACGGTCCCCGACCTGCCGATCGTCGTGCGCCCGGCGGTGAACGAGGAGCTCGCCGCGACCTCGGTGATGGGAAGCCAGCTCGCGATGACGTTGGACGACGCCCGCTACGACGGCGTGGTCGGCGTCTGGTACGGCAAGGGCCCCGGCTTCGACCGCAGCAGCGACGCCATCCGCCACGCGGTGTTCGCCGGGACGTCGATGCACGGCGGTGTCGTCGCCGTCGTCGGCGACGATCCGGCAGCCAAGTCGTCCACGCTCCCCTCGTCGAGCGACGCGACGATGGTCGACCTCCACATGCCGGTCCTGTTCCCCGGTGACGTCCAGGAAGCGCTCGACCTCAGCCGGCACGCGATCGCCCTGTCGCGCTCGTGCGGGCTGTGGGCCGGGCTGAAGCTCGTCACCGCGGTCGCCGACGGCACCGGGACCGTGGACGTGCACCCCGATCGGGTGCGGGCGTCCTCGCCCGTCGTCGACGTCGACGGGCAGCCGTTCCACCCTCGCCCGAACGGCCGGCTCCTCACCCCGTACACGATCGACATGGAGCGGGAGTTCCGCGAGATCCGCTGGCCGCTCGCCCGCCGCTACGGCGTCGAGAACGGTCTCAATCGCGTGGTCACCCGCACCGTCGACGACTGGATCGGCATCGCGGCCTGCGGGCACACGTTCCACGAGGTCCGCGAGGCGCTGCGGGTCCTCGGCTTCACCACCGATGACGACCTCCGGGCCGCCGGCATCCGTCTCTTCCAACTGCTCATGCCCGTGCCGCTCGACCCACACCAGGCCCGCGAGTTCGCCGACGGCCTCGACGAGGTCGTGGTCGTCGAGGAGAAGAACCCGACGTTGGAACAGTTGCTCAAGAGTTCGTTCTACGACGGAGCGCACCATCCCACCGTCGTCGGCCGACGCGACGAACACGACGAGCTGTTGATGCCGGGCCACAGCACGCTCGACGTCGACACGCTGCTCGCGCCGCTGCACCGCCGGCTGTCGGCGCGCCTCGCAGCACGGCTCCGACCACTGGACGACGTGGTGCGCCCGCAGCGCAGCCGCATCCCGCTCACCGTCGACCGAGCGCCGTTCTACTGCTCGGGATGCCCGCACAATCGCAGCACACGCGCCGAGCCGGGAAGCCTCGTCGGCGGCGGGATCGGCTGTCATGCCATGGTGGCGATGATGGATCCCGACCGGGTCGGCGACATCGTCGGGCTGACCTGCATGGGCGGGGAGGGCGCACAGTGGATCGGCATGGAGCCGTTCGTCGGTCGCCGCCACCTGGTGCAGAACCTCGGCGACGGCACCTTCTTCCATTCGGGTTCACTCGCCGTACGAGCCGCCGTGGCCGCCGGCGTCGACATCACCTACAAGCTGCTCTACAACGGCACGGTCGCGATGACCGGCGGGCAGGATCCCGAGGGCCAGATGTCGGTGCCCGACGTCGCAGCGATGCTGTTGCTCGAAGGTGTCGCACGGGTGATCGTCACCAGCGACGATCCCCACCGGCACCCGGCCGACGCCTTCCCTGCCGGTGTCGACGTGTGGGACCGCAGCAGGTTCGACGAGGCCGAGCGGCTCCTTGCGGCGACGCCGGGGGTCACGGTGCACATCCACGACCAGGCCTGCGCTGCCGAGAATCGTCGCGGTCGCGCCCGGGGCACGGTGCCCACACCGGGGTTCCGGGTGGTCATCAACGACCGCGTGTGCGAGGGCTGCGGCGATTGCGGCGACAAGAGCAACTGCCTGTCGGTGCAGCCGGTCGACACGCCATGGGGCCGCAAGACGCGGATCGACCAGTCGAGCTGCAACTTCGACTTCTCGTGCCTGCAGGGAGACTGCCCGTCGTTCGCGACGGTCACGGTCACGACCGCCCGCGAAGAGCGCCGCCAGCGACCCGAACCGCCCGAGCTCGACGCTCCCGATCGCCCGCTCGTCGCCGGCGAGGACGTGACCGTGCGGCTGACCGGAATCGGCGGCACCGGGGTGGTCACGGTCAGTCAGATCCTCGGCACCGCGGCGATGCTCGCCGGCTTCCACGTCCGCGGCCTGGACCAGACCGGCCTCTCGCAGAAGGCCGGGCCGGTCGTGAGCGATCTGCGGATCATGCGTGACACGACGTCGATGTCCAACCACGCGAACTCGTCGGGGGTCGACTGCCTGCTCGCCTTCGACCTGCTCGTCGGTGCGAGCGACGCGAACCTCGTCGGTGCACGGGCCGACCGCACGGTGGTCGTCGCCTCGAGCGCCGTCGTGCCGACCGGGCGGATGGTGACGCATCCCGACCTCGCCCCACCGCCCGAGTCGCTCCTCGTCGAGCGCGTCGGTCAGGTGAGCCGCTCCGACGACAACCGCTTCCTCGACGCCGCCGGGCTTGCAGAGGCGCTGCTCGGTTCGACGACGACGGCGAACATCCTGCTGCTCGGCGCAGCAGTCCAGCACGGTGCCGTTCCCGTGCCACCGGGCGCGATCGAACGGGCGATCGAGCTGAACGGTGTGGCGGTCGCATCGAACCTCGCCGCGTTCCGCTGGGGTCGCGCCTGGGCCGTCGACGCCGATGCCGTCGAGCGCGCGGCGGGCCTTCCCGCACCGTCGCGACCCGAATCGGTCGACGACCTGGTCGCCCGGCTCGCCGCCGATCTCGTCGACTACCAGTCCGCGTCCTACGCGGATCGGTTCCGCGCGGTCGTCGCGGAAGCACGCGCAGCGGAGCAGATCAGTGGCGTCGAGTCGACCCGGTACAGCGAGGCGGTTGCCCGACACCTGTACAAGCTGATGGCGTACAAGGACGAGTACGAGGTGGCCCGGCTGCTCCTCGACGAGTCTGCACGGCACGAGTACGAGGCCGTCGGTGGGCCGGGCACGACGGTGACCTACCACCTTCACCCGCCGATGCTGCGGGCGCTCGGCCTCGAACGCAAGCTGCGGCTGCGCCGGACCGCCGTCCCCGCGCTGCGCGCACTCCGCGCCAGCAAGCGCGTCCGCGGCACGATCGCCGATCCGTTCCGTTGGGCCGAGGTCCGCCGGGTCGAACGGGCGATGATCCCCGAGTACGTCGACGCCGTCCGCCAAGTGAATCGCCGGCTGGATCGCGACGGCTACGACGACGCCGTCGAGATCGCCTCGCTGCCGGACCAGGTCCGCGGCTACGAAGCGCTCAAGCTCCGGAGAGCGGCCGCCTACCGCGCCGAACTCGCCCATCGCCTCCGGACGAGGTGACCCCGTGCGGGGCATCGGCGTCACCGCCGTCGCGGGCTCGTAGCCTCCTGGCGTCATGGGCCTCGGCACGATCGCGCTCCTCCTGATCGGGCTGGCCGCGCTCGTGCTCGGAGCGGAGGCCCTGATCCGCGGGGCCGCACGTCTCGCCGCCCGCACCGGCATGTCGAGCGTCGTCATCGGACTCACCGTGGTGGCGTTCGGCACCAGCGCACCCGAGTTGGCGGTGAGCGTGGGCGACGCGCTCCGTGGCGGCGACGAGGCGGGGTCGATCGCGATCGGCAACGTCGTGGGCTCGAACATCGCCAACATCCTCCTGGTGCTCGGCACCGCGGCCGCGATCGGCGGCTCGCTGTTCGTGGCCCAGCGCATCGTCCGCCTCGACGTGCCGATCATGATCGGCGCGTCGGTGCTGCTGCTGGTGTTCGTGCTGAACGAACACCTCGGTCGCATCGAAGGGCTGGTCCTGCTCGCCGCCCTCGTCGTGTACGTGTCGTGGACCGTCGTCGCCGCCACTCGCGGGTCGGCACCCGAGATCGTCACCGAGTACGACGATGCACTCGACCCCGACGCCCTGGCGAAGGCGTCGGTGTTCTCCGATCTCGGGTTCCTCGTGCTGGGACTGGCGCTCCTGGTCGTCGGTTCGCAGTTCCTCGTCAGCTCGGCGAGCGACATCGCCGCCGAGCTCGGCGTCAGCGACCTCGTGATCGGTCTCACCGTCGTGGCGATCGGCACCTCGCTCCCCGAGGTCGCGACGTCGGTGCTCGCCGCGATCCGAGGTCAACGCGACCTGGCGGTCGGCAACGCCATCGGGTCGAACCTGTTCAACCTGCTGGCGGTCCTCGGCGTGACCGCGAGCATCTCACCCGATGCGATCCCGGTGGCGGCGAGCGCGGTGCAGGTCGACATCCCCGTGATGGTGGCAGTCGCCGTGGCGTGCCTGCCGATCTTCGCCAACGGCTACGTCCTCAACCGCTGGGAGGGCATCGCGTTCCTCGTCGGCTACGCGGCGTACCTGGTCTGGCTCGTGCTCGACGCGACCGAGCACGGCTCGCGTGATTCCTACGGCGACGTCGTGCTCTACTTCGTGACACCCGTCGTCGCCGTGACGATCGCGACGCTGTGGTACCGCGGGCGCCACGGCGAACGTACCGGTCCCGCCTGAGATCCGGCGGGGACGGTCAGGCGTCGCGGGCGACCAGAGCGGCGCCGACGATGCCGGCGTTGTTGGCCATCGCGGCCGGAACGATCGGCGTGTCGATCGAGATCCGCGGCAGCCACTTGTCGGCCACCTTCGACGCGCCGCCGCCGACGATGAACAGGTCGGGCGAGAACAGCATCTCGACGTGGCGCAGATAGCGCTCGACGCGTGGTGCCCATTCCTTCCACCCGATGCCTTCACGTTCGCGGACGATCGCCGCGGCACGCAGTTCGGCGTCGCTGCCGTCGAGTTCGAGATGGCCCAGTTCGGTGTTGGGCACCAGGGTCCCGTCGACGAACAGGGCCGACCCGATCCCGGTGCCGAAGGTGAGCACGAGCACGACGCCGTCGATCCCTCGACCGGCGCCCCACCTCATCTCGGCCAGGCCCGCGGCGTCGGCGTCGTTCACCATTGCGACATCGACACCGCACGCATCCGTGAACACGCGGTCGGCGTCGACACCGACCCACGACGGATCCAGGTTCACCGCCGACCCGATGATGCCGTGGCGCACGATCCCCGGGAAGCCGACGCCGAGCGGGGCCGACCACGAGAGCTCCCGCACGAGGTTCGCCGCCACCTCCGCCATCGCCTCGGCCACCGCCGGCCTCGGCGTCGGGAACCGCACCCGGTCCGACCGCAGTTCACCGGTGTCGAGGTCGACGATCGCCGCCTTCATCCCGGTGCCCCCGATGTCGATCCCGAACCCCAGTTGAGCCACGCGCGCCGACGCTATCTCGCTCGGTCAGGCCCGTTGCTGACGAGCTTCGGCCCAGGTGAGACCGGCCTCGAGGTTCGGTTCTCGGGGAAGCCCGAGCACGAACTCGCCGACGATGTTGCGCTGCACGGCGAACGTGCCCCCACCGAGCGTCAACGCCGGGCTGAACAGATAGCCGTAGTGCCACACCGGATCGACGTCGGGGAACTGCCGGTCGACAGCGAGGTTGTTCTCGGTCGGGCCGCTGCGCGACGACGAGGCGATCGGGCCCTCGGGTCCCGACCCGGTGAGCATGCCGTCGGCACCGGCGACGTCCTTGGCGAGAGCCATCACGTGCTGGCCGTGCTCGTCCGCCATGATCTTCTGGATCGAGGCCTCGGGGCCGGGGGTCCGGCCCTTGAGGCGGGCGCTGAGGGTGCGCATGCGGTTGAGGTGGAGCAGCTTCGCCTCGATGTGGAGGCGGGTGGCCCGGTCGCGCAGCACCGGATCGTCGAGTCCGCCGTTGCGGCGGATCAGGTCGATCAGGTCGTCGGCCGACGGGCCGACACCCCACAGCGAGCCAGCCGACGACAGCGAGACGCGTTCGTTCGAGAGCGTGACCTTGGCGAGACGCCAGCCGTCGCCCTCGTCGCCGACTCGGAGTGACGCCGGGATCCGCACGTCGTCGAAGAACACCTGATTGAACGAGTGGGCCGTCGTCATGTCGACGATCGGGCTCATCGAGATGCCCGGCAGATCCATCGGGCAGATGAAGTACGAGATGCCCTTGTGCTTCGGCTGGTCGGGATCGGTACGCGCGATCAGGATGCCGAGTTGCGAATGATGGGCGCCGCTCGACCAGATCTTCGAGCCGTTCACCACGTACTCGTCGCCGTCGCGGACGGCCCGGGTGGCCAGGTTCGCGAGATCGGAGCCAGCGTCGGGTTCGGAGAAGAGCTGGCACCAGATCTCCTCGCCGCTGAAGATCTTCGGGAGATACCGCTCGTGCTGCGCGGGAGTGCCGGCGAGGAAGATCGTCGGCGCCGCCCAGCCGATGCCGATGTGGTTGCCCGGTCGGCTGATGCCCGCCTTCGCGAGTTCGTCGTCGATGATCAACTGGTCGATCGGATCGGCCTCGACGCCCCACGGCTTCGGCCAGTGGGGCACGACGTAGCCGGCCTCCGCGAGCTGCGTCGAGGTCGGACGGGGGTTGGCGGCGATCCAGTCACGTACGACCCGGCGGGTCGGGTGATCGTCGGGTGGGAGATCGAAGTCCATCGCCGTCGAGTCTTGCCGCTCGGGGCCGGCCCGTCAGATTCGGGCGGGTCAGGATGCCTTCTCGGCGGGGACCTTCTTCGCCGCCGTCTTCTTCCCGGCGGCGGTCTTCCTCTTCGCCGCCCGCTTCTTCGCAGGTGCCTTCTTCTTCGCGGGTGCCTTCTTCGCGGGTGCCTTCTTCGCGGGTGCCTTCTTCTTTGCGGGTGCCTTCTTCTTCGCGGGTGCCTTCCCGGTGGCGGCTGCTGCGCCTCGACGCATCGACGGCGGCCCCTGCGGCTCGAACCACTCGGCACCGGTCGCGTCGAACAGGACCGCGACCTCGTCGATGTGCAGATCGACGAGATCCCACAGGTCCGGTACCAGCTCGCGATCCGCGATCAAGCCGAAGTCGAGCCGGTCGACATAGCTGTGCACGGTGATGTTGAGGCCCATGTCATCGGTGATCGTCGACACCGGGATGTAGTTGGTCATCTTCGACCCGGCGAAGTAGAGGGTGTCGCGGGGACCGGGCACGTTGGAGATCACGACGTTGGTCGGCAGGTTCATCCGGTCGGCGATGCGCAGGCGCGACTGCAGGCGCATCGCGGCGGTCGCCGCGAGGGGTGGGGCGACCTGGGCGAGTTCGGCGATGTCCTCGGCGGGCAGGATGTCCATCTGCTGCTTCGCCTCGTTCATCGCCTCGTGGCATCGGCGCAGGCGTTCCAGCGGATCGTCGCAGTTGGTGGGCAGGTCGGCGATGATCCCGCCGACGCGGTTCGTCCACGGATCCTCCTCCTCACCCGTGCGGATCGACACCGGCACCATCGCCCGGAGCGGCTCGTCCGGGAGCGCATCGTGACGTAGCAGGTACTCGCGTAGCGCGCCGGTGCAGATCGCCATCACGACGTCGTTGACGGTGCACCCCGTCGCGTCCTTCAGCGCCTTGATGTTGCCCAGCGCGGTGGAGCGCATCGCAAAGCGCCGGTGCGGCGTGATGGAACGGTTGAACGGTGTCGGTGGGGCCGGCGAGATCGGGATGCGGACCCGGTGGACCGGCTCGGGCGTGTCGACCGCCCCGCCGATCGCGATCGACTTCAACGCGTCGCGTGCCTGCGAGGCGATCGCCGACACGCTGTCGACGCCGGCCGCCTCGGCGAGGTTCCGCAGCATCCGCAGCGACAGCCTCATGCCCTTCACCGGATTGGCGGCGAGGTTGCGGATCGTTCGCTCGAGCAGGTCGCGGTCGGACGGGATCGCTTCGCCGACCCAGTCGACGTGTTCGGGCATCGGCGTGTCGGGTGACGGGTCGGTCAGGAGGCCGAGCAGCAGCACGCCCGACGCGCCGTCGATGGTCGCGTGGTGCGTCTTGGTCAGCATCGCCCAGCGGCCATCGGCGAGACCCTCGATGACGTACGCCTCCCAGAGCGGCCGGCTCCGATCCATCTTGCGACCGACGATGCGGGCGACCTGTTCGGCGAGCTGGTCGGCACCGCCCGGCGGCGCGAGCCCGATGTGCCGCACGTGGTAGCTGAGGTCGAAGTCCGGGTCGTCGATCCAGTACGGATGATCGAGGCTGAACGGCACCTCGACCAGTCGGCGCCGCATCGGCTCGAGGCGCCCGAGCAGCGCGTCGAAGCGCTCGTAGGCAGCCTGGTACGGGTCGTAGTCGCCGTCGGGTCGCTCGTAGATCGCGAGACCGTTCACGTGACCGTACGTGGTGGGCGTCTCCATGTAGAGGAACGCCGCGTCGAGACCGGACAGCTGCTTCACCTGCCCAGTCTCGCGCCCGGCACCCTCCGTGGCCACCCCCGGACGGCACGGACCCCCGAGTCGGGTGTACGTTCGCCGTATGGGGCGGTGGACGACACCGACGTGGTCCCCGCGGACCTGGGCACGAGGAACCTCGACATGACCGAGCTGCACTACGACGAGTGGATGAGCGAGAGCGACTCGGTGCTGTGGTACATCGAGCGCGACCCCCTCCTGCGCTCCACGATCACGAGCGTCTGGTTCCTCGACACCACTCCCGATCACGATCGGATGGACGCCGTGATCGAGCGGATCGTGCAGCGGGTCCCGCGCCTGCACCAGCGGGTGATCGACGAGCAGCCCGGTGTCGCGCCGCCACGGTGGGCCGACGATCCGGACGTCGACCTCGACTACCACTACTCGTGGGCACGGCTTCCCGGCCGGCGGGTCGATCAGCGTGACGTCCTCGATTATGCGCAATGGCTCGCCGCTCGCGGCTTCGACAAGGACCGCCCGCTGTGGGAGCTCTGTGTCGTCGAGGGTCTCCCCGGCAGGCGCGCCGCGTTCATCATGAAGGTGCACCATGCGATTGCGGACGGTCTCGGCATGGTGCAACTCCTCCAGCACATGGTCGATCTCGAACGCGACCCCGATCCCGGCGACGACGAGGACGGGACCATCGGTCTCGCGCCGCAGGACACCGACCGCTTCCGGATCGTGGCACCGGTGTGGGCGATCCCGGGAGCGAGGTCGTTGGCCCACCGCATCGCGTCGGAGGCGAGGACCGGCGCGCGCCTCGGGCGAGCGTCGCTGAAGACTGCGGGCGATCTGCTGCGCGATCCGGTCGGCACGATCGAACAGCTCGGCCGCACCACCGGGTCGATCGCCCGGGTCGTCAAGCCGGCGACCACCCCGCTCAGCACCGTGATGCACGACCGGTCGATGAACACGCACTTCGATGCGGTCTCCGTTCCGTTCGCGACACTCAAGGCGGCCGCTCGCACGGCGGACGGCACGCTCAACGATGCATTCGTGGCGGTCACCCTCGACGCGCTCGAACGGTTCCACGACGAGCTCGGTCGACCGTGTTCCGAGGTCCGCATGAACATGCCGGTGAGCGTTCGTGGCGGCGAGGGTGCGAACAACTTCGACAACCAGTTCGTGCCGGCTCGTCTCGTCCTGCCACTCAGCGGACTGGGGCCGGTCGAGCGGATCGGCGAGGTGAAGGAGTTGCTGCGCGCCGTGCGCGCCGAGCCGGCCCTTCCCCACGTCAACGACATCTCCGGGGTCATCGCTCGGTTCGGTCCCGCCGCCGCCGTGTCGATCCTGGGAGCGATGCTCAAGGGCGTCGACATCACCACCTCGAACGTGCCCGGCCCGCCGTTCCCCGTGTACACGGCCGGCGCGCGCGTCGAGGAGTTCTACGCGTTCGGGCCGCTCGCCGGCGCCGCCATCAACATCACGCTGTTCAGCTACGACGGCACGGTCCATCTCGGGGTGAACAGCGACCGGGCGGCGGTCCCCGATCCCGACCTCTTCATCCGCTGCCTGCGCGACGCGATCGACGACACCGTCGCCCTGAGCACGTCGCCGTGATCCCGTGTTGCACCCGGCGCCGCACCGGGAGGTGCGTGCCGGCGGGCGGGATCGGTTGCTAGCCTCGCCGAAGATGAGCGCTGCTCCGGACCATCGACGACGCCTCGCCGTCGGCCTGGCGCTCGGCGCGGTCCTCGCCGCAGCCACGGTGGGTGCGGTCGTCACCGCCGAGGAGCCGACGCCCGACTCGGTCACGGTGACCGCCCAGCCGGCCGAGCCGCCGTCCGACGCTGTCGTCGAGACGGCCCCCGACGGTGCCGCCGCGGCGCCAGCCGGGATCGCGCTCCCCGACCTCGAGGGTGACCTCGGGCAGAACGAGCTCGAACCCGCCGAAGCCGTCGAACCCGAGCGGGCCGACGGCGGCTGCACGATCGGTGCCCTCTCCCTCCGTCTCACCGCGCAGGGCGACGGGGTCGTCTGCCTCCAGCAGGCGCTGGCCGACGAGGGGTACTACGACGGCAGTGTCGACGGTGACTTCGACAACGCCACCGTGCAGGCGGTCATGGCCTATCAGGAGGCCGAGGGCCTGTTCGTCGAC
>Ga0316576_10002157_pt1 | contig 11094 bp, 9 predicted proteins | sample S0NA_FD_203075 | JGI IMG/M metagenome (GOLD analysis project Ga0316576, IMG submission 203075) | Rhizosphere microbial communities from salt marsh grasses in Alabama, United States - S0-2_050615r3r5 | ecosystem: Host-associated > Plants > Roots > Rhizosphere | place: USA: Alabama | collected... | reverse complement strand
GCAGACTATGTGCGTTGATTTTTCAGAACCTGAAATTAGCGGTTTAGAGTTACTTCAACGGTCGGGGATGGATTTAACATTGGATGTTCAGGGCCTTGGTGCGGCGGTCTGCAGTATCCAACAAACTGGATGCCCTGCTAATGACTGTTGGTGTCAATGTAAAGGGGGTGGAGACTGCATCTACTGGTCGTATTGGCTGAAGGATGGCGATCAGTGGCAGTACTCGCAAGGAGGCGCATCTATCTATTCAGTGAACGATGGTGATATCCAGGGCTGGTCATGGGGACCAGGCGCCGTCAGTCAGGCTTATTCCCCGCCCGACCTCTCGTTTGAGGATGTCTGTCAAGAATCAATGGTTGAGGTTGCCACCGCCACACCTTCGGCAACGGCTCTTATCTTTGTTCCCCCTGATACACCTACTACCGAAATGTATCAGAGTCAGCCAACAGGAACACCCACTTCTATGCCTCTGCCTACATCAACTATCCCCCCGACGGCAACCAATCCGATCCAGGTGACCACTATTCCAACGAATACCCCGCTGCCGGCAGCAACTGCGACCATTGAAATTGTGGTGCCGGATGTAACGGATTCGTCAAATGACGAAGCCTTACTAGAGATTGGACCTACAGATAACATAGAGTTGGCTGTGGTTGAACAACCCGCCAATGTTGAACAAGAATTTCAGCCGACGGCACCATCGTTGCCACTGCCAACACAGTCACCGTTGGCAGAGAATGATGAAATTGTTACGAAAACTCCAGAAGCTGTGGCTTCCTTGGTTGAGCCGGATCGAACTTTGCCAAGTCGCCAGGTTGAACGAGATAATAAAAAATGGTTTGAAGCTAGTGATGAGCAACCATCAAATTTAATTGTTGTTGGAGCAGAGTCTCAAATTCCTGACCTGCGAGTCCTGCCTTTAGCGCCGGAAGAGCAAAACGCCAATCCGGACGAGCAGGACACTTCAGGCTCTTTGTTCTCTTATTTGATTTTCGCTATGATTGTGTTGTGGTTAAGTGGATGGTTGATAATTTTGTCAACCAGGAAAAATATATTTACACCGTCTGATGTAGAGTAATCTCATCTGAGTGGTGCGATAATTTCTAGATGCATTAAATCCGGTGAGAGATATGAAACCTTTGGTTTATTATTGCCGCTGGCAAAGGGCTTCATTACGTCTGCGTGGTCGGGACGCGACGGCCATTTGGGGACAACTTGTTCAAACCACGCCGGAGGGAATAGAGAAAATTAACGATTTTCGCTATCTCTTAGAAAGCTCAGAGATCATTATTGATAATGGTGAGGATGAGATCTATTACTGCCTGGATGAGAAAGGGATACCTTTGCCAGCGTCTGATTGAGTCTTTCCTATTCTGCTCTATATATATATGGGAAGTATGGGGTTAACTCCAACGTTGGCGACGAGCTTCGATGACGTTTGGGAGGCCTTCAAATTTATGAAGCAGCCAATTCAATTGGTCGATACTGGTGACCTCCGCTATAAGATAAACCTTTAAGGTACTATCTGAGGTAATAGTTTTTGTTGTCGGTGCGTTAATTCGTTGGCCGCGAAGAATGCTCGACATCTCGTCCACGAGATTCGCCCGCCGGTAGGCTGTTACCACAATCGGGATTGGGAATGTTTCTGTATCAATACCCCAATCAACTTCCTTGATGATCCGTTCGCGATCTGTTATTGCTTCAAGTTGTTTGCAATCTTGCCGGTGGATCGTAACACCGTGGCCACGAGTGATAAAACCGACAATTGGTTCAGGTGGAATTGGATTACAACACCCGGCCATTTTGGTCACCAATCCACTGACACCTAAAACTGTCAATCCTTTGGGCTTTTTCGGTTTTTCCGGTAGCAGAAGCGGGATGAGTTCTTCATCATCTGGTTTTAAGCTTTTTTCCATTAAGCGGATTGCACCGCTGATTTGTGTGCTTTGAATATCCCCGAAACCGACGCGAGCTAAGAATTCTTTTACATCCTTAAATTTCAGAGCTCGGGCAATTTCTTCTACCGAAAATGTTTCACTTAAACCGAGGCGCTTCAATTCTCGTTCTACAACGCCCCGGCCTTGTTGAATATTTTTACCTCGTTCTTGTTGGCGGAACCATTGGCGGACCTTGCTACGGGTGCGAGCTGTGCCGGTATATCCCAGGGAGACGTTCATCCAATCCCGGCTTGGACTGGGTCGTTTGGCGGTAATTATCTCGACTTTATCGCCCGAACGAAGTTTGTAATCCAGGCTGACCATTTTACCATTCACCCTTGCGCCTTTACATCGATTACCAACCTGGGTGTGAATTTGGTATGCAAAATCTATTGGCGTTGAGCCGCTTGGAAGCTCAATCACATCCCCATTGGGAGTAAATGCATAGATACGCTCAGCCAGCATTTCTTTTTCGAAAAGCTCATCACTGGCCTCGCCTTCTACCGAATCTTGGAGGGTAGCTAAAAGATCGCGTAAATTTTGAATGCGTCTCTGGGCGGAAGCGCTTACACGCTCACCTTCTTCTTTATAAGCCCAGTGGGCAGCGATGCCCTTCTCTGCTTCCTCATGCATGCTGATGGTGCGAATTTGCACCTCAAATTTTTGACCTGTACTTGTATCGATAACGGCCGTGTGCAGTGAACGGTAACCATTTGCTTTTGGCGAAGCAATATAATCATCAAACTCTTTTGGAATTGGTTGCCAGAGACTATGGACAGCTCCCAGAACCTGGTAGCAAATACTTCGATCCTCTTTCGCTCTCTCTTTCTGATTCTTTTTGGCGTAAGTATCCTTATCACGTGGTTCGAGAATCACCCGCAGTGCTTCAACATCATAGATTCTTTCAAAATCGATATTCTTGCGCTTCATTTTGCGGAAGATTGAGTAAATATGTTTGGACCGTCCCGAGACATTAGCCCTTAGTCCCATCTCATCAATAGTGTTTTGGAGTTGAAGGGCAGCTGCTTCGATTTTCTGCGATCTTTTTGAACGTTGCTCAGATAAGCTGCTTGCAATCTTGTGATAGTTTTCAGGATCTAAGTATCTGAAAGCCAGGTCTTCTAACTCCCATTTTAGGCGCCAAATACCAAGCCGGTTTGCGAGCGGAGCATAAATATGCATTGCCTCTCCGGCAATTTCTAGCTGTAACTCGCGGGTTAAGCCGTTGGCATAACGTAAGTCTACGAGGCAATCCGCCATCCTTATCAGGATGATGCGAATATCTCCCTCAATGATAGATAAAATAGCTTGACGAACGACCTCTGCAGCACGAATATCGATATCACCATTTTTGCGCGTTTTTAGTTTGGTTTGGCTGGCGTAAGCCTGCAAGTTATTGAGACCTGATACAATGGATGCGATTGCTGGACCAAAATTTCTCTCTATATCTTCAACCTTTATACCCGTATGAGGTAATAAGCTATCGTGCAGCAGGCAGGCAATCAGGGTTTCTGTATCGACATCTAGATCCAGCATAAACTGGGCCAAAACAAGATCGTGTTCAACGTAACGTTCGCCAGAATCGCGCAAACGATCACCATGAAGTGTCTCAAGGAAAGTATATGCTTCTTTGATGCGAGATGAGGTAACCCCATCCGCGCCTTGAGGCAGATGGTTAATTAATTCATCGAGTGTTATCTGATCAAAACGGGTCATCAAATTTTAATACTGCCTGATCTGACCAATCAGGCAGCTATTTCATAAAGGGCCAGGTTTTGAATTACAACTGCCACAAAAAAACAGGCGTCCCCTGGCTTGGGTGGAGCGCCTGTTGTGAGCGATTTAAAACTAAAGGAACGATTAATTAACGCGTTATTTGTAAATTATCTGTCGATTTGAAGTAGATAGTAACGGTTATTCTGTTCCCGAATCGGCTTCGTCTTCGATGTCTTCTAGCGAGAAGGCGCTTCCATTGTCGTCCGCTGGGCGAAGGCCTTGCAACCCTTCGTCTAAAACGATGCGAGCCTGCTCTTCAATATCTTGGCTGAACTGATTGGCTCTTTCTCCTGCCCGAGAAACATATGCTTCGGCTGAATCCACAGCATTGTAATACCGTTCTTCACTAGCATCGACTAATTCCCGGCCTTTTCCCGAGATTTGGGATCGGGTTTCGGCTCCGGATTTTGGTGCTAACACGAGGGCAACCGCCCCACCAACGAGTCCACCAATGACAAATCCTGCGAGGAAGGATCCAAAATCACTACCATTATTGTCACTCATAGTTCACTCCCTATTTTAGTCGGGCAAATTACGTCGGGGATCACCGAGTAAAGATCGTAATCCACTACGAAAACCGGCAACATAACTTGTCGCCTTAGTAACAGGACCTACTACATGATCGCTAACAAAAGTTGTCGTCCCACGAACAGTTCCTAGCGTCTCATTTGTTTTTTCAAGAATCGGTTTTATTTCAAATTCTAACATATTTATCAGGCGAATCATCATGATTAAAAGCAACATGAGAACAATCCCAAAAACACAGGATTCTAACGCCAGAACGATGATCATGATATCACGTAAGGCTTCCATCGTGGCGCCCTGGGTATAGGCTAACCACACGATGCCTAGTATAAGCATTACTGCCAAGATTAAGGCGACTATTACGCCAATTATCACGTAGGAGCGCGGAATTATATCTGGTTCCTGTTGAGGTGTTGGTTGGTATTGTATTGGCGACTCGATGCTATCCATTAGATATTTCCTAGCAGTTCAAGTATAGCATTAATGATATTTGCTTCCAAAGAGCTTATCTTGAACGGCCCGCCAACCACCAACTTGCAAATAGGGCAAGCCAGGCTCCGAGGCTGGCGCTGAATAGATACAACGGTCCCAATTTCAGCCAATCTACGGCGAGGACCTGGCCTAAAAAATGACCGATCATGAATCCAACCCAAGCCACCAGGATATACATTAATAACCTGCGAGTTGGCCCACCGATAAGAAAATGGAAAAGCGCCCCGTAAGCCGTGGCTAGTAATAAGGCCAGCACTAGGCTAGATGCAGTTCCGCTCATTTAAAATTCCTCTGGTTGATTTTTTCAGAAGGATTTTTCATTGACCTTATCTTCGTTCCGCTCCTGAATTATTCCTCCACCAAGGCATACATCCCCATGATAGAACACAGCTCCCTGGCCAGGTGTAACACCTCTGACGGGTGCTGTAAGTTTTATCAAAGCTTCGTTGTTAATGCTCTTTGACACGTAGCCAGGAACGGCCGTGGCCTTGTAGCGAATTTTGATGTCCACTAATTCTCCGGCTGGAATCGCGACACCACTAATCCAGTTTATATCTTGTATATAAAACTCGAATTGTTCAAGTGCCTCCCGTGGCCCGACAATGATTGCGTTTTTAGTATTGTCTTTTTGAAGCACGAACAATGGTTGATCGGCCGAGATACCGAGCCCTTTACGCTGACCAATTGTATAAAGCGGCAACCCGGCATGATGTCCCAGCTCTTGGCCATTTTGGTCTAAAATTGGTCCTGGTTGAAATCCGTTCATCCTCTGCCTTTGTAAGAAGGCCTGATGATTACCATCGGCAACAAAACAGAGATCTTGACTGTCATGTTTAGCTGCTACAGGTAGTGAAAATTTCTTCGCTAACGCACGCACATCTTTTTTATTATATTCGCCCACTGGAAAGAGGATATGGGCCAGTTTTTCTTGGTTCAACGAATAAAGGACATAAGACTGATCTTTTTGCGAATCGCACCCTTTCAATAGTTCATAACAATCGCCAACATGTCGCACGCGGGCATAGTGACCTGTGGCCAGGAATTGAGCGCCGAGAGCTTGAGCATGCTGCAGTAAAAAACTAAAACGAATTTGACGATTGCAGGCGATGCAAGGATTGGGAGTGAGCCCGGCATTGTGATCGTCTATAAACTGTTGAACAATAGTTTTGCGAAATAGTGATTGGGCATCAAGGACGTAAAATGGGATATTTAGATGAGCAGCAACTCGCCTTGCTTCCGCCATCTGGTCAGGTGTACAGCAGCGATTTGTGATTACTGTATTGGTCTCAATGGATTCGCTCCACAGGCGCATCATGATGCCGACTACATCATAACCCTGATTGACTAATAATGCGGCAGCAACGGAACTGTCAACACCTCCGCTCATGGCGATGACAACTCGTTCCTTTTTGGTGCCGGTTTGTTGGTTTAAAAAGCTCACGTTTAAACGGTTCGACAAGCATGGTTTAGAAAATTAAGCCCAAATGCTATCGAGTTCCTGTAATTTTTTTATAATGTTTGGTATGGTCTGTAAGGTATATTCAATATCCACTAAATCATTTTGCCTGCCGACAGTCAGACGCAACCCGCCCTTTGTCCATTCCGATCCCAGGCCAATTGCTTCTAATATTTTGGAGGGTTTTGGATCACCGGTTTTACAGGCAGATCCACTGCTGGCGGCAATGCCGGCCAGATCAAGATGCATCAGGATATCATTGCCAGATATTCCACGAAATGCGAAGCTTGCATTGTGTGGTAGTCGTTGTGTGGGATGACCTGTTAAGACACAATCACCAGGTAGTGCGGTGGTGAGACCCTCGATAAGTCTGCCGGATAACAAGAGGTAATGCTGCAAGAGGTCTGGCTGCTCAGCCATTGCCAGGCGCAAGGCTTCTGCTGCACCTACAGCAAAAGCAACATTTTCCGTGCCCGCTCGTCGATTTGATTCTTGACCACCCCCGGTCAAGACTGGTTCAAGTTCAATGTCTTTGCGAGCATATAAAATACCGATCCCCTTAGGACCATAAAACTTATGCGGAGCAATGCTTAAAAGGTCAATAGGCAGCTCGGACATATCCCATTGTTTAATTGCCATTGCCTGAATCGCATCCGTGTGAAAAAGTATACCGTGTTCTCTGGCGATTTGGCCGATATCTTCAATCGGTTGCAAGGTGCCGATTTCGTTGTTAGCAGCCATGATGCTGATCAGAACAGTATTTGGTTGAATAGAGGCTTCCAAATCTGGCAGGCGGATCTGACCAAAATGATCTACGGGGAGTATCGTCACCTCGCATTCATTAAAACCAGCAAGTTGGACGGCCGTTTTTGTGACCGCGCTGTGCTCAATGCTGCTTATAATTATGTGATTACCCTTCCCCTGCATAGGTCTCGATCGGACCACGCCACGAATGGCCAGATTATCACTGGCTGATCCATTTGCTGTAAATATAATTTCACCAGGAGACGCATTAAGAAGGTTAGCAATAGTCTCGCGAGCTGAGCGAAGGGCTAACTCCGCCTGGCGACCAAAAGAATGGCTGGACGATGGGTTCCCATAATATTCCGTCCAATAGGGCACCATTGATTGCACTACTTGTGGATGAACGGGCGTGGTCGCTCCGTGGTCAAGATAGATATTATGTTTAATCATTGGGAATTCTTTTAGAATTGGATAATTGTAAATACTGTGTGGTATTTACAAATAATCATCATAAATTGGAAAGGTTACCGTAAAAGTTGTACCTTCACCCTCTTGGCTACTCACAGTGATAGATCCATTATATTGTTCGACACTTTGTTTGACCATATACAATCCTAATCCAGTACCAGCAATGCCGCGATCGACGGCCGATTGGGCTCGATAAAACCGCTTAAAGAGATAGGGGAGTGATTGTTTAGGAATACCTATCCCCTGATCGCTTATCTCAATTTGGATATTAGCCTCCAGCCTGGCAATATTCAGCTTAATCGTCCCCGATTGCGAAAACTTAATCGCGTTTCCCACTAAATTACCAATAATTTCCTCGAAACGCTCTTCATCCCCAAGTACTGGGGGTAAATCCTTCTCTATTTTTTGTCGAAAATAGAGACCTTTCTGAACGGCTTGGTCCGCTAATTGTGGCACCACATCATCCAGGAGGGGATTCAAGTAAATGGGTTCAGGGCTGCGGTGAAGTTCTCTCGCTTCTTGTTTGGCTAATTGCATCATGCGGTAAACCATATATTGCAGGCGATCGCTTTCCCGTTCAATAACTCTAAGAAACCGCGATGCTTTTTCTTCGTTTTGTGCTTTGCCTTCGAGAAGGAGGCGGGCATACATCAGAATTGTAGCCAAGGGCGTTCGCAATTCGTGGGCGATTGCTTGAAAAAGATCGTCACGCATGCGTTCGACCTCGCGTATTTGAGTGAGATCGCTAAAGGTTAAGATTGCTTCTGTAACTTCTTTGTTTTCGTCAAATATAGGTGCTCCACTAATTAAGACTGGGATAATTTCTCCATCCAGCCGTTGTAGATCTATAGCCAACTGAGCCGTATCATCCTTTTGTTGAAAGATTGCATCTACAAAGCTTATGATGCTCTCTCTATGCAAAGGATCGACAGCATCAATCCGTTCCCCTAAAAGGTGAGTTTCATCAGTCATTAACAAGGCAAGAAATGCGTCATTTACACCGGTGATATAGCCCTCAGTTGAAACGGCAAGCAACCCATCGAACATACTGGTCAGGATAGTTTCAACTCGCCGTTTTTCAGATAAGACGTCAGTATGGAGCATGGAATTTTCGATGGCTGCAGCCAATGGTGATCCGATAGCTTGCAACAAACTCAAGTCACGGGAGTTAAATTGTCCATAACGCCGGTTGATTGCCTGTAGTACACCAATCGTACGCTGCTCAACTTGAAGCGGAATGCAGATCATTGAACGGGTCCGGAACCCGGATCTGCGATCAGGATCAGGGTTAAAACGCTGGTCGGCATATACGTCATTAATAATTACGGGTTCCCCGTTTTTTGCCACCCATCCGGCAATTCCTTGGCCGGATTTAACACGGATAGCGGGGAGATTTTTTGAGGGAACACCCATTAAAGATTCAATGAATACAATGTCGCCGGTACTCTGTTCCATCAATCCTACAGATAAGGATTCCACTTGAAGGATTCGGCGAATGGTGCCGGTTAATTCTTGAAATACACGTTCCAGGCTCAAAGTTGAAGTTAAGGTATAGCTGAGGTTTGAGACAACAGAAAACTCAACCTCTTGCTGATCGACCTGACGCCGTAACTTTGCTCTATCCAGATAGACGGTTAAGCCGCGGGCTAAGTTTTCAAGATCTGCCTCCTTGAGTCTATTGGTGTCTTGTGGATCAATAATGCCTAATACACCGGCGAATGGTTCCTGGATATCTGTTAAAGGGAACGGCATGGAGATCGCCAGAATTTCTTCTTGGGCAATTAACCACATCTCACTATTAATTAGCTCGGTTACCGGACGGCTGAGTTTTTCGAGCCGGACCGCCGTGTTGCCTGTCATGATTGGAAGGAAAGACGCTTCTTCCTCCTGCCATCGCACCTGATTTAAGGTGCGGTCTGCTTGGCAAATCCAGACATCGAAGTAATTGCGTTGAATACTTCTAACGCCAATAACTGTCGTGCTCTGTGCAAACGCTGCTATCTCGCTGGCGATCGTCGCACAAACAAAATGAATGTCGAAGACACCTTCAAGCTCTTTAATGAGCTTTGTCCATAGGGATAAAACCGATACGTTGGTGATATGATTTTTTGCCTGAGACATCGTTCTGAAGTTATAGCTGGCGGCAGCCAAGAGAGCAAGCATTAGATGTGTTGCTAATGGTTGCTACAGGGGCATGACTCTAGTATATTGTACAGGGGTGCTTAAATAATAATTTTTAGTTTTAGCTGCTACTCAATTAAGGAGTCAACATGAATTACATTGAACAAATTTTCGGGCGTGAAGTCTTAGACTCTCGCGGTAACCCGACCGTCGAGGTAGACGTTATCTTGAGCGACGGAACTATTGGGCGTGCTATTGTTCCCTCGGGTGCATCCACAGGTGTTCACGAAGCATGGGAAAAGCGTGATGGCGATAAAGCACGCTATGGCGGCAAAGGTACACTTCAAGCTGTTGAGGCTGTCAATACTGAGATTGCCGAGGCTATTGAAGGGTGGGATCCAACTGATCAGATTGGGATCGATCAGGCCATGATTACGTTGGATGGTACAGAAAATAAAAGCCGCTTAGGCGCTAATGCGATCCTCGGTGTTTCACTGGCTGTTGCTCATGCAGCCGCGAGCAGTGTCGGATTGCAACTTTATCGTTACCTGGGTGGTGCTGGAGCGCGTACTCTGCCTGTGCCCATGATGAATATCATGAATGGTGGTAAACACGCCCCTGGTGGTGCGGATATGCAGGAGTTTATGGTCATGCCAGTAGGTGCACCAAACTTCCATGAAGGTTTGCGTTATTGTGTTGAGATTTATCAGACCTTAAAAAAGGTTCTCGATGGAAAAGGACATAGGACGCTTGTTGGTGATGAAGGTGGGTTTGCTCCCCAGGTAAAAGCGAACAGCGAAGTGTTTGATCTCATATTGGAAGCAATAGATAAGGCTGGATATCAGGCTGGTGAAGATATTATGCTGGCGATGGATCCCGCAGCCTCCGAGTTTTTCGTGGATGGCAAGTATCACCTTGCTTCAGAAGACCGCTTCCTAAGCGGAGAAGAAATGGTTGATCTCTATGCCAGCTGGGTAGACAAGTATCCGATTATCTCCCTGGAAGATGGTCTCCACGAGGATGACTGGGAAAGCTGGACACTTCTGATGGAGCGATTAGGCGATCGCATTCAATTGGTCGGAGATGATTTATTGGTTACCAATGTAACACGAATTGAAAAGGCATTTGAATTGAAAGCTGCCAACAGTTTATTGTGCAAGGTTAACCAGATAGGTACGCTCACCGAATCCATTGAGGCTGTTAATTTAGTTCAGCGACATGGTTGGACGGCCGTTGTATCTCATCGCAGTGGTGAAACGGAAGATACTACTATCGCCGATCTCGTGGTTGGCCTAAATGCCGGTCAGATAAAAACCGGCGCGCCTGCACGTAGTGATCGCGTGGCAAAATATAACCAGCTTATGCGCATTGAAGACGACCTTGGAGATTCTGCTTATTATCCCGGCATGGCGGCCTTTACAAATCTCGAATAATTTCGCCATCCACCTCTTTTGATTAGTGAAAAATCAACGCGGGTCATAGTCGGCCCGCGTTGATTTTTTCGAGGCTTTATCAAACTAACGTCGATCTAATATTTATCAACCATTATAGTTACTTAAGTTTGTTATCAGTAGG
>Ga0316576_10002156_pt1 | contig 11096 bp, 10 predicted proteins | sample S0NA_FD_203075 | JGI IMG/M metagenome (GOLD analysis project Ga0316576, IMG submission 203075) | Rhizosphere microbial communities from salt marsh grasses in Alabama, United States - S0-2_050615r3r5 | ecosystem: Host-associated > Plants > Roots > Rhizosphere | place: USA: Alabama | collected... | reverse complement strand
CCTACTGACCATAGCGATCCTTGGATATTACATCAACAGCTGCATCGGGAAGGTCAACCCCTACGCCAGCTGCAAAATATGAAGAACGGCAGAGCTTCAAACCAAAGGCAAACTATATCCTACCCCATTGAACTGAACTCACTTGCCTCAAAGTAGTTGATCTTGAAACGGAAAACAGCGGCAGAGCCTCTTTGAGGCTCTGCCTTTTTTATGGACCGGGTCCCACCAACCCCCTGGGCCGGATCAAGTTTATTTTCCCCAACCCGGATTTTGTTTTTTTGCACGACACGCCGCAAAAGCAGTTTTTTGAATACGAACGGCGGGATTTGAGTGCCGGATGCATCCGGGTCGAGCACCCGTTTGAACTGGCCGACCACCTCCTGCGGCTGGACGGCAGAGTGGGGGAGATATCACTGAAGCAAATCCTGGCCTCCGGAAAGACGCAGCGCATCAGTTTCCGAAACCCCGTTCCGATCATTCTCACCTACCGGACGGCCGGGGTGAGCGCAAACGAAATGGTCTTCTTTTTAGACGATCTCTAATCGCGGGATGCCGATCTCCTGGAGGCCCTGGACGGTCCGGTGGTGTACTGGAACAACGCGATCGGCGACTAATGGCAACGCTGAGGCGAACCTTTCGGGCGGCAAATGGATGCTCAGGCCGATCGGCTATCCCGGATATTACACGCCCCTGAGGGTGAAATCTTTGCTATGCATAGCCGAAAAACATCGGTGATAAAGCGTAACCGCGTCGATTACCCCATTTCCAGCAGCATCATATTGATATCGTTATATTGACACTTTGTAGGAAAGATTTCACGAAATACCCGGTCTAGGGAAGGATATCGATCGGCGTGCCGTCATCCACGGCAGACCAGACAATGTCCATATCCTCGTTCGTCAGGGCGATGCATCCGTCTGTCCAGTCCTTGCCGGCATACTTGTCGGGATTCGCTTCGGCCTCCGGGGGCCGGCCGTGAATCATGATCATCCCCCCCGGGTCGACGCCCTCTGCTGCGGACGCTTTGATATCGCCGGCATCCGGGTAGGAAATGTGAAGGGATTTGTAAAACCGGCTCTGGGGATTGCGCCAGTCGATCACGTAGCTTCCTTCGGGGGTCCGCCAATCCCCTTCCTCCAGCTTGTCGCCTTCGGGCACTCCCCCCAAAGCGATGGGAAAGGCGAAAAGGACCCTTTCCTGGTGCATCAGCAGAAGCAGACGGGCCCCTTTTTTGACGACGACCCGGTCCGCCTTGATTTGCTGCTCCGCGGACAAACCGGGCGCCAGAAATGCGATGATAAGCACCACGCCACCGATAATCCACTGTATCCTCGATCGTGCTCCTGCCATATGCCGACTCCCTCGATGGGCACCCCTCAGGTTAGGACCGCCGGGCCTGCCCCGCGTTGTGATGTGCCCTAACAATCGGATGTTAAAATAAATCCGTTCACTTCAGGGGTCAAGCCACTGCCCTGATTCCGATGACGGTTTTGCCGCAGACAGTATTTCCCGGCCGCGACCGTTGACCTGATGGATCATCTGTCATAGGATCGCCTCTTTTTCGTTTTTCGGCAGCACCGGGAAACACCGCCATCAAACATGAGGAGGTAATCGCATGATAGCATCCAAAGTGGGCCCGCGGATGGCAAAATACATGGCCCAGAACGACATTTCCTTGGAAAGCCTGGCCGAGCGCACCGGCCTGTCCGTCGCCCTGCTGACATCCATCCGGGATGACGAGGTCTATCCCTCGCTGGGACCCCTGGTGAAAATCGCCCGGGCTTTAGGCGTACGGCTGGGAACTTTTCTCGACGACCAGGACAGCGTTGATCCCCTGATCGTGCGCCGTTCCGACCGTCGCAGCGCGCTCTCCACCCTGCGGGCCAAGGACCGGCCCGTGGAGACCAAATTCTACTCCCTCGGACGGGGCAAGACCGACCGCCACATGGAGCCCTTTTATGTGGAGCTGCTGCCCGAATCCGGCCAGGCGGCGGCGCTCTCCAGCCACGAGGGCGAGGAGTTCATCGTCGTGATGGAGGGTCGCGTGGAAGTGATCTACGGTAAAGAGACCCATAAACTGGAGCCGGGCGACAGCATCTACTACAACTCCATCGTGCCCCACCATGTAGGCTGCGCCGGCGAACATACCGCCGCAATCTATGCGGTCCTGTACATCCCCGAATAACCGCAAAGAGGACCTGATGACTGAAAACGATTTGAAACAGGCCACCCTGGGCCAGCTGCTCGACCAGGCCATTGCCGCTCATCCCGACAACGACGCCGTCATCTATGTGGACCGCAATTTCCGCCTCACATATCGCGAATTCGGCGCGTTGGTGGACCGCCTGGCCAAGGGCCTCATGGCCCTGGGCGTGGAAAAGGGCGAAAAGGTGGCCGTGTGGGCCACCAACGTGCCCTACTGGGTAGCCCTGCAATTCGCCACGGCCAAGATCGGCGCCATCCTGCTGACGGTGAACACCAACTACAAGAGCGCCGAGCTGGACTACCTGCTGCGCCAGTCGGAAACCGAAACGATCTTCATCATCGACGGCTTCCGGGACACCGACTACGTGCAGACCCTCTACGAACTCGTTCCGGAGCTCAAAACCCAGGAGCGCGGCTATCTCAAAAGCGAAACCTACCCGCACCTGAAGCGGGTCTGTTTCCTGGGCCCGGAAAAACACCGGGGCATGTATGCCATGCCCGAAATCATGTCCCTGGCGGCCGTCGTCGAGGATGAAGCCTATCAGTCCCGTCAGGAAAGCCTCGACCCCCACGAGGTGGTGAACATGCAGTACACCTCGGGCACCACCGGCTTTCCCAAGGGCGTCATGCTGACCCATCACAACATCGGCAACAACGGCTACTGGATCGGGGAGAACCAGAACTTCACCCACGAAGACCGGGTCTGCATCCCGGTGCCGCTCTTCCACTGCTTCGGCTGCGTGCTGGGGGTGCTGGCCGCCGTCACCCACGCGGTCACCATGGTGCTGCTGGAAACCTTCGACCCGGTCGATGTCATGGCCTCCGTGGAAGAGGAGCGCTGCACCGCGCTTTACGGCGTGCCCACCATGTTCATCGCCGTGCTCCAGCACAAGCTCTTCAAGAAGTTCGACTTCTCATCGCTCAGAACCGGCATCATGGCCGGCTCCCCCTGCCCCATCGAAGTCATGCGCCAGGTGATCGATATCATGAACATGTCCGAGATCACCATCTGCTACGGCCTCACTGAAGCATCTCCGGTGATCACCCAGACCCGGCCCGACGACGACATCCGCCTGCGGGTGGAGTCCGTGGGCCGCGCCATGCCGGGCGTCGAGGTCAAGATCGTCGACCCTGACACCGGCAAGATCCTGGGACCGGGCGAACAGGGCGAGGTCTGCTGCCGGGGCTACAACGTGATGAAGGGCTACTACAACATGCCCGAAGCCACGGCCGAAGCCATCGACGCCCACGGCTGGCTGCACTCGGGCGATCTGGGCGTCATGGACCATGACGGCTATGTCGCCATCACCGGCCGCCACAAGGATATGATCATCCGCGGCGGGGAGAACATCTACCCCCGGGAGATCGAAGAGTTCCTCTACCGCATGGAAGGCATTGCCGACGTCCAGGTGGCGGGCGTGCCCAGCGAGAAGTACGGCGAAGAAGTGGGGGCCTTCGTCATCCTGAAGGAAGGTCAGACATACGCCCCAGAGGACATCAAGGACTTCTGCCGCGGCCGGATCAGCCACTACAAGATCCCCAAATACGTGGCCTTCGTGAACGACTATCCCATGACGGCCAGCGGGAAGATCCAGAAGTATAAGCTGCGGGAGATGGCGGAGCATCTCTTCCCCGACCGCATCTAGAGACGGCACCGTCAAATGTCCAAATTCAGCGTTGTGCGGCACTCCTCGTCGCTGCGGCGTACCTGGGTATGCCTCTCTCCTCCGAGCTTGCACGCCTTGACTTTCAACATTTGACGAAGCCGTCGAATTCCACCATGTCTCTTGCGATACATATCCTTGTATTTATAGCCTTTTCCTGATACACAGATCCCATCCTCCTCGATCGAGCTGGCCTTCCCCCTTACAGCGCAAGCGGTCGTTTCTGAAGCGATACAGCGTCCTTTTTCATGTGCTTTACCCTGCGTATAAATAAAGTCGGCTAGTTGCCTTCACCTGAAGCCTAAGCGCGTGAAACTAGGATCGTTGTTGAAAGATCACTTTTTGCATTCCTTGCTGAAAAAGGCCCTAAATTTCCCCAGCGCATTTTTCGATCATTACATGATGCTTCTTATAGAACATGTTGTGAGTTCTATAAAAAACAGCATCCAACAAACTTTACGTCAGAATAGCTCTTTAAATAAAACGATTTCTGCAATTACCACGCGGTAGATGTCTGTAAGCCTATAGAACATTATGTGTTCTATAGGCTGAAATCATAATGTTCTATAATACTATGCTCGCCAGTAACAATTCGTCGGGAATAAGGGGAAGTGGCTAAGATCTGACACATCGGACAAGGAAATCTTGATCAGGGATCATCCTTTTATATACTCATTTATTATGGAAACATGGCATTCAACATGATACGAAGAATTATAATTGAGCAAATGGATTTTATTCATCTCCTTACGCATAGTTGATAAATAGGGAGGTATAGAACCATGAAAATTTTTGCTCTTTGCGTAGGGTTAGGTTTTGAAATTTTTGCTATTGTAGTATACGCTTATGGTCTTACGCTCCGAATAAAAGAGTTAAAGGAAAATACAGGTAAAAATAACTAATTGGTCTGGTAAATTCATTTAAGATTTTAGTGGCGAACAAGTGCATATAGGGGATTGTATTCCGCTATGCTTCTTGCACTCCCTGATGCCTGCATAATGCCACTAAAAAATAACCACGTACTAGAAAGAGTTAGAGCGAACCGATGAAATTTCGAGTCCATCAATACAAAGATCTTGATCTGACTATTCATGAAGCGACTGAACAAATTAACACACTTGATATTATTTCATTACTAAAAGACTTCTATCAGAGTAGAGTAACGACCTTCCTGATATGGGATCTCAATAAAGGAGGGAATCCTGAATTATCAGAAAACGAGATAAAAAAGATTATCGGTATTTCAATAGAATATGGTTCTCAACGGAAAAATGGAAAAACCGCGATTGTAACAGATAATGATCTTTATTATGGGCTTTCGAGAATGTACGAAATGTATTCGGAAATGGAGATAGACCTGTCGTTACAAGTCCGTGTTTTCAGAAATATTGAGCAAGCTATAGCGTGGTTTGGGATAAATATTAAAGATAGTTGGGTTCCTTATTAAATATCAACATGGAAAAACACTTAAAGAAATCCCTTTCTAAAAATGCTTTACTGATTCTGTCTGATTTGCACATCTGCAATTATACCCGCCAAGCCGGCATCTGGGGGGCAGCGGGGGTGGGTGGAATTCTACGTTCCCCCGAGTTCCTCTAGGCCTTTATCACCAATGTCTTTGTTGACGTGCAGGGACGTCCACAGGCTATCAACAGTGAGATGCTCCGGATATGGCCGGATCTATCCAGCACCGCTATAAAATTGGGGTGACCGTAGATAATTCCATAGAAATATTTTCAGTTGTACAGGAACTATCACAGACATGCCGCGAGCTATACAATCCACTGCATGAATTCATAACAATAAATTCGGTAACCATTCAAACTTATCGGTTAAATTTTGAAGTAGATATTGTAGATGGTGGTTTCAAAAAAATGGGGAGGGGGGCGTCTATACTATTATGCTTCTCTATTCCCTCCTGAATGGCTGATCAGCCATTATCCCCCCCAAGCCCGCTTAGACGCCCCCGGTGCCCTGCACCACGTCATCGTTCGAGGAATCGAGCGCCGCTTTTTACCCCCGCGCCTCACCACTTTTCCGCCTCAGCGCAGTCTTTATACAATCTTTAACCCGGCTTTAGCCTATCTTTTTACAGAACCATTACCTTGAACCCATCTCAAAAATGTTTTTTCGCCCGATATCGGCGTTGAAGCCTCGCCTCAAGTCCTCGCCATACTTGAGTATGCCTGTGGGTTGATTCTCGGCTTCGCCTTGATCTCGAACGAAAACCCTAATTTTGAGGTGGGTTCTGAAAACACCGAGACACTGTGTCGGTCGGTGAAGAAACTTATTCGATTCTACAACTAGGCCCGATATCGGGACGAAAGGAGATCACCATGTACCGTAAGACAGCATTTTCGAAAATCGCTTTGCTGGGTGCCATAATTGTCGCCAGCGCCATCGCCCTTACTCCCGCCGTCATGGCGCAAGACAGCAACGCTCGGCGAGCGCGCGTGTACCGCGTCACGATCACGAATGCAACTCTGGGCCAGCCGGTCGCGCCATCGGTAATTGCAACCCATACCAAAGCGTTCCGGCTTTTCGAGCTTGGTCCAACCCCTGAACCGGGAGATCCCGACTACGCATTATACTTCGGTCTTGCGACGGCGGCGGAAACCGGCTCTCCGGTCCCTCTGGTAGATGAGGTTGCCGCCTCGGACGGCGTCTGGGAAGCAGTGCCGCTGCCGACGAACCTTTCGCCGCCCGTTCTACCTCCCGGCGAGTCCAACGCCATTAACATCCGCGCCTCCGGCAAAGCCCGGTTCCTGAGCGCCGCCGCCATGCTCGGGGCAACCAACGACGCCTTCTACGCCGTGCGCGGCGTACGGCTGCCGAAGGGTGTCGGTGAAATCGTCCACGTCTATGCCAACGCCTATGATGCCGGCAGCGAGCTGAACGAGGAAAGTCCCGACACGATAGGCGCGCTTGGGGCTACGGACGACGACCCCGCAACGGGCGCCGGGATCAATACGAACGGCGAGGGCTACATCCACGTTCATGCCGGCATTCACGGCATAGGCGGTCCGGGCGGCCTCGATCCGGCTATATACGACTGGCGCGATCCAGTGGTCGAGGTGACCATCGAGCGCATCCGGTAACCTGCTCCTGTGAAAAGAATCAACTCAAGGACCGCGCCCCTAAACAATCAGCCTGTTAACCTTGGCCCCGTGAGCTTCTTCTTCGGCCCGCGGGGCCAGCTTCTGCTGGGGGGTACGGGACGTTTGCAGACCCGCGCCCGCCGGTAGTGAAACTTTGAGCAGGATTCGAGGTGGGGGTTTATCGAGGCGTTTTACCCCCAATATTGTAAATCAGCAGCAGCCAAGCCGCTCCTTCCGCCCGAGGCCGGCCATGGCGCACACTCTATTTGAAGCGACTGAAATCGACATCGCGGGCAAGACCGCGCTTGTCAAACCAGTCCATCTCATCTCCGGGCGGCGGTTCAACTTCGGCCTGGTCCTTCCGGTGGAGCGCAATGGCCTCGCCCGGACAGGTGTCGACGCATAGTCCGCAGCCAATACACTTTCCCCGGACAATCCGGAAGACGTCGCCCTCCTCGACGATGGCGTTGACCTGGCAGCGCTCGTCCCTGCAGGTCCCACAGCCGATGCACGCCTCAGCGTCGATCTGGGCGTAGTAGGCGGAGTTGATGACCAGAGAGGCATCGATGCCCATTGTATTGATCGCTTTGAGCACATTGCAGCAGCAGCCGCAGCAGTTGCAGATGTAATAGTGACCATTTTGCACATTCCCGGTCAGATGCACCAGCGCGGCCTCTTCCGCCTTTTCTAAAAGGGCGTAGGCTTCTTCTTTCGAGATGGCGCGAAAGTAATCGGAATTGTCGAAGACCCCGGGTACCGGCGCATAAGCGGTGCAGATTTCCAAAGGCTTGTCGCAACCGGCGTCAAGGAGGCGCTTTTCCTTCTTGCAGATACAGTCGAACACGGCGAACGACTGGCTGTTTTCGATGATGTGGCTGACGTGCTCGTAAGGCAGGGCCAACTGCTGGCTGGCAATCTTTTTTTCCACCGGCAGCACTTGCATCAGCTGGGGTTTCATCCTGAAAAACCGGTCGGCAAATGTTGTCATATAATCGTCACACAACTGCGCTATACCCCTGTCGAGACGGGGGAGCTGGAACTCGTAGATGCCAAACACCCAGGGGAGCATTTTGAAAAACTTGGTGCCTTCCAAATTCAGCATGAAAATTTGACCGCGCGTCTGCATTTCCTCCAGATGATCTTCGAGCCCCTCGATCGATCTGCCGGTCCGTTCGGAAATCTGCTGGGCGGTCTCGTAATCCAATCGCAGGTCGCAGAACAGTTCGGCGTCTTCAGGCCTGAAGATTTTTTCAAGCAGTTGGATCTCGACCCCGGAATCCGTCGCCGGAAAGCCATTGGGCAGGGTATCGAGAACGTTGGCCAATTGGGAATAAATGGTGTCGTGCATCGGTGCCTCCTCCCTTCGGGTGGTTTTGAACCAGCATGCCTTGGAAAATAGCGGCCCCGACCTCAGAATTGCAAAGGAATTGCGACCAAGTGGTCAAAACGGGGGATGAATGGGCGGCACGACAGGGCAGGTGGCTCTGCACGGCAGCCCTTGAGTGTCCGCAAACAAATGGTTACCTGCTAAAAGGACTCTATTTTTTTATCCTCGGTTAAAAAGTGAGGGATGCCATGCGATTTCACCGCGTTTGCGCGAGCCTGTTGCTGATCGTTGGTCTGCTGGGGGGTTTTGCAGGAATTGATCCTGGTTTTTCCGCGGCCGGAGCCCCCCCGGATTTTGTCATTATCAACGGTAACATTGTCACGGTGGATGCCGACCAGCCCCATGCGGAGGCTGTTGCGGTGAAGGACGGCTTGATTCTGGCCGTGGGAAGCAACGCGGAGATCGGGGCGTTAAAAGGCCCCGGCACCGAATCCCTCGATCTGGCGGGCGCCACCCTGATCCCCGGGTTCATCGAGGCGCACGCCCATCTGCTCTACCTGGGCCGCTCTTTGCAGGAGCTGAAACTGGCCCGGGCGGCCACCTGGTCCGAGGTGATCGAGATGGTCGCACGGGGGGCTAAAGACAAACCGCCGGGGGAATGGATCATCGGGTCCGGCTGGCACCAGGAAAAATGGCGTGAAGCGCCGGAGCCTGCTGTCGAGGGGTATCCGACACACGATGCGCTAAGCCGCGTATCGCCCGCTAATCCCGTCCTGCTTTACCATGCCAGCGGCCACGCCGCCCTGGCCAACGCAAGGGCCATGCAGCAGGCCGGCCTGGACGCCGATACCCCGTCCCCCGCCGGAGGACGTATCCTCCGCGATGCCCAGGGCCGCCCCACGGGCGTCTTGCTGGATGCCGCGATGGCTCCCGTGCGAAAGGCCGCCGAGCGCGCGCAGCAGGAAGGGGATCCGCGCCGGAGGGAAGCCCGCACGCGGCAGATCGTGGCACTGGCCGTGGATCACACCCTTTCCAAGGGCATCACCAGTTTTCAGGATGCCGGCTCGTCGTTTGCAACCATCGATGTGTTCGCGGCCATGGCCCGGCAGAATGCGCTGCGCATGCGGCTGTGGGTGATGATCAACGAACCCAATGAAAGCCTGGAAAAGCGCCTGTCCGACTATCGCATCGAAGGGGCCGGCGGCGGTCGGCTTACGGTCCGGGCCGTGAAACGCTTCATGGACGGCGCGCTGGGCTCGCGCACGGCGTGGCTTCTTAAGCCTTACACCGATGCGCCGGATCAGACGGGACTCAATACGACGCCGCCGGAAGTCATCGCGGATACAGCCCGCATCGTACGGGACCACGGATTTCAACTGTGCGTGCATGCCATCGGCGACCGTGCCAACCGGGAGACCCTCGACATCTTCCAAGCGGCGTTCGCGAACGGTGGCCTGCTTTCCGATCTGCGCTGGCGGATCGAGCACGCCCAGCATCTCCACCCCGATGACATCCCCCGCTTTGCGAAACTGGGCGTCATCGCCTCCATGCAGCCGGTCCACGCCACCTCCGACGGGCCCTGGGTGGAAGCCCGCATCGGGCCCCGGCGCGCCGAAGAGGGCGCCTATGTATGGCGAAACCTGCGCGATGCCGGCGCCGTAATTGCCGTCGGCACGGACGCACCGGTGGAGGATCTGGACCCGATCGCCAATTACTATGCCGCTGTCACGCGCCGCCTGCCGGGCGGCGCCCGTTTTTATCCGGATCAGGAAATGACCCGCGTCGAAGCCCTGCAGGCCTATACCCTCGACAATGCCTTCGCGGCCTTCGAAGAAAATGTGAAAGGCTCTGTCACCCCCGGCAAATACGCCGATTTCACGGTCCTGTCCCAGGACATCACCACCGTCGACGAAGCGAAGATCCTGGAAACCCGCGTGCTTTATACCTTCGTCGGGGGAAGGATCGAATATGCCGCCGCCGCGGGGAATCTGTGACAAACCGGATTTCGATCCCGATGAACCGCACGGGGCAAAGACGACAAAGCGAAGATGTTGTTGACCAAGCGCCCAACCAGGAACATCAAGGAGGTGGTGTCGATGCATCAGATTCTGGTTTACGCCGATTCATTGAGCTGGGGTATCATCCCTGACACCCGCTCTCGGTTTCGGTTTGACCAAAGATGGCCAGGCATTCTTGAACTTGAACTCCAAAAGGCAGGGGTTTCCGTCCGCATCATTGAAGACTGTCTCAATGGCCGCCGCACGGTCTGGAACGATCCCTTCAAGCCGGGTCGTAATGGTCTGGAGGGGCTGGAACAACGGATTGAAATTAGCTCGCCCCTGTCCCTGGTAATCGTACTATTGGGCACCAATGATTTCCAGTCCATGCACAATCTCAATGCCTGGCAGTCATCCCAAGGTCTGGCGGCCATAGTTGCATCCATTCGTCGGTCTCCAATTGAACCGGGGATGCCTATTCCGCCCATACTGCTCGTTGCACCCCCGCAAATCCAGAAAGCCAAAGGCAACATCGCGCCGAAATTCCAAGGGGCCGAAACCAAAGCCGTCGGTTTGGCTTCAGCGATTCAAACAGTGGCTCAAGAACTTGAGTGTCATTTTTTCGACGCCGGCGCGGTTACAGAAACCAGCCGAGTGGATGGTGTTCACCTCGATGAACATCAGCATTTGACGCTGGGAAAGGCCTTAGCGGCAGAAGTGAAACCCATGTTATCATAAGATTGACACGCGGCATCGATTGAACGATGCGGACGCCGAATAGTTTCTATCGGCCGGGGGTCAACTT
>Ga0316576_10002155_pt1 | contig 11097 bp, 10 predicted proteins | sample S0NA_FD_203075 | JGI IMG/M metagenome (GOLD analysis project Ga0316576, IMG submission 203075) | Rhizosphere microbial communities from salt marsh grasses in Alabama, United States - S0-2_050615r3r5 | ecosystem: Host-associated > Plants > Roots > Rhizosphere | place: USA: Alabama | collected... | reverse complement strand
CGTCGATTTCGCCGAAATCGGCAAAGTCAAACGCGTCAACTGGCACCACGTCGGGATTCTCGACCGGGATCTGACCGACCTGCTCGCCTATGGCCGGCGCATCAGGTTCGATAAGGATTTCGCCCCGTGGCACGCGGAAATCGCCCATCTCAAGAAGGAATACTGCCTGAACTTCGATCGCGACTCGGAACTGATTCAGCCGTATGCCGTGATCGAGGAGATCAACAAGCACACCAAGGGCGAAGCGATCATCAGCACGGGTGTCGGCCAGCACCAGATGTGGGCCGCGCAGTACTTCGACTTCCGGGAGCCGCGGCTGTGGCTGACGTCCGGCAGCATGGGCACGATGGGCTTCGGCCTGCCTGCCGCGATTGGCGCACAATTCGCCGTGCGCGACCGGGTCGTCATCGATATCGACGGTGACGGCAGTATCCGCATGAACATCGGCGAACTGGAAACAGCGACCACCTACAACACCCCGATCAAGGTCATCGTGCTCAACAATTTCGGCGATGGCATGGTGCGCCAATGGCAGCACCTGTATTTCGGCGGCCGCATGTCCGGCAGCGACAAGTCGCTGCATCTCAAGGACTTCGTGAAGACTGCCGAGGCCGACGGTTTCAAGTTCGCCCGGCGCCTCGACGACAAGACGAAGCTTCCCGAAACCATCCGCGAGTTCATGGAGTTCGACGGACCCGCGTTTCTCGAGGTCATCATCGACCGCGAGGCGGGCGTCTACCCGATGGTGGGACCGGGGCTCAGCTACGACAACATGATCACGGGCGAATGGATCAAGAGCCGCGAGAAACCCGTCCACGATTCTCTCGACCCGAGCGAGATGTTCTAGACATGAACCCATCGCTGTGACCCCCGTCACGGCAATAGCGGGACGTTGGGCTAAGCTGCCCGGAGCAGCCCCGATTTTCGAAGGAACTCCACGATGAAGAAATTGCCTGTCGGCCTCCTCCTGGCTTCGGCCGCGCTCACCGCCTGCGGCGGCGGCGGCAGCGACTTCGGCGGCGATGGCGACGGCCCGGATCCGTCCGGTGCCCTGCCCATCGACTCGGCCAATGGCGTGGCCGCCGTCAGGCACAGCTACGAGGCTGCGGTCGCCAGCGGCGGAATCGCGGAACTCGGTGAATCCCGCATTCTCGGCGCCGCGCCCGAAAACGGCTACACCATCGCCAGCCAGGCGATGTCGCCGGAGGAACTGGCGCTCGACGTCATCAGCCTCCTGCCCTTCGGGCCGATCGTCGAGCAATGCCTCGGCGGCACCGGAATCGTGACGGTATCGGGCGATATCGCTTCGATCGATACGCTGTCGGCCGGCGATTCGTTCATCGTCGAATACGATCAGTGCGACGAGGGCCAGGGTGAAGTCATCGACGGCATCATCGAACTCACCGTGACCGACTTCAGCGGGGACGTGTTCCTCGGCACCTATCTCGTGGCGATGGATGCGGTCATCGACTCCCTCAGCATCGCGACCGGCACGGATACGGTGACGGCCGACGGTGACGCCTCGATCAATCTCGACACCATGAACATTCCCTTCGTCGCCGCGAGCGTGGCGGGAACGAGCCTGACCCAGACGTCGAATGCCGGGACGGAGAGTCTCACCGGCTATCGCTCCGACCAGACCGTCGACGGCAACCAGGATCCGCCACCTTTCACGATGGAGGCATCCGGGACGCTCGACAGCTCTGCGCTCGGAGGCAGCGTGGACTACGCCACGCAAACGCCCTTTGCCGGCTACGTCCCGGGGTACCCCAGCGAGGGCGTGCTGCTGGTCGAGGGAGCGGGCTCGACCGCGCGCCTCGTCGTTATCGACGACAATAACGTGCGGGTCGAAATCGACGCCAACGCCGATGGCGTCGTGGACGCGACCTTCGATCTGACCTGGGACGCGTTCCTTACGCCCGGCGGCTAATCTGCAGGAGAAATTATCCAAATTTCACTGTATTATGTGAACTAGCTCAAGGACTTTGGCGCCGTTTTGCGCCAGATTGGCTCAACGTCAGCACCTGTCAGGAAGCCATGCTCGTCACACCACGTCGCGACAAACTGAACCGTGTTGTCATCCTCAATCCCAAGGGCGGCTGCGGCAAGTCGACGCTCGTCACCAACCTCGCGGCATGCTACGCGCAGAACGGACCCACGCCCGCCATCATGGATTTCGATCCGCAGGGCTCGACGATGGCCTGGCTGGAGCGGCGCTCACGCGAGCTTCCGACAATTCACGGGATCGCAGCCTACAAGAAGTCGATGCAGGCCACGCGCAGCTGGCAATTGCGCGTGCCGAACCAGACCGAGACCCTGCTGGTCGATTCGCCGGCCAGCATCAATCACGACGATCTCCGGGAACTCACGCGCGATTCGACGAGCATCCTCGTACCGGTGCTGCCCTCGTCGATGGACATTCATGCCGCTTCGCGCTGCATTGCCGACTTGCTGCTCGTTGCGAAAGTCGACAGGCGCGACCGCAAACTCGCCGTCGTCGCCAACCGCACCCGCAAGAACACCAAAAGTTTCGGCAAGCTGATGCGGTTCCTCGATTCACTCGGCATCCCGATCATCGCCGTCCTGCGCGACAGCCAGAACTTCGTGCACGCGGCCGAACAGGGCATCGGGCTGTGTGAAATGCAGCCATCGAGGGTAAGCAAGGACATCGAGCAAATCGAGAAGATCATGCGCTGGCTCAACGCGTGGCCCGAGCGTCGCCGCGATGCGGCGGCGGTTACGTCGATCGAACAGAAACCCCGACTCGGAAGCTCGATACTGCGGCGCCCCCAGTACGGTTCAGCCTGAGCCCTCGCGCTGAATTTCCGCATAAAGTTCGCGATCCACATTGCCTCCGCTGATGACGACGATCGTCGTCTTGCCCTGGCTGTCGGTTTTGCCCGATAGCAGGGCTGCCAGCGCGACCGCGCCGCCGGGTTCGACGACCATCTTGAGGTGCTGGAATGCGAATCGCATCGCCTCGCGCACTTCGGCATCACTGACCGCGAAGCCCTCGCCGAGCAGGCGCCGATTGATCTCGAACGTCAGTTTCCCGGGTGTATGTGCCTGCAGCGCATCGCAGATCGAGCGCGCGTCGTCGGCAACCCGTTCGCGCCTGCCCGATACCAGCGACCTTGCCGTATCATCGAACGCCTCGGGCTCGACGGTGTGGACCCCCACCTCCGGAAACACGTGCATGAGCGCCGTGGCGGTACCCGCGATCAAGCCGCCGCCGCCGCAGCAGACGAGCACGTGGTCGGGCACGATCCCGAGCGTTTCGCATTCCTGCGCGATCTCCAGCCCCACGGTTCCCTGGCCGGCGATAATGTAATCGTGATCGTAGGACGGCACGAGCACGGCTCCCCGCTCGGCCGAGATCCTGCGCGCGATAGCTTCGCGATCGCCCGTGTAGCGATCGTAGGTGATCACTTCCCCGCCGAGCCGCCTTGTATTCTCGAGCTTGGCCCTGGGGGCATCCTCCGGCATCACGATAGCGGCATGGATACCGAGCAACGCGCCCGCCGCGGCGACGCCCTGGGCGTGGTTGCCGGAAGAAAACGCGACGACGCCGCGCGCGGCTTCCTCCGGCGTAAGCTGGCTCAGGAAGTTGTAGGCGCCGCGAATCTTGAACGAACCGGTTACCTGCAGGCATTCCGGCTTCACCAGTACCGTTCCGCCCGCCAGTTCGTCGATCGCATGGTTGCGCAGCAGTGGCGTGCGCACGGCCACCCCGGCGAGCCGCGCTGCGGCGGCCTCGATCTCGGCAAACCCGATCACGGCATGGCAATCCCGGCCAGACGGTCGATCTTGGCCGCGCAGATGAAGTCGTTGTCGGAAAGGCCGTTGATCGCGTGGGTCGTGAAACTGACGTGGCAGCGCCCGTATTCGACCGTCAGGACCGGGTGATGCCCCTCGGCGATCGCAATCCACGCGACGGCGTTCGCGAACCCCAGCGTCTGGCTGTACGCGCTGAATCGAAAGCTGCGTGAAATACTGAGGCTGTCATCGCTGAGCTCCCAGTCGTCGTCCAGCGCCTGCAGCAGCTGCCGGCATTGTTCTTCATCGAGCGGCTCCACTCCCCCCTCACAGGGTTTGCAGCGCCGTTCCGCTAGATTTTCCGTCATGACTCGATCCTCCTGGCGGGAGTGCGAACGATAGCAAAAAAAGCCGGCCCCGAAGGGCCGGCAATGCGGAGACTCAAGAGAGTCACAGGGAAGACTAGTTGGAGGCGACGGACGGCGACTCGTCGAGGAACAGCTTGACGCTGACGCGCCGTTCGAGGGCGAAGCTGTCGGGCGTATCGTCCGCTGCGACGGACTCGCCGTGGGCTGTAGCGTTGATGCGGTCGGGATGCACGCCGGCCGCCACGAACTGGTCGCGAATGTACTGGACCCGGCGCTGCGACAGCGTCTGGTTGTACTCGGCATCACCCCGCTCATCGGCGAAACCGTCGAGCTGGATACTGATGTCCCGCATGCCGGCGAGCGTGCCCGCCAGTTCGGATAGCCTGTCGTGGGTGGTGTCGGCCAGCACAGCCTCATCGGTGCGGAACAGAACGTCCATCTCTATACCGGCCTGCATCAGGTCGATCAATTCCGGACGGGACAGCGCCTGGAGCCGCTCCACCTCGCTGCCGAGCGCATCGAACTCGCGCTCGAGCTGCTCGACCTCTGCCTGCGAGCTCGCAACCGTGTCCTGCAGGCTGGCAATTCGCTGATTCTTGCGGTCGAATGTTTCGCCGACCTTTGCGCCGACGGCGGCGCCGATCACGAGGCCCAGCGGGCCGCCCGCAACGGCACCGATGATGGCGCCGGAGCCGACGCCGATATTCTCGTTGCGCGTACCTCCCTCCCCGGCGTAGACCGGCACGGCGGCCAGCAGGGAAGCTGCAGCAACTGTTGCAATGGCTGTGGTTCGCATATCGATGATCTCCTGTTTGCGTCAGGGCCCCAATGGCCCGCTTCGGAGTCAATTACACGGCGGCAATGGGTTCGCGAAGCGACAGCTTCGTGCGCGTCTGCCGATAAATTGTGGCGAAAAGTGGCTTGGCGGATCCTGGTCGGGTCGGGTGCCCTATCGGTCCTGCGGCGCCTGATTCCCGCGGCGTCCCGCTATCAGCCGATAGATCCCGAACGACACAGGCGACAGGAGCAGCAGAACCAGTGTCGTCGCGACGGGCACGCCGATAAGAAACCAAAGGCCGTCGAGCGCTGCGAAGTCGAGCGTCAGGTTAATCTCGGCCGCCGTCTCGCCGAGGATCAGGAGCGCCACACCGATAATTGCCCCCAGGGCAAGCGACGCGGAGAGCCCCATCATGAGGAGTTGCTTGATATAACTGACGAAAGTGATCGGAATACTCCTGTAAACGCCCGGCGCAGCGATACGCCGGCAAGAGGATTTCGTTGAGGATTATAGCCCGAAGCGCAGTGCGCTATACTGGCGCCGGAGCCAGGGATGTGGCGTTGGGGAGTTGACGATCATCAACCCGACAAAGTCAGGAGCCCGAAAAATGAGCATAAAAGACAAGTTTACCGAACAAGAATGGCAGGAACTGATGCAGGCCCCCATGCTGGCCGGGATCGCCGTTACTGCCGCCGACCCCGGCGGATTATGGGGCGCGGTCAAGGAGAGTTCGAGCGTGGCCCGTTCCCTGATCGAGGCGAAATCCAGCCCGGACCCTGACTCGCTGCCGACGATCATCAGCGCGTCCCTCGAGGACTCGGAGGGCCGGCGCGTTACGCAACAGAACCTTCTGCAACTCGTGAAAGGCAGGAAGCCGGCCGAGGTCAGCGCAGCGGCAGTCGAGCGGCTGCGCGAGATCGACGAACTCATCGCTGCGAAGGCGCCGGATCAGACCGGCACCTACAGGCAGTTCGTGCGAACGACCGCGCAAAACGTGGCGGAGGCATCGAAAGAAGGCGGATTCCTGGGCTTCGGAGGGGAAACCATTTCCGATGCCGAGAAAAAGACACTCGAAGATATCGATCGAGCCCTTGGCTGAAACGGCATCCGACCGCGTTCAACCTTGTTCAACTTGCAGGCAGTCACGGCCTCTTCCGGGAGGCCGTGTCTTTCCTGAGGGTCGTCTATGTACCGAACAACCCTGGTAGTGCTGCTGCTCGCGACTGCGATGCACCCGGTTCGCGCAGCCGATGACTGGAACGCTCTCGAGCTTCTCGGGCGGACAATCGAGCCGGGTACGAAACTCAAATTCCCGTATATCCCGGACCGGTCGTTCGAAGCGTCCTACCTCAATACGCCCGTATTCGTCGCCCGCGGTGCCGAGCCGGGCCCGACTCTTTGTCTCACGGCGGGTGTGCACGGCGACGAACTGAACGGGGTCGAAGTGGCCCGCCGGGCTTTTTCGCGCGTCGACGCTGCATCGCTGCGCGGCACTCTGATCGCGCTGCCCGCGATCAATGCCGAGGGCGTGCGCAGCGGCAGCCGCTATCTGTCCGATCGCCGCGATCTGAATCGCGCCTTCCCGGGAAACCAGCGGGGCAGCATCGCATCGGTCATCGCCCACGCCGTGTTTGAGGTCATCGGTCACTGCTCGGCACTCGTTGACCTGCACACGGCCTCGAACAATCGCGCCAACCTGCCGCAAATCCGCGCCGACATAGCCGACCCGGACATCCTCGAGCTCGCCATCCATTTCGGACTCGGTATCGTCGTTGCCGGCAAAGGGCCGGACGGCAGTTTGCGGCGCGAGGCAGCCAAAGCCGGTGTCCCGGCGATCATCTACGAAGCCGGCGAACCGTATCGTTTCCAGGAGGACGAGATCGACCGGGGGGTCGAGGGCGTGGAGAACGTCATGGCTTATCTCGAAATGACGGATCGGCGCGGTGTCGAGATTCCTCGGACCCGCGTCTATGAAAACACACGCTGGGTTCGGGCAAGCAACGGCCGGGGCGGATTCTTCTTTCCCTCCGCCGGGCTCGGCGACGTCGTCGAACCGGGACAGGTGCTGGGCCGGGTCGTCGACCCGTTCATGGATACTTCGTTCGAGGTCGTGTCGACGGTCTCGGGCGAGATCATCGGCATGTCAGTCCCTCAGCCCGTGCTCTCCGGTTACGCCCTTTTCCACGTGGCGTGGCACGGCGACGAGGATTAGCGCAACGTCGGCAGCTTTTCTGCCGGCTCGTTCATGCCGCAGCGGGCTTAGCCGTCGCCGGGACCGCCAAAGGCGACGCCGCTCAGTACGGCCATGTCCTTTTTCCAGGTGGTAAGGTCGGACAACGTGAATGCCTTCAGGTCGCTGTGGCCGCAGGCTCGGGCCAGTAGCTGCATGAGTTCAACCGAAGCGCCAAAAAACCTTGCCAGGCGTTTCGCGCCCGCATCGATGTCGATCAGCGCACGCAGCTCCGGCTTCTGTGTCGCAATACCGGTGGGACAGTTGTTCGTGTTGCACATGCGAGCGGCAATGCAGCCCACGGCCTGAATCGCCGCATTCGACACGGCGATGCCGTCGGCGCCCATGGCCATGGCCTTGGCGAAGTCCTCGGGCAGGCGCAGCCCACCTGTGATGATGAGTGTGACGTCGCGTCCCGCGGTCTTGTCCAGATGGCGCCGCGCTCGCGCCAGCGCCGGGATCGTCGGTACGCTGATATTGTCACGAAACAGCAGCGGGGCAGCGCCGGTGCCGCCACCGCGACCATCGAGAATAATGTAGTCCGCGCTGGCGGCGAGGGCGAAGTCGATGTCGTCTTCTATGTGCTGAGCAGAAAGCTTGAAGCCGATGGGGATACCGCCGCTACGCTCGCGCACTTCGTCGGCAAGTTTCCTGAAATCGGCCGGCGTCACGAGATCCTCGAACGTCGGCGGTGAAACCGCATCTTCACCGGCTTCGAGACCTCGCACTTCGGCAATCTTCGCAGAGACCTTGGTGCCCGGAAGATGGCCGCCGGTACCCGTCTTGGCACCCTGCCCGCCCTTGAAATGAAAGGCCTGAACACGCTCGACCAGGGAGATATCCCAGCCGAACCGGGCCGATGCGAGCTCATAGAAATAGCGGCTGTTTTCCGCCTCCTCCTCCGGCAGCATGCCGCCTTCGCCCGAGCAAATGCCCGTGCCGGCCAATTCGGCGCCGCGCGACAACGCGATCTTTGCCTCCTCGGACAACGCACCGAAACTCATATCCGACACGAACAAAGGTATGCGCAGCGCAAGAGGCTTGCCCGCACGCGGGCCGATGACAATGCCCGTGTCGACAGTCGCGTCCTCCATCAGCGGCTTGGTCGCAAATTGTGCGGTGACGAACTGGATGTCGCTCCACCGGGGCAACTCGGTTAGCGGCACGCCCATTGCCCCGATCTCACCGTGGTGCCCGGTGCGGGAGAGTCCGTCTCGCGCCAGGGCATGAATGCGGGCCACGGTCGGCTCTTCCGGAGTCGGGACGGCTCGCGGCGGACCGTCGCGACTGTCGGGCGCCGGATCGCCCGGTTCCGCGGCGCCGAGGCGTAAATGGCTGCCATCACAGTAGGGCGGATTGCGGGTCGCCTTGCATCGGCAGAGAAGCGCTTCGGTGTCTTCGTCGACCGACACTCCCACCGGCGTGATTCCCGTACCGCGGTGAGACCCGTCGCAAAACGGCTGCGACGCCGAGCGGCCACAGGCACACCAGTAGTACTCCTTGCCGCCGTCGAGACTGACCTTGACAGGCGTTTTCGCGGCGATCAGCGGTTTTTCGGCCATCTCATGTTCCTCTGTCGATACGCAAGTCGCCGGCCTGCGTTCTATTCAACCTCGTGGTCGGCAATCCACTGGCGTACATCCTGCTGCAACAGGGGCAGCGGCAGTCCTCCCTTCGTCAGCACGGCGTCGTGAAAGGCGCCGATATCGAACGCATCGCCAAGGGCGGCCTTTGCCTCGGCGCGCAATTCGAGGATGGTGAGCATTCCCATCATGTAGCCGAGCGCCTGGCCCGGGATGGCCGCGTAGCGCTCGATTTCCGACACCACGACCCCATCGGCGATTCCCTCCGTCCGGGCCATGTAGTCGATGGCTTGTTCCCGCGACCATTTCCGGGCGTGCATGCCGGTATCGGTCACCAGCCGAATTGCCCGGTGGAGTTCGTCGCGCAGGCGACCGATATCCGCGTAAGGCTTGCCGTCGTAAACGCCCATTTCGCTGGCAAGGCGTTCCGCATAGAGCGCCCAGCCCTCGGCAAAGGCGTTGGTGTTGGTATTCACCCGATGCAGGATCGGCAATTCCTTGCGCTCGAGGCCGAGCGCAACCTGGAAGTGGTGGCCCGGCACGGCTTCATGGTACGACAGTGTCGGAATATAGAATTTCGGTACGACGTCGGTGTCGCGCAGGTTGATCCAGTAAATGCCGGGCCGCGCACCGTCCTCGGAAGGCGCATCGTAATATCCGGTCGCAGCCGTCGCCTCGCGAAAAGCGGGAATCGGCCGTACCTCGACATCGGCCTGCGGCAGGGTGTCGAAATAGTCCGGGGCCAGCTCACTGATTGCTGCAACGAGTTCGCGTACTTCGGTCAGAAGCGCCTGCTTGCCCTCTTCCGTATTGTCATAGACCATCGCGGGTTCCGAGAGCAGGGCCTTGAGGCGCTCACCCACGGTGCCGTCCTGCCTGCCCACCGACTCGAAGATCGCATCGATTTCCGCCGATATCCGAGCGACGTTTTCGAGGCCGATCTCGTGGATCTCATCCGGTGTCTTGTCGAGATCGGTATTGAGCTTGATCATCGCCTCGTAAAGAGCCGGGCCGTTGGGCAGGTCCCACATTCCCGCATCGTGAGTGGCGGCGGGAAGCAGGCTCTCCAGCGTCCTGGCAAGATCGAGGTAGGCGGGGTAGGTATGCTGCGCAAGCGCGTCGAGCGCGCGAGCTTTGAGATCGTCGGCTCCGGAGAGGCCATTCGCCTCTACCCGTTCGGCAAAGCTTGTGAACAGGGAATTTTCTTCAGGCGCGACGGCGACGAGGCTGCGAATGAGGGCAACCGTCTTGTCGATGATGAAATCCGGAGGAATGGCACCCGCATCCGCATCTGCCATGGCCAGTTCCCCGAGGCCGCCGAGCACATCTTCGATGCCGACGAGTCGCGCAATGTAGGCCTCGGCTTCGCCAACGCTCGTGACCGGGTGCGCCTCCTGCATCATCGAGGGAAATTCGATGTGAGGTCCGTTCATCTGGTTGACGGAATAGACTTCGAATACGGGCCCGTACATGCTCAGGCTGGGGCGGCCGTATCCCGCGAGGTCGCGAATGGTCAGCAGGAGGCCGTATCGGCGCAACAGCATTTCACGCGTCAGCCGATCCTGCGCGTCGAGGCTGGCTGGATCGACGGCCGACAGGCGGCGGACGAAATCTTCGATCAGCCGGTAGCGTTGGGACCGCGCCGCAACCCCCGTCTGCTGCAGCTTCGACAGGTAGGGCCCGCCGGCCAGTTCTTCGCTGACGCCCAACGACGTCGCGACTTCCGGCGCCTGTGCAAGCCAGTCCCGGGTGATGCCGGCGATCACCGCGTCGAAATTCGGCGCCGGCTGTTGCTCGACCGGGGCTTCCCGTTCTGCGGTGGGCGTTTCGGCGGGCGCATCGTCACCTGCGCCGCCGCAGGCAACAAGAACAAAAACCGACACAAGACAAAAGATATTCTTTGGCATGATTGCTCTACTCAACGTGTGGACTCGGCCCGACAGCCTGGATACGAACGCGGTGCTGGCGCAGCTAGTCGTTCCTGAAGACCCGGCCGCCCTTCATGACGAAACTCACGGTTTGCAGGGCCGCGACATCTTCGAGCGGGTTGCTGTCCACTCCGATGATATCAGCGTGCCAGCCCTCTCGAATCTCACCGAGTTTTTCGATCCGGGTGAGTTCTGCTGCGACAATTGTCGCCGACCGGATGGCTTCAGCCGGCGACATGCCTCTCTTCGTCATCGCGACAATTTCGTAGGCGTTTTGCCCATGAGGTATCAGCGGTGCGTCCGTGCCCAGGGCAACTTTGACACCGGCCTTGATCGCCGCCTCCAGAGACTGGTCGGCCAGCGGCTCGACGTACTCGGCTTTGGCTCGCTTGCGGGAATCGAGCCTGGCGAAGTCGATCCGGTCCATCAGCCCGTTCGTCGGCACGAGAAATGC
>Ga0316576_10002154_pt1 | contig 11099 bp, 7 predicted proteins | sample S0NA_FD_203075 | JGI IMG/M metagenome (GOLD analysis project Ga0316576, IMG submission 203075) | Rhizosphere microbial communities from salt marsh grasses in Alabama, United States - S0-2_050615r3r5 | ecosystem: Host-associated > Plants > Roots > Rhizosphere | place: USA: Alabama | collected... | reverse complement strand
GTCGAGTCGCGAGCGGGCCGGACAGATCGACTACCCACTGTTGCCCGGGAACCCCGAGGACCTTGCCGCCCTGGTCTGGTTCGCCCAGGAGGGGGTGCTGGAGTTCCACACCCCGCAGTGGCGGATCGGGCGCAAGTTCGGCCGGCACGGGACCGCCGGGCCGGCCGACCGGATGGTCCTCGACCTCGACCCCGGACCGCCGGCCGGGCTCGCCGAGTGCGCACAGGTCGCCCTCGTCGCCCGCGAGATCCTGGCCGGCGGGGGCTTCGAGGCCCATCCGGTGGCGAGCGGGTCCAAGGGGCTGCACCTGTACGTCCCGCTGCCCCGTCCGGTTCCCAGCGAGGACGCCGTCGAGCTCGCTCGGACCGTCGCCAGCGGACTGGCAGGCGCCCTCCCGGGCCTCGTGGAGCTGCGGATGGCCAAGGATCGGCGCCCGGGGCGGGTGTTCCTCGACGTGGGCCAGAACGTACGGGCCAAGACGACGATCACGCCGTACTCGCCGCGGGGCCGCACCCATCCCTTCGTCGCCACCCCGCTGACCTGGGCCGAGGTGGAGGCTGGCCGCCCGGGGCCGGCGGACGTGCTCACCATGCCGGCTCGGCTCGCGGAGCTCGGGGACCTGCTCGCGGGGGTGTGAGCCGACCGCCGCCGGTCTGCGGGCAGGTGCCGGCCGGGGCGCGGCGTGGTGGCCCAGATATGTCAGACCCCCGTGCCACCGTGGGGGGCATGCGCTTGATCCACACCTCCGACTGGCACCTGGGCCGGCGCCTGCACGGCCAGGACCTGCTCGCCCACCAGTCGGCGTTCCTCGACTGGCTGCTCGACCTGGCCCGGTCGGAGGGGGCCGACGCAGTCCTGGTCAGCGGGGACGTCTACGACCGGGCGCAGCCGGGGGCCGATGCGATGGCCCTGATGGACCGCACCGTCACCGCGTTCGCGGATGCGGGCGTCCCCCTGGTCATCACGAGCGGCAACCACGACAGCGCCATCCGCCTGCAGTACGCCGGGCAGGTGCTCGCACGGGCCGGCATCCACCTGCGGACCACGCTCGACGGGATCGTCGACCCGGTCCTGCTCGAGGACCGGCACGGAACGGTCGGGGTCTACGGCGTCCCCTATGTGGTCCCGGACGCGGTCATGGCCGACCTCGGGGTCGAGCGCTCGCACGCCGCCGTCCTGGCCGTGCTGGTCGAGCGCATCCGCCTCGATGCCGCGGCGCGCGGGGTGGCGCGCGTGGTGGTGATGGCACACGCGTTCGTGACAGGCGCCACGGCAAGCGACTCGGAGCGCGAGATCCGCGTGGGCGGGGTCGGTGACGCGCCGGCAGGCGTGTTCGACGGCGTCACCTACGTCGCGCTCGGGCACCTGCACGGGCCGCAGGAAGTCCGGCTGGCCGGCTCCTCGACGCGGCTGGCGTACTCGGGGTCGCCGCTGGCCTTCTCCTTCTCGGAGCGGGACCACGAGAAGTCGGTCGCCGTGGTCGATCTGGGTGCCGCCGGGGTCGAGCGGCTCCGCCGGATCGTCACTCCCGTGCCCCGCCGGCTCGTGGGGGTCCGCGGGCGGTTGGCCGAGCTGCTCGAGCGCGCGTCCTCGGACCTCGCCGGGCTGGCCGATGCCTGGGTGAAGGTGGTGCTCACCGATCCGGGACGCCTCGCCAACCCGATGGAGCGGCTGCGCGCGCACTGGCCGCACACCCTGGTCCTCGAGTTCGATCCGGACCGTGCCGATGCCGGGCCCGCGGCACTGGTGCGCCTGTCCGAGGGCAGCGACCCGGTCGCCATCTGCTGCGACTTCGTGGAGGAGGTCGGCGGCACTGCGCCGAGCGAGTTGCAGCGGATGGTGCTGGGCGAGGCCGTTGTCTCGTGCCAGCGCAGGGAGGTGTCCGCCTGATGCGCCTGCACTGCCTGGAGATGACGGCCGTCGGGCCGTTCGCCGACCGACAGGCCATCGACTTCGACCGGCTCGGCTCGGGTGGTCTCTTCCTGTTCGAGGGGCCGACCGGGGTGGGCAAGTCGACGATCCTGGACGCCCTGACCTTTGCGCTGTACGGCGGCCTGGCCAGTGCCGCCGGCGACGTGGCCAGGATGCGCTCCGACTTCGCCGACCCCTCGGTCCGCCCGGAGGTCGTGCTCGAGTTCTCCGTCCGGGGCCGGCGCTTTCGGGTGCGCCGTTCCCCGGAGTTCGCCCGGCCGAAGCTGCGCGGCAGGGGGACAACGGTGGAGAAGGCCACCGTCCACCTGCAGCGCTGGGACGCCGACGGGTGGGAGACGCTGTCGACCTCCAAGGAGGAGGTCGGCGGGATCCTGACCGATCTCGTCGGGGTCAACCGCGAGCAGTTCCGACAGGTCGTCCTGTTGCCCCAGGGGGAGTTCGCCACGTTCCTGCGGGCCGACGACGACACGCGCCGTGACGTGCTCACCAAGCTGTTCGGCACCCATTTCTATCGGCACGTGACAGAAGCGCTCCAGTCGCGCGCCCAGGCGGCGCGCGCGGCGGTCCAGGTCGCGGACGCGGCCTTGGGGGCTCGAGTCGCTGCGGCGTGGGAGGCCGCTGCGCTTGTCCGTGACGACGGGAGCATCGACGCCTCACTCACCGACCAGGTCGACCTGCTGGTCGGCCTGGCCGGCGAGCTGCGGGCTGCCGCAGGCTCAGCCGAGGAGGCTGCGACAGCGGCCGAGGCCGTCGAGGGTCGACTGTCTGCCGAGCTGGCCGCGGCCGAGGATGTGGTCGCGCGGCTGGAGCGCCGGGCCGCCCTCCTCGTTCGGGTCGAGGCCGCCGAGGCGCAGCGCCCCGTGCACGAGGAGCGCCGCAGGACGGCGGCGGACGCACGACGGGCTGCCCCGGTGCACCCGCTGCTCGGCATCGTCGCCGAAGCGGAGCAGCGGGTCCGGGAGTGCCGGACCCGTGCGGCGGCCGTTGGGGGCGACGTCGATGCCCTCGACCGGGGCGCGGAGGCGCAGTCACTGGCTGCGCGGGCCCGCACCCTGCGTACCGCGGCGGAGGGGCTCGGCCACCTTGTGGCGGACGAGGCGTCCCTCGGCGACCGTCGTGCGTCCTTGGCCGGGCTGCGCACGGCCCTGGCAGACGCGGTGGCGGAGCAGCAGTCGCTCCAGGAGCAACGTGACGCGCTGCCGGACCTGATCGAGGCCGCTCGCGCCGAGCTCGACGCCGCACAGGAGGCGCGTGCGGGGAGCGCCGCCGTGCGCATCACCTTGGACGCCCTGCGCGGCCAGCTGGCCGCAGCCGAGCAGGTCGTCGTCCTGACCGAGCAGCTGGTGTCGCTGCGCGAGGGTCGGCGGGCAGCTCGGCGGAGGCTGGAGGCTGCCCAGGGCGACCTGGACCTGCTGCACGAGCATCGGCTGGCGAACCTGCGGGGCGAGCTCGCGGCCCGCCTGGTCAGCGGTGATCCCTGCCTGGTCTGCGGCTCGACCGAGCACCCCCTGCCCGCCTCGGCGGCGTCGGCGGTCGTCACCGACCAGCAGGCGCGGGATGCCGTCGCGCGACGTGACGAGGCAGCGATCCACAGGGATGAGATCGAGATCCAGGTGGCTCGCGCGGAGGCTGCGCTCGAGTCCGCGCAGGGCGTCTCCGGCGGCGCTGGGCCGCAGGAACTGGTGGCGCGGATCGACGAGGCCTCGGCGACGCTCGCGCGGGCCGCTGGGGTGCAGGACTCGTTGCCGGCCCTGTCGGCGCGGGTGGAGGCGCTGTCGGCCACCCGGGACTCGATCATCACGGACCTGCTCCTTGTCGGCCAGCGGGTGGCCGGCCTGTCGGGGGAGCTGTCCCGCGCCGAGCGGGAGCTGCAGGAGGACGAGCAGCGCCTCGAGGACGCGCGGCTGGGGTTCCCGTCGGTCGCGGCGCGCATCGAGGACCTCTCCGCGCTGGCCGAAACCGTGGAGGCGCGGTCCAGCGCACTCGCCGAGCTGGCGCGCGCCGAGCAGGCAGCCGTGGAGTCGAGCGGCCGCGCCGAGCGTGAAGCTCGGGCGCAGGGGTTCGCCTCAGCGGCCGAGGCCCGCGCTGCAGCGATGGACCCGGCGGACCTTCGGGCCCTGGAGGACCAGATCGAGCAGTGGCAGTCCGGGCTCGACGCCGCCCTGGCCCAGCTCGGCGCCCCCGACCTCGCCGCCGTCGCGGAGCTGGACCCGGCGGCCTCAGCCGGGCGGGTGGTCGAGCTGCGCGACCGGTTCGACGTCGCGTCGCGAGGCGCGACCGAAGCCCGGCGCGCGGCCACCCTGGCCATCGAGCGCGCCACGCGGTTCGGCACCCGGCTCGACGAGGTGCGCGACGCCGCGGGCCTGCGCGCCGCTGCGGCGGCCGAGGCCGACGAGATCATCGCGCTCGACCAGTACGCACGGGGCATGGCCGGATCGCCGCGCATGAGTCTGGTCACCTACGTGCTGCGCTACTGGTTCGAGCAGGTCGTGGACGCCGCGAACGTCCGGCTGCAGGCGATGTCCGCGGGCAAGTACGAGCTGCTGCGCGTGGACGTCGCGGCCCGGCGGGATGCCCGCGTCGGCCTGGGGCTCGCGGTTCTGGACCGGCACACCGGGCGTGAGCGCTCGCCGGGCACCCTGTCCGGCGGCGAGACCTTCTACACCTCGCTGGCCCTGGCCCTGGGCCTGGCCGACGTCGTGGTGGCGCAGGCCGGGGGCGCCCAGCTCGACACGCTGTTCATCGACGAGGGCTTCGGCAGCCTGGACCCGGACACCCTCGATGACGTGATGGGCGTGATCGACGAGCTGCGGGGCAACGGCCGTGTGGTCGGCATCGTCAGTCACGTGCCCGACCTCAAGGAGCGGATCGCCGAGCGGCTGTCGGTCCGTCGCGCCCGTCCGGACGGACCCTCCCGCGTGGAGGTCATCGCCTAGGCCCGGGGCCGCACGGCCGCGGGAGGCGGGTCCGGCCCGAGCGACCGACAGGCGTGCGATGGGCGCCGGCGAGCCGACCGCCTCAGCCGAGCGCCAGCGCGGTGGCCGGGTCGGCCAGGAAGTCGGCCACGTCGCGCAGCACCCGGGAGCCGAGGGCGCCATCGACGACGCGATGGTCGAAGGACAGCGCAAGGGTGACGACGTCGCGGGCGACCACCAGGCCGTCGACGACCCACGGCCGGGCCACGACCCGGCCGAGGGCCAGGATCGCCACCTCGCCCGAGTTGAGGATGGGGGTTCCGCCGTCGACACCGAAGACACCCACGTTGGTCAGGGTGATGGTCGACCCGCGCAGGTCCTCGGGGCGGGAGCGCCCGGATCGGGCAGTCTCGACGAGCCGGCCGAGGGCATCGGCCATGCCGCGCAGGTCGAGCACCTGGGCCTCGGCGATCCTCGGGACCACCAGCCCACGCGGCGAGTCCACCGCGACGCCCAGGTGGACGCTGCGGTGCACCAGCAGGTTGTCGCCGGACTCGTCGAGGCTGGCATTGATCCGCGGATGCTCGCGCGCGGCCCGCACCAGGCCCAGGGCGGCGAACGTGAGCGGTGTGATGGTCAGCTCGGCGAGATCCGGTCGCTGGCGTGCCGCGCGGATGAGGGCTGACATGGCGGTGACGTCGACGTCGACCCACTCGGTGACGTGCGGGGCGGTGAAGGCCGACGCGGTCATGGCCCGCCCCATCATCCGGGCGACGTGCGACAGCGGCACGACCTCCGAGCCGCCCTCGACGGGCGCCGGTGCGATCGCGGTCGGCGCCGGGTGCCGCACGTGCTCACCGGAGGCGGCTCGCGTGACGTCCTCGTGCGTGATCGTGCCCCCCGGGCCCGTCGGCACGACCTCGGCGAGGTCCACAGACAGGTCGCGCGCCAGCCGGCGGACCGGCGGCTTGGCCAGGACCTGGGCATCGCCGAGCCTGCGCTCGAGCGTGCGGCCGAGCTCGAGCCCGCCGTGGCGCACGGGTCGGGCGGGCTCCCCCGGGGGACCGGGCTCCACATGGTCGACGCCGTGCGGGGTGATCCGGGGGCGTCGGCGGGGCGCCTGCTCGGCCCGGACCCCGTAGCCGACCAGCACCGCCTGCCGCTGCGGGGCAGCCGGCTCGGCTGTCCCGCGGTCGGGCGACGGCGCCGCCGGTCCAGCCCCCGGTGCGTCTGTTTCGCCCGCCCGGGCGGACCCCGGTGCGGACTCCGCCGGCACCTCGTCGGCGCGGCCGTCGTCGATCCGGATGATCGGCTGCCCCACCGGGACGACCTCGCCCGGCTCGGCGAGCAGGTCCACGACGGTGCCCGCATAGGGGCTCGGCAGCTCAACGGCCGCCTTGGCGGTCTCCACCTCCAGCAGGACCTGGTTGACCGTGACGACATCGCCCACGGCGACCCGCCAGGACAGCACCTCGGCCTCGGTCAGGCCCTCGCCGGCGTCCGGCATCCGGAACTCCTGCAGCATGGCAACCCCTCTCCGCCGGATCAGTACGCCATCGCGCGGTCGACCGCCTCGAGGATCCGGTCGAGGTCGGGCAGGTACACGTCCTCGATCCGGGCCGGCGGGTAGGGCGCGTGGAACCCGCCCACCCTCAGCACCGGGGCCTCGAGCTGGTAGAAGCACTCGCTGGTCACCGACGCCGCGACCTCCGCACCGAGGCCACCGACCACCGGGGCCTCGTGCACCACGATGAGCCGGCCCGTGCGAGTGACGGACTCGACGATGGTCGGCAGGTCCAGCGGTGCCAGGCTGCGCGCGTCGATGACCTCGAGGTCGCGGGCGTCGGCCTCGGCTGCGTCCAGGCAGGTGCGCACCATCGGGCCCCAGCACAGCAGCGTCGCATCGTGGCCGCGACGCAGCACCCGCGCGCGGAACAGCTCCGGCAGGGCGGCCAGCGGTGCGTCCACGTCGACCTCGGCCTTGTCCCAGTAGCGACGCTTGGGCTCCAGGAACAGGATCGGGTCCGGGTGGGCGATCGCCTGCCGGATCATCGCGAACGCGTCGGCGGGGTTGCTCGGCGTGACGATCCGCAGCCCGGGCGTGTGCGCGAAGTAGGCCTCCGGGGACTCCGAATGGTGCTCGACAGCCCCGATGCCACCGCCGTTGGGCACCCGGATGACGATCCGCATGGTCAGCGCCCCCGCCGAGCGCAGGTGCAGCCGGGCGACCTGGGTCGTGATCTGGTCGAACGCGGGGAAGATGAACCCGTCGAACTGGATCTCCGCGACCGGCGCGTAGCCGCGCATCGCCAGCCCGACCGCCGTGCCGATGATCCCGCTCTCGGCCAGCGGCGTGTCGATGACCCTGTCCTCGCCGAACGTCGCCTGCAGCCCGTCTGTGACGCGGAACACCCCACCCAGCCGCCCGACGTCCTCACCCATCACCAGGACCTTCTCGTCCTGGCCCATCGCCAGCGCCAGTCCCGTGTTCAGGGCCTTGGCCATCGTCAGCACCGCCACCTCAGTGCCCCCGTCCCGAGTCGGCGAACCCTGCGAGGTAGTGCGCCAGCCAGGCCCGGTCGCGGTCGATCACCGGGTGAGGCTCGGCGTACACGTCGTCGAACATGCTGGTCGGCTCCGGGTCCGGCATCGCCCGGCACGCCTCGCGCATGTGCACGCCCAGGGCCTCGGCCTGCTCGTCGACCTCGGTGAGGAACGCCGCATCGGCCAGTCCGGAGCGAACGAGGTGGGCACGGACCCGCTCGATCGGGTCCTTGAGCTTCCACGCCTCGCCCTCGGCGGTCGTCCGGTAGCGGGTGGGGTCGTCGGACGTGGTGTGCGCCCCCATCCGGTAGGTGAACGCCTCCACCAGGGTGGGCCCATCCCCGCGGCGGGCCCGGTCCAGCGCCGCGGTCACGACAGCCTCGACGGCCAGCACGTCGTTGCCGTCCACGCGGACCCCGGGGAAGCCGTAGCCGGCCGCCCGCTTGAACAGGGGGATCCGGGTCTGCCGCTCCAGCGGCTCGGAGATGGCCCACTGGTTGTTCTGGCAGAAGAACACGACCGGGGCGTCGTTGACCGTCGCGTACACGAACGACTCGGCCACGTCCCCCTGCGACGAGGCCCCGTCACCGAAGCAGACGAGGACCGCGTCGTCGGTCCCGTCGCGCTGGATCCCCATCGCGTATCCGACAGCGTGCAGCGTCTGGTCGCCGATCACGACGGTGTACAGGCTGAAGCCATGGTCGGCCGGGTCCCATCCGCCGAGCGTCGTGCCCCGGAACAGCCCGAGCAGCGTCACCGGGTCGACGCCGCGGACGTAGGCCATGCCGTGCTCGCGGTACGTCGGGAATATCCGGTCGGTGGGGCGGGTTGCCCGGCCGGCCCCCACCTGGGCCGCCTCCTGCCCCTGGCACGGTGCCCAGAGCCCCAGCTCGCCGTGCCGCTGCAGGGCGGTCGCCTCCGCGTCCAGCCGGCGGACCATCACGAGGTCGCGGTACCGGTCGCGCCACTGCTGCGGGGACAGCTCGAGGTGGTACTCGGGATGGCCGACCAGCACACCCTCCGGGGTGAGCAGCTGGACGAGCTCTGGCCCCCCATCGATGGCCACCGGTGCCTCCTCGACTCGCGCCACGTCCGGTGGTCGGCCACCGGGACCCTCGCCGAAGCATCCCACTGCGGCCGCCGGCTTCGCTCCCCATCGCCTCGCGGCGGGTCAGGCCGCGGGACCGCGCGACCGGGTGGCGGCGCGGGCGACGGGCCCCCTCAGCGCCCCTGGTCGCCCTGGTCGCGGACCTCCGAGGAGATCGCCCGCGCCGCGTAGGCCTGCCAGTTGGTCTCCAGCGCCCGGATCAGCTGGGTGACCAGCATCGGGGAGAGGTTCACGCGAGCCACGACCACGCCCTGCATGTCGGGTGCGGTCGCGAAGTCGAGCCGGGCGAAGTCGAGCGTGAACTCGTACGGGCTGTTGGTCACCCGGGCGAAGTTGGCCCACACTCCGCCGCGATGCGCCTCGGGCACCTCGAGGGAGACGTGCACCTGGCCCGGGTTGTGGTCCTGCGGGGTGTCAGCCATGGGTGCGAGTCTGCGCCCTGCGGATCGGTCGAGGCCACCCCGCACGTGCCCCCGGGGGATCCGAACCTGGGACATCGGCCGCCACGCGGCGCTCAGCCCGCCGCCGGCAGCCACCCGACGTGGCCGGAGAGCACCGCGTAGCCGATGAAGGCGACGATGTCGATCAGCGCGTGCGCGACGACCAGGGGCATGACCCGGCCCCACCGATGGAACAGCCACCCGAACAGCACACCCATCCCGAGATTGCCCAGCAGGCCGCCGATCCCCTGGTAGAGGTGGTAGCTGCTGCGCACCAGGGCGCTGGTCGCGATCGCCGCCCGGGGCGACCAGCCCAGCTGGCCCAGCCGCCGCATCAGGAACCCGACGACGACGACCTCCTCGAGCAGGGCGTTCTCGACCGCAGCGGCGATCAGCACCGGCCAGCGCCACCACGTCTCCGGGAGGTCCTGCGCCACGACGGTCAGGTTGGCCCCGGTGGCGTGGGCGACCAGGTAGCCCACGAGGCCCACGCCGCCGACCACCGCTGCGAGGACCGCGCCGCGTCCGAGGTCCCGGGCCGGCTGGGTCCGATCCATGCCCAGGCTGCGCAGGCCCTCGCCGGAGCGGACGAGCAGGTACCAGACCAGGGCGACCGGGGCCAGGCCGAAGGCGATCCGCAGCAGCTGGCGCACCAGGTCGAGCAGGGGCCGCCCCGGCGCCAGCGAGTTGTTGAGCACCGCCGTCTGGTCGGGCAGCGGAACGCCACTGGTCAGGTCGGCCACGAAGCTGACGATCGACTGGACGCCCGACCGGCCCAGCGACAGGGCCAGGACGATGAGGATCTCCGCGACGATGAGGCGGCGCGTGAGGGCCGGCGTCGGCGCGCCCTCTGTGGCGGTCACGGGCCTATGTCCAGCAGCCTGCCGAGTGGGGCGACGAAGGCGGGGAGCGCGACGGCACGTCGTGCGGCGGCCCGGTCGAGTCGGGCATCGAACGGGGGCGCGGTGATCCCCGCGCTGGCCCGCCGGTACGCCTCCACCGTCCGGGCGCTGATCCGGCCCCAGTCGAACCGCGGCCGCAGCGCCGCCGCGGCGCGCGCCGCGCGCAGGCGTGCAGCCTCCGGGTCCGACAGGTCCGACAGGATCGCGTCGGCCAGTCCGGGCGCGTCCCCGGGCGGGAACGTCGCCGCGAGCGCACCGCCAGCGGCGAACTCGCTCAGACCACCGGTGTCGGAGACGATCACAGGGGTGCCGAGCGCAGCCGCCTCCAGTGCAACCAGGCCGAACGGCTCGTAGAGGCTCGGTGCGATGGCCACGTCCGCCGCGGCTACGAGCGCCCGCAGGTCGGCCTCGCTGACCCAGCCCAGGAAGCTGGCCGCGTCGTCCAGACCGAGGCGATGCGCCCGGGACTCCAGCTCGGGGAGGTAGCTGCCTCGGCCGGCCACGACGAGTCGGGCGTCCGGTCGGTCGCGCCGGACGTCGGTCATGGCCTCGAGCAGGACGTGGACGCCCTTCTCCCACTCGATGCGGCCCGTGTAGGTGATCAGGGGACCGTCCGCGGCGTACCGCTGGCGCATCTTCGCCACCGAGCCGTTGGGTCGTTGCCACCCGTCCGGCGAGATCCCGTTGGGGATCACCTCCGCGTCCTCCCGGCCGAACAGGGAGCGGATCTCGTCGCGCATCGCCGCCGAGCACGCGATCAGCACGTCGGCGGTGTTGGCCAACCACCACTCCAGGGCGTGGATCCTGGTGGAGAGCTCGGTGGTGATCCAGCCCCGGTTCCGGCCGGCCTCCGTGGCGTGGATCGTCGCCGCCAGGGGCGCCCCGCTCGGCTCTCGCAGGGAGACGGCTGCATTGGTGACCATCCAGTCGTGGGCATGGATCACCTCCGGCTGCCACGCGCCCAGCAGCTCCTCACCGGCGTCCACGAATGCCCACTCCATGTGCGCCACGTGACCGAACAGGTCACTGGGGTCGTGGTCGCGCGGGTCGGCGCACGCGCGGATCACGCGAACGGGTCCGTCGTCCGCCGACGCGATGCCGTCGGCCCCGGCCGGGGCCTGGGTGATGACGATCACATCGTGGCCCGCCTCGGCCTGCGCGGTCGCCAGCGCGTGGACATGCCGCCCGAGCCCGCCGTACATGACGGGCGGGTACTCCCAGGCCAGATGCAGGATCCGCATAGCGAGGCGATGGTACG
>Ga0316576_10002153_pt1 | contig 11101 bp, 9 predicted proteins | sample S0NA_FD_203075 | JGI IMG/M metagenome (GOLD analysis project Ga0316576, IMG submission 203075) | Rhizosphere microbial communities from salt marsh grasses in Alabama, United States - S0-2_050615r3r5 | ecosystem: Host-associated > Plants > Roots > Rhizosphere | place: USA: Alabama | collected... | reverse complement strand
CTGCCACCGCTGCCAGCCGCGCGAGGTCAAGGTGCGCGGCGGGGAGACGCACCACCGCCCGGCACGGCTGCGCGGGAGTCAGTGACGCAGTGTCGAGGAACGGGCAGGTCGTCGCCGCACTGAAACCCGCCCGTTGAGTCCGATCGCGCTATGGTCGGGGGAATCACGGGGCAAGCCATGCGACCCCGAGGGCACCCCGTGCCGGGAAAGGTAGACATCACAGTAGGTAGCGAGCATCCCTTCATGGAGCAGCTGATCCGCCGATCGGCGCTGCCTCGCCTGCCATGAGTGACACCCTCGAGACCTCATCTCCGGCGTCGTCGGCGACGCCTGAGCCAGCCCCGCCGCCGAGCTCGTTCCGGCGCTTCATCACGCCACGGACGGTCGCCGGCACGGTGCTCGCTGTGGCGCTCATCTGGTACCTGTTCATCTACGACTCGGCGGCGAACAACGATGTCGTCGAAGGATTCGACGTCCTGATCACCGGCTTCGGCAACCTGCCGGGCTTGCTGTTCCAGACCGAGGCCTACTCGAGCTGGTGGGACTGGCTGACGCAGTCCGAAGGCTGGTCCGCCGTGTTCGATCACGTCATCGAGCACGTCCAGATCGTGCTCATGTCGATGCTGTTCGCGGTCGTCATCTCCGTCGCACTCGGGCTGTTGATCCATCGCGTGGCGGTGTTGCGCGGCCTCGTGCTCGGCGTGGCCTCGATCTTGCTCACGATCCCATCGCTGGCGCTCTTCGCGATCTTCATCTCGATTCCGGCAATCGGCATCGGCGACCGTGGTCCGATCATCGCATTGACGCTCTATTCCATCCTGCCGATCCTGCGCAACACGGTCACCGGTCTCGAGGGTGTGGATGCGGCGGTGATCGAGAGCGCCAAAGGCATGGGACTCAACGCCCGGCAGCGCCTCGTCCGGATCGAGTTCCCGCTGGCGTGGCCGGTCATTCTCACCGGCATCCGCGTGGCGACACTGCTGAACATCGGCATCGCCGCGATCGCGGTCTTGGTGGGTGGCACCGGTCTCGGCGTCTACATCAACAACGGGCTGACGCGATACCCCAATCTCACGTCGGTCGAGCGGATGTGGACGGGTGTGATCTTCACCGTCCTGCTGGCGCTCGTCTTCGACCTGCTGTTCACGCTGCTCCGCCGATTCACCACCTCGAAAGGACTCCGTTCGTGACGACCGAGAGCCAGAGCGTCGACGGGGCCGCGAGCGGGCTCGCCGGGCACGATGCGCCACCCACCATGATCGAGTTGCGCGGGGTCGGCAAGATCTATCCCGGCACCAGCGTGCCGGCCGTCGCCGATCTCGACCTCGACATCCCCGTCGGCGAGATCTTGGTGCTCGTCGGGCCGTCAGGCTGCGGCAAGAGCACCACCCTCCGGTTGATCAACCGCATGATCGAGCCCACGTCCGGGCACATCATCTTCGACGGTGAGGACGTCACCGACGTGAACCCCGACCTGTTGCGTCGCCGCATCGGCTATGTCATCCAGCAGATCGGGCTGTTCCCGCACCAGACGATCGCCCAGAACGTCGGGACCGTGCCGCGACTGCTCGGATGGGACAAGAACAAGACGGCCAAGCGCGTCGATGAGCTGCTCGACCTCACCGGGCTCGATCCGAGCATCTACCGCGACCGCTATCCGAAGGAGCTCTCCGGCGGCCAGGCGCAGCGCGTCGGCGTCGCCCGGGCCCTCGGCGGCGATCCCGAGGTGCTGTTGATGGACGAGCCGTTCGGCGCCATCGACCCGATCACCCGCGATCGGCTGCAGAACGAGTTCCTCCGTCTCCAGGCCGAGCTGCAGAAGACGATCGTGTTCGTCACGCATGACATCGACGAGGCGATCAAGATGGGTGATCGCATCGCCATCCTCGGCGATCAGTCGGTGATCCGGCAGTTCGACACGCCCGAGCGCATCCTCGCCTATCCGGTCGACGAGTTCGTCAACGACTTCATCGGCTCGGGCTCCACACTGAAGGGTCTCAACTTCGAGCACGTCGGCGACCTCCCGAAGACCGACTTCCCGGTGGTGCGCGCCAGCGAGACACGCGAGACGGCCAGGCAACGGCTGGACGCGTCTCGCGAACGCTGGATGTTGGTCCTCGATGACGAGGATCGGCCGGTGCGGTGGGTCAACGGCGGCCACCTGCTCGACGAGTCGAAGCCACTCGACCAGCTCGGTCCGACCGTGCAGTCGAAGGTCGAGCCCAACGCGACGCTGCACGATGCGCTCGAAGAGATGCTGCTCTCCAACGCCGGACAGGCGGTCATCGTCGACAAGGACGACACCTACCAGGGCATCGTCGACATCGAACAGCTCGCCGACGTGCTCAAGCGACTTCGGTCCCAGGCCCAGAAGCATTACGAAGAGCTGGCTGCTCACGAAGCCGGATCCAACGGCGCAGGACAGGCGACCGGCCAATGACCCAGGCGTCGACGAGGGAGGACGTGGCAGCGGTCGACCAAGATGCCTCCGAGGAGGTCCCGCGACCGGTCTTTGCGGATCTCGACGAGGAGAAGAAGGGGCCGATCGCCTTCCGTCTCGTGCGGACCAATGCTGGCCTGTTCGTCACGCCGCTGATCGTCGTCGCCGGCGCAGTCGCCCTGTACGCCTACTACCAGAGCGCCGACAAGATCTTCCAGGACGAACGGGCGCTCGACTGGGAGACCCAACTCCAGCCACAACTCGAGCAGCACATCTCCATCACCATCTGGGCGACCGTCTTCACCATCCTGATCGCGGTGCCGCTGGGCATCCTGCTCACGCGCCCGCGCTACCGCCGGTACGGCTCGCCGATTCTGGCGGTCGCCACGTCGGGACAGGCGATCCCGGCGTTCGGGCTGCTCGTGCTCTCGTTCGCCTGGTTGGGCCGGGGCCCGTGGACCGTGATCTGGGCGCTGTCGCTGTTCACGCTGCTGCCAGTGCTGCGCAACACGATGGTCGGCCTCGAACAGGTCGACAAGTCCGTGATCGAGGCGGGCCGGGGGATGGGCCTCACCAAGCGCCAGACGCTCCTGCAGATCGAGATCCCGCTTGCCATCCCGGTGATCCTGGCGGGTGTCCGAACCGCGTTGATCATCACGGTCGGAATGGCTGCCCTGGCCTATCTCATCGGCGGAGGTGGACTGGGAATCACGATCGGCGCCGGTCTCGCCCTCAGCCGAGACCTGGTGCTCATCACGGGTGCGGCCATGACCGCACTCGTCGCGTTGACGATCGACTGGGTCGCAGCGCTGATCGAGAAGGCGCTCCGCCCCAGCGGTCTCTGACCCGGCCCGCCGTGCCCACCAGGGCGTCCGGCTGGTCTCGATCAACCACCCGCAACAACAAGGAGAGAACCCCGACAATGAGATTCAAGCGTGAACACAAGCGTCTCGTTGCCGCCGTTGCAGCCCTCGCTCTCGTAGCAGCAGCGTGTGGCGATGACGACAGCGACAGCGCCGCGGACGAGGCCGAGAGCGCCGTGACCGAGGCCGTCGACGAGGCCGAGAGCGCCGTGACCGAGGCGGTCGACGAGGCCGAGAGCGACACCAGCGAAGCGGTCGACGAGGCCGAGACCGACACCAGCGAAGCGATGGACGAGGGATCGAGCGGCGACTACGAATGCGAGACCGCGCTCGACGAGGACGACTCGGTCGCGTCGATCTCCGAGCTGGATTTCAGCGGGCTGGACATCAACGTCGGCTCGAAGAACTTCACGGAGCAGTACGTGCTCGCTGCATTGGCGATCGTCGCCCTGGAAGAGGCTGGGGCAAACGTGACGAACAACATCGACCTCGGCGGTACGACCGTGAACCGTGACGCGATGACGTCCGGCGAGATCGATACGTACTGGGAGTACAACGGCACGGGCTGGACCGTTCACCTCGCCCGCGAAGATCCCTCCTTCGACAAGGAGGAGCTGACGAACAACGTGTGCGTCACCGACCTCGAGGAGAACGGCGTGCGCTGGATCGGTCTCTCGCCGTTCAACGACACCTACGGATTCGCCACCGCCGGCGATTCTCCCGCGGCCGGGCTCGACCTGCAGGGGATGATGGAATACGTCAACGAGAACTCCGACGCGACCGTGTGCATGGAGGAGGAGTACCCCGTCCGCCCCGACGGATTGGTCCTCGTCGAGGAGGCGACCGGACTGACGATCCCGCAGAGCCAGCAGTCGATCCTCGAGAGCGGAGTGATCTACGAAGAGACGTCGAACGGGAACTGCACGTTCGGCGAGATCTTCACCACCGACGGGCGCATCCCGGCACTCGGGCTGGAAGTCGTCGAGGACCCGGGCATCCACATCCTCTACAACACGTCGCTGACGATGACCGATGATGTCTACCAAGAGGCACCCGACCAGTGGGAGGCACTGGCCGACACCCTGCTCGCCGGTCTCGACAACGACACGATGGCCGAGCTCAACCGGCAGGTCGACGCAGACGGAGAGGACCCGCTCGACGTCGCCCGCAACTACCTGACCGAGCAGGGCCTGATCTGACCGAGTCCTGATCCGGGCGTGGTCGAACCGCGCCGATGACACGATGACGGAGGGGCGTGCCTCATGTCACGCCCCTCCGTCGCGTCCTGGGTAGCGTTGTCGCATGGCCTCCGCCCAGCCAGTCTCGACCGTCGCGCGCCTCGAGCGCGCCGCCGACTCCGGAACCGGGGTGACCTTCGTCGGCCACTCGATCGCCGGCGACGACGGCTCGCGGCGGGTGTCGTGGGCCGAGATCCACGACGACGCCCGTGCCGTCGGCGCCGCGCTCCAGGCGAGGGGCCTCGTCCCCGGCGACCATGTCGCCGTGCTCGGGCCGACGAGCCGTGAGCTGATGACGATCGTCCGCGGGTGCTGGCTCGCCGGGATCGCCTCCATGGTGCTCCCGCTGCCGATGCGGATGGGTTCCCTGGAGGCCTTCATCGAGAGCACCCGGGCGCGGATCCGGCACGGCGAGGCCAAGTTGGTGCTGATCGACGATCTGCTGGCCGACTTCTACGTCCCGATCGAGGGCGATCCGCCGCTCGAGCCGATGGGCGCCGTGATGCCCGGCCGTCCGGGCCTGCCGGGTGGCGACGCCCTGGAGCTGCCGCCGGAGGATCCCGAGCGACTGGTGATCCTGCAGTACACCAGCGGGTCGACCAGCGAGCCCAAGGGCGTGATGATCCCCGATCGGGTGCTCAGCGCCAACATCGACGCCTGCTGCCAGGCAGCGGTCCTCGGCGAGGGTGAGGTCATGGTGTCGTGGTTGCCGCTGTACCACGACATGGGCCTGGTCGGGTTCCTGGCCCTCCCGATGACCAAGGGGGTCGACCTGGTGCAGGCGGCGCCACAGGACTTCCTGGCGCACCCGGGCAACTGGATGCAGTGGATCTCCGATCATCGGGGCACCGCGACGGCAGGCCCCAACTTCTCCTGGGTGCTCGCCACCCGGGCGCTCAAGCGGATGAAGGACCTCGACCTCTCCTCCTTGACCCTGGCGCTGTCCGGGGCCGAGCCGGTCGACCCGGTGGCGGTCGACGCCTTCGTGGCCGAGGCGCAACGGTTCGGCTTCCCCGCCGGCGGCGTGTTCCCGGCGTTCGGGATGGCCGAGGTGGCGATCGGGGGCTCCTTCCCGGAGCGGGGCGCCGGCCTGCAGACGGACACCGTCGACCGGCTCGTGCTCGAGTCCGAGCGGGTGGCCAAGCCGATCGAGGTCGACAGCGAGGACGACTACGTCCTGCGCGCCCGGCGCCTGCCCCTGCTCGGTACGGCGGTCCCCGGGCTCGAGATGCAGGTCGTCGACTCCGAGACCGGCGAGGCACTGCCCGAGCGCCACGTCGGCGAGCTGTTGATCCGCGGCACCTCCGTGACGCCCGGCTACTACAAGCGTCCGGACGCCACCGCCGCGCTCTTCCGCGACGGGTGGCTGTGCACCGGCGACCTCGCCTACATGGTCGACGGGCAGCTCGTCCTGTGCGGCCGGATCAAGGACGTGATCATCGTCGGTGGACGCAACGTCTTCCCGGAGGACATCGAACGATCGGTCGGCACGCTCGAGGGCGTGCGCGCCGGCAACGTCATCGCCTTCGGGGTCGAGGGCTACAAGCGCAAGGAGAGCGTGGTCGTCGTCGCCGAGGTGCGGACCGTCGGCGAGACCACGCTCGACGACGTCCGGGCGGCGATCCACCACCGGACCCTGGAGGTCTGCGGGTTGCCGCCGCGCGACGTGATGCTGGTCGAGCCGGGAACGCTGCCGAAGACGTCGAGCGGCAAGTTGCAGCGCAGCAAGTGCCGGGAGGACTACCTCAACGAGGAGCTGGCCCTCGCCTGAGTTGTTACGCAGGTGTCAGACACCTGCGTAACAACTCGGTGGTGGTCAGTTGCCGAGGAAGCCTTCCGTCTCGAGCCACTCGGCGGCTGCGGCGTCGGGGTCCTCGAGCTCGATGTCGACGGCCCGGTTGAGCTCGGTGAGCTCTTCGGTGGTCAGGGCCGCGCTCACCTCGTCGAGCAGGGCCCCCAGGTCGTCGCCGTAGGCGTCGACCAGCTCCTGGGAGCCGACCGGGACGATGTTGTCGGCGTTGATCAGCCCCATGTCGTCGTTCAGCACGACCCAGCCCTCGTCGGCGATCACGCCGCTGGTCGAGAACAGGATGGCGACGTCGATCTCACCGCCCTGCAGCGCGGCGACGGTCAGCGGCCCGCCGCCGTCGAGCGGCACGAAGTTCGCCGAGAGGTCGATCCCGTAGACCGACTGCAGCCCCGGGATGCACGAGGCGTTCTCCGGGCAGTCGGGAGGTCCGCCGAGCGTGAGGTCCTCGGTGAGGTCGCTGACGTTCTCGAGGCCCAGCTCGTCGGCGGTCTCGGCGGTGACCACGAAGGCGTTGGAGTCGACGGCGGGGGAGGGGGCGAAGGCCACCAGCCCGCGCTCGGCCAGTTGCTCGGACAGCAGGGACACGGTCTCGTCGACGTCGCTGCTGGCCTCCCCGGCGAACTCGTTGAGGAACTCCAGGGCGGATGCTGCGTACTCCGCGGTCAGGTTGATGTCGCCCGAGTCGAAGGCGGTGTAGACGAGGTCGCGGAACCCGCCGAGCGACTGGATCGAGACGGGGTAGCCGGCGTTCTCGAGCGCCTGTCCGTACAGCTCGGCGAGGATCGCGCTCTCGCCGAAGTCCTGGGCGCCGATCGTGATGGTCGGTCCGTCGGTGGTGGCGGCCTCGCCGCCGTCGGTGGTGGCGGCCTCGGTGTCGGGGGCCGCACTGTCGGCGGTCTCCGTGTCGGCGGCCTCGGTGTCGGGGGCGGCGGTGTCGACGGCGGTGGCGTCCGACGACCCGGCGTCGTCGGAATCGTCGTCGTCGCCGCAGGCGGCGAGTGGGAGGGCGACAGCGATCGCGGCGATGGTGGCGACGTGTCGGCGGCGGAGGGTCATGATCAGGCTCGTTTCCGTCGTGGGCGTGCCGTTCACCGTAGTTGCTGGGTGTTCCACGGTGTCAGACGGCGTTGGAGGTGGTCGAGGAGCAGGTCGGCGAGCAGCGCCAGGGCGGCGACCAGGACGGCACCGGCCAACACCTGTGGACGTCCCGCCGCGCCGCGGGCCAGGCCGGCGACGATGTAGGTGCCGAGGCACTCGTACCCGACGACCGCTCCGAGCGTGGCGGTGGCGATGATCTGCACTGCGGAGATGCGGACACCGGTGACGAGCAGCGGGACGGCGGACGGGAGCTCCAGCTTGCGGAGCACCTGGGGGCCGGTCATGCCGATACCTGCAGCGGCCTCGGTCAGGTGGTCGGGCGTCTCGGCGACCCCGGAATAGGCATTGGTGAACATCGGCGGGATGCCGAGCGCCACGAGGGCGATGCACGTCGGCCAGAAGCCGAGCCCGAAGCCGAAGCGGATGCTGAACGGGAGGACCAGGGCGATGATGGCGAAGGAAGGGATCGCCCGGCCGAGGTTGACCAGGGCGACCGAGACGTTCGGCAGGCGTCGCCGGTGGGCGAGCCAGATCGCCGACGGGATGGCGACCGCCGCCGAGATCGTCACCGCCACGATCGAGACCCACAGGTGCGCCCAGGTGCGGGACAGGATCCCGCGCGGACCGGTCCAGTTCGCCGGGTCGAGCAGGAACTGCACGGCGTCGATCACCGTGCTCACGTCGCCAGCTCCCGTCCGCCGCGTTCGGCGCGGCGCCACGGCGTGAGCAAGCGCTGGAGCAGCGCCAGACCGCCGTCGACGAGCAGGGCGAGGGTGACCGAGAGGACCGCCCCGACCACGATGGGGGTCGGGAAGCTCCGCCGCAGGCCGTCCTCGATCAGCACGCCGTAGCCGCCGCTGCCGATCAGCGCAGCGACGGTGACCAGTCCGATCACGGTCACCGAGGCGATGCGGATGCCGGCGATGATCGTCGGGAGGGCGAGCGGGAGCTCGACGCGCAGCAGGCGGCGCCGAGGGGTGTACCCCATGCCGTCTGCCGCCTCCTTGACCGATGCCGGCACGGCATCGAGGCCGGCGACGGTGTTGCTCACCAGGATGAGGATGGTGTAGCTCACGAGGGCGATCTCGGCGGTGACCATCCCGAGGCCCGTGAACGGGATCAGCAGGGCGAACAGGGCCAGGCTGGGGATCGTGTACAGGATCGACGCGACGCGTCGGATCGGCGCGTACGTCCACCGCACCCGCACGGCCAGGAGGGCGAGGGCGAAGGAGATCAGGCAGCCGACGACGAGCGCGATGGCGGTGAGCTGCACGTGTTCGACGGTGCGTTGCCAGATGTCGTCGAGGTGGTCGCCCACCCATCCCCACCAGATCAGTCCGCGTCGTTCGTCGGCGATCATGTCTCGAGCGCGGCGGCGACCTCGTCGATGGTGATCATGCCCAGGTACTGCTCGTCCTCGTCGACGACCACCGCCAGCCGGCTGCGGGCGTTGACGATCACGTCGAGCGCTTCGCGCAGCGGGGTGGTGGGCGCGACGCGGGAGACGAACGCAGCGGCTGGGAGGTCGCCCACGCTGGCGACCTCGCCGTGTTCGATCGCCCGGCGATCCACCCAGCCCGCCAGCGTCGGCCCGCGCACGACCGCCACCCAGGTCGTGCCGAACGTGCGCATGGCGTCGTGCGCCTCGGCGAGCGTGCTCCCGGCCGACACGCACGGACCGGTGATCGTCTCGACGTCGGCCACCGTCCGGAGGGCCAAGCGTCGGAGCCCCCGCTCGCGACCGAGGAACTCGGCGACGAAGTCGGTGCTCGGCTGTCGCAGCAGCTCGTCGGGGGTCGCGTACTGCTCGAGGATCCCGCCGACGTTCATGATCGCCACGCGATCGGCGAGCTTGATCGCCTCGTCGACGTCGTGGGTCACGATCACGATGGTCTTGTGGACGGCGCCCTGCAGCCTGAGCAGGTCGTCCTGCAGGCGCTCGCGCACGATCGGGTCGACGGCGCTGTAGGGCTCGTCCATCAGCAGGATCGGGGGGTCGGCGGCGAGGGCGCGGGCGACGCCGGCGCGCTGCTGCTGCCCGCCCGACAGCGCCGCCGGGTAGCGGTCGAGGAGCTCGCGTTCGAGACCGACGAGGTCGGCGAGCTCGGCGCAGCGCTCCTCGATCCGGTCGTCGTCCCATCCGAGCAGCTCCGGCACGGCGGCGATGTTGCGCCCGACCGTGCGATGGGGGAACAGGCCGATCTGCTGGATCACGTAGCCGATCCGGCGCCGGAGCTCGTGGGCGGCGACCGCCATCTGATCATCCCCCAGGACCTGGATGGTGCCCGAGGTCGGGGTGACCAGCCGGTTGATCATCTTCAGCGTGGTCGTCTTGCCGCACCCCGACGGACCGACGAGGGCGACGATCTCGCCCGTGCGGATCTCCAGCGAGAGCTGTTCGACGGCCGGTGTGGCCGGGTCGCCGAAGTGCTTGGTGACATCACTCAAGCGGATGGCGATGGGGCCTGCCGCGGTGTTCGGTCCGTGAATGGGTCGTTGCCTTCCGAAGTGTTCGCCCAGTCCTCGCCCGAGCGGCGTGCATCCATCGTAGGATGCCCTCCACACGGGTGGCAACGAGGTCGTCTCGTCAAGGGCGACCGCTCGCCGCGTGCCAGATGCGAGCCACTTGCAAGTGGGATCGCCGCACCCTAGGTTCGCGTCCGTGACCGATCCCCACCACGACGTTCGGGCCGAGGTGCGCGGGTGATCGCGATGCACGCCCCCGACGGCTTCCTCGAGCCGACCGTGGCCGTCGTGACGGCCGTGATCAGCCTCGCCGTCGTGGCCCGTGGCGTGCGCGTCGCCTCGCGCGAGCTGGGCGACCGGCAGGTCCCGCTGGCGGGGATCACCGCGGCGTTCGTCTTCGCCGCCCAGATGGTGAACTTCCCGGTCGCTTCGGGCACGACCGGACACCTCTTGGGTGGGGCGCTCGCCGCCATCCTCCTCGGCCCGTGGGTCGGCAGCCTCGTCGTCACGGTCGTCGTCGTCGCCCAGGCGCTGCTGTTCGCCGACGGCGGGCTCACCGCGCTCGGTTACAACGTGCTGAACATGGCGATCGTGCCCGCCTTCGGCGGGTGGGCGCTCTATCGCCTGTTCCGTCGCGGGCTGCCGTCGAGCTCGGCGGGCGTGGTCGGCGCCACCGGGCTGGCCGCCGGCGCCTCCGTCGTGCTCTCGGCGATGGCCTTCTCGCTGGAGTGGTTGTTCGGGGCGAGCGCCCCGGTGCCGTTCGACACGGTGTTCGGAGCGATGGTCGGCGTCCACGCCCTCATCGGCATCGGCGAGGGCGTGATCTCCGCCGCCGTGGTGGCAGCGGTGCTGGGGGTGCGGCCCGACCTCGTCGAGGGCGCGAGGGATCTCCCGCGTCGCACCTTGGAGGGAGGCGGGCGGATCGGCGCGCGGCCCTTCGTCATCGGCGCCCTCCTCGTGACCGGCGTCGTGGCGATGGTCGCCAGCCAGTTCGCCGCGGAGGGACCGGACGGGTTGGAGCGAGTGGCGATCGACCAGGGGTTCGCCGGAACGGCCGCCGACCACGCCCTGTCGAGTGCCTGGTTCGCCGACTACGCCACCGCCGGCGTCGACAACGCCGCACTCAGCTTGGCGGTCGCCGGCCTGGCGGGCGCGTCGATCGCCCTCGCCGTCGGTTACGGCCTGC
>Ga0316576_10002152_pt1 | contig 11102 bp, 13 predicted proteins | sample S0NA_FD_203075 | JGI IMG/M metagenome (GOLD analysis project Ga0316576, IMG submission 203075) | Rhizosphere microbial communities from salt marsh grasses in Alabama, United States - S0-2_050615r3r5 | ecosystem: Host-associated > Plants > Roots > Rhizosphere | place: USA: Alabama | collected... | reverse complement strand
CCCAAGTGGGATATCCTGATCCGCCCCGCTTGTTTGGTATGAATGAACTCGGAAATCACCCTAGTGGCGCGCCTGCCGAAGCCCTAGAATGATTGCAGCGCAAGGACTCGTTTTTCGATCCGGGGCGATGCTCGCACTACGCAGACCCACCCCTCCACCGCGCAGCGGAGATCTCAGCATGACCCAGAACATCGACGCCCACTCCCGTGTCCTGATCGGGATCGCCTTGGCCGCCCTCATGGCAGCCACCCGAGGCCAGCAGCTCGCTCCACTGGGGCAGCATCTGCCCGACGCCTCCCTCGCCGTCTTTTTCCTCGCCGGCTTCTATCTCGGCAGGGTTCGGGTCTTCCTGGCCCTGTTCGCCTTCGCGACCCTGATCGATCTCACCGCCATCGGCTGGGGCGGGGTGAGCGGCTATTGTCTGACCCCTGCCTACTGGCTGCTGGTGCCGGCGTATGGGTCCGTTTGGGCCGCAGGGCGGTGGTATGGGCGGCGACACCAGGAGACAGCCGCGACCCTTCCGGTGCTTGCGGGCGCCCTGCTGGTGGGAGGGCTTGCCTCCGAGGCCTTCGCGAGCGGGGGTTTCTATCTGTTCTCCGGGCGTTTCGCCGAGCCCAGCCTGGTGGGGTTCGCCCACAGTCTGGTGGACTACCTGCCGGGGACGTTGCTCACGCTCTTCTCCTATGTGGGGCTTGCGGTCCTCGTCCATCTCTCCCTGGTGCCCCGGGGCTCGGTGGGTCGCATCCCTCGGTGACGCAGCCGCAGCAGCCGGACGAGGCCGCACGGGAACGCCACCGTCGGCGCATGGAGCGTCAGAAGGAGCTCGTCGATTCCCGAATCGCCGAGGCCCGGATTGACCGGGGCGTTCTGGTGGTCAATACCGGCAACGGCAAGGGAAAGAGCTCGTCGGCCTTCGGGATGGTGGCCCGAGCCCTGGGGCATGGGATGCGGGTGGCGGTGGTGCAGTTCATCAAGGGCAGCTTCGCCACCGGCGAGGAGGCCTTCTTCCGCCGTCAGGCCGGGCTCGAGTACCACGTGATGGGCGAGGGGTTCACCTGGGAGACCCAGGACGCCACCCTGGACAGGCGCGCGGCCCTGGCCGCCTGGCAGCTGGCCGATCGCTTCCTGTCCGATCCTGAGCTCGAACTCGTGGTCCTCGACGAGCTCAACATTGCCCTCAAGCTGGGCCTGGTGCCCTTGGACGAGGTGCTAAGGGCCCTACAGGCCCGACCATCCAATCAGCACGTGGTGATCACAGGCCGCGGTGCGCCCCGGGAGCTGATCGAGATCGCCGACACGGTGACGGAGATGCGCCCGGTCAAGCACGCCTTCGACGCCGGAATCAAGGCCCAGAAGGGCATTGAGCTTTGAGCCCTGGGGGCCCGTCGCCGACGGGCTCGCCATCCCCATCCCTACACACTTGGAGCGCTCCATGATGTACCGGAAGCCCAGCCGCGACCTCCTGCCCCTCATCTTGGCGCTGCCGCTCCTGGCCGAGGCCGATGCCCGGATCTACGGCAATGCCCACGTCTCACTCGATTATGTGGATGCGGACGCCGACGCCAGCTGGCACCGGCCGGCCCCCGGGACGCCCAGCTTCGATTTTCAGGGGTTCGTTGACGACGCCAATCAGGTCCTGGCCGATTCGGGCTATGTCGGTCTGCCGGGGCCCGAGGGGATCAACACCGCGATCGGGGACGTCATGTTCGGCACCATCCCCTTCGACGCCCTGGCCCCCGAGGTCCAGGCTGGGATACTCCAGGCCCTCGACGACAACCTGACCCCAGGCGTCCCCTTCCGGGGCTGGGGGCTCAACATGAACAGCCGCAGCTCCCGGCTCGGTGTTCGGGGGAGCGAGGAGCTTGGCGAAGGACTTCGCGCCGTCTACCAAGTCGAGATCCAGATCGCGATGGCCAACGTGGACGACGACCTCGTCGACGGCGATCCGGATCGGTTTCTGATGGGAAACACCTTCGCGGGTCTGCAGGGGGATTGGGGCCTGTTCCTGGCGGGACGTCACGACACGCCGGTCAAGATGGTCACCCAGGGTCTGGACCTCTTCGCGGACACCCTGGCGGACAACAGCTATACGCCAGGATTCTTGGACCTACGCGCCGACAACACCCTGCTCTATGTCTCGCCGACCCTCTGGGGGATCCAGCTCACTGGTGCCCTGATCCCCGCCGGCGGCGCGACTCCGCTGGGGGTGAGCGATAATCGGGCCGACGGGATCGCCGATAGCTGGTCCGCTGCGGCGTCCTATGTCGCGGGTCCAATCCAGGCCGCGATCGGCTATCAGCGGCTCGCGCGCCCCCTATGGCGCTGGCAGGAGGGGCTCTACGACCTGTCCCACGGGGTCCTTGCCGGCGATGAGACCCTCTGGCGCCTGGGGGTCGGGCTGCTTGACTGGCATGGGCTTGACTTCACTGCTATCTACGAATCCCGTTCCCAGGTGCTGGGCCAGCCCGACAACGGTGGGGTGGAGCTCTGGCAGGTGCAGGGTGCCTACCGCTTCGGGGCGACCCGACTCAAGGCCATGCTCGGACAGGCGCTTGCGGGGGGCTGCGTAGACCCCGAGGCGCTAGGGTTCCGCTTCGGCTGCGCCTCCGGGGTGGTGGCCGGCACCTTTGGCGAGGCCCTGGGGGTCTTCGCCGAAACGGGTGACAGGTCCACCTGGGCCCTCGGCCTGGATCACGATCTGAGCGTCCGCTCCCAGATCTATGTGCTCTATGTGGCGCTCGATGATGAGCGCCCAGCCGCGGACTGGTCCGGGCTCTCGCTGGGTCTGCGTCACTGGTTCTGAGCGGCGGCGCCGCGTCGGGATCCGGGCCCAGGGGCCGGGGACAGGGCGCAGGGCGAGGTCTACAATTCCAAGACCTTTCGCCCGCAGGGAGTCACCCGTGGTCCTCGATCATCAAGGCCCAGACCGAACCAACCCCGATATCCGCCGTGTCCGGCTGGTGGAGGGGGCCTTGCCTGTCGGCTCGGCCCCGGGGCCAAGGGTTGGGGATGCGATCGACACCAACCCCAAAGGCGACAAGAAGGCGAAGAAGGGCGCCAAGACGGCCAAGCTCCGCGACCCCCGCACGAAGCAGGGTCATGCCAAGAAGGTCAAGGCGACCACGCGGCTCGCTGCCGAGCTTCAGGGTCTGAGCGGCACACTGAGCGAGCTGCGGGGCCGCTTGAGCGATCTTCATGCGGTCCAGATGGACTCCGCGGAGTCGAGCGCCGTCCTGTTCCGGCAGGTCGAGACCTTGGACGGACTGGCCGTGGCCGAACGAGAGCGCGGCGAGCGCCTCGTCGGGAGACTCGACCAGCTGACTCAGACGGTGGACGCCCTGGGGGCGCGGGTCGCCGTTGGGTCCGCGCCGAGCGCGGCCCTGGAAGCGCTCGCGGGCCGCATTGCCCGGGCCGAGTCCGCCCTTGCCCGGCTGCAAGGACAGGCCACTGCGGAAGGATCGGCCGATCGCGTGCTTGGGGAGCTGGAGGGGCGTTTGGCGGCCCTCCAGGGCCTCCTGGATACCCAGGGCGGTCGACTGCAGGGGCTGGAGCGGGACGTCCATGTCGCTCGGCTGACCCAGGCCCGGCCTGAGGGCAGTCCCTGGGAGGGCGAGGTCCGTGCCCTGCAGCACACGCTGGACGTGAGAATCCAAGGGTTGGCCGAGGGTCTACGGCAGAGCCAAGCGGACACACTTCACAGCGTCGAGGAGTCGCGCTCCTGGACCCGAGCTCGGTTATCCCGTCTGGGTCGGCGCCAGACCCTGGCCCTGGGCCTGGTTGGACTCCTGGCCGTCGGTCTGCTCGCGGCCGAGTGGTGGCGCACCGAGCGCCTCGCCTTCCCAGACACCGCCCAGATGGAGAGTCCTGAACAACGTCTGGGAGGGCTCCGCTCGGGTGAGCCGGGGGTATCGACTCTGGTCTCCCAGGACCTGCTCGAGCGAATGCGGCACATGGAGTCCGGTCTCGTGGACTCCGCCCGGGATCTGGAGGCGGCCCGCCAGGCCGCGGAGGGGGGTACCGGACGCCTGGCCGACCTGGTCGGCGGGCAGCGGGCCCTGACCGAGCGGATCGACACCCTGCAGCGGAACCTGTCCGAGACGGACAAAGGGCTCGCCGTGCTCAACGAGCGGCTCAGCGGCCTTACCCGCCCCGCCCAGCCATCACTGGCCTCGCGCGCGGTCCCGCCCGATTCGCTGCCGGTGGAGGGGCCCAGGTATGCGGTCCAGCTCGTGGCCTACCACAGCAGGGCGCGTGTCGCGCCTTTCGTCGAGCAGTATGGGATCGGCGATCAAGCGGTGGTCACCGAGGCCCGAGTCGGTGGTCGCCGTGCCTATGTGGTCTTGCTGGGGCCCTTCGGCAGCGAGTCGGAGGCGAGCCAGGCGATGAGCGCATTCCCACCCGAGCTGCGGGCCCTGGGACCCTGGGTGCGACGTCTGTCCGCGGGGACCCGCCTGGAGCCGTGGCGGTGACGCCGAAGGTGGCCAGACTGAGCGTCGGCTAGCCGATAATCGCGGCGGCGACTGTGTCCGAGGGGCGCCAGAACGGGTAGACATTGACCGTTGCGAAAATGCCGCTGCTCGGTGCGCGCCCTAATTCAATTGCAAACCAATCAACAGGTCATGGTCATACGCTGATTCAAGTCTGTTGCGGCCAGTCGCTCGCGTCCACGGTTTCCCGGTAGGCATGCCAGGTCGCATGACCAATGACGGGGAATATCACGACCAACCCAAGCAATCCGGTTGCTACAGACAACAGCATCCCACCCAAAATCGTCAACGCCCAAAGCAACATGACCTTTCGGTTGCGCAGTACGGCGTTGATACTGGTGACGATGGCAGTGACCAGATCGGTCTTTCGGTCCATGATCATGGGAAGTGAAAAGGCGCTAACACAAAAGGTGATTGCGGCAAATACAGCCCCCACCGCGGATCCGATACCAAAGAAAAACACCAGATCCATCTTCGTGCCCATGAAGCCGCCAGCTGGAAAGAAGAGATGCAGCAGGTGACCGACGTGAATCCAAAGCAGGAACAGCACGATGAGAATGCTTGCGAACAGGCCCAAATTTCCGAGACCTCGAGTGCCGTCGCGCAAGCAATAGCCGAGTCTGGGAGCCAATCCATTTTGCAGTTGGCAGCTAATGGAATAGAGCCCAATGGCCATGACCGGCCCGATCAAGGTCAAGCCCGAGAGAATCGTCAAGAGGACTAGCGGACCGCTGATTACAAATCCCACATAGGCGGCGACATAGCACAGGATCGCCGTCGTCACGCCATAGGTCAGACTCTTTCCGGACGCACGTTTCAGGTCCGCAATCCCAAGTCCTACCCAGCGCCTCGGCGCTCCGATGTCCAAATCGCGACAAGGCGCGACGAAAGGCAGGTCATTGGTGCTCTTAGGTGGATTCTGCGAATCCGAATCGGTGTGATCAGGCATGTCGATTGAGTCAAAACCGCTCTGTTGCGAGCGTCGATATGTTATTGCCGAGCACCGGCTCGACGGCACCCAAACGTTGGCTGAGAACAAGTCGCTCCAGCGGACGATCGATCTTGCGCTTCAGGAGGTTGGTCGTGTTGGTGGTGGATGTGGCGGTTCAGGCTGTGCTTGAAGCGACCGGTGACGCCCCATTCTTCCAGCGCAACCGAGATGAGCTTGCGCCGGTCACGACACATTGCTTGGCGCACTTACGCGGTCGTTCCATCCCAGCCTAGCCGGGCTCGGTCCTCCCGACCATCCCGAGCGCCCGCCGCCAGAATATCTCACAAACCTGCTGCCCGGGACCGAGTGCAAGAGAGGCCGCACGCGAAGAAGAACGGTGTGGTTGTACCCCCCCAAGCCGCACGGTCGGCGTCCTGCCTATTGTTCGTCCATGGCAGCGGCGTGGGCGGCCTTGAGCTGTTCACGGATCCAGACGCACATGGGGTCCTTGTGGAAGCGCTCATGCCAGTAGAGGTAGGCGTGTGTGACCTCGTTACTGGTCGACGGAAGGGCCTCCCGCAACACCAGGTTGCGGCCACGGACGACGTCCTCGGCGAAGCGGCTCGGCAGCCGAAAGACCACGTCGCTGCGCTCGCAGAAGGCCGCAACGGAGGTGAAGCTCGATAGGCGTAGGGGTTGATTCAGATGCTCGCCCGGGGCCAGGTGGCCTCGTGCGGTGAGCTCGTGCTCCAGCATCCCGGCGCCCCGCCCAGTGAGGGAGACCAGGCCGTGGCTGGCCGTCGCAAAGCGTTCGAAGCTCAGGGTGCCCTGGGCCAGTGGGTTGTCCGCGCTCATAACCAGCGCGAACGCCAGTGGGGCGAGGCAGAGACTGTGGAGCTGGCCTGTGCTTGCACTGGGCTGGAACGGGGACAGTACGAAGTGGACCTCGCCGCGTTCGAGATGTCCGAAGTGGTCTCGCGGCTCGCTGTTCGCCTCCAGCACCATGCCCGGTGCGAGGCGGCGCATGCGCTCGAACAGTGGTGGGAGGAACCAGACGATCTCGGGCTCGGGTCCATAGAAGCGAACCACGTCCGTCAAGTTCGCCGGGTTGAAGCGCGGCCGGGAGACGAGGCCCTCTGCGTCCTCGAGCCATTGGGTCAGGTCCGGCAATAGGGCCGCGGCGCGCGCACTGAGCTCAAATCCCCGAGAGGTGCGGACCAACAGCGGGTCGTCGAACATCGCGCGCAACCGCTGCAGGGCGCGGCTGACCGCCGGCTGGCTCATGCCCAGCTGCTCTGCGGCCCGCGAGACGTGCCGGTCCTCGAGCAGCTGCCGCAGCACGACCAGCAGGTTCAGGTCCAGGTTACGAAGATTCACCAGCCGGATAGCCGCTATCTCTGATATGCATTGGACGCATCTATTCTCGCAGCCTAGGCTCTTCCCCGTCGAACGTATCGGCCGCCGGATTGGCGGAGCTTAACCGGAGATTCCCCCTTGAGACTCGATTCGCCCACAAGACTCAGCCCAAACACCCTGGCCCTGCATTGGATCGTCGCCGTGATGATGATCGGCCTATTGGCCACGGGGCTCTACATGGCGCAGACGAGCGCCTTCGGACTCTATCCCTGGCACAAGTCCTTCGGCGTCCTGATCGCCGTATTCGTGGTTCTGCGCGTGGCCTGGCGCCTCCGCAACGGCTGGCCCAAGCACGTGGGCGACTACACCTCCATCGAGAAGCTGCTGTCGAAGCTCGTCCGCTGGCTGCTCATCATCGGCACCGTGCTGATGCCGATCTCGGGCTTCATGATGGCCTCCATGGGCGGACACGGCGTTTCCTTCTTCGGGATCGAGTTGGTCGCACCCAACCCGAATCCGGCCAATCCACAGGAGGTCGTGGCCGTCAACGCGACCCTGGCCCGGGTTGGACACGCTCTACACGGTTGGGGCGGCTACCTCCTCATCGGCGCCGTCGTCCTGCATGTCGACGGTGCCCTCAAGCACCACCTGGTCGACCGGGACGGCACCCTGCGGCGCATGCTCGGGGCCGAGGTGCGCGTGGCGTCCTGAGCGTTCGGATCCAGCGGCTGCGCGCATTCTTGCACCAACAGGAAAAGACACAGGCATGAGCAACCGAACCATCCCCCTCGATGAGCGGCTTCACGGGTACCTGCTCGCGCATTCGGTGCGTGAAGGCGATGTCAAGCGGCGCCTGCGCGAGTCCACGAGCTCCCTGGATCGGGGCGGTATGCAGATCAGTCCGGAGCAGGGTCAGTTCATGGGCCTGCTGGTGGAGCTGATCGGTGCTCGGCAGGTCATCGAGATCGGGACCTTCACGGGCTACAGCGCGCTGTGCATGGCCGAGGCGATGCCGGCCGACGGTGTGCTGATCTGCTGCGATCTCAGCGACGAGTGGACCGGCATCGCCCGAGGCTTCTGGCGCGAGGCCGGGGTCGAGGAGCGTATCGACCTGCGTTTGGCGCCGGCGCTGGAGACCCTTGATGCCTTGCTGGCACAGGGGGGTGCTGGACAGTTCGACATGGCATTCGTTGACGCCGACAAGGCCAACTGCATCAATTACTACGATCGGTGTCTGGAGCTGGTGCGCACCGGTGGCCTCATCCTGTTCGACAATACGCTCTGGGGTGGTCGTGTGGCCGATCCAGAGGACCAGGACGAGGATACCCGCGCCATCCGCGCGCTCAACGATCAATTACTGGGGGATCAGCGCGTGACCCTGAGCCTGGTGCCAATCGGCGACGGGCTGACCCTGGCGCGCAAGCGCTGAAAGTGATGGGGAGCTTGAGACATGAACGTATTCGGCGCGAGCGCTAGACTCGGGAAGCGCTCGTACAACAGCGCCCACTTGAGCGCGGCCGATGAGTTGATCATCCTCAGCGTCATCCGATTCGAGATCCAGGATCCTTCCACGATTCCGCTCTACAAGGCGGCCGTCGATGGGGAGAGGGCCTTCGGCCCCGATTGATTTGTCGACCGAGAACCGCTTTTCCAATGTCCGCAACACACAAAGGAGCCACCATGTCCTCGATTCACCACATTGCCGTGCTTGTCGGCAGCCTGCGCAAGGATTCGCTCAACCGAAAGACGGCCCTCGCGGCCAGCTCCCTCGCCCCCAAATCGCTTCTGCTGGAGATTGTCGAAATTGGGGCACTGCCCCACTACAACATCGACTTGGAGGAAGGAGCGACTCCCCCGGAAGCATGGGGCGCATTCCGCGAGCAGATCCGATCGGCGCAGGGGGTGCTCTTCGTCACCCCGGAGTTCAATCGTTCGGTGCCGGGGGCACTCAAGAATGCGATTGACGTTGGCTCGCGTCCCTATGGCCAGAGCGCGTGGGCCGGGAAGCCCTGCGGTGTGATCAGCGTTTCGCCAGGTGCCCTGGGCGCGTTCGGAGCGAACCACCACCTGCGCCAATCGTTCGTGTTCCTGGACATGCCCGCGATGCAGCAGCCGGAGGCCTACATTGGCAATGCGGCCGGCCTGTTCGACGAGCAGGGCAATCTAACGAACCCGGCAACGCGCGACTTCCTGGCGAAATACATGCAGTCCTTTGCGCAGTGGGTGGAGCGCCACGTCTAGACCAGGCACAGCTGTACGGGGGCGCGCGCCGCCGCCCGCTTCTTGGGGCCAAGGATGGCAAGCTCTAATCGAGCAGACTGTCGGCTCCCGTCAAGAAGCGAAGGATGCGAAGCGCGCGGGGGATAACCGGTCATGCTGAAACCCCGCCCCGGGGGTCGTGCCGGAGTGCGCATTTGCGGGCCCAAACCAACGCCCGAGCGGCATCCAAGCTTCTGCGACGCCAAAGCGTTGCGCCCGCAGGGAGACTGCGGCATGGCACTGCGCCCCAGCAACCGGGGCCAGCAGCAGGTTGCGCTCCGTGCCGCAGCGGGGTATCGTTGTCCATAATTTCGAGATTTCTGGAAACATGAAATTGGATTCACCATCCGCAGTGCAAGCCCTCGCCGCCCTGGCTCAGGAGACTCGGCTCACGGTCTTTCGCCTGCTGGTGCAGACAGGGCCAGAGGGTTTGGTGGCCGGACAGATCGCCGAGATCCTGGGCGTCCCCGCCCCAACCCTGTCCTTCCACATGAAGACGCTGGCTCACGGCGGCCTGGTGCGCTCGTACCAGGAGGGTCGATTCGTGCGCTACGTGGCGGATTTCGAGGCCATGCATGGGCTTATCGGATACCTCAGCGAAAACTGCTGCGCCGGCAATGCTGCCGCCTGCGCGCCTCGATCCATTCCGACCTGCGAGGAGAAGATCGCGTGACCACACCCAAGACCGTGCTGGTGCTATGCACCGGCAACTCCTGCCGCTCCCAGATGGCGGAGGTCCTGCTGAACCACGACCTGGCCGGTCAGGTCCGAGCCCTGTCCGCGGGCACCCGGCCCCAACCCAAGGTGGCCGACGGCGCCATCGCCGCACTTGAGGCGCTTGGGCTGCCCACCGACGGGCTTCACCCGAAGGACGTGGATACCGTGATGGATGAGGCAATCGATCTGGTGGTCACGGTCTGCGACAACGCCAAGGAGAGTTGTCCGATCTTCCCCCGTCCGGTGCGGTCCATCCATCTACCTTTCCACGACCCCCACGGCGAGCCGCTAGAGAGCTTCATCGCGGTGCGCGACGACATCCGCGCCCGGCTCATTCCCGCGGTGCGCGAGGACCTGGGCGTCTAGAGTGGTGACTGTGCCTGTCCTGCAGTCCGTCCTGACCTGCCCACAGTGCGGGCACCGGCGCGAGGAGACCATGCCCGAGGACGCCTGCCAGTGGTACTACAGCTGCCAAGGTTGCGGTGCCCCGCTGCGGCCCAAGCCGGGGGACTGCTGCTTCTTCTGCTCCTACGGCTCCGTCCCCCGTCCCCCGGTACAGCTGGCGGCGCAAAGCAGCCCTTGCTGCGGCGCCCGCCCCTCAACTAATGGAGGCACCGTCCCATGACCGCCCAATGCGAGGTCACCGCGAAGCGCGCCGCCGGCGCCCCCATGACCCTGTTTGAGCGTGGCTTGAGCCTCTGGGTTGCGCTGTGCATCGTCGCCGGGGTCCTGCTGGGGCAGCTCATGCCCGCACCCTTCCAGGCCCTGGGCCGCATCGAGGTCGCCCAGGTCAACATCCCCGTCGGTGTTCTCATTTGGGTGATGATCATCCCGATGCTGATGAAGATCGACTTCGGCGCCCTGCACCAGGTGAAGGAGCATTGGCGCGGCATTGGCGTGACGCTCTTCGTCAACTGGGCGGTGAAGCCCTTCTCCATGGCGCTGCTGGCCTGGCTGTTCATCCGCCACTGGTTTGCCCCCTGGCTGCCCGCGGAGCAGCTGGACAGTTATGTCGCCGGACTCATCCTGCTGGCGGCCGCCCCCTGCACGGCCATGGTGTTCGTCTGGAGCCGGCTGTCGGACGGCGATCCCTACTTCACCCTGTCTCAGGTGGCCCTTAACGACACCATCATGGTCTTCGCCTTCGCCCCCATCGTCGGGCTGCTGCTGGGGCTGTCGGCCATCGTGGTCCCCTGGGATACCCTGCTCACCTCGGTGGTCCTCTACATCGTCATCCCGGTGATCCTTGCCCAGGCCTGGCGCAAGGCCCTGCTCAGACGAGGTCAAGCGCGATTCGATGCCACCGTGGGCATGCTTGGGCACGCGTCGATTCTGGCCCTTTTGGCCACCCT
>Ga0316576_10002151_pt1 | contig 11103 bp, 9 predicted proteins | sample S0NA_FD_203075 | JGI IMG/M metagenome (GOLD analysis project Ga0316576, IMG submission 203075) | Rhizosphere microbial communities from salt marsh grasses in Alabama, United States - S0-2_050615r3r5 | ecosystem: Host-associated > Plants > Roots > Rhizosphere | place: USA: Alabama | collected... | reverse complement strand
AGCGCTCTTCGGCCCGACCCCGGGAAGCCGGGAGAGCTCGTCGACGAGGGACTGCAGGGCTCCGTCGTACACGAGGTCAGGAGCCCGACTCGTCCTCGGGCTCGGCGTCGTCGACCGGAGCCGGGCCCGGATCGACGCCGAGCACTGCACCCAGCGATCCCGTGAGGGACTCCAGGCCTCCGGCCATCATCGCGCCTGCCTGCGACTCGGCGGTCGAGCGTGCGTCCCGGACGGCGGCGACCACGAGGTCGGCCAGGGTCTCGAGGGCGTCGGCGTCGTCCGGGTCGAGGGCGGCCGGGTCGATCGAGAGCGACAGCAGGTCACCAAGGCCGTTGACGGTGGCGGTCACGAGCCCTCCCCCGGCCGTCCCCGTCGTCTCCTGGTGCTCCAGCCCCGCCTGGGCGTTCGCGATGGACTGCTGCGCCTGTGCCAGCAGCTCGCCGAAGTCGGGCATCCCCGTCGTCATCCGCGCCAGCTCCTCCTCGTGTGGGCCATGGTGGCTGTCACTCCTCGACCACCTCGATCACCTGGGCGCCGAGCTCGCGGCTCAGCAGGTCGGTACCGCTGACCTCGTCGAGCACCTGGTCGTCCGGCGCTGCCCCGTCGCCGGTGCCAGGTGCCGGCTCCGCCGCGGCGTCCTCGGCGGCCGGAGCCGGGCGCCGGCCTGCCGCCGCCGGCTCGGGGGCCGGCTCCGGGGGCGCCGACGCCGTCGGGGCGGTGGCGGGGTGGACGATGGCCTCGATCCGCCAGCGCTGCCCGAGCGTGTCGGCCAGCGCCTGCTGCAGGTAGCCCGAGTAGTCCTCGCGGGCGGTGAGGATGTCGCGCAGCCGGGGGCTGCGCACGCCGAGGGTGAGCACGTCGCCGCTGACACCGACCGGCTCGGTGTTGTCCTTGACGAAGGTCCAGGGGGTCTTGCGCAGCTCGCGCAACCGCTCGAGCACCTCCGGCCACCCGCGTCGGACGTCCGCGATCGACAGCCCGCCCGACGCAGCCGGGGGCGCAGCCGACGCGGCACGGGCGCTCCCCGGGGTCTCCTCGGCGGTCGACCCCGGGGCCTGGTCAGCGCTCGGACCCGGTGCCGGGGTCGGCGGAGCGGGGATCTCGGCGGGGACCTGCACCGGAGGCTCGGGTGGGGCCGGGGCCGGCGGCGCCTGAGCCTGAGCCGGCCGCTCACCCAGCGGAGGCGTCCCGACGGGGGCAGGCTGGCGGGCCAGCCGCCTCTCCAGCCGGTCCAGCCGCGCCTGCAGGTCGGTCAGCCCGTCCCCCACACCGGGGAGCAGCAGCCGCGAGCAGACCAGCTCCAGCTGGAGACGCGTGGGGGTGGCCCCCCGCATCGACACGATGCCGTCGTCGGCGACCTGGGCCAGGCGTACCAGGTCGGCCCGCCCGAGGGCGGCGGCCTGGTCCCTCATCCGGGCCGCCTGGTCGTCGGGGGCGGTGACCAGGCCCGACTCCAGCGCGTCCGGGACCGTCTGGACGAGGACGAGGTCGCGGAGCCGCTCGAGCAGGTCGGTGAGGAAGCGGCGGGGGTCGTGCCCGGACTCCACGACACGGTCCACCGCGTGGAAGACCCCGGCGGCGTCGTCGGTCGCCAGAGCCATCACGATCCCGTCCAGCAGCGCGGCGTCGGTGAACCCGAGCTGCTCGTGGGCCAGCTCGTAGGTGACCCCACCTGGGCCCGCACCAGCCATGAGCTGCCCGAGCACCGACAGGGCGTCGCGCACCGAGCCCGCACCTGCCCGGGCCACGAGGTCGAGCGCCGTGGGGTCAGCGGCGACCTGCTCCTGCTCGCACACCCAGGCCAGGTGGCGTTGCAGCAGCCGCGCCGGGACGAGGCGGAACGGGTAGTGGTGGGTCCGTGACCGGATGGTCGCCAGGATCTTGTCCGGCGACGTCGTGGCGAAGACGAACTTCACGTGTGCCGGCGGCTCCTCGATGATCTTGAGGAGCGCGTTGGCTGCACCCGGCCCGAGCTGGTGCGCCTCGTCGACGATGTAGATCTTGAACCGGGAGGACACGGGCGCGAAGTGGGCGCGCTCCCGCAGCTCACGGGCGTCGTCCACCAGGCCGTGCGTCGCGGCGTCCAGCTCGATCACATCGAGGCTGCCGGGGCCGTTCGGCGCCAGCTGCTGGCACGAGTCGCACTGCCCGCACGGCTCCGGGGTCGGACCCTTCTCGCAGTTCAGCGACCGTGCCAGGATGCGGGCGCAGGACGTCTTGCCGCAGCCCCGTGGGCCGGAGAAGAGGTAGGCATGGTGGACGCGGTTCTTCTCGATCGCTCGCACGAGAGGGGCTGTGACGTGGTCCTGACCCACGACATCGGCGAACCGTCCGGGTCGGTAGGTGCGGTAGAGGGCCAACGCCACGCCCCGCACCCTAGCCCCGCGCTCCGGCACCGCGACCGGCTCGGCCCACCCCCGGGACGCAGGGATCCCCCGCGCACCCGGTAGAGCCCACCTACCCTTGCTGCCTTCCGGCCCTGGGGGGGTTTGGCAGGGTGCCGCCGCACGGGGGACCGAGTCACGAGCATAGGCCACCCGGCACCGACCGGGGGCCGGGTACCCTCGGCGGCGGAGGATTCGCCTAGTGGCCTAGGGCGCACGATTGGAAATCGTGTTGGGGTTGATAGCCCCTCGCGGGTTCAAATCCCGCATCCTCCGCGGTCGGCGTGGGGTCGCCGCTGTCCGGCGACCCCACGCCCTGTCGTCGCCGCCGTCTCCTAGACTCCCTGCGATGGCGGAGCAGCGCGCACCCGCGGAGGACTCGTGACGTACGACGTCGATGGCCCGGACCCGGTACCGCGGCGCTCGCTGACGCGACCGCTGCGCACCGCGATCGTCCTGGTGGCGCTCGCCTTCGTGGTGGTGCTGGCTGGCCGCTGGGGCTGGCAGCAGCTGACTCAGCCGTTCGGGGACGCCTCGGCTGCGGCGACGGCCACGCCGACGGCGACGTCCACCGCGACGCCGAGCTGCACCCCGGCACCGGAGGCGCCACCGCCGCTGCCGGCTCCGGCCGAGATCACGGTCAACGTGTACAACGCAGGGCAGGTGCAGGGCCTGGCCGGCTCGACGGCCGAGGCCCTGGGCGCCCGCGGATTCGTCATCGGAGCAGTGGACAACGACCCGCTGGGCAAGCGGCTGGACGGGGTCGGGGAGATCCGGTCGGCACCCAGCTCCGAGCAGCAGGTGAAGTCTCTGCTGCAGTACGTGCCGGAGGCGACCTGGGTCCAGGACGGGCGAGCCGACGCCACTCTCGACTTCGCGGTCGGCTCCGGCTTCACCGGCGTCGTCGACCCGCCGCCGCCCGAGGAGGCCACCCCGACCGACGACGGGGACGACATCCCCACCTGCTAGCTAGCCTTCGTCAGCGCTGCGTCGACGTCTCAGCTGCGGCCGCCAGCGAAGCGGCAGGGTTGTGCCGTCCGGCTCCGGCTCCCCCGGCCCCAGCCATCCGGCCAGCCGGCCCCGGCGGCTGACCGCGCGCAGCCGCGCCTCGACCGCCTCCCTCGTCCCGTGCGGAGCGATGACGAGCACGTCGTCGCCGTGCCGAAGAGCGGTGTTGGGCCCGGGCACGAAGCTCGAGCCGTCCCTCACGACGAGAGCCACCGAGGCCCCCACCGGCAGCCTGAGCTCGGTGACCTCGACGCCGTGCAGCCGGGACCGCGGGGTGACCCTCACCTCGATCATGTCGGCACCGACCCGCTCCAGGGGGGCCACCTCCAGGTCGACGTCCCGGCTCTCGGTCGCCTCGACCACCCTCAACCACCGGGCCAGGCGTGCCAGGGGTGGCGTCTGGGCCAGGGTGAAGCCGATCACCGCGACGAAGACCAGGTCGAACACCCGGTCGCTGCCCGGGTAGGCCTGCGACAGCGGGATCGTGGCGAGGACCACGGGGACGGCACCACGCAGGCCCGCCACCGACAGGAACGCCTGCTCTCGCCACGGCAGCCGGAACGGCAGCACCGCCAGCAGGACCGACACCGGTCGCGCCACGACCACCGAGGTCACCCCGATGACGAGAGCGAGCAGCGCGATCGTGGCGTCGATCTGCAGCGGGGACGCCACCAGGCCCAGCATGACGAACAGCCCGATCTGAGCCAGCCACGCCAGCCCCTCGACGAACGAACGGGTGGCCGGGCGGTGCGGAAGGTCGGAGTTGCCCAGGACCAGCGCCGCCACGTAGACCGCGGCGAACCCGCTGGCGTGCAGGGCCGAGGCGCCGCCGTAGGCCAGTACTGCTGCCGTCACGACCGCCAGCGGGTACAGACCCGATGACGGCAGCGCGGTCCGTCGCAGCACCACCGCCCCCACCCGGCCGACCACGACGCCGACAACGGCACCGAGGGTCAGCTCGAACGCGACCGTCCCGACGAACGACGCCCAGCCCCTCTCGGTCGCAGCGCCCGTGGACAGCAGCGTCACGAGCAGCACGGTGGGAGCGTCGTTGAGACCCGACTCGGCCTCCAGCGCGCCGGCCACGCGGGCCCGTAGCGGGACCCGTCGCAGCACCGAGAACACCGCGGCGGCGTCGGTGGAGGCGAAGATGCCGCCGAGGATCAGTGCCGTGGTCCAGTCCAGCCCGAGCACGAGGTGCGCGACGGCGGCGACCACGGCAGTGCTGACCCCGACTCCGACCGTGGCGAGCAGAACGCCGAGGGGCATGGCGCCCCGCACGTCCTGCCAGCGTGTCGTCAGCCCGCCCTCGGTGAGGATCACCACCAGCGCGGCGAACCCCAGCGCGTGCGCCGTGGAGGCGTCGTCGAACTCCACCCCTGCAGCGCCGAGCACGACCCCGATCCCGAGGTAGGCCAGCAGGCTGGGCAGACCGACCCGGGCGGACAGCCGCACGGCGACGATGGCGAGGCTGAGCACCACCGCGCCGATGAGCAGGGCCCGGTCGAGGGTCTCGACGTCCACGTCGCCTCCCCTCCGGCAGCGGGCTCCCGGATGCACAACGGCGCCCCGCGGGGCGAGGCGCCGTCGGCTCCGGCGGTGGCGGTGGGATTTGAACCCACGGAGGAGTCACCCCCTCACACGCTTTCGAGGCGTGCTCCTTAGGCCGCTCGGACACGCCACCGCCAGGGAGAATACCCGACCGCGTCCGGGCGTCCCCGGGATGATCAGCCCTCGCGGCGGGGTGAGAAGAAGCCTCGCAGCAGGTCCGCCGCCTCTGTGGCGAGCACACCTCGGACGACCTCGGGCCGGTGGTTGAGTCGGCGGTCGCGGACGACGTCCCAGAGGGAGCCGACCGCCCCCGCCTTGGGGTCGTCGACCGCGAGCACGATCCGGTCCACCCGGGCCAGCACCGCCGCACCTGCACACATCGTGCACGGCTCCAGGGTGACGACGAGCGTGCACCCGTCGAGCCGCCAGGAGCCGCGGCGACGCGCGGCCGCTCGCAGAGCCAGCACCTCGGCGTGCGCCGTCGGGTCGGCCAGGGCCTCACGCGCGTTGTGCCCCTCGGCGAGGACCGACCCGTCGGTGCCGAGGACGACTGCCCCGACCGGCACATCCCCGGCCCGCTCGGCGTCGGCGGCCGCACGCAGCGCCTGCCGCATGGCGGGTTCGTACGGGCCGGTCACACCGCTGACGGGGGCAGGTCCCGCCGAGGTCGGGGGGGCTCGGCCCGGCGGCGTCGGCGGGCCAGCCGCCGCAGCACCTCGGCCCGCCGGCGAGCCCGCGCCGGGTCCGGTCCCGCCGTGCCGGCAGGCAGCTGCGGGGACGGGTCGGTGCGCGGCATGCCCCCTCCTCGGCTCGGGTGCTCGGACGCTAGCAACTGCACCGGGGGCCCGGCCAGGGGCCCGGTCCTGGCCGGGCCACTACGCTGCCTCGTCGTGGAGCTGCATGTCGTCGACCACCCGCTCGTGGCCCACAAGCTCACGATGCTGCGCGACGCGACCACCCCGTCGCCGACCTTCCGAGCCCTCACCGACGAGCTGGTCACGCTGCTGGCCTACGAGGCCACCCGCGCGGTGCACTGCGTCCCGGTGCGGGTGGACACGCCGGTGGCGCCGGCCGACGGGACGCACCTGGCCGAGCCGACGCCGCTGGTCGTGCCGATCCTGCGCGCGGGGCTGGGGATGCTGGAGGGCATGAGCCGGCTGCTGCCGACGGCCGAGGTCGGGTTCCTCGGCCTGGTCCGGGACGAGGAGACGCTGGCCGCCACCACCTACGCCTCCCGGCTCCCGGACGACCTCTCCGGGCGGCAGTGCTACGTGCTCGACCCGATGCTGGCCACCGGAGGGACGCTCGCCACCGCCATCCACTACCTCGCCGAACGGGGCGCGGCGGAGGTCACGGTGGTCTGCCTGCTGGCGGCCCCGGAGGGCCTGGCCCGCCTGGAGGAGGAGACCGACGGCCTGAGCCTCCCACTGACCGTCGTCACGGCCTCGGTCGACCAGCGGCTCAACGAGCACGGCTACATCGTCCCCGGGCTCGGGGACGCCGGGGACAGGCTGTACGGCTCGGCCGGTTCCTAGGCCGGCACCTTCGCCGGGAGCGCCGCGATGATGTCCTCGACGCGCTCCTTCGCGTCGCCGAACAGCATCTGGGTGTTGTCCTTGAAGAAGAGCGGGTTCTGCACGCCGGCGTAGCCGGTCGCCATGGACCGCTTGAACACGATGACGTCCCGGGACTCCCACACGTGGAGCACGGGCATCCCCTCGATGGGGCTGCCGGGCTCGTCGATCGCCGCCGGGTTGACCGTGTCGTTGGCACCGATGACGAGCACGACGTCGGTGTCCGGGAAGTCGTCGTTGATCTCGTCGAGCTCGAGCACGATGTCGTAGGGCACCTTGGCCTCGGCCAGCAGGACGTTCATGTGGCCGGGGAGGCGGCCGGCGACCGGGTGGATGCCGAAGCGCACCTCGGTGCCGTTCTCGCGGAGACGCCGGGTGAGCTCGGCGACGGGATACTGCGCCTGCGCGACGGCCATGCCGTAGCCCGGGGTGATGATCACCGAGGACGCCTCGGCGAGCAGGGTGGCGGCCTCCTCGGCGTTGACCTCGCGGTGCTCGCCGTAGTCCTTGGCCTCCCCGGCGATCTGCCCGTCGGTGCCGAAGCCGCCGGCGATGACCGAGATGAACGATCGGTTCATGCCCAGGCACATGATGTAGCTCAGGTAGGCACCGGAGCTCCCGACGAGCGCACCGGCGACGATGAGCAGGTTGTTGTTGAGCAGGAAGCCCGTCGCAGCGGCGGCCCACCCCGAGTAGCTGTTGAGCATCGAGATGACCACCGGCATGTCGCCGCCCCCGATGGAGGCGACGAGGTGCCAGCCGAACGCCAGCGCGATGACGGTCATGACGGCCAGCGCGACGATGCTGGGCTCGATGACGAACCACACCATGAGGCCGAGCGAGACCAGGACGGCGGCGAGGTTGAGCCAGTGGCGGGCCGGGAGCATGAGCGGCGCCGACTTCATCCGGGCGCTCAGCTTGAGGAACGCGACGATGGAGCCGGTGAAGGTCACCGCTCCGATGAACACGCCGAGGAACACCTCGCCGTTGTGGATCCCGGTCGTCCCCAGCTCCTCGTACAGCGCCTTGACCTCGGGGAACTCCTCCGCCTCGAAGAAGGAGTTGTAGGCAACGAGGACGGCCGCCATCCCGACGAACGAGTGCAGCAGGGCGATGAGCTCGGGCATGCCGGTCATCTCGACGGTGCGCGCCCGCCAGATGCCGATGAGCGCTCCGACGAGCATCGCGGCCACGATGAAGACCAGGACGTCCAGCCCGTCCCGGTCGATCGCCAGGCCGATCGTGGAGACGATGGCGACCGTGATGCCGGCGATGCCGAAGTAGTTCCCGTGCTTGGCCGTCTCGTGCTTGTTCAGGTTGGCGAAGGCCAGGATGAACAGCAGCGCGGTGACCAGGTAGGCCGCGGTCACCAGGGTCGGGGTGGTCAGCTCCATGGCTCAGGCCTTCCGGAACATGTTGAGCATCCGGTAGGTCACGAGGAACCCACCGAAGACGTTGATGCTGGCGATGAGGACGGCGATGGAGGCGAGGACCGTGATCACGGTGTCTCCGGTGCCGAGTTGTAGCAGGGCCCCGACCACGATGACGCCGGAGATGGCGTTCGTCTCCGACATCAGCGGGGTGTGCAGGGCGTGGTGGACGTTACCGATCACGTAGTAGCCGATGACGATCGCCAGGGCGAACACCGTGATCTGCGGCAGGAAGGCTTCCGGCAGGAACGGGGCGAGCAGGAGGAACACCGCGGCTCCCACCCCGACGAGCCAGAACTTGCGGTAGGGGTTCTTCTTCTTCTCCGGCTTCGGCTCGACCGGCGCCGGGGGGGCCGCCGCCGGCGCCGCCGACACCGCCACCGGGGGCGGCGGCCAGAGGACCTCGCCCGCGTTGGCCACGGTCATGCCGCGCACGACGACGTCGTCGAGGTCGAGCACGAACTGGCCGTCCTTGTCGGGCGTGACCAGCTTGAGCAGGTTGACGAGGTTGGTGCCGAAGAGCTGGGAGGCCTGCGTCGGCAGCCGGCCCGGCAGGTCGGTGTAGCCGAGGATGGTCACGCCGTTGGCGGTGACGACCTTCTCGTCGGCCACCGACCCGGCGACGTTGCCGCCGTTGGACGCGGCCATGTCGACGACCACGCTCCCCGGCTTCATCGAGGCGACCATCTCCTCGGTGATGAGCAGTGGGGCCGGCCGACCGGGGATCAGGGCGGTGGTGATGACGATGTCGACGTCCTTGGCCTGCTCGGCGTACATCGCGGCGGCCTTGGCGTCGAAGTCGGCCGAGGTCTCCGTGGCGTACCCGGTGGCGCTCGGACCGGTGTCCTCGACGTCGATGCGCAGGAACTCCGCGCCCATCGACTCGACCTGCTCGGCCACCTCGGGGCGGGCGTCGAAGGCCCGGACGATCGCTCCGAGGCTGCTCGCCGTGCCGATGGCGGCCAGCCCGGCGACACCCGCACCGACCACGAGGACCTTGGCCGGCGGCACCTTGCCGGCCGCGGTCACCTGGCCGGTGAACAGGGACCCGAACTCGTTGGCCGCCTCGATGACGGCGCGGTAGCCCGCGATGTTCGCCATCGAGGACAGCACGTCGAGCGACTGCGCCCGGGAGATGCGCGGGACGGCGTCCATGGCCAGGGCGGTGACCCCGCGCTCGGCCAACGCCGCCACCAGATCGGGCGAGAGGGCTGGGGCCATCAGGCTCACGACGGTCTGCCCGGCGTGCAGCCGGGCCATCTCGTCGTCGGTGGGGGCGTTGATCTTGAAGATGATGTCGGCACCCCACACCTCGTCCCCGACCACGTCGGCGCCGGCGGCGCCGAAGGCGGCGTCGTCGAACGAGGCCGCGTCGCCGGCTCCCGACTCGACGAGCACCTCGTACCCGAGCTTCCGGATCTGCTCGACGGTCTTGGGGGTGGCCGCTGCCCGGGTCTCGCCGGGCTTCGACTCACGGGGAACACCGATGCGCACGGTGGCTCCTTTCGGGCACGAGGACCACGCTGTCGTTCGACGCAGGACGGTACTTGCGCTGGCCCCCCGGTCCGTTAGGGACTCTCGACCCGGTTGTGGCCGTGCTGTTCGTCACTCCGCGGGCTCGCGAGGACCTCGGGGGCGACGGGGACGTCACGCGGGGGAGGCCGGGCCGGGACGCCCGTAGGTCCGCACCTCGCTGCGGCGGGTCCAGCTGCCGACGTAGGAGCCGAGGTCGAGGACGAAGCCGAGGCCGACGAAGAGCCAGTTGAACCCGGCCACGTCACCGGTCCACCAGTGCACCAGCACGTAGGCCAGGGTGGAGTACGGGAGCAGGAACCAGCCGACGAGCGGGACCACCCAGCTGCCGTCGAACGCCGCGGTGATCTCGTCGTTGAACAGGGCCATGAGAAGCAGCGCCAGCCGCGGGGCGAAGGCCCCGAGCAGAAGCACGAAACAGCCGCACATGCGGTGCCACCTTCGTCTCGGTGCGAGTCGTACGGGACGCTACCGCAGTGACGAGTGGGGAGGCGCTGCGACGGGCGAGGCTGGCTGTCGGCGCCCTCTTCCTCGCCAACGGGATGGGGCTCACCACGGTCCTGCCGCGGCTGCCGGAGATCAAGGCCGACCTGGGGCTGACCAACACCGCCCTGGGGCTGGCCCTGGCTGCGGCTCCGCTGGGGTCGCTGTCGGCCGTCCCGGCCACCGGCCGGCTGATCGTCCGGTACGGGTCGGCTCAGGTCGCGGTCGTGACCGGGGCCGTACTGGCGCTCGCGCTGCCGCTGCTCGGGCTGGCCCCGGTCTGGGTGGCGCTGGCGGGCGTGTTCGTGGTGCTGGGTGCCTGCGACGGCGTCATGGACGCCGCGATGAACGCCCACGGCCTTCGGGTGCAGAAGCAGTACGGCCGCTCGCTCATCAACTCCTTCCACGGGTTGTGGAGCGTCGGTGCGGCCGTGGGTGCGGCGCTCGGCACCACTGCGGCGGCCCTGCGCGTCCCGCTGCCACTGCACCTGCTCGGGGTGTCCGTGCTTGTGCTGGTCGCGGTCCTGATGGCCCGGGCCTGGCGGCTGCCGGGCCCGGACCCGCCGGACCTCGTCGAGGCGGGGCCCACCGACGAGCGGCGCGGGGTGTGGTCGGCTGTCCGGCCTCTGGCCTGGGTCGCTCTGCTCGCCGTGGTCGCCGGCATCCCGGAGGACGTCTCGAACGCCTGGAGCGTGCTCTACCTCAGCGAGGACCGGGACGCACCCCCGGGGCTGGCGGGCCTCGGCTACACCGTGTTCGCCGTCGCGATGATGACCAGCCGCTTCACGGCCGACCGCGTGACCGACCGGCTGGGCAGCGTCCGGGTGGCCCGGGTCGGCGGTCTGCTCGCGGTCGCCGGGTACGTGGTGGTGCTGACCTCGCCGGTCCTGTGGCTGTCGGTGGCGGGGTTCGCCATGGTGGGTCTGGGCATCGCCCCGGCCTTCCCGACGCTGTTCCACGCCGCCGGTCACTGGCCGGGGGTCCGGTCGGGGGACGGGGTGACGGTCGTGTCCTGGGTGGCGCGGGTGGGCTTCCTCGTCACGCCACCGCTGGTGGGAGCCATCGCCGACTCCGCCGGCATCGCCGCGGGCCTGGTCGTCGGAGCTGTCGGGGCCGCTACCTACACCGTGCTGGCCGGCC
>Ga0316576_10002150_pt1 | contig 11107 bp, 7 predicted proteins | sample S0NA_FD_203075 | JGI IMG/M metagenome (GOLD analysis project Ga0316576, IMG submission 203075) | Rhizosphere microbial communities from salt marsh grasses in Alabama, United States - S0-2_050615r3r5 | ecosystem: Host-associated > Plants > Roots > Rhizosphere | place: USA: Alabama | collected... | reverse complement strand
GATGTAGGGGTTGAGGCCACGGTTCTCGTGGATCACCACCACCCCGGGGAGCTTCCCCTCGGCGTCGGCCGGACGGGCCAGGAGGGCCTTGACCTCGCCGTAGCCCTCGGGCGACTCGTACGTGGCGTACTCGGTCTCGAGGCGCGGGTCGTCCGGGGCCACCTGCTGGGCCTCGGCGTACTTCGGGCTCAGGCTCTCCAGCAGGGCGGCCGCGGTGACTCCCCCGACCGCATAGCGCTTCGCCCGATCCAGGAAGCCACGACGGGTGAGCCCCCCGTGGACGTACTGGTCGAACAGATCGAGCACTTCCGGATCGAAGTCGCTGGCCTTCTTTCGCTCCATCTCGCTCACTCCCTCCCGGCACACGTGCCGACTCAACAGGACACCCGCGGGCCGGTCGCAGGCCCCTCCGGCGACGCTTCACCGCACGGACAGTCGTGATCTCGTGGTTTTCGAGATGCTACGCCGGTGGAGCGGGTGAGCGCAACCGCGCTCCCACCCCGGACCTCAGTCCGGGCCGAGGTCGACGAGCAGCTCCAGGTGAGTGGGCTGAGCAGCCCGATGGTGAACGCGGTGGCGCTGAGCACGGTACGCCGACTTCGGAGCGGTCATGATCGACGGGACGAAGGTCTGGGGGTTGCGGTCGTACAGGGGGAACCACGTGCTCTGCACCTGGACCATGACACGGTGCCTCGGCTGGAACGTGTGGCTGACGTGGGGCAGCGGCACGGTGTAGGCCAGCGCGACGTCCGGCTCGAGGGCCCGGGCCTCCTCGTAGCTCTCGCGGTAGCGCCCGCGGAAGATGTCGGCGCTCACCATGAGCTGATACCCCGACATCCTGAACGACGACGCTTCGTCGTCGGGGAACACGTCGATGAGCTTGATCACCCAGTCGGCGTCGGTGCCCGTGGTCTCGGCGAACAGCTTCGCGGTGACCGGACCCCGGATCGTCAACGGCTCGTCGAGGGGCTCGCTCACCCAGGTGGCCACGTCGGGGCGGCCGTCGACAAAGCGCTGGTCCTCCACGAGCCAGCGCCGCCACTCCGCGATCACCGGCGCATTGGAGTAGTCCATCCCCCAGTTGGGTCGCGGCTCGTAGGGGACCGGCTTCGCGGGGTCCGAGACGAACTCGGTGGGCTCGGCATCGGCGGGCGGCGGCGTGAAGCCCAGGCCGCCCCCCGGCTGGAGGTAGAGCTGGCGGGTCTGACCTCCCGGGGGCCAGCTCTCGAACCGGCGCCACCGGTTCGCCCCCGTCTCGAACACCGTCACCGGAGCGGGGGCCGGGATCTCCTCGCCCTTCAGGAAGCGGCCCAGGAAGGCGGAGAGGATGTCCTCCCGGAAGCGGGCGGCGGTGTCCTCGCCGAAGTCGAGCGCCCCCAGGCGGCTCCCGTCGGCGAAGTGCTGGCCGTGGTACCACGGTCCGGCCACGAAGAAGTTCGTGTCGTTCCCGGAGTCGTGCTGCTCGAGAGCTTCGTATGCCGCCGGGGAGCCATAGATGTCCTCCTGGTCCCAGAGCCCGTGGACGTGCAGCGTTGGCACGAGGCGCTCGGGCGCTTCGAACCACTGGTCGGCCGCGCAGTCCCGCCAGTAGGGCCCGTAGCTCGGAGTCTCCACCAGGCGCGGCCACATCTCGTGGCGCTCGTCCAGGAGCGAGCCGAGGCCCGTGGCCGCGGCTCCCCGGTCGAGCATGAACGGATAGAGGTCCTGGGGGTCGTACGGGTAGTTGGGCGACTCTCCCTTGCGGCTCTCCATCCCGTAGATGAACTCGAAGGCATAGAGGGCACGGAACGCGCCCCAGTGGAACCAGTCGTCCGCCTTCCAGACGTCCACCACCGGGTTGAAGGGCACCGCGGCGACGAGGGCCGGGTGCGGCTCGCGCAGGGCGGCGAGGGTGAGCCAGCCCGGGTAGGACGTGCCCCAGACCCCCACCCGACCGTTGCTCTCGGGCACGTTCTTCACGAGCCAGTCGATGGTGTCCCAGGCGTCCGTCGTCTCGTCGGTCTCCGAGGTATTGAACTCCCCCCGGGGCACGCGGTACATCGCGTAGTCGCCCTCGGAGCGGTAGCGCCCCCGCAGATCCTGCACGACGTGGATCAACCCGCCACCCAGCCACCTCGTCCCCCGGAGGACCGCGAGGTGCGTCGTGGCCCGCCCCCCGACCGCCCGCGACGCGTCGTAGGGCGTGCGTTCGAGGAGAACGGGCAGCCCGTCGGCAGTATCCCCGGGGATGAGGATCAGAGTGAACAGCTTCACCCCGTCGCGCATGGGCACCATGGCCTCGCGCACGACGAAGTCGTCGCCGGGGTGGGCCTCGCGGAGGGGCGCCTCGGCCACGGCGGGGACCAGGGCCCCCACCGTCAACGCCAGCACCGCGGCCGACGAGACGACGAGCTTCATGCAGCCTCCTCGATCGAAAGGCTGCCAGTGTAGCGCAGACCGGGGTCGGCACGCGCCGCCGGGCCACGGCGTCGCCTGATCACTGCGCCTCATTGACCCGATGCGCTGAGTGTGGCTTGCTCGGATTGACGCCGTTCACAGGAGGAGAGACCCATGAGAAACAGAGCTGGTTGGATCGTCGCCGCCGCGGTGGCGGCGCTGCTCTTCAGCGTCCCGGTGAGAGCGGGAGACGCCCGGGCGGACGAGGCGACGGGATCGGCCGGGGTCGAGAAGACCGGGCGCCAGCAGCTCATCCTGTGGACGAGCGGCGACCGCGAGGTCGCCCTCAAGATGGTCTTCATGTACGCGTACAACTGCAAGAAGCGGGAATGGATGGACACCGTGCGGCTCCTCGTGTGGGGTCCCTCGGCGAAGCTGCTGTCCGAGGACGAGGAGCTGCAGGAGCAGCTCGACGGGCTCAAGGAGGTCGGCGTCGAGCTCTACGCGTGCAAGGGCTGCGCGGACCTCTATGGCGTCTCGGACAAGCTGAGCAGCCTCGGCATCAACGTCATGTACGCCGGAACGATGCTCGCCGAGCTCCAGCAGAAGGGCTGGCACGTCCTGGCGATCTGACCGCTTGCTCAGCCGGGTCTGACGCCGGGACCTGAGCCCGCGGGCTACGACGGAGAGGGCCGCCGCCGCCCGAGAGCGCAGCGGAGAAGCCCGCGCCGAAGGCGCCCGTCCGCCCCCGGCTTGAATCCGCTCGTCGCTCTGACGTATCCTTGCCCATTCCTTCCCTCCATTGGTGTCTCCGAAAGCAGGCGGAGGTAGGAATGACCTTTGAGCTCGAGGCCGACGGGGTTCGTGTCTGGTGCTCGTCACCGGAGTGGACCCTGAAGCTCGTGGAGAAGGGGGCCCGTCTCGTCGATCCGAAGCAGGCCGCCTACCTGCGCCGAGCGGACGAGTCTTCGATCTCTCGAGACCGGCGCCGTCCCCGAAAGCCGCGCGGCCTGTCAGACTCCGCCCGCTGAGCGCTCCGCGTCTTCCAGAACCCGGCCGGCGGCACGACAGAAGGCGTCGCCCCACTCGTGACCACCGTCGAAGCGACACACCTCGACGGTCACGCCCTTCTTCTCCAGCAGGGCGACGTCGGCCACGAGTCTCTCCTCCGAGTACCAGGGGTCCGTCGCCCCCCGGCCGATCAACACCCGGGGGAAGTCCACGAGCTCGATCTCGGCGAGCTCCGGCGGGACGTCTCCGCCGAGAGCGAGGAGGACCTGGCCACGGCGGCCGGCGGCGGCGGCGGCCCGGTAGGCCATGGCGGTGCCCTGGGAGAATCCCACCCAGGCCACCGGCTCGCGAATCGGGTGGTCGTTCCGGACCCGGGTCAGCACCTCGTCCACGAACCGCACGTTGTCGGCGATCGCCAGCTCCCGATTGAAGCGGGTCATCCAGCTCGCCACCACCTCGCCCGTCTTCCCCCGGTAGAACGGGTGGAGGGCCTGCACCGCGCACCGCCACCACCCGTCGATGCCGGGGATCCGCCGCAGGGCCTCGAGGTGTCGCTCGGCGGTCTCCGCATAGCCGTGGAATCCGATGAGGAGGGGTCGGGGCCCCGCGCCCCCGTCGGGACCCTCGAGCTCACAGTGCCCGTGGACCGTGGTGGGAACCTGGAAGCTCCTTCTCAAGGTTGCTCCAGGTCGATCGCGAGAGCGTATCCACGCTCGCCCGCCGATCCATCGGGGAGAACGACCTTCAGGCCGGTCTCGTCCCGGCTCCACGGCGCCGGCGTCCCGGTGCCGAGAACCCGCACCACCTCGACCTGCTCCGGGGCGTCGGAGGCGAGCGCCGAGAGGACGATCTGGTTCCCGTCGGGAGGCACGAGGGCCATGGCGTACACCGTTGCGTCCTTCCGCGTGTACCAGATGTCCTGCGGCGTGAAGCGCGCTTCGAAGCCCTTCTCCTCCCGCTCGCGCGTGCCCCCCATGGCCACGGTCGCGGGTCCCTCGTGGGTGGTCCGCCACCTTTCGGTCCCGTACACTGCCTCACCGTTGCGCTTCATCCAGTCCCCGACCGCGTGCAGGCGCACGACGCTCTCCTCCGGAATCAGGCCCTCGGCGGTGGGCCCGACGTTGAGCATGTAGTTGCCCCCCTTGCTCGCGATCTCGACGATCCAGAAGAGGAGCTCCTCCACCGACTTCCAGTCGTTGTCGAAGTGCTTGTACCCCCACGAGTTGTTGAGGGTGCCCACCGTCTCCCAAGGACGGTCGTAGGTCACGCCCTCCTCGGGAATCCGGTTGTCGCCAGGCACGATGTAGTCCCCGAGGTCGTTGCCCACCCGATGACCGGCCAGGGTGGCGGGCTGGAGATCGTAGGTCATCTTGTAGAAGTCGAAGCTGGTCTGGAGGTCCATGCGGAAGGGGACGTCGTACCAGATCGTCCACAGGTCCGGGTACTTCGTCAGGATCTCCCGCACCTGGGGCTTGGCCTTCTTCTCCACGTAGTCCGGGAAGGAAGTCGGGCTGGGATCGTGGAGGTTGACGGGCCAGGACCGCCCTTCGCTGCCCGAGAGGGCGAAGCCCCCGTCGCCGCCGTCGTACCAGTCGATGGAGTGGGAGTGGTAGACGCCGAAGCGCAGCCCCTGGCGCTTGCACGCCGCGTGCAGCTCGCCCACCACGTCGCGCCCGAAGGGGGTCGCGTCCACGACGTTGTAGTCGCTCACGTCGGAGTCGTACATGGCGAACCCGTCGTGGTGCTTCGAGGTGATGACCATGTACCTCATGCCGGCATCGAGGGCGATCCTCACCCACGCGTCGGCGTCGAACTTCACGGGATTGAACTGCTTCGCCAGGGCAGCGTACTCGTCCCGGGGGATCTTTGCCCGCTGCATGATCCACTCCGAGATGCCGGGCATGCGCTCGCCCTTCCACTCTCCCGCCGGGATCGCGTACAGCCCCCAGTGGATGAACATCCCGAACTTGGCCTCGTTGAAGGCCACCAGCTGCTCCGCCTTGGCCTCGTGCATCTCTCGCCACCGGGCGCGGAGCTCCGCCTCGTCGCCCGCGGCGGACGTCAGGGCCACGCCGGCCCACCCCACCAACACCAGTCCCACCGTCCGACGGTTCATCGCGCCCTCCCGCACCAAGGATAAGGGATAAGGGGTCAGGTCGTGAATGTTGAATGGAACGCCTCGGGGTGTCCCAATTCAGCATTCACGACCTGACCCCTTTGATGTAACCTCTGCCTTCCATGCGCTGGTACCGTCGTCTCCACTGGCAGATCATCCTCGGCCTGGCCCTCGGGGTGGTCTACGGGGCCCTGGCCGCCGCCCAGGGCTGGACGGACTTCACCCGGGACTGGATCGCTCCCTTCGGGACCATCTTCATCAACGGGCTCAAGCTGATCGCGGTCCCGCTGATCCTGGCCTCGCTCGTGACCGGGGTCGCCTCGCTCAGCGACCTGAAGAAGCTCTCCCGGATCGGCGGCAAGACGATCTTCATCTACATCGCCACCACCGTCGTCGCGGTGACGATCGGCCTCGTCACCGTCAACGTGCTTCGGCCCGGCCAGCAGGTGCCCGAGGCCATGCGCCTCGAGCTGCAGGAGACCTACGCCGCCGACGCCAGCGCGAGCGAGGCCCTGGCCGACACCGCGAAGGAGCGCGGGCCGCTGCAGCTCCTCGTGGACCTCGTGCCCGAGAACTTCTTCGCGGCCGCCGCGAGCAACGGCAGCATGCTGCAGGTGGTGTTCATCTCCATCCTCATCGGAGTGGGCCTGGTGCAGCTTCCAGAGACGAAGGCGAATCCGCTCCTCGACTTCTTCGAGAGCGCCACCGCCCTCGTTCTCCGCCTCGTGGACCTGGTCATGCTGATCGCGCCGCTCGGGGTGTTCGCCCTCATTGCCAGCACCATCACCTCGGTCGCCGGCGACGACCCGGGACGGATCGCCCAGCTGATGGGAGCCCTGGGCTACTACTGCGTCGCGGTGGTGGTGGGCCTCGCCCTCCAGACCCTGGTCACGTACCCGATCCTGCTCAAGCTCTTCACCCCCATGCCCATCCGCACCTTCTACACCGGGATCGCCCCCGCCCAGCTCGTGGCGTTCTCCACGAGCTCGAGCGGGGCGACGCTGCCGGTCACCATGGAGCGCTGCGAGGAGAAGCTCGGGGTCTCGGAAGAGGTCTCCTCCTTCGTCCTGCCTCTCGGGGCCACCATCAACATGGACGGCACCGGGCTCTACCAGGCGGTGGCCGCGGTCTTCATCGCCCAGGCCCTGGGCATGGGCCTCGGGGTCACCGCCCAGCTGACCATCGTGCTCACCGCGGTGCTGGCCTCCATTGGGACCGCCGGGGTGCCCGGGGCGGGGATCATCATGCTGGTGGTGATCCTGGAGGCCATCGGCGTCCCCAGCGCCGGGGTCGCCCTCATCCTCGGCGTGGACCGCATCCTCGACATGACCCGGACGATCACGAACATCACCGGGGACGCCTGCGTGGCCACCATTGTCGCCTCCTCCGAGGGCCAGCTGGGGCGCCCGGATCTCAGCGAGGAGCGCGACCGCATCCGCATCCGCGCCTAGGGAGAGCTTCGTGCGACAACTCGTTGCCGAAGGGCTGTCTTCGGGATTGACCCGAGGCCTCGTTCACACCAAATAGACCATACGGACCATTGATCGACCGGCAGAGAGGGGCGAATCTGGCGGTGCAGATCAAGGAGTCGCCACCATGCCCAGCTCCCCCCGGTCGACGTTCGCGCACCCTCTTCTCCTCGCGGCCGCCGGGCTCCTCTCCGTCAGCGGACTCGCGTCGGCCCAGCACCCGGCCATCAACCTGATGGACGTCGATGGCAACGTCATCGACCCGGTCAACGAGGAGAACGCCGACGTTCCCTTCTCCACGATGATGACGTGCGGGATGTGCCACGACTACGACGAGATCACCCAGGGTTACCACTTTCAGATGGGCTGGGACGTGATCTCCGACGACTTCGGAGTGGCCGAGGGTCGTCCCTGGAGTCTCTCGAACGGCCTGATGGGGCGGTGGTACCCCTACGCTTTCCGCCAGCTCGCGAAGAAGCACAACGAGTCCGCGGACGAGATCGACCTGACGGTCTACGATTTCGTGGGTTTCTCGTCGCCAGGTCGCGGGCAGCCCCCGTGCGGGGCGTGCCATCCCGGAGGCGGGGGCTTCGAGTTCGACCGGGAGGGGAATCGCTACGACGAGCACCTCCGTGAGAACCCCGACCTGGCCGGGAGCCTGGACGGGGACTACTACAAGAGCCGCTGGGACAAGAGCGGCGTGGTCGAGGCCGACTGCCTGATCTGCCACCTCGAGGGCTACCGCTTCGAGGAGCGTGTCGACCAGCTCACCTCCGGCAACTACAAGTGGGCGGTGGTCGCCGGCTCACGCCTGGGGATCGTCGAGGGCTCGGTGAAGGCCGGTCAGGAGCCCACGGTTGTCTACGAGAAGCGCCTGTTCAACGCCGACGGCACGATCACCCTGGACATGTCGTGGCCACCCCCCGACGAGAACTGCGTCTACTGCCACGGCAGCTCGGACGTCGACAAGCGGGGCTTCTCCTGGAACGACCCCTTCAACACCGACATCCACCAGGCCCAGGGGATGAGCTGCACCGGGTGTCACCCCGCCGGGCTCGACCACCAGATCGCCAAGGGCAACGAGCCGGAGTTCACCGTGGCCCCCGAGCTCAAGGGCAGCAACCAGAGCTGCCGGGAGTGCCACACGCTGGGCATTCGCGGTGCCCCCGTCCCCGAGCACGTTTCGATCCGCCCCTCCCACCTGGAGAAGATCGCCTGCGAGAGCTGCCACGTCCCCCAGCTCGGCCGCGCCGCCGCCCACGGCCACGACACGACCACGGGGCAGCTCGACTTCCACCCCCGTCCCTCCGACGCCGCCGCGCCGGGCGAGGTCGGCATCTGGATGCCCGACTACGAGCGCCGAGAGGGGGGCCGCATCTACCCCATGAACCACTTCCTGGCGGTGTGGTGGGGCAACCGAGACGCCGACGACCTGATCCGCCCCTTGTTCCTCCGCGAGCACGCGACGGCATGGGAGCTCTTCGCCGACCAGGTCGAGGACGACGACGGCGACGGCCACAAGGAGGTCAATCGCGAGGACGAGATCGTGGCCGGCCTCGAGGCGTTCGCCACCGCGCTCGAGGGCAACCAGCGCTTCGAGCGGATCCAGCCGGTCCTCATCAAGTCCGGGTACTCCTACGAGCTCGACGAGTCCGGCTCGCTGGTGCGCGCGTCGCTGGACGGAACACCTCTCGAGGGCGCCTCCCACATCAACTTCACCATCAACCACAACGTCGCTCCGACCCGACTCGCCCTCGGGGCCAACGGCTGCGCCGACTGCCACGTGCCCGAGGCGCACTTCTTCAAGGGGCAGCGCACGGTCGATCTCAACGGGCCCGACGGCGCTCCGGTCACGGTGGCGAACGGCCAGTTTCTCGGGTGCAAGCCCTGGACCTTCCGGATCAACTCCTTCCACCAGCGGATCGTGAGCCCCTACATCGGCCCCCTGATCATGCTCGTGGTGTTCATGATCGTGCTGCACTATCACAGCTACGGTCCCAAGAGGACACACTTCGATCCCTACTCAGACGAGATCCACCGCTTCTCGCTCATGGAGCGGGCGGTGCACCTGTTCCGTCTCATCGCGTTCGTCGTCCTCGCGGTGAGCGGGTTGATCCTGGCATTCAACCTCCACCTCTGGCAGCAGCTCCTCTTCGGCTCACCCCAGCGCCTGCTCGACTTCCACATCTGGTCCGGGGTGGTGTTCATCGTGACGACGGCCTTCGGGCTGTGGCTCTGGCTCGAGGACGCCGTCTTCGAGTCCTACGACCGGGAATGGGTCCGCAAGCTGGGCGGCTACCTGGGGCACAAGGGCGAGGTGCCGGCCGGACGCTTCAACGCCGGACAGAAGATGTTCTACTGGTACACCGCAGTCTTCGGGATCATCATGTCGGTCACCGGGGTGATGTTGGTCTTCAAGCCGGCGTTCCAGCTGTCCACGGTTTGCGTCACCTCGACCGTGCACAACCTGGTCGGCTTCTTCCTCATCGCCGGGGTCCTCGCCCACGCCTACCTGGGGACGGTGGCCAACCCCGGCACCTGGCGGGTCCTGGTCGACGGCTCGGTGACTCGCGAGTGGGCGCGCCACCACCACCCGAACTGGTACAAGGCGCTGCTCGCCACCGGCTTGATCACCCCGGAAGGCAAGGCGGCCGACAAGGACCCCGAGAAGCACTCGTCGTAGAGCGGCAGCGCATCGTCCCCGCGGGGCCCGGAACCCTGGTATATGCTGAGCGTCGGACTCCGGCTCTCCCGACGGCCGGTGGCGATCGCTCCCCGGCCCGTCGGCCCCGGGCGAGCGTCAGCGAGGTTTCCATGCAGACGCGATGCCGTTCCCTGCCCTCCGGGCTGCTCGCGGCCCTGGCCCTCATCGCCCTCTCCCCGGTCACCGAGGCGGCCGAGCCGCCGGCACCGTACGGCCCGGTCCCCAGCCCCCGCCAGCTCCAGTGGCACGCGCTGGAGTTCTACGGCTTCCTCCACTTCACGGTGAACACCTTCACCGACAAGGAGTGGGGCTACGGGGACGAGTCGCCCGCGGTCTTCGCACCCACCGACTTCGACGCGGACCAGATCGTGGGAGTGGCGAAGGGGGCGGGCATGAGGGGCCTCATCCTCACCGCCAAGCACCACGACGGCTTCTGCCTCTGGCCATCGGAGTACACCGAGCACTCCGTGAAGAACAGCCCGTGGCGCGACGGCCAGGGCGACGTCGTGAGGGAGATCGCCGACGCCTGCCGTCGCCACGGCCTGGCCTTCGGCACGTACCTCTCGCCGTGGGACCGCAACCACCCCGAGTACGGGCGCCCGGCCTACCTCGACTACTTCCGCAACCAGCTTCGGGAGCTGATGAGCGGCTACGGCCCCCTCTTCGAAGTCTGGTTCGACGGGGCCAACGGCGGCGACGGGTACTACGGCGGCGCCCGCGAGACCCGCCGGATCGACCGCTTGACCTACTACGATTGGCCGAACACCCGCCAGATCGTCCGAGACCTCCAGCCGGGAGCCTCCATGTTCTCCGACGCCGGCCCCGATGTGCGGTGGGTCGGCAACGAGAAGGGCATCGCCGGCGATCCGGCCTGGTCCACGCTCAACCGCGACGACTTCGCGCCGGGGGAGGCGGACGAGAAGCGCCTGAACCGTGGGGACCGTCCCGGGACGCACTGGCTGCCGGCGGAGTGCGACGTCTCGATCCGGCCGGGCTGGTTCTACCACTCGAGCGAGGACGACAAGGTGCGGAGCCCCCACGATCTCCTCGACCTCTACTACAAGTCGGTGGGTCGCGGGGCATCGCTCCTGCTCAACCTCCCCCCGGATCGGCGGGGGCGGATTCACGAGAACGACGAGCGCTCGCTGCGTGCGTTCAGGGCGCTGCTCGACGCCACGTTCGCCGAGGACCTCGCTCGGGGCGCGGTGGTCAGCGCCAGCAACGTGCGGGGCGACGCGGACCGCTTCTCCCCCGCCCACGTCCTGGACGGGGACCGCCAGACCTACTGGTCCACCGACGACGGCCTCGCGACCCCGGAGCTGGTGCTGGACCTCGGTGACACCGTCACCTTCAACGTGGTCAGCCTCCGCGAGTACCTCCCCCTCGGCCAGCGGGTCGAGGACTGGGCGCTCGACGCCTGGGAGGAGGGCG
>Ga0316576_10002149_pt1 | contig 11109 bp, 7 predicted proteins | sample S0NA_FD_203075 | JGI IMG/M metagenome (GOLD analysis project Ga0316576, IMG submission 203075) | Rhizosphere microbial communities from salt marsh grasses in Alabama, United States - S0-2_050615r3r5 | ecosystem: Host-associated > Plants > Roots > Rhizosphere | place: USA: Alabama | collected... | reverse complement strand
CCGGCTCGAGACCCCGGACGACCTCGAGCTGGGGATGCGGCTGATCATCCCGTAACCCTCTCCGCCCCAGCCCCCTGGCGAGGGGGTGTCGCCTCGGACCGAGGAGGCGTGGTCATCGACATCGGTATCCGTATCGCTATCGCTATCGAAATCGTTATCGAAAATCGGTATCGCAGCGCTCGGCAAGGGCTTCGGCCACAGTGTCGATTTCGATGCCGATTTCGATCCCGATTTTGGGGCGGGGCCCCGGCACCGCCGCACGCCGATGCTCATCGCCCAACGCCCGGCCGGGACCTGGTCCAGCGAGTGAGCACCGGCCGGCGGGTCAGTGCCGCACCGGTACACACCCTCGCGCCGGCCTAGTCGGGCTGAGCCGGACAATCCGGCACGTCCTCGGTGCGCTGGTAGCGCACCCAGTCCACACCGAGGAACTTGGGCGCGAGATCGCCTGGCACGCCGGTGGCCGGATCGAACGGAACGAAGTCCCGGGTGAGCTTGATGACCGCCCGGCTGACCAGACCGTGGCGGTGCCGGCGTTCGTGCGCCACGTAGTCGAACTTGCCCTCGGTGCAGCAATAGAGCCTGGACGCGAACAGCGGGCTCTTTCGGATCACGCGGTCATGGGCGTTGTAAAGCGTGACCATGCCGACGGGGCCCGTCAGCTTGCCGTCGGTCTTTTGCGCGTAATCGTTGTAACCGAAGCCGAACCCGAAGATCGGCGTCGGCTCGTCGAAGCGGATCTCGACGCCCACATAGGGTGCATCCGCATCCGCGATGGTCGCGAGCAGCGGGGTCTTCACGAAGCGTGTCACGGGCCGACAATCGAACAGGTCGCCGAAGCCCAACGTGTCGTCGAAGGTGCCGCCGATGACCACCGAGAACGACTCGGGGTAGTTCAGCGGCGTATAGGTCACGCCGCGATGGACGAACGACCCGGTCAAGTCGTCGCAATAGCTGCTGGTCCACTCGCTCGCTGCCGGCAGATCCGCAAGGGGGCCGAAGGTCGCCAGGATATTGCGGGCCATGGTGGCCCCGCCGTCGACGCAGGGCGGAAAGTCCATATCGGTCGACTCTCCGGGCACCGTGCATTGCGGTTGCCCGAAGGCATTCGAAAGGGCCAGTGACAGCGCTGCCGCGGTCAATAGGGAAACAATAGGATTTGCTGGCGATTGCATCGTACATCTCCTCCGCCATGGCGCTCGTGCGCAGGGACAGCGCCGACGCATCCGCGCTCTCCCGGGCACGAGACAACGAAGCAAAGCGAAAGAACGCGTTTTCGCTTGCGACACCGGCCTTCGGCGCGTTGGCCCGCTCGATGGCGTCGGCTGAATGGGAGTCAGCGGCGCCGGGAGACCAATGCTCGCAATTTTCTTATTAGATGACAGACGGAATTCTGCCGGCGAAAGAGCTGCGCCGCGTCATTGATTCGGCATTCGTGTATGCGCGGGCCCGGTCGGGTGGATCAACGAGCGTCGCGGCGGATCCACCGCCGCCGCTGGTGGGCGAAACCGCTGCACTTGCTCCGCCCGACCCGACGACCAACGGGTAGGGTGGATCAAGGAGCGCAGCGACGGATCCACCGGCGCCGGCTGCGCCGGGTCAGTGATTCGGCATTCGGATATGACCGCGTCAGCCCGCGCCGCCGAGCATCTCCGCGGCGTGGGCGCGGGTGGTGTCGGTGATCTCGGTGCCGCCGAGCATGCGGGCGATCTCGTCGACGCGCTCGCCGGCGCCGAGTGGCAGGATCTCGGTGTAGGTCTCACCCTCGATGGCCTGCTTGCGCACGCGCAGCTGCTGGTGGGCCTGGGCCGCGACCTGGGGCAGGTGGGTGACGCAGAGCACCTGGCGGGCGCTGCCGAGGCGGCGCAGCAGCCGGCCGACGATCTCGGCGACGCCGCCGCCGATGCCGACATCGACCTCGTCGAATACCAAAGTCGGTACGCTGCCGACCTCGGCGGTGGCGACCTGGATCGCGAGGCTAATGCGCGAGAGCTCGCCGCCGGAGGCGACCTTGGCCAGCGGCTGCATGGGCTGGCCGGGGTTGGCGCTGACCTGAAACGCGATGCTGTCGAGGCCGCCGGCGCCGACCTCCTCGGCGGCCGCGGTCTCGATCTGCACCGCGAAGCGCCCGCCGGCCATGCCGAGCTCGGACATCGAGTCGCTGACCACGGCGCCGAGGCGCTCGGCGGCGGTCCGCCGGGCGGCGCTGAGGGCCTCGGCGCGCTCGATCAGCTCGCCGCGGGCGGCGTCGCGCCGCTGCTCCAGATCGCCGAGGGACTGATCCGCCTGCTCCAGGCCGTCGAGCTCGGCGCGGCGCTCGTCCAGCGCCTGCGGCAGCTCCTCCGGCGGCACCCGGTACTTGCGCGCAAGCTCGTGGATGCGTCCGAGCCGGGTCTCGATCTCGGCGAGCCGGGCCGGGTCCATGTCGAGGCCGTCGAGATACTGGCGCAGGTTGGAGGCGGCCTCCTCGACCTGGACCATGGCCCCGTCGATCAGCTCGCGGGTGTCGCCGAGGACCGGATCGATGTCGGCGAGGCCCGCCAGCTCCGAGCCGGCGTGGCCCAGGTGGTCGCGCAGCGCGCCGTCGCCCTCGTAGAGCATGTCCACCAGCGCCGCGGCGGTGCTCTGAAGGTGGCCCAGGTTCGCGAGCCGGCGCTGCTCGGCGTCCAGCTCCGCGAGCTCGCCGTCGGTCAGCGCCAGCTCCTCCAGCTCGCCGACCTGGAAGCGCAGCAGGTCGATGCGCTCGGCGCGCTCGTCCCGGGCCGCGGTCAGTTCGCGCCAGCGGGTATCCAGCTCCCGGTAGCGGCGGTAGAGCTCGGCGACCTCGGCGGTGAGGGGCTCGTGCCCGCCGTAGGCGTCCAGCAGGGCGCGCTGGGCGGCCGGGCGCAGCAGCGACTGGTGCGCGTGCTGGCCGTGGATGTCCACCAGCAGGTCGCCGAGGGCGCGCAGCTGCTGCCCAGTCGCCGACTGGCCGTTGATGAAGGCCCGCGCGCGGCCGCCGCGCACCAGCACCCGGCGGATCAGGCAGTCGTCGCCGTCGTCCAGGGCCTGCTCGCGGAGCCAGTCGCGGGCGTCCGGGTACTGGCTCAGGTCGAAGCCGGCGCTGACCTCGGCGCGGTCGCGACCGGTGCGGATCATGGCGGCGTCGGCCTTCTCGCCCAGGGCCAGGCCGAGGGCGTCGATCAGGATCGACTTGCCGGCGCCGGTCTCGCCGGTCAGCGCGGTCATGCCCGGCGCCAGGTCGAGCTCCAGGGCGCTGACGATCACCAGATCCTTGATGACGATGTGGGTGAGCATGGGGTCGCGAAAGGTCCGGATGGGGTTGCGATGGGTGCCGGCCCGGTGACGCGCGGCCGGACTCAGCAGGGCGCCTCGGCCCGGGCATGTCCGCCCCAGCCGAGCTTGGCCCGGAGCATGCCGTAATGGTCGTGGCCGGGAGGATGCAGCAGCCGCACCCGGTGGCTGCTGCGCTCGATTCGGATCGGCGCCCCGTCGGTCAGCGGCAGGTCCACCTGGCCGTCGCAGGTGAGCCGCACCTGGTCCGGCTTGAAATCGCAGATGCGGAACTCGACGACACTGTTGCCGGCAATCACCAGCGGGCGGTTGCTCAGGGTGTGCGGGCAAATGGGCACCAGGACCAGCGCTTCAAGGCTCGGATGGATCAGGGGCCCGCCGCCGGACAGCGCATAGGCGGTGGAGCCGGTGGGGGTCGCGACGATGATGCCGTCGGAGCGCTGGGCGTTGACGAAGCGCCCGTCGACATAGGTCTCCAGCTCGATCATGCGCACCGTGTTCCACTTGTGCACGACGATGTCGTTGACCGCGCGGCCCTTGACGCCGTTGCACTCCACCGTCAGCAATGTACGCGCGTCCTCGTCGAAGCGTCCGGCGAGGACCTGGTCCAGGTCCTGCTCCACCTGATCCGGCGAGACGTCCACCAGAAAGCCGAGCCTGCCCAGGTTGATGCCGAGCAGCGGCACGTCGTGCTCCGCCAGCTCCCGCGCCGCGTGCAGGAAGGTGCCGTCGCCGCCGACGACCAGGATCAGGTCGCAGCAGGCGCCGAGTGCGCCGAGCGGCAGGCCGTCCCCGGCACCGATCATGGCCGCCGTAGCCTGCTCGCAGCGGGTCGCCAGCCCGCGCGCCTGCAGGTGCATGGCGAGCCGGCGGATCGTCGATGAAACGCGGGGATCGTCGTTCTGCTTGCCGATGATGCCTGCCGAGTGAAAGGAGGGCATGGGGCGGGTCCGATGGCGGCTGAAGGGGCGGCTGTACGGGCGGATCGGGGACTCTACGGATCTTCACGTTAGCATGCGCCCCGGAAGGCGCCAACTGCGCCGGGGCGGCCGGTGGCGCGGGGGCGTGACGCCGAAGACGCCTTGACAGCCGTGGCCGCAAACCCTAGATTTGCAGGGCTCTTAGCACTCGTCTGTCGAGAGTGCTAACAAGAGGTTGCCGCGCATCGGCGGGTCGGTGCCGGGCTGGCAGGATGCCGCTCCGGGACGCCGCGCACGCCTGCCGCGGAGCCAGGCCCGGGGGAGAGCCGATGCGTCAGCGTCCCCCCGGATACATCGCACAGCCAGTCGTCACCACCGTGAGCGGCAGCATCAAATCCAGCGACACACAGATTACCCTGAAGAGCGGCGCGCAGATCAGCGAGCGCGCGCTGCACTTCCTCAAGGCCCTGATCGAGCGCCACATCCGCGACGGTCAGCCGGTGGGCTCGCGCACGCTCGCAAAGGACACGGGCCTCGATCTGAGCCCGGCGACGGTGCGCAACGTGATGTCTGACCTGGAAGACATGGGTCTGGTCTCGTCGCCGCACACGTCCGCCGGGCGGGTGCCGACGGTCTCCGGCTACCGGCTGTTCGTCGACAGCCTGCTGACCCTGCTGCCGGTCGAGGAGCGCGAGATGGAGGCGATTCGCGCCGGCTTTGCGCAGGAGGGCGATGCCCAGGCGCTGGTGGAGTCGGCGTCGCGGCTGCTCTCCGGGGTGACTCACCTGGCCGGCATGGTGATGGTGCCGCGGCACGAGCGCGACGTCTTCCGGCAGATCGAGTTCCTGCCCCTGAGCGGCACGCGGGTACTCGCGATCCTGGTCACCAGCGACGGCGAGGTGCACAACCGGATCATCCATACCGACACGGTCTGCTCCCCGGCGCAGCTGATCCAGGCCGGCAACTATCTCACCGAGATGTTCACCGGCCAGGACATGAGCGAGGTCCGTCGGCGGCTGGTGGAGGATCTGAAGCGCACGCACCGCACCATGGACGAGCTGATGCTGCGCGCAGTGCAGATGGCGCAGCGGGTGGTGGAGTCCGCCGAGCGCAAGGACGACCTGCTGATCGCCGGGCAGACCAACCTCATGCAGTTTGCGGAGTTGGCGTCCATCGAGCGCTTGAAGTCGCTGTTCGATGCCTTCAACGAGAAGCGACAGTTCCTCGACCTGCTCGACCGCTGCATCGAGGCGGACGGCGTGCAGATCTTCATCGGCAACGAGTCCGGCTACGAGCTGCTCGACGAGTGCAGCCTGGTGACCAACACGTACCGCGTCGAGAACCAGGTGCTCGGCGTGCTCGGCGTGATCGGCCCGACCCGCATGGACTATCAGCGCGTAATTCCCGTCGTCGACGTCACGGCCCGGCTGCTGGCGGCGGCGCTCAGACAACAGTAAACCCACAGGCAGAGGCGAGGGTCCGGCGGCTGCTGGCGACAGCGGTCCTGGCGCCGTCCCTCGGGAGAGGTAACCATCATGACGGAGCAACGCGAGCAAAGACCTGACGAGCAGGCCCCCGAGCAGGAGGCGACCGCCGGCATGGACCCGGACGAGGCGATGCAGGCGGCGGCCGGCGAGGGCGCCGAGGCCGAGGCGGGCGCCGGGACCCCGGAGCCGGAGGCGCCGGACCCGGCAGAGCTGCACATGCTGCTCGAGGATGCCCGCGCGAAGGCGGATCAGACCCACGATCAGCTGCTGCGCACGCGCGCCGAAATGGAAAACATGAAGCGCCGCCAGGCGAAAGAGCTGGAGAACGCCCACAAGTTCGCGTTGGAGGGCTTCGTCAAGGAGCTGCTGCTCGTGCGCGACAGCCTGGAGCTCGGCCACGCCGCGGCGCAGGAGGCCGATGCCAACGTGAGCAAGCTGCGCGAGGGCACCGAGCTGACGCTGAAGCAGCTCGGTGACGTGATGAGCAAGTTCGGCGTCGAGCGCATCCATCCGGAGGGCGAGCCGTTCAACCCGGAGTATCACCAGGCCATGTCCATCCAGCCGCGCTCGGACCTGCCGCCGAACACGGTCACGGCGGTGATCCAGAGCGGCTACGTGCTCAACGGCCGCCTGGTGCGCCCGGCCTTGGTGATGGTTTCGCAGCAGGCCTGACCGGCGAGCGCGCCGCAAGAGGGGCGGCGCCAGCCGGTCGAGCGAGCAGACCGAACAATTGGACCGGGCGGCATGGCCGGCCGCGTCACGAAAGCGAGACAGACCCGCTCCGCGCTGGTCGCGGCGGTCCGAGTAGGCTTGAGAACCTAAGGGTTTTGCCCCACGTGGAGCCGCAGAGCACAGCGTCCGGAGCAACCAATCAGAATCCAAGCTAACCGCCCGGATTTGCTAACCAGCCCAGCATACTGGCCCAGATTTGAACCGGAGAGAAACCATGGGAAAGATCATCGGCATCGACCTTGGAACCACCAACTCCTGCGTTGCGGTCATGGAGGGAGACAAGCCCAAGGTGATCGAGAATGCCGAGGGCGACCGCACCACCCCGAGTATCGTCGCCTTCACCGGCGACGGCGAGGTCCTGGTCGGCCAATCGGCGAAGCGCCAGGCCGTGACCAACCCGAAGAACACGCTGTTCGCGATCAAGCGGCTGATCGGCCGTCGCTTCGACGACGGCGTGGTGTCCAAGGACAAGGGCATGGTGCCCTACCAGATCGTGCGCGCCGACAACGGCGACGCCTGGGTCGAGGTCAACGGCAAGAAGATGGCGCCGCCGGAGATCTCGGCGAAGGTGCTGCAGAAGATGAAGAAGACCGCCGAGGACTACCTCGGCGAGACCGTGACCGACGCGGTGATCACGGTGCCGGCCTACTTCAACGACTCGCAGCGCCAGGCCACCAAGGACGCCGGGCGCATCGCCGGGCTGGAGGTCAAGCGCATCATCAACGAGCCGACCGCCGCGGCCCTCGCCTACGGCATGGACAAGCGGCGCGGCGATCAGAAGATCGCGGTCTACGACCTGGGCGGCGGCACCTTCGATATCTCCATCATCGAGATTGCCGAGATCGAGGGGGAGCACCAGTTCGAGGTGCTGTCGACCAACGGCGACACCTTCCTCGGCGGCGAGGACTTCGACCTGCGCATCATCGACTGGCTGGCCGCCGAGTTCAAAAAGGACCAGGGCGTCGACCTGCACAACGATCCGCTGGCGCTGCAGCGCCTGAAGGAGGCCGCCGAGAAGGCCAAGATCGAGCTCAGCTCCAGCCAGCAGACCGACATCAATCTGCCCTACATCACGGCGGACCAGAACGGTCCGAAGCACCTGAACGTGAAGCTGACCCGGGCCAAGCTCGAGTCGCTGGTCGAGGACCTGATCGAGCGCACCATCGAGCCCTGCCGCACCGCGTTGAAGGATGCCGGCATCGGCGCCGGCGAGATCAACGAGGTCATCCTGGTCGGCGGCCAGACGCGCATGCCCAAGGTGCAGGAGAAGGCCGAGCAGTTCTTCGGCAAGACCCCGCGCAAGGACGTCAACCCGGACGAGGCCGTGGCCATCGGCGCGGCGATCCAGGGCGGCGTGCTCGGCGGCCACGTCAAGGACGTGCTGCTGCTCGACGTGACCCCGCTGTCGCTCGGCATCGAGACCCTCGGCGGCGTCATGACCAAGCTGATCGAGAAGAACACCACCATCCCGACCAGCGCGCAGCAGGTGTTCTCCACCGCCGACGACAACCAGACCGCGGTCACCGTGCACGTGCTGCAGGGTGAGCGCGAGCGCGCCGCGGATAACAAGTCGCTCGGCCGCTTCGACCTGTCCGACATCCCGCCGGCGCCGCGCGGCGTGCCGCAGATCGAGGTCAAGTTCGACATCGACGCCAACGGCATCCTGAACGTCTCCGCGAAGGACAAGGCCACCGGCAAGGAGCAGTCCATCGTCATCAAGGCCAGCTCCGGCCTGTCGGACGACGAGATCGACCGCATGGTCAAGGACGCCGAGGCCCACGCCGAGGACGACCGCAAGTTCCACGAGCTGGTGGCCGCCCGCAACCAGGCGGACACCATGATCCACGCCACCCGCAAGTCCATCGAGCAGCTCGGCGACGAGAAGCTCGAGCCGGGCGAGAAGGACCGCATCGAGACTGCGATCAAGGAGCTCGAGGACGCGATGAAGGGCGAGGACAAGGATCGCATCGAGTCCCTGACTAAGTCCCTCGGCGACGCGTCGGCGAAGATGGCCGAGCGGCTCTACTCCCAGGGCCAGGCCGGCGGCGCCGGCGCGGGTCCGGACGCGGGTGCCGGCGCTGGTGCCGGGGCCGGGGCCGACAGCAGCAGCGACGACGTCGTCGATGCGGAGTTCGAAGAGGTCAAGGACGACAAGAAATAGGCCGGACGCCGCGCAGCGCCCGAGCCAAATCGGGCGGGTAATGGATGCGCATCCACCCTGTCTCCGCGGGATGAGGTGGCTGCGCCGAACGGACGGGGCCCAGTGCCGGGATGCCGCGGGTGAGCCGCGGTGCCGGGGCGCGCTCGTCCACCAAGACCACTGCTGACAACTTGGGGGTCCGCCGAGGGCGAAGGCCCCGGGCCGAAGCCGGCGGCGCGCATCCAGGGCGACGCCGGCTTCGCTCGTTCAGCCCCGTCCCGGACCCGCGCGGGATCGGGGGCACCGGCGACAGCCAGCACTCGTCAGGAGCGGAAGCTGTAGAAGAAGACATGTCCCAACGCGATTACTACGAAGTCCTGGGCGTGAGCCGCAACGCCAGCGAGCAGGACATCAAGAAGGCGTTCCGCCGGATGGCGATGAAATACCATCCGGACCGCAACCCGAACGACACCGAGGCCCTTGCCAAGTTCAAGGAGGCGAAGGAGGCCCACGACGTGCTGACCGACGCGCGCAAGCGCTCGGCCTACGACCAGTTCGGGCACGCGGGCGTCAGCGGGCAGGGCGGCTTCGGCGGCTTCGGCGGTGCCGGTGCCGGTGACTTCGGCGCCGGCGGCTTCTCGGACATCTTCGGCGATGTGTTCGGCGACATCTTCGGCGGTCGCGCTGGCGGTCGCCGCGGCCACCGCGGTGCCGACCTGCGCTATGACCTTTCCCTGACGCTGGAGGAGGCCGTCGCCGGCAAGGACGTCAAGATCCGCATCCCGACGACCGTGGAATGCCACCACTGCGGCGGCACTGGCGCCAAGCCCGGCACCAAGCCGAAGGAATGCCCCACCTGCCACGGCCACGGCCAGGTGCGCATGCAGCAGGGCTTTTTCTCGATCCAACAGACCTGTCCCGCGTGCCGCGGCACCGGTACCGTGGTCGAGGAGAAGTGCAGCCACTGCCGCGGCGCCGGCCGGCTGCGGGAGGAGAAGACCCTGTCGGTGAAGGTGCCGCCCGGCGTCGATACCGGCGACCGCATCCGCCTTGCCGGCGAGGGCGAGGCCGGCGAGCACGGCGGCCCGCCGGGTGACCTGTACGTGCAGGTCAACGTCGAGCAGCACCCGATCTTCACCCGCGAGGAGAGCCACCTGTTCTGCGAGGTGCCCATCAGCTTCGTCAGCGCCGCGCTCGGCGGCGAGCTGGAGGTGCCGACCCTGAACGGCAAGGTGGTGCTCAAGGTCCCGGCCGGCACCCAGACCGGAAAGATGTTTCGCATGCGCGGCAAGGGCGTGAAGCCGGTGCGCGGCGGCCCGGTCGGTGACCTGATCTGCCGTGTCCAGGTCGAGACGCCGGTGAACCTGACCGATCGCCAGAAGGAACTGCTGCGCGAGCTCGACGAAAGCCTCGGCGCCGGCGGCAAGCACCACAGCCCGCACTCCAGCACCTGGCTCGACGGCGTCAAGAGCTTCTTCGAGAAGATGGGGCTTTGAGGGCCGCGGCGTCCTCCTGAGGCCTCGTCCGGCTCCCCGCGCGGGCGCAGCCAGCTGGAAGCGGCGAGACCCTCCCCGGTCGCCGCCGCCATCGCTGCCGCGATTGTTGTCATTGTCGTATTCGTCGTCGCAACTAACCGTCGTCGTTGTCGTAACCGTCGTCCGCTGGTCCCTGGGGTCCGCGCCGCGGACCTCCGGCAACTCAGTTGCCACGCTCCCCCGGCCCCGGAAACCACACCACCGCGAGCCCCGCCAGCACGATCGCCGCGCCGCCGCCCAGGTCCCCGAGGCGCAGCGTTTCCCCGGCCAGCAGCGCCGCGGAAACAGCCCCGACCACCAGCTCGAACAGGAGCAGCACCGACGAGCGCTGCAGCGGCAGCCTGCTGACGCCGAACTGGGTCGCGGCCGTCATCGCGCTCATCCAGATCAGGCCCACCAGCAGGGCCGCCGGCACCGTCCATGCCGGCGGCGTCAGCCCGACGCCGCCCGCCACCGCGAGCGCCGCGGCCAGCGGCGGCGTCAGCGCGCAGGCGGCGAGGTTCTTCAGCGCCCCGGGGAGCCTGCGCGCCGCGCGCAGCTGCACGTTGGTCAGCGCAAAGCCGACGCCCGCCAGCAGCCCCAGCAGGTCGGTGGGCGAGACGCCTGTCAGCAGCCCGCCGTGCTCGGGCCACAGCAGCAGCCCGGCGCCGAGCAGGGCGAGCGCCAGCGCCGGCAGCGTCACCGGCGCCAGCCGCTCGCGCAGCAGCAGCCGGCCCAGCAGCACCGACCAGATCGGCGACAGGTAGAACAGGATCATCACCCGCGCCACCTCGCCCTCGATCATGCCCAGTCCGAAGGCGATGCTCGTCACCGCGGCGGTGAGCCCGATGCCCACCGGCCGCCAGCCCGCGCGCCGCAGTGCACCGAGATGGCGCCGCGCCGGCCAGCCGAAGGCGACCGTCGCGCCCAGGTAGACCAGCGCGATGGCCCAGAGCCCGCCGAGGCCCGCCTGCTCCAGCCGGCGCAGCGGCAGCCAATAGAGGCCCCACAGCGTCGAGCCG
>Ga0316576_10002148_pt1 | contig 11110 bp, 10 predicted proteins | sample S0NA_FD_203075 | JGI IMG/M metagenome (GOLD analysis project Ga0316576, IMG submission 203075) | Rhizosphere microbial communities from salt marsh grasses in Alabama, United States - S0-2_050615r3r5 | ecosystem: Host-associated > Plants > Roots > Rhizosphere | place: USA: Alabama | collected... | reverse complement strand
TGATTCCTGTTCCTTGGGGAGTATGATGAGACACTTTCCTTCGTTTGCAACGTAGAGGGGATCGAGGCCGAGCATTTCACAGGCCGAGCGGACCGGGCGGGCTATCGGAATGCGGTCCTCTGAGAGTCGGATGGCGACCCCGGATCGGCGGGCGATTTCATTGAGGGCAGTGGCCACTCCCCCCCGCGTAGGGTCCCGCAGCACGTGCACATCCGGGCATATCTTCAGGACGTCCGCCACCAGGTCATTGAGGGGAGCGGAATCACTCTTGAGAGAGGATTGCAACCGAAGTCCCTCGCGCGTTGTGAGGATGGTGATCCCGTGGTCGGCGACAGTTCCGCTGAGAAGAATCACATCCCCGGGCCGGGCGTTCCCTGCACCCACTGAAATGCCATCCGGAATAAGGCCTATTCCGGCGGTGTTGATGAAAATTTTATCTGCGTGGCCTTTCGGGACGACCTTCGTGTCTCCAGCCACGACGGTTACGCCGCCTTCTCTGCTTGCGCGGGCCACGCCTTCCATAACCCTGTGAAGATCCTTTAAGGGGAGTCCCTCCTCAAGAATGAGGCCCAGCGTAAGATAAAGAGGCCGAGCACCCTGCATGCACAGATCATTGACGGTGCCATGGACGGCAAGGCTTCCTATGTCGCCGCCGGGGAAAAAGATGGGATCAACCACATAGCTGTCTGTGGTCATCGCCACCTTTCCGCCACACAGCGAAACTACCGCGCTGTCATCCAGTTCTCGAAGAGCGGGGTTATCCAGGAACGGAAGCAGTATGGTTTCCACCAGCTCAGCGGAGGCCTCTCCTCCGCTTCCGTGGTCAAGCGCGATTTGGTCTCTGTCCATAACGATTTTTCTGCACCTCCTCATGCATGCGGAGATAACTCTCGTCCTGCGAGGAAACACTATGGCACATGAGCGCATGAATGTAAAGCCTGGAAGAAGATGGGTCGTTTTCGGAAAGGAAAAAAAGATTGAAAAGTCAATAAGATAGATGGCCCTGCAAGAGATGGGAAGACCGCGGAGAAAAAGAATTCTCGAATGTTTCACGTGAAACATTCCGTTTTTCGCGAGATCCATTTTTTTGAAGTTGTTCAATGGAGCACCATGGTGACGGCCAGTGAGCATGCTCCGGGAGGGCAGAGGATGGGGGAGTCTCTTTGTTTCACGTGAAACATTTTTTTGCCTTTTCAATGAAAATGGATTGTGCTAATAAGCTGAGACAACTGCCAAGAGCCGTTTTCGGGACGGCTTTTTTCGACCGATCTCTGCATCAGACGGAAAACCCCGATGCCCTAGTCGGGAACGACTTGACATGCATGCACGTGGTCAGGAGGGGGCCTTGGCCATTGGGAAGTTGAAACAAGGGGGGCAGTTTGCCCACGGCCCCCTTCTCAGTCAATCATTACGGCGGTTTTTCAAACGTTATGGGTTCGGTCATTGTTATCGCAAACCAGAAGGGCGGTGTAGGGAAAACCACCACCGCCGTCAACCTCACAGCGTCACTCGCTGCGGCTGAAAAAAGGACGCTCCTTGTTGATTGTGATCCCCAGGGCAACGCCACTACCGGAGTCGGCATTGAGCGAAACAGCCTGACAAAGGGTCTCTATGAATTTCTTTTGGAATCCGCTTCTGAGCAAGAGGTAATACTGGAAACCGTGCTGCCGGGGCTTCAGGTGATCGGCTCGTCTATGAACCTTGTTGGAGCAGAGGTGGCCATGGCTGAAGTCGAAAACAGGGAATTTCTGCTGCGCCGGCAGCTTGATGCCCTGCGAGACGGCTACGATTGTATCTTTCTGGATTGCCCGCCTTCCCTGGGTTTTCTCACGGTGAATGCCCTGGCGGCGGCAGATGCCATTCTGGTCCCCCTGCAATGCGAATATTATGCCCTTGAAGGACTCTCACAACTTTTGAAAACAGTGAAGGCGGTAAAAAAAGGGCTCAATCCAACCCTCAACCTTGCCGGGATCTTGCTTACCATGTATGATCGAAGAAACAATCTCTCCGAACAGGTTGCCGAAGAAGTGCGAGCACATTTCAAGAAAGGGGTATTCCGGACCATGATCCCCCGTAACGTTAGGTTGAGCGAAGCACCGAGCCACGGAAAACCCATTCTGCTGTATGATATTCGCTCCACTGGAGCACAAAGTTATCTGGCCCTAGCAAAGGAATGCATTGAAAGAGGAGTCGTGTAGCATGGCAAAGAGAAAGGCCCTGGGAAAGGGACTGTCGGCGCTCATTCCCGAGGATGCAACCCTTACCGAAGAGGATGGCCGATTTTTTCAATGCCCCATTGAGGCCATTGAACCGAATCCCTACCAGCCGAGACAGATATTTCGCACTGAAGAACTCAGAGAGATGGCTGATTCCATCAGGGAAAAAGGGGTGTTGACACCCCTGCTGGTCAATCGCGCCGGGAGGGGATATCAGCTTATTGCGGGAGAAAGAAGGTGGCGTGCCGCCCAGATAGCCGGTTTGGAGCGTGTACCCGTGGTTGTCCGGAACGTCTCTCCCTCAGAGTCACTGGAACTCGCCCTTATCGAGAATATTCACCGCGAGGACCTGAATCCCATAGAAGAGGCGATTGCATACCGGAAGCTGATCGAAGACATGGGGGTTACCCAGGAACTTCTTGCCAAAAGGCTGGGGAAGGAACGGTCTACGGTGGCAAACATGCTTCGCCTGCTGAAGCTGCCCCTCCAAATCCAACAAGACCTTATTGACGTCCGCATTACCATGGGCCATGCACGGGTACTGGCAGGCATAAGGAATACGGGAGATCAACAGGCGCTCCGCAATAGAATCCTCAAAGAAGGACTCTCCGTCCGCCAGCTGGAAAATATCGTGAGACGCCGCTATGGGAAGAGGAAGATGGAGGTTCCGGAGCGGGAAGTCGCCTCTTTTTTTTCAGCCATGGAAAATGACTTGAAACGTTCTCTGGGAACAAAAGTCTCGGTGAAGAGAAAAGGCAGGGAAGGGAAAATCGTCATCTACTTTTACTCTGATGAAGAACTTGAACGGCTCATGGAAAGATTGGGTTGATTACGCCGGTTTTCTCCATGGGGATTCCCGGCCCCGCACCAGACGAATGATGTTGTCACGGTGTTTCAAAGAGATGAGAAGAGCCATGACCAAGGCCCCGATGCCGAGGGAAACCGGTTTGCCGAAGAGCATGATGAAAATCGGCAGTGAAAAAGCGGAAACCAGGGAGCCCAGCGATACGTAGTTCCATTTCCACACCACCACCACAAACAGCAGCACCGCCAGGAGAGCAGGAAGCGGGGCGAGAGCCAGATAGATACCCAGGGCGGTAGCCACGCCCTTCCCTCCTCTGAACCGTTGAAAAATTGAAAACTGGTGTCCCAGGAGAGCCGCCGTTCCGGTGCCGGCAACCCCCCAGAAAAACAACAGATTGGCCTGCTCCGCACAGCGGATGGCCAGAATAACCGGGAGAAAACCTTTCAACGCATCGAGAAACAGGGTAATGAGACCCCATCGTACCCCCAATTGGCGCGAAACATTAGTTGCGCCGATGTTACCGCTGCCGTGAGCGGTAATGTCAATATCGGCGACTTTCCGGGCGATAATCTTTCCGAAGGGAATGGAGCCCAAAACGTAGGCACCAAGAAGGATGACAACCCACTGGTAGTTCATGGAGGTTCTCCTGGAATGACCGAGATAGCAGCCTTGGCCGTGAAAAGTAGTTGCCAATCGGGTGCTGCTGATGAATAATGAGTATACGGATTCTCAATCACAAATTCAACGGGAGAGTGGAGGAGTCTGCTGGTGAGAATAATGGTTATGGATGGGCAGGGAGGTGGAATCGGCGCCGCCTTGATCAAAGGGTTGCGGGAAGCAATGGCAAATGATGTGGAGATTCTCGCCTTGGGAACCAATTCAATTGCCACCTCCCGCATGATGAAGGCAGGGGCCAACAAGGGCGCCACCGGTGAGAATGCTATTGTTCGCACCAGCCGGGCGGTGCATGTCATTGCCGGCCCCTTGGCGATTCTGATGGGAAATACCATGATGGGAGAGGTGACACCCGGTATGGCTGAAGCGGTGTGCTCGAGTCCCGCGAGAAAATTCATTATTCCCCTGACGCAGGAACGGGTACGGATTGTCGGCATAGCAGATGAACCGCTTCCGCATCTCGTCCATGAGGTGGTACATCTCATAGAAGAGGAAAATAACCATGTGTGAGTCAACGGCATATACCGTGGAGAACGGGGAAGAAAAAGTGGTCATGGAAAATGTGGACTTTCTGGAGATCGGGGAAGGGCAGGTGAAATTGATCAATCTCTTCGGGGAAGAGAAAACCGTGAAAGGCAGCGTGAAGATGTTGTCCCTGGTGGATCATAAGATCATCATCGAAGCCTCGTAGGCTGCAGGGAGATCCCGTATACCACTGCCTGTTCCTGCTTTGGTCGGTGGGGTTTGAGGGCCTATGGCGGAAGAGAGCGGGTATGGTCGAGGGAAGAGACGCTGCAGAGTTGAGAAGAGGTACCGTGAAAGGAGGAGAGTGTATGGCACACACATTCGTTGAAAAAATACATTGGCTGGGTCACGATTGCTTTCGAATCGATGGATCAAAGACGATCTATTTCGATCCATTCCAGATTACGACCGGACCGGGAGCCGACCTAATTTTCATATCGCACGATCACTTTGACCATTGTTCCCCCGAGGACGTTGAAAAAATCAAAAAAGAAGGTACTGTTATCATCACCGAGGAGAACGCTGCCGGAAAACTGCAGGGAGATGTCCGTATCCTGAGGCCGGGAGGAAAAATGGAAGTGGAGGGAGTAAAGATTGAGGCAGTCCCGGCCTATAATACCGACAAGGATTTTCATCCGAAAAAGAACGGGTGGCTCGGATTTGTCGTGGAGGTGGATGGAACGAGGGTATACCATGCCGGTGACACCGATTTTGTGCCGGAGATGCAGGAACTGCATGTCGATATTGCACTCCTTCCGGTTTCGGGGACCTACGTCATGACCGCCGACCAGGCGGTGGCGGCGGCCAAGGCCATTCAGCCCAAAGTGGCGATCCCCATGCATTACGGGGCGATTGTAGGGGATGAAAAAGACGCCCTTTCCTTCCAAAAGGCATTACACGGACTGGTGGAAGTGACGGTCCTCCAGAAAGAATGAGCATTTTTTCGGCCATCGGTGCGTTTCAGATGCGGGAAGGCCATGATTCCACAGGGCCTTCCCGCACCGCTTGAGGTAATCCCAAATAGAATTGACCCTCCTCCCGTCTTCCTCGTTTCAAACATCCATTGGCATATATCAAGCATTTTCTTTTCAGTTCTTCGAGGGTCTCCAGTTTCTGTGAGGGCGAAAGAATATTTCGATGAAGAAGGTTGGCGAGGGAACGGATCCTGAACCGATCCATGCCGGAAAACCTTCGGGAAAGCTGATCATCGTGCCCGCCGGTCTTCATGACAAGGGGCTTGCGAATCAGAGGCACGGGATGTCTTGCAGCGATGCGGAGCCACAGATCGTAGTCCTCGCACGCCGGAAGCGTCTCATCGAAGAGACCTGTTTCTTCAAGAAGAGAGCGCCGCATCATGACCGCAGAGGGGCTCACCAGGCACATCTTCAGGGAGGGCGAAAAGATGTTTCCGGAAGGCTTGCGGTGCTTTTTCTTCGGATTTACCCGTCGTCCATGCCGAATCCAGAGTTCTTCCACCTGGCAGACGTCCCTGTCTTTATGTTGCTCCAAATAATGCATTTGAATGGAGAGCTTTTCCGGGAGCCAGTAGTCGTCGGAATCCAGAAAGGAGATGAACGGTGCACTGCTGTTTCGGACGCCGGCGTTGCGTGCGGCCGAGACGCCGAGACGGGCGCCAAGGGGCAGGTAGGTAATGGCTGAGCCGAATTGTTGAACCATCTGCCGGGTGGAATCCGTGGAGCCGTCGTCTACTACCAAAATCTCATAGGCTTTAACGGACTGGAAAAGCACGGAAGAAACCGCCCTTCCCAGCAGATGGGCACGGTTGAAAGTGGGTATGATCACACTGACCATGATCATGAGAACGCCTGCCAGATGGCGGCAACCGCTCCGATCAGCAGAAAATTGCATTCCACTAGGGCTTCAAGACTCAATCCCGGATATATCCATTGTTTCTCATAGGCGGTTAGACAGAGATACATACCCGAAATGCACAGCAGAAGAGGATAGGAAACGGTCGTGATCCACTCGAAGAAGGGCCCCACAAGGAGAATAATTCCCGCTAAGACGAGGGCTGTTTTAATGATGAAGGAGGCCTTGGAGATGCCGATGGAGAGCGGCAGGGTTTCTTTTCCCACGATAAGATCTCCTTGAAACTGCAGTATGTCCAGAAACGCCGATCGGGCATAACTGAAGGAGAGGACGAGCAGTGAGATCGTCAGGAAAGTGGGCCAGCTGCGGAATTCTCCGGCGAGTTTGGGAAGCAGTGAAATGACGGCAACCCATGCAAGGGATTGGGAGAGCGTTTTTGAACCGGGGATATCCTTTATTTTGGCATACGGGTATTTCTGCTGCGTCTGCGCGGGAACGAGGGGTACACTGTACAGAACACCTAAAAGGCTGAATCCGCAGAGGGCCAAAAAGATGGTCAGACCCAGCTGGTACGCAATAAGCAGCGCCAAGGAGATGGCGGTCGGGCCGGTCAGGCACAGGAAGAGCGTGTGTCGATCATAAAATGCGGCCTTTTCCGGGTCATTGTAGGCGCTTGTCCCCTTATCGAGAAACCGGTTGAGAACATGCATGGCGTAAATGTAAAGAAATGCCATCACGGGATACGCAAGGCTGGGCGCTCGTCCGCTCAGGAGAAAGCATGTGTAAGAGAGGGCCCCGGCACCGGCAGCGATGACAATGTTGCTGAGCAGGAGGAATTTGAAAAGCTGTTTTCCCCAATCGATGATGGCTTTCCGCTTCTGGTCCTGAATGGTTTCTACTTTTTTTACTACGTTCTTGATCAGCCAGTTAGGAGTTGAGGCACCAGCGGTGACGCCGACGGTTTCCATACCTGAGAGGTCTCTCGGGTCAAGATCCTGTTCGGTCTCCACATGAAAGGTGAGGAGTCCTTCTGCTTGGGCAATCTGTACCAACCTTCTGGTGTTCCCGCTGTGAAATCCCCCCACGACAACCATACCGTCGACCAGTCGAGCAAGGGCTCGAACTTCTTCCTGGCGCTGGTGGGTGGCGTCGCAGATAGTATTGAATATCTCCGTTTCGGGGAACCGGTCAAGGATTGCTCGGGTAATGTCGTCGTAGGTCTTTTCATCCTGGGTGGTTTGAGCCGCCACGAAATAGGAAAGCCCCTCCGGAAGATCGACCACTTCCTCCACAGAGCCGATTACGTAGACCGGACCCTCAGCATACCCCATAAGACCAATAACTTCAGCATGTTCCCTGTCTCCCACAATGATGGCGACACGACCCTTTTTGGAATGATACCGGATAATCGCTTGGACCCGGGCGACGCGTGGGCAGGTACCGTCAATAATCTTGAGCCCTGATCTCTTGAGAAGACGGCGCTGGTCCGGGGGAATTCCATGAGCCCGGATAACGATCTCACCCTCGGAGAGCCGTTCAAGATCATAAACAGTCCGGATCCCTTTCCGTTCGAGGAGATCCATAACCTGGCGGTTATGAATGAGGGGACCAAACGTGTACAGAGGCCCTTGGGAATGGTTGGCCGCCTCGAGTGTCACTTCCATTGCCCGTCGGACACCCATGCAAAAACCTGCGGTACTGGCAAGCTTCACCTTCATTGTTGCATGTTCTCCAATGAGGAAAAATAGGTGTCCATGGCGGAAACCAGGGACGCCATGTCCTTTATGGCGGTTATTTGCCCGCGAAAAGCGCTGCTGTTGGGAAGACCTTTCGTGTACCACAACAGAAGACCTCGCATGCTTCTTGCCGCCCTTTTTTCACCCATCTGATCAGAGAGTGCGCTAAAATGCTCGGCAATCAGCTCCCGCCGTTCTTCCATGGTTGGAGGAGAAGGGTTCATCCCTTTTTCCATAAGCAGAATGTGTTTGAATATCCAGGGGTTGCCAATGGCAGCACGGCCGATCATTACTCCGTCACACCGAGTCTGCTCTCGCAGAAGAAATGCGTCGGCAGGCCGGAAAACGTCTCCGTTCCCGATCACGGGAATATGGAGGCTTTTCTTCAGGTTTGCGATGATGCGCCAATCGGCGTGACCGGAGTATCCTTGGGAAGCAAACCGGGGATGCATGGTAACAGCATCAACACCGCACTCTTCTATGAGACGAGCGACCGGAAGAATATCCGGGCATCGGGGGTGCCATCCTGAGCGTATCTTTACCGTGAGGGGAACCGTGCAGACGTCCCGCACGGCGGTGAGAATATGTTTCAAGGTGCGTGGGTCGCGGAGGAGCGCAGCACCTGCCCCGGTCTTCACCACTTTTCTCACCGGACACCCCGCATTAATGTCAATGAGATCGGCTCCGCTGCTGATGGCGATTTGTGCACCATCGCGCATCACCTGGGGATCGGAACCGAATAACTGCACCGAAAGCGGTTTTTCCGCCGCCTCACTTTGCAGATACTTCAGGGTGCGTTCCTGCTGAAGCACCAGTCCTTTGGCGCTCACCATCTCAGTGGTCACCAATGCTGCACCCATTCGCTTGACTGTTCTGCGGAGCGGAAGGTTGGTGATGCCGGCCATGGGGGCCATGATAAGCCAGTTGGCAAGCTGCAGCGATCCGATTTTCAACATGGGGTGTTTGCGGCTCCCTGTTCCCGTGGATTTCGAAATGGTTCTTCAGCATGCCAGAGGCAAAAACGGGTGTCAAGACACCATCTGATTGCCCGCAGTAAGGAAGAATCCGGCGTTCCCCACGCAGTTGAGTTTCCGCGGAAAGCGTGATACCGTCTGAAAGAAAAATCTTCAGCCGAATGGTGAGGGAACTGCACAAACGGCGGTGCCATTTCAGTACCGTGTGCATTACGAAGAACATGCATTGTGCAACTATTGCAAAAGTACGAAACACCATAGTAAAATACGATCTTATACTTCCCGGGGAACGGGTCATGGTGGCCGTTTCTGGAGGGGCTGATTCCGTGTGTCTTCTGGATGTCCTTGCCGTTCTCCAGGATGAACTGTCCATGGAACTGGTGGTGGCCCATTTTGACCATGGGCTCCGTCCCGGCGAGGATGAAGCGGAAACACGATTCGTCGCAGCCTTATCAGAAGAGCGAAACCTTTCCTTTTACACACGGCAGGGCCGGCTTGACGCGGCAAAAGGCTCACTGGAAGCGCGAGCAAGGGAAGCGCGGTACCGTTTTCTCGAAGAGGCACGGACTCAGTTTTCGGCGCACAAGATTGCCGTTGCACATCAGCGCAATGACCAGGCGGAAACCGTTCTCATGCGGTTGTTGCGGGGAAGCGGCACCAGCGGATTATCGGGCATACCTCCCATGAGAGAGGGGACCATTGTGCGCCCCCTTCTGGATCTACACCGGTCTGAAATAGAACGCTACCTCAAGGATCGCAACCTCTGCTTTCGCATCGATCCAACAAATTGGAGCGACCGCTTTTTGAGAAATCGCATTCGATCCGTCCTGATTCCTGCTCTTCAGGAATATCAGCCGCGGGTGATAGAAGTCCTTTCCCAGACCGCTGATATCCTTCGTGAAGACGACCACTATCTGGAAACCGTCTCTCAAGAGTGGTTGACGAAGCACGGAAACGTCGGCGGCGGAAGGGTGGAAGTCAGCGTCACGGAGCTTGTCCCGCTCCCTTCGGCAATGAGAAGACGGGTTATTCGTCGGTGCGTGCGTATGGTTGTCAAAGGACTTTCTGCGATCTCCCTGAAACATATCGATGCAGTTGGACGTCTGGCAGAAGGAACGAAACCCCAGGGGACAATCCGGCTGCCAAAAGGAATTCTGGCGCAACGTTCCTATGACCGGCTTATTTTCAAAACAGGGGAAGAGGAAGATGCATCGGGGTATTCCTACATGCTGCAGGGACCCGGCAGCTGTTTCCTGAAAGAGCTGTCGGGGTCCCTCCGGGTGGAGGAACTCCCCAGAGCTCGAATACGAATAGGGAAGGAAAACCGCTGGACGGCTTTCCTTGACGCCCAAAAAGTGCGGTACCCCCTTGTGGTCAGAACCTTCAGGCCAGGTGACACGTTTGTTCCCCTGGGCATGGCGGGGCACAAGAAGGTGAAGGATTTCTTTATAGACAGAAAAGTCCCGAGAGAGGATCGGGCAAGAGTGCCGATTCTCATGAGTGGGGGCAAAATCGCTTGGCTAGGCGGCATGATGATCAGTGATAGATTCAAGGTTTCGTCAGGGACCGAAAGAATCCTGAAGATTACATTCACCCGCGCTCGTGACCCTGAAAGCGTCACAAAGGGGGCATAGGCACGAACTGCACCCTCGAAGGAAGCAATAAGGAATCAGCGATAATTTCAGCACCCATGACGGTTGTGCAGCGTCCGTCATTCTCTTTCCAATCAGCTCGGCATCTACAAGCCTATCGCGTTCGCACTCATAAAGATCGATCAGAACGAGGTCCCGTAGTGCATCAACGCTCACCTCTTTCCTTTGCTCTTGAGAAAGGGCCGCATGTTTTCGGATTCTGTTGGGCTGTTTCACATCCGAGTGGCCCGGTATGCTGCTGGTGCAGCGCTAACCTATCGGAAACACGTCATGTTATGGCATGAAAAAGGTTAAGAAGAAAGAGAAGCGGTACACTTCATGGCCTCTCTGATGTTTTTTCTGAAAGGGGGCCGAATGATTCCGGTCTCGGTGATGATGCCGGTCACGTATTTCGCAGGAGTGACGTCAAATACCGGGTTCAGAACATCGACGCCCGCCGGTGCCAAATCCGTTCGTCCGATTCGGATGATTTCTTGGGCGGACCGCAGTTCAACAGGGATGGCATCGCCGCTGGCGGTCGCAGGGTCTAGGGTTGAAAGCGGTGCCGCCACATAGAAGGGAATCCGGTGAACTCCTGCCAGGACGGCGACCTGGTAGGTTCCTATCTTATTCGCCACGTCTCCATTAGCGGCAATGCGATCCGCGCCGGTGATGACAAGGTCGATCTTTCCCTGGCGCATCAGACTTCCAGCCGCAT
>Ga0316576_10002147_pt1 | contig 11111 bp, 6 predicted proteins | sample S0NA_FD_203075 | JGI IMG/M metagenome (GOLD analysis project Ga0316576, IMG submission 203075) | Rhizosphere microbial communities from salt marsh grasses in Alabama, United States - S0-2_050615r3r5 | ecosystem: Host-associated > Plants > Roots > Rhizosphere | place: USA: Alabama | collected... | reverse complement strand
GATCGTGGCGTCGAGGCTCTTGAGCGACTCGACGAGATCGCGGCGTTGTTCACCGAGAAACGTGGAGCGCTCCTCGAGCTCCCCGACCTCCTTCATGGCCAGGAGGTTGACGGGACCGAGGCTCTCAAGGCGATGCCGGAGGGTCTCGATCCGCTCCCGCAGTGCCTCGGTGTCCACGTCCTCGGGCGGCGCCTCCTCGAGCAGTGCTTCCGGCGCCATGGACAGCTCGTTGGCGGCGTGGTCGCGCAGCAGCTCCCACTCTCCCTCGAGACGGGTCTGCTCCATCTCGATCTGGTGCAGGACGTCGCGTGCGCGTTGATGTGTCTCGCGGCGCTCTCGGACCTCGCGCTCGAGCTTCTCCACGGCGGCGGTACGCTTCTGGACCTCCTCGCCGAGCCGGCGTTCCTGGTCGCGGGCAGCGGCCAGCAGGCCCTGTTCCTCCGCGAGTCGCGTGCGCGACCGGACGACCTCCTCCTCGGTGCGTTCGAGCTCCGCCTGGGTCTGGGAGTCCACACCCGTGAGGGTCTCGAGCCGTTCGTCGAGCGCGGTGAGCTCCGCGGCGAGACGGTCGCGCTCGGCGGTGGCGGCCTCCTCGCGCTCCTGGGCGAGCTTGGCCTCGCCCTGCCAGCGTTCGAACCGCCGGATCGCCTCCTGGGCCGACTCGCGGTGGCCGTCGAGTCCAGCGGCGGCGGTTTCCACCGACCGCTCGAGCTCGCCGGCTCGGTTCTGCAGCCCCTCCACCTCCTCGACGAGTCGCTGCCGCTTGGTGACGAGCTGGTCCCGGGTCGTCCGATCACGGACGGTGTCGCGGTCGACAATCTCGAGCTCGCGCCGCAGCCGCTCGAGCTCCTGGGCGAGCGACTGCTCGACGGCCGACGCGCGCGCCCGCTCCTGCTCGGCATCGAGCAGCTCGGCGTCGACCACGGCGAGTCGCTCCGCCACCTCGCGGTGCCGTTGTTCGAGCTCGCGGTGCGTTCGATCCGACGCGTCCGCTCGGGTGGCGGTCGCCTCGATCCGTTCGGCGAGCTGCTGCCGTTCCCGCCGCAGCTCGAGCGCGCCCCGACTCCTGCGCCCGCCGGTCGGTGGTTCGACGATCCGACCGCGGTAGAGCGTGCCGCCGGGCGCGAGCACGACGGCGTCGGGGTGGTCGTCCGCGAGCCGTCGGGCGGTGGCGTCGTCGTCAACGCGCCATGTCGGAGGAAGGATCCGGCTCAGCCAGCCGAGGTCGCCGGCGGCGGAACCCGCCGAGGCGAGCAGGTCCTCGGCCCCGGCGGGCGTGTCGCGGTGTCGAGGAGCGGGGGCGCCGCCGGCGAGCACCACGCGCAGCCTGCCGTCGAGCTCACCGACCGCGAACACGATGTCTTCTGTCAGCTCGTCGAGGTCCACGACCGGCAGCTCGAGGAGCTCGCCCCACGCCCTGTCCAGCAGCGCCGCCAGCTCGGGTTCGGGGTGCAGCGCGTCGCCCACCACGCCGCGCACCGTGCCGTTCGGGAGGACCGTCGCGAGCTGATCCGCGGCCGCGGCGTGGCGGGCGAGCTCGGCGTCGACACCGGCGAGACGGTGGCGTAGCTCCCAGGCCGCCTGCCCGAGATCCTGAGCTTCCTGGCGTGCCGCAGAGGCCTCCTGCGTGAGCCGATCGCGCTCGCCGGCGAGCTCGGCGCGACGAGCGGCCAGCGACTCGGATGTTTCGCGGGCCGCTCGTGTGGCGGAGGTCGCCTCGCTCCAGCGTCCCTCGACGTCACCGTGACGGGTTGCGAGCCGCTCCCTCTCCTGCTCGAGCTGCGTCAGCGCGTAGGCGAGCCGGTCCTGCTCGCGCTCGAGATCGCCGAGACGGTTGCGGCTGTCGGTGAGGGTCGAGATCGTCCGCAGCAGGTCCTCGCGCGCGCGACCGGCGTCGGCCTCCGCGGAGCCCAGCCGACCGCGGGCCTCCTGAGCCGCGGCTTGCGCCTCGGCGACTGTCCGGCGCACGGAGGCGTGCTCCGTGGCGAGTGCCTCGGCGCGGTCGCTCGCCCCGGTGAGCTTCTGTTCGAGCGCCGAGCGGCTCGAGGTCAGCGTCGCGCGTTCACGCCGCGTGCGTTCGAGGGACGTCCGCAGGTTGTCGAGGAGGTCCGCCGATCGTTCCAGGAACGCCTCGAGACGCTCCCGTGAGTTCAACAGCCGCGACACCTCGACTCGCGCTTCCTCGACCTCGGCTCGACCCGTGTCGAGGGCGTTACGCGCCGCGGTCAGGTCCGCCTCGGCTCCGCCGAGCGCGGACGCGGCGGCGGCGACCTCGTTCTGGCCCTCGCCCCGGCGGCGTCGGGCCTCGGCACGCTGCACCTCGAGGCGATGGGCCTCGAGCACGCGCATCACCTGGAGCGCCTCGCGCAGCTCCGTCTCCATCTTGTGGTGGCGCTCGGCTTGACGCGCCTGACGTTTGAGCTGCCGGAGGCTCCGCTCCACCTCGCCGATGACGTCGTCCAGGCGCAGCAGGTTCTGCCGTGTGTGCTCGAGCTTGAGCTCGGCCTCGTGGCGGCGCACCTTGTAGCGCGTAATACCGGCGGCCTCCTCGATCAACACGCGGCGGTCGGTGGGACGTGCGGACAACACCTGGCCGACCCGCCCCTGCTCGATGATCGAGTAGTCACGGGTGCCGAGCCCGACGCTCAGGAGCTCGTCGACCACGTCCTTGAGCCGTGCTGTCTTGCCGTTGAGCCGATACTCCGACGGACCGGTCGAATAGACCCGCCGCGTGATCTCGAGCCGGCCACCGCTGTCCCCCCAGCGGCCGTCGTCGGACCTCAGCACGAGGCCGACCTCGGCAGCGCCGGCCGGCTGTCGCGAGGAGGCACCGGAGAACACCACGTCGCCCATGTTCTTCAGACGCAGCAGCGACGGGCTCTGCTCGCCGAGCACCCACAGGATGGCGTCGACGACGTTGGACTTGCCGCAGCCGTTGGGGCCGATGATCGCCGACACGTCGCTCGGAAACGTCATCTCCACCGGATCGGGGAAGGACTTGAAGCCGGTGAGCTGCAGGGATTCGAGGCGGACTCGGCCCATGGAAGGGCGGAATGTAGCACAGCCACGCGGCACCGCCGTGACCGGCGTCCCGGTCCGACGTCAGTGGCAGCGACAGGCGGAGGGGCGACGGCGTACGGGGCAGCGGTCGACGGCGGGCACGGGCAGGGAAGCGGCAGGGTGACGAGCCGCGACCGTTCCTCAGCCCGGACCGAGGCGGCCGCTCCAAGCGGACGTGTCAGAGCTTTCGAACCCGTCTCCGAAGATCACATTCCCGGGGGGGATCGGAGTCGGTGTGGGCGCCGGGATGACGGGTGTCGGCGTGACGGTCGGAGTGCGCGTCGGTGTCGCCGTGGGTGCGGGGGTCGGCGTCGGTGGAGGCGCTGCGGCGCGCGTGACGCCTTCCATCACGATGCGGACGCGCTCGCTGGGGTCACCGGGCAGCAGTACTGCTTCGAGGCGCGACGGCCACGCCGCGCTCACGGTCCAGGTCTCGAGGCCACGGCCCGAGGTGTCGTACAGGTCGAGCGCGAGGTCACGTCGCGCCGCCTCGATGTCGCCCCGCTCGACCTGTCGACGCCACTCCCACAGGGACAGGTCGGCGGACACCGGCCGCACGCACTCGAGGTCGAGAAACCGGAGTCGTCCGGGGAGCTTGACGATCAGCTCTTGACCTCCGCCGCCGATGACCTTGTGCTCGATGACCTCGTGCTCGCTGCCGAGAGGCCGGCAGGCCTCGAAACCCCAGCTGAGGCCGTTCGCCGGATCGCGCAGCACGACGGCCCCGGCGGTCGGCTCCGGGGGAGGGGCGCCCACGGGACGGACGAGCGCCACCAAGACTCCCGCCGCCGCAAGAGCGATCGCGAGCCACCGAAGCTCCGGGACACCACGGCCCGACGAGTACGGGAGACGGTTCACACGCGACCTCGCCTCGTCACTGGGTCCGCTCGAGACCCTCGCACACGATCACGAGCTTCTCGACCGGTTCGCCGGTGCTGGAGGCAGGGTCCGGCAGCAGGTTCTCGATCTTTGAAGGCCAGCAATTGGTGCCGCTCCACATGGCGATCGGATCCAACCTCAAATCAAAGACGGTCACGAGAACGTTCGCCCGTGCGCCTTCGACGTTGCCGTCCTCGACGAGCTTCCGCCAGTCCGCGAGGTCGGTGTTGGGGGTGAGACCCCGCTCGGTGGTGATGTCGAGGTAGCTCAGACGCCCGGGAAGTTTGCGGACGACCTCTTGGCCGAACTCGTCGACCGCCTTCATCTCGATGACCTCACTCTCGGATCCGATGCCGACCGCGCCCGTGACGTAGGTGGTGAAATGTCCCTCGATCTCGATCCCGACGGTCGTCTGGGCGTTCGCTGTACACACCGGGATCAGGACGGCGGCGGCGATCGCTGCGGGTCGGGCGACGGACATCAGAAGACGAGTCGTCGATTCCATTGGGATGCTCCTTGTGCTCGGTCTGTGAACAGGACCGAGTGTACAGTGATCCGGTGAGATTCCCAATACACGGCCCGCTCGAGCGCGTGTCTCGCTTTCGAGTCCTGTTCGTCATGACACTGCTGCTGGCCATCTCAGTCAGCGTTCCAGTGGTCGCACAGCCGACCCCGATACCGGAGCCCGTCTATCTGGCGCCGCCGATTCCCACGCCCCAACCGGTCGTGGTGTGGATGCTGCGGCTCGCCGAGGTGGGTCCCGACGACGTGGTGATGGACCTCGGGTGCGGGGACGGCCGGATCGTGATCACGGCCGCGCGCGACTTCGGTGCGGTTGGCATTTGCCTCGACCTCGACCAGCGGCAGCTCGAGATCGCGCGGGAGAACGCACGCGCTGCCGGGGTCGAGGACCGCATCCGGTTCGTACAGGCCGACGTCATGCAGGCCGACGTGCGTGAGGCCACGGTGGTGACCATGTATGTCGGCATGCGAGCGCACCAGCAACTGGCCGCGATCATCGAACCGCAGATGTCACCGGGCGAGCGTGTCGTGACGCACCAGTTCCCGATCGACGCGTGGACGCCGTCGGTCACGATCTCGGTGCGCGACGAGCGGCGGTTCATGCGCGACGCGATGCTGTACGTCATCGGTGAGCACCACGTGCCGGTGCGGCCCCTGGGTGGGTGACGGTCGGTCGCTGGTCGCCGGTTGCTGCCGTCGGGCACGGGCACGGGCACGGAAACGGGAAAGGGCGGGCCGAAGCCCGCCCCGTGAGTTGGATCCCTTCCGGGAGCTACTGCTGCCAGGAGTCGAGCATGCGCATGTAGTTCGCGCGGGCGAACGCCTTCGGCTTCGGCACCTTGGCGAGGTTCATCGAGCCCTGCATCTGGCGGATCGACTCGTACTCGTGCTCGGTCATCCAGAACCGGATCGCCTCGAGCAGCCGTCCGATGTGGTCGGGCCCGTGGATCAGCAGCGCCGACACGAGCTGCACAGCGTGGGCGCCGGTCATCACCGCCTTGAGCACGTCCACGGCGTTGTGGGCGCCGCCGGTGCAGCCCAGCGAGACGTCGAGCTGGCCGGACAGCACCGCCAGCCAGCGCAGCCGGAGCCGCAGCTCGTCGGCGGTGGACAGCCGCAGGTTCGGGAGCACGTCGAGCTCCTCGATGTCGAGGTCCGGCTGATAGAACCGGTTGAAGATCACGAGTCCGTCGGCGCCGACGTCGACCAGTTTCTTGGCGAAGTGCGGCAGCGACGAGTAGAACGGCGACAGCTTGACGGATACCGGGATCGACACGCTGTTCTTGACCGTCGTGACCACGTCGATGGCGTGCTGTTCGACCGACTCACCGGACTCGCCGATGTCGAACGGCAGCACGTAGATGTTGAGCTCCAGCGCGTCCGCGCCGGCGTCCTGGATCTTCTTGGCGTAGTCGGTCCAGCCGCCGGGCGTGGTGCCGTTGAGCGAACCGATCACCGGGATCGACAGCGCCTTCTTGGCGTCGGCCACCAGCTCGAGGTACTGGTCGGGTCCGACGTGGTACCCGTCCGGGCTGGGCAGGTAGGACTGGGCTTCGGCGAACCCCGCGCCTGCCGACTCCATCTCGAGCTGGGCGTGGACGGCGGCGAGGATCTCCTCCTCGAACAGCGACGGCAGGACGACACCCGCGCACCCGGCGTCCTCGAGCTGACGCAGGACGTCGAGGTCGGTGCCCAGCGGGCAGGCGCCGAGAAGGATCGGGTTGGTGAGCTCGAGTCCGAGGTAGGTGCTGGTCAGGTCCATGCTGCGGCTCCTTCGTCAGTTCGCGTCGCCCGCGGCGTCGGGCGCCGCGTAGCTCAGGCCGGCGAGCTGCTGGTAGTAGTCCCACCGGGCGCGGTTGGTGCGATCGGCCTCGGCCAGCAGCCGCTTGGCCCGTTCGGGGTGCGACTTCAGCAACATCCGGAAGCGGGTCTCCGACAGCGCATAGGTCTCGAACGGTAGCTTCGGCGCCTTGGAGTCGAGCTTGAGCGGGTTGTCGCCCTCGGCGAGTCGCCGGGGGTCGAACCGGTACAGCGGCCATGCGCCGCAGTCCACCGCCATCTGCTGGTGGTCGAGGCCGTCGGCGAGGTTGTAGCCGTGGGCGATGCAGTGCGAGTACGCGATGATCATCGACGGGCCGGGGTACGACTCCGCCTCCAGGAAAGCCCGTACGGTCTGGTTGTCTCGGGCGCCGAACGCGACCTGGGCGACGTACACGTGGCCGTAGGCCATCGCCATCATGCCGAGGTCCTTGCGCGGCACGTCCTTGCCGGCCATCGCGAACTTGGCGGCGGCGCCGAGCGGGGTCGCCTTGGATGCCTGGCCACCGGTGTTGGAGTAGACGCCGGTGTCGAGCACCAGCAGGTTCACGTCGCGGCCGAGGGCCAGTGTGTGGTCGAGTCCCCCGTAGCCGATGTCGAAGGCCCAGCCGTCGCCGCCGACGATCCACACGCTCTTCTTGACCAGGTAGTCAGCCACCGACGCGAGGTTGTGGGCGTCGCGGGCGTCGACCTTCTCCAGCGCCTTGCGCAGCTCGACGATTCGCGCGCGCTGCGCGGCGATGCCGGCCTCGTCGGACATGTCGGCGGTGAGGATCGCCTGCGCGAGGTTGTCACCGACCTCGGACGCGAGCCCCTCGAGCAGGCGGCGCGCCCACACCGTGGCCTGGTCGATGGCGAGTCGGAAGCCGAGCCCGAACTCGGCGTTGTCCTCGAACAGGGAGTTCGACCACGCCGGGCCGCGTCCTTCGGAGTTCACGGCGTAGGGAGTGGTCGGCAGGTTGCCGCCGTAGATCGAGGAGCAACCGGTGGCGTTGGCGATCAGCGCGCGGTCGCCGAACAGCTGGGTGAGCAGCTTGATGTACGGCGTTTCGCCGCAGCCCTCGCACGCGCCGGAGTACTCGAACAACGGCTGGAAGAACTGCGAACCCTTGACGTCGGGCTTGATCTGGCTCCGGTCCACCTCGGGCAGGTCGAGGAAGAATGCGTAGTTGGCCCGCTCCGGCTCTCGCAGCGGCATCTGCGGCGCCATGTCGAGCGCCTTGTGCTTCGGATTGGACTTGTCCTTGGCCGGGCAGACCCTGACGCACAGCGTGCAGCCGGTGCAGTCCTCGGGTGCCACCTGGATCGTGTAGACGGCGTCCTCGAAGTCCTTCGCCTTGTACTCGACGTGCTTGAAGGTCTCGGGTGCCTCGTTGAGCGCCTTCGGGTCGTACACCTTCGCGCGGATCGCGGCGTGCGGGCACACCAGCGCGCACTTGTTGCACTGGATGCACAGCTCCTCGTCCCACACCGGGATCTCGAGCGCGATGTTGCGCTTTTCCCACTGGGTCGTGGCGCTCGGCCATGTGCCGTCGGGCGGAAACGCCGACACCGGCAGCAGGTCGCCCTTGCCGGCCATCATCAATGCGGTCACTTTCTGCACCAGCTCGGGCGAGTCCTCGGACACGATCGGCGGCCGGGTGGTGGTCGACGTGACAGCGTCCGGGATCGTCACCTCGTGGAGGTTTTCCAGGGTCGAGTCGACCGCCCGGTAGTTCAGCTTGACGATCTCGTCGCCCTTCTTCCCGTAGGTCTTCTGGATCGCACCCTTGATCTTGGCGATCGCCTCGTCTCGGGGCAGGATGCCCGAGATCGCGAAGAAGCACGTCTGCATGATGGTGTTGGTGCGGCGACCCATCCCGGTGTCGTGTGCGACCGCGGTGGCGTCGATGCAGTACACCTTGAGCCGCTTGTCGAGGATCGTCTGCTGGACCTCGCGTGGGAACCTGTCCCAGATCTCGTCGGGTCCGAACGGCGAGTTCACCAGGAACGTCGCGCCGGGCTCGGCGTACTCGAGCATGTCGTACTTCTCGATGAACACCCACTGGTGGCAGGCGACGAACTTGGCCTTCTTGATGAGGTACGACGCGCGGATCGGCCGTGGACCGAAGCGCAGGTGGGAGATGGTCACCGCGCCGGCCTTCTTGGAGTCGTAGACGAAGTACCCCTGCGCGAAGTTGTCGGTCTCCTCACCGATGATCTTGATGGAGTTCTTGTTGGCGCCCACGGTGCCGTCGGCGCCAAGACCGAAGAACACGCCGCGGAAGGTGTCGGCCGCTGCGATCGTGAAGTCGTCGTCGACGTCCAGCGACGTGTGGGTCACGTCGTCGACGATGCCGACGGTGAAGTGGTTCTTCGGGTGATCGGCGGCGAGGTTGTCGAAGATCGCCTTGACCATGCCGTCGTTGAACTCCTTCGACGACAGACCGTAGCGGCCGCCGACCACCACCGGCTCGGACGCGAACGGGCTGCGACCCTCGGCCCGCGCCTCGGCGATCGCCGACAGCACGTCGAGGTACAGCGGTTCGCCGATGGCGCCGGGCTCCTTGGTGCGGTCCATGACGGCGATCTTCCGGGTGGACGTCGGCAGTGCGGCGAGGAACGTTTCGGCGGCGAACGGGCGGTACAGGCGCACCTTCAGCACGCCGACCTTCTCCCCCTTGGCGTTGAGCCAGTCCACCATCTCGTGGACGGCTTCGGCACCGGAGCCCATGATGACGACCACTCGCTCGGCGTCCTCGGCGCCGATGTAGTCGTACAGGTGGTACCGCCGCCCGGTGAGCTCGGCGAACCGGTCCATGGCGTCCTGGGTGATGCCGGGGCACGCGTCGTAGAAGCCGTTGATCGCCTCACGCGCCTGGAAGAAGGTGTCGGGGTTCTGGGCCGTGCCGCGGATCACCGGGCGGTCGGGCGACAGCGCCCGCTCGCGGTGGGCGCGGACGAGCGAGTCCGGGATCATCTCGCCCAGCACCTCGTCGGGCAGCTCCTCGATCTTGGACACCTCGTGGGACGTCCGGAAGCCGTCGAAGAAGTGCAGGAAGGGAATCCGGCTGTCCAGCGATGCGCGCTGTGCGATGCACGCGAAATCGTGGGCCTCCTGGACCGATCCCGACGCCATCAGTGCCCAGCCGGTCTGGCGGCAGGCGTTGACGTCGGAGTGGTCGCCGAAGATCGACAGCGCATGGGTCGCGACAGTACGTGCCGACACGTGGAACACCGTCGAGGTGAGCTCGCCGGCGATCTTGTACATGTTCGGGATCATGAGCAGCAGGCCCTGCGACGCGGTGAACGTGGTGGTCAACGCGCCGGCCTGCAGCGAGCCGTGGACCGCGCCGGAGGCGCCTCCCTCGGATTGCAGCTCGATGACATCGGGCACGTTGCCCCAGATGTTCGTGCGGCCTTGTGCCGACCACTCGTCCGCGAACTCGCCCATGTTGGACGATGGCGTGATCGGGTAGATCGCGCAGACCTCGTTGATGCGGTGGGCGACCGAGGCGGTGGCCTCGTTGCCGTCGATCATGACCATGCGGCGCTCTGCCATAGGACCTCCAGCGTCACGTCCCCGCGATCGGGGGCGGAGCGGTGCTCAGGGGATGGAGTCCACGCGGGGCGACCCACGTGAACGAATTCACAACGGGAAGGATAGCGTTGCGATCGGTGACTGGCAAGGCGGTCATGAACGAGACTTCGTCTCGACGCCCGGACAGTCACCGACCACCGGAGCGTTTTTCGCGCTCGTACCGACGACGGCCCAGCCAGACGTTGATCGGGTTGTCCCGCGGCAGGAACCGGATGACCGGCGGTCGGCGTCGTCCGATCTCGCGGAAGATCTTCTGGATCTGACGGTTCCTCGGCTGCAGGCGAAGCCCCTCGTTGAGCGTCTCGATCGCCTTCTCGCGTTCGTTGCGCTCGAGGAAGATCATCGCGAGGTTCGCGCGGTGGTCGGCGTCCATGAAGTTGGCCTTCAGCGACACGTTGCAGTAGTTCACGGCGTCGGCGTAGCGGCGCTTCACCATCGCCACGCACACGCCGTAGTAGCTGAATGCCGAGGCCGCGATCCGGCGATCCTGGATGTCTCCCTCGGTGAGGACCGGCAGCTGGGTCTCGAAGATCTCGAGGGCCTGCTCGTACCGCTCCTCGCGGGTCATCTCGATCGCCTGTCGCACCCGTTCGCGGATCGCGGCATTGTCGGACGACTCGGTCGCGTCGTTCATGGGGGCAGTATACCGATCCGATCCGTTCGGTCGTGAGGTCACCCGGTGACCCCGGAAACGTCCCACCGGTGCCGGTGACGCTCGACGAGCTCGAGCAGCTCCCGGTGGACGCCGGGTCCGCCGCACACCACGTCGCCGGTCGTGATCGCGTCGTTCCCACCGTGCATGTCGGTGACCACGCCTCCGGCCTCCTGAACGAGGAGGCTGCCCGCCGCGACGTCCCACGGCGACAGGCGGAACTCGAAGAACCCGTCGAACAGGCCGGCGGCGGTCCATGCGAGGTCGAGGGCGGCGGCGCCGGGTCGCCGGATCGCCTTGGCGGCGAGGAACACGTCGTGGAAGATCGCGAGGTAGGCGTCGAGCAGGGCGTGGGCGCGGAACGGGAAGCCGGTCGCGAGAAGCGCCCCGGCGAGGCCCGGACGCCCGCTGACCCGGCACGGTCGGCCGTTCCACGTCGCGCCGTGACCGCGGGCGGCGCGGAAGACGTCGCCCCGCAGAGGATCGAGCACCACGCCGAGCTCGACGACGTCCTGCACCGAGACCGCCACGGACACGGCGAACTGGGGCACCCCATGGACGAAGTTGGTGGTGCCGTCGAGGGGATCGACGATCCACACC
>Ga0316576_10002146_pt1 | contig 11113 bp, 11 predicted proteins | sample S0NA_FD_203075 | JGI IMG/M metagenome (GOLD analysis project Ga0316576, IMG submission 203075) | Rhizosphere microbial communities from salt marsh grasses in Alabama, United States - S0-2_050615r3r5 | ecosystem: Host-associated > Plants > Roots > Rhizosphere | place: USA: Alabama | collected... | reverse complement strand
CCAGTTTCCCGACGTCCAGCCGGGGGCCGAGGTTTTCCGCTTTTCCTCCGGAGGAGAGATAACCCGCCACCGGCGCAAAAATATCCCGCCCGTGAAAGGTCGTACTGACAGTGTCATGGAAAAAGGTTGGGTTGGTCACGTAGCATGCCTTTTCAATAGTGCCCCGGGCAATCAATCCGGTAAGCAAACCGTTGTCAGGGCATAAAAAACCGTAATGACGGGATTGCGCAAATACGATGCCGCGCTGACCTCCGACACCGGGGTCGACCACCATGACATGCAGCGTTCCCTCGGGAAAATACCCGAAAGCAGCTTCAATCATGTGGGCGGCCTGCCGAATGTCATGGGGGACGATATGGTGGCAGAGGTCGATGATCACGGTGTGGGGCGCACGGCACAAAATCGCCCCTTTCATGACACCGACATATTCGTCGTCGTCTCCAAAATCGGTCAGAAGGGATATGATGGGCGACCTTGATCCCGTCATGTAATCATTCGCGAAACAGGCCCTGCTGGTGGGTGGCCCCCAGGTGTTTATAGGCGGCTTCAGAAGCTTTGCGGCCCGAGGAAGTGCGCATGAGAAAACCCAGTTTGAGCAGATAAGGTTCGACCACATCGACCAAGGTATCCGCTTCTTCCTGAAGGGTCGCTGCCAGAGCTTCGATACCGACCGGGCCGCCGCGGTAAAAATCGATAATGGTTTTAAGATACCGTCGATCCAGCTTGGTGAGACCCCGATCGTCAACACCCTCGAGTGCCAGCGCAGCTGTCACTGTCTGAAAGGTGATGCACCCGTTCGCACGAACCTGGCTGAAATCTCGCACCCTCTTAAGCAGCCGGTTGACGATGCGAGGGGTCCCGCGGCTGCGTCGGGACAGTTCCAAGGCAGCTTCATCTTCGATGGGTACCTTCAAGAGAGCCGCGGAGCGTTTGGTGATACTGACCAGGTCGTCCAAGGTATAGAAATCCAGACTCCGCATGATGCCGAATCGATCCCGCAGAGGGGCCGACAGCAAACCAACTCGGGTGGTGGCACCCACCAGACAAAAGCGGCGCAGGCGATATCGGTGGCTGCGTGCATGCACGCCCTTGTCGAAGACAAAATCGATCGCAAAATCTTCCATGGCGGGATAGAGGAGTTCTTCCACCGATTTAGGGGTACGATGGATTTCGTCGATGAAGAGGATGTCGCCGTCCTCAAGATGGGTCAATACCCCGATCAGATCGCCTCCCTTCTCGAGGGCCGGCCCCGAGGTTACCGTTAGGGAACCGCCGGTTTCGTTGGCAATGATATGCGCCAAGGTTGTTTTGCCTAAACCGGGAGGTCCATGGAACAGGACATGGTCCACCGGTTCGCTCCGCAGCTTCGCAGCCTCAATGGCGATACGCAGGGTTTCCACCACCTGCTCTTGGCCAACATACTCATCCAGGTGTTCAGGTCGGAGGGACAGAATCTCAGGTTCCCGATCCTGAAGGGATTCCTTTTCCGAGACGATTCCCTTGTGATCCGAGGAATAGGACAGCACGTCATCACTCATAAGAATTCTTCACCCCGGTAAATTTCATCGAACAACTCCTCCGGTGTGCCGATCGCAGGATTGCGTTGTATCGCTTTGGATATCATGCTTTTGGCATCTGCCGCTTTATGCCCCAACTGATGCGTCAGAACATCCAGCACCAGCTGCTGGAAATCTTCCTGTGGGGGCGGCGGCTGAACTTCGCCTTTTCGAATCAGAGCAAATTTATCCATTTTCCCTGAAAGGCTTGCCACGATTTTCTGAGCCGTGCGGTTGCCGATCCCCTTCAAACGCCGCAGCGCAGCGGTATCTCCATTTTCAATAGCGCGTGCAATGTCGCGAACCGGAATGTTCATGGCTTTGGCCGCCTTGAGAGGTCCAATGTCTTCCACGGAGATGAAATATTGAAAAAACTCCTTCTCCACTTCCATGTTGAACCCGATTAAAACGGGTTTTGGCTGGCGTTCCGTCTGGTGATAATAAATGTAAAGCTCCACGGGATCGCCAATGGCCTTGTTTTGAATGGTATCCATCACGACGGCCGGCAGAAGAACCTCATAGCCTAACTGGTTGGCCAGGATCATCACCCGGTCTTCTTCTTTCTTGAGCAAACGGCCTTCTATGTATACGATCATAGGCGCTTTCGCTTAACCGCACGCGGCGATACAAAGGTTACCGGCCCTGCCGGAAAAGGCCGATAAGTGCCAGGCCCAAAGCATCAGCTGCATGAAACGGCCGAATGGGGTTGTCGTGCTTCAGAACATGACGAACCGCTTTTTCCAGCTGCTGTTTAGTGGCATTGCCATTGCCGGTCAAAACCTGTTTGGCCTCCCGAACGGGAATTTCTTTGATGGGCACATTGATATGGCAGCCTGCCAGAAGGATAACACCGGTCACCTTGCCGAGTAGTATCCCCGATTTAGGATATTTCTCCAATGAGAAAACATCTTCGACCACCATCAGGTCGGGCATTTCTTTCTGAAGAAGGTCGCTCAACTTGGTGTAAATGACCTCTAGCCGCCTGGAGGGGGTCCAATCCCTTGAAGTGGCAATGCTGCCAAAGGCAAAACCATCAACCCGCAGGCTGTTTCCACGGACGATACCGATGCCCGTCTCGGCCAGACCGGGATCAATACCAAAGACTTTCAATGTCATCCCGATGGCCTTCCACCCATACCCACCCCCCCGGGGCTATTGTTTGAGTTTTTGGGCGGCGATTTTGGCTTCTGTCGACCGTGGGTACCGGTCTATCAATTCCTTGAAAATCAGGCGGGCGTTTTCCTTGTCGCCCAACTCAGTAAACGCCATTCCCTGCTTGAGAAGCGCCGCTGGAACTTTATTTCCTTTGGGGAAATTTTCGATGACCTTCTGATATTCGAGAATCGCTTTCTCATACCAGTTTTCGCGATAATAGGTTTCCCCGATCCAAAACTGCGCATTGTCGGCCTGATCAGACTGAGGGAATTTCTTCAGGAGCGTCTCAAAGGTGTTTCGCGCGCCGCTATAGTCTTCATTGTCGAAGAGTTTTTTCCCTTGGGCGTAAAGCGTGATATCTTCGGATGGCGCCTTGGAACCACTTTCACCACCCGGGGCACCTTCTGATCGGGCAGCCGACGACTGAACGTCAAGGTATTTTTCCATTTTAGCCAGACGTTGTTCAAAAGCGTCGAGGCGTGCCGTCATATCTGCGATATGCCGCTCCAGAAGGTGATCACTTTCATCGACACGGCCGCCAAGCAATTGCAATTCCCTTTTGAACCTTTGAAATTCCGCCCGCATTTCGGCTTTATAATCACTAAAGGATTGATATTTTTCGTCGCGGTCGGCACCGAAACTGGAAAGATCTTCGCGGGTGGCCGTATACTTACTCTCCAGGTCGGCGTATTTATTTTCCAAGCTGACGGTTCGCCTATCGAGAGTTACGACATCCTGTCGGGTGGCGCAACCGGTCATGATCACCATCCCGACCGCAAGGCACAGCAACAATTTCTTCATAATGATTTCCCGGTTACCTGTGGTTGTTGTCAGGGCAAAAAAAACTGCCCGCCGACAAGCAGCGGGCAGGTTCATGACTCTGCTGGAACATTGATCGGCAGTTTTTCAGGCACCGTGAAGCTCTGGGTACCGATGCCGTTTATGGGGTTATCTCAGTTTGAACTGATCACGCCGATTCTTGGCCCAGGCTTCTTCATTATGGCCTGGATCAAGGGGACGCTCTTCACCGTAGCTGATGGTCGACAGTCGGGATCCCGAAATGCCCAGATCTATCAGATAAGCCCGAGCGCTTTCAGCCCGTCGTTCACCCAGCGCGAGGTTGTATTCATTCGTGCCACGTTCGTCGCAGTGGCCCTCAATGGTTACCATGACACCGGCATTTTCTCTTAACCATGCCGCCTTGCTTTTCAGCGTGTCCTGGGCCATGGCAGACAGTTCCGCACTGTCAAAAGAGAAATAGATGTGCTCGTTGAGGAACTGGTTCATGGCCTGTTCAGCAGCCCTTTTGGCGGCCGCCGCTTGCAGATCCTCATCCCCGGTCTTAGCAGATGTGTCTTCCGGCGGGGTGGTTTTCTCGGTGGTATCCTGTTCCACCGCCGACTGCTGGGCACACGATGTCATCAATAACAACCCAGGCACCAGCATGACAAGGGCCAGGACCATCCACACTTTTTTTTGCATTTTTCCTCCTTTCAACAACCGAACCACATTAGTTAAGGTGCTTGTTAGGCGACCATTGGGGATTTGATTGTTCGCCCGGCAGCGTCAGTAAACGGCGTTGATCGGTTCCAAAAGCCGTCATCACAAAAATGCGCGACGCGCCCTCGCGCGTAGAACTGAAAACAATCATGCTGCCGTCCGGGGACCAGGAAGGCGATTCGTTGTTGCCCGCGTCGTGCGTTAAGGCAACCGGCGGACGCCCGTTGAAACCGATGACATATATGTCGTTTCGGCTACCTTGCATACCGGCATAGGCCAGCTTGTCTCCTTTGGGCGACCAGCTGGGTTGAGTATTGTAACGCCCTTGAAACGTCAGGCGGTCCACGCGTCCAGAATCGATGTCTTTGATGTAGATTTGCGGATTCCCGGACCGGTTGGAAACAAAAGCAAATTTTTTACCGTCCGGTGACCAGGTAGGGGAGACATCACTCCCCCAACTTTTGGTCAACCTTTTAATAATTTTCCCTTTTCCAGTCAACAGATAAATTTCCTGATCGCCTGTAAAGGAAAGCGTTGCCGCCAAGCGCATGTTCTCCAACGATGTGGTATCACCTGTGCCAGGGACCCAAGCCGGCGTAATATTCAGCCCCTTGTTGCCAACCTCATAGCCGCGTTTTTGATAGCGATGCTTGATATAGAGAAATGGGCGATTCTTAGGGTAAGCGGTGTAGGCCAACCATTGTCCGTCCGGGGACCAGGCCGGTGAAAGGGTGATGTTATTGGTGCGCGTGAACTGTTTCGGATTGTATCCATCGAATTCAGCAATATATATTTCCTTGTTACCTGTTCCTGTCGAGACGAACGCGATTTCACTGTTAAAAAAACCGCGGCTGCCGGTCAGGTAGTAAATGACTTCACTGGCGAACTTGCGCACCATTCGGCGCCTGTCCTGGTACCGTCCCCGATAGCGTTTGCCAATGACGGATTTACCCTGGAAGGTATCGAAAAGCCGCAGTTCCATTTCCACGGCATCGGTGGAGCGGTAGACCCCGCCCGTAATCAAAAGCTCCGCTCCGATCACCGTCCAACTGCGGAAGTTGATGCTCGCATCGGAAATCCCGGACTCACGCGGATCCTCCAGATACGCGCCTTTGTCCAGAATATTGAAATAACCTGTGAACAAAAGGGTCTCCGCCAGAAGCCTGGCGGTTTCATCGGCGGTTTCACGTGCAGGTGCCCCCTCGGAAAGGGGCTTGAAGTCAGGAATGGCCAAAGGGATCTTTTTAAGGAAAGGGTTAATTTCAATGAATTCGTCGGCAGCGGACGCTTGATGAGACGTAATGCTCATCATGGCGATCATCACGATTAGCACAACGATCGTTCTGCTCGTCTTACATACCATTGCAGTTTCTCACTTTCATTAAAGGCCCAAAAGGGAAACCCACATGAAGAGGGCCTCTATCAGCAGCGTAAAGATGGTCTTGTCATCAAAATCTATCTAAAACCGGTAGGTGTACACCGAAGACCGACCTCAATGTAAGGTCGCCCCAAACCTTCCGGGTGTGGCGCCATCGGACTGGCCTTCTTGACCGCCCGGAGCGCCGACTCATCCAGATAGTGGTTGCCGGAAGACTTGACGATTTCGATATCCGTGATTTCCCCGTTGGGAAGAATCCGAAAACGAATCAAGGTTTCCAACTGATCGTCCATTGCACCCATCTGCTGCGAAAAGGCCCAGTTTTGGGCCACGGCCAGTGCCGCTTCGAGACGATAATTTTCAATTCGGCTCAATACGGCGCCGCCCCCCCCACCTCCACCACCTGAGCCGGAACCGGCGCCTGCGCCAGCAGATGATGACGCCCGTGTTTTTTCTTGTGTTGCTACTTTCTGACGCAAAGACTCGATCGCTTTAGACACCTTCTTCTGAGACGATGGTTTGGCAGGAGGGGCTGGTTTCTGAACGACGGTATTTTCGACCATCTTCTTTTTAAGGGTCTTTTTTTTAAGGGATTTGACCACTTTTTGGGGTTTGGGCTTTGGGGCGATCGGAACCGGCTCCTCCTTGGGCGTGGGCAAGGGCACAGGCTCAGGCACAGCTGCTTCCTGCTTCACCACAGGTTCCGGCTCAGGTTCCGGCTCAGGTTCCGGTTCAGGTTCCGTGGCCGGTGCCGTCGGAGCAGGTGCGGCCGGCGCCGGAGGACCGGCCGGCAAGGACACCAGATCCACGCTGATGGACTGAGGCGCCAAACGGTAGGACGAGGTGAGGGAGGTCGGAATGACCATCACCAGGACGAAAAACACCACGTGGCACAATGCGGATAGCGCAAACATCCAAACCACATTGCGGCTATCTTGATCGCCGTCCCAGGTCACCGTTTGTTGAAGGTCGCCCATCATGATTGCAATGCCATACCTAGTCTGTAAACCTTCCCGAAAATAGGATTTTGGCACCCGATCCGGCAGACACGCGAATTGATCAGGAGAATATCACCTGTATTTCTGGAAGCTTAAACGATCTTCCTACGCCGAAATTTATCCCCTTTCGGGGACTTTGTCTGCATCTGGCGGATGGGGTTAAATGCATTTCCCGTGATAGTTTCTACCCCCCATCGGGGCGCTCTTCCGGGATCGGCAGCGTCACCATGCCCAGCTTGGCAACTCCCGTGGCCTTTATCTCGGACATGATCTGCATGACCACGCCGTAGGGGATGGTCTTGTCAGCCTTGAGGTAGACGGTCCGGTCTTGTCTTGCCTCGAGAACTTTAGCGAGTTTGGCGGCAAAAATGTCCCGGCTGGTCTGAAACTCGTTGATGAACACCTGGCCTTCTTTGTCGATGGTGACCACCAGCGGCTCCTTTTCCGACTCCAACGGTTGCGCCGTGGTCTGCGGCAGATCGACATTGACCCCCTCTACCATCATGGGCGCGGTGACCATAAAAATGATCAGTAGCACTAACATGACGTCCACAAAAGGGGTCACGTTGATCTCGCCCATAAGCCCTTTATCCTGCCCGCCGGCCTGCATCAGCTACCTCCCTGGCCCCGGAAGATATCCCGCTCGACAACATTCAGGAAATCCGCTGAAAAGCTAATTAACTCGGACTCCAGCGTTCTGACCTTGCTCATAAAATAGTTGAAAGCGATCACGGCCGGAATGGCCGCGGCCAGCCCCACGGCCGTCGCAACCAGTGCCTCCGATATGCCGGGGGCCACGACGGCCAAACTGGCCGATCCCATCATTCCGATGCCGTGGAAGGCATTCATGATCCCCCAAACGGTGCCGAAAAGGCCGATAAAAGGCGTCGTGTTGCCGGTCGTGGCCAGGAATGGGACCATTTGGGTCATGCGGGTGGTCTCGGTGTTGATGGCGCGCCGCAAGGCCCGCTTGACATTTTCAATACCGCCTGTTCGGGTGCCTAAGGAAGTCCCTTCTGTCGTTCCGCGTCCGGACTGCACCGATGGCCCTTGCTTGCTGAGTTTGCGCAGTTCAAGGTAAGCCACCCTGAAAATACGAGCTACCGGGCTTCCCTGCAGTTGTTTGGACTTGGTAAAGGCATCTGTCAGATCCCGGCTCTTCCAGAAAAACTCGATAAACAGCGCCGATTCACGAAAGGCCCTTCGCATATAGCGATATTTGATCAGAATAATAGCCCAGGAAGAAATGGAAAAGAGCACCAGCAGAAGCAACACCAGTTGGACCACCGGTCCTGCATTCAACACCATATGCAGAATATCTAATTTTGCGGAACCCATTATTTTCTCCAGCCAACATTGTTAGCAAGGGGCAATTACCCCCATTATTTGCGCATGCCTAAATTAAAGAACGCTATCCAAATTGCCCAAAGGTGTCAACTGCTTTGACCGTTAAGAGCAATGGATGCGAATTCCCTCGCCACGTGTGACCAAAGCAACCGTCTCCCTTTCCAATTCCCCGGTTGCGTCGACCTCAGCTGGTTGCATTTCATGGCAACAGCCCGTAAAAGCATACTTGTGTAATCATACCAGCTATCACGCATCAGGAGAACCACTTTCTATGGAACGAATCGCCCAGTTGCTATTTGAAGCCCACAGCTTAAAACGACTCCCCCGATCTGGATATCAGTTTTTAGGGGTGGGTCGCGAATCAGTGGCCGAACACAGCTATACCACCACCTTTATCGCCTATGTTCTCAGCCAAATGGTTCCAGAAGCGGATGCCTGCAAATTGATGACGATGTGCCTCGTTCACGACCTGCCCGAAGCCCGTATCGGTGATCTCAATTACGTACAAAAATTTTATATCCAGGCCGACGAGAAGGCTGCCGTCGATGAAATGGCAGAAGGTCTGCCTTTTGGTGATAATTTGAAGTCATTGATCGACGAATTCAACCGGGGAGAAAGCCTCGAAGCATGCTTGGCCCATGACGCCGACCAGCTGGCGTTTCTGATCGAGCTCAAGCACCTTGCCGATTTGGGATATGCCGCACCGCCGACCTGGATGCCCCATGTCCGTCAGCGACTCCGAACGCCTGCAGGAAAATCGCTGGCCGACGCCTTGATGGCGACCCGCGCTGAAAAATGGTGGCGGCAAAAATTTATTGACAGAACGGATCAGACCAAATAGAGGTTGAATCTTGTTTATTTAATTGCCGGTATTCGGCAGTCATGTGGAAAATCGGCTGCCCAACCATCCGGCAGGCAGGAAAACATGCTCCAGACCCTCGTCAACCGAACAATCGCCTGTTCCCATTCTGTAGTCGCACTTATCACTCCTTTTTATCGTAGCCCGATCAGGACCGTTTGCAACAGGCACCAGCTTTGCGTCGAGGGGTTTGAAGCCGAAGTCGGATTTCACCTCATACTTTTTTAAACCCCAAACGCTTGGAGAAATTGCAAACAATGAAATGGTTGACAGCAACCCTCGGATCATCCATCGGTAAAAAACTGATGATGGCGGTCACTGGCCTGAGTTTTATCGGTTTCCTCGCGTCCCATTTGGCCGGCAACCTGACCATCTACGGCGGGGCAGATGCTTTCAACAGTTATGCCCAACACCTGCATGCCTTGGGCCCCTTCCTGGGGGTGGCGGAGTTCGGTTTGCTGGGGCTGTTTCTGGTACATGTGCTTGCCGGCTTGGTTCTCTTTTGGCAAAATTTCCAGGCTCGCCCAAGGCGATACGCCGTGAATCGCAACCCTGGGGGTAAAACCATCGGTTCAGCCACCATGCCTTACACCGGCCTGCTTATTTTATTGTTTATCATCTTCCATTTAAGCAACTTCAGCCGGTTCTTTGTAGACCAAAGCGGCACGACCATCTACCAGATCGTTTCCACCTCTTTTCAAAATCCCGTCTACGTCGGTCTTTACGTACTGGCCATGATCATCGTGGCGCTCCATGTCAGCCACGGCTTCTGGAGCCTTTTTCAGACCTTCGGCCTGAACCATCCGAAATACATGCCTGCCATCAACACGATAGGACTGATTCTTAGCCTGGTGTTCGGCTTGGGATTCGGCTTTCTACCGATTTACATTTCGTTCGTCGCCTAAGGAGGACTTTCAATGCAGCTTGATGGAAAAACCCCAAGCGGCCCGCTCCAGAACAAATGGGACAAATACCGCTTTGAAACGAAACTGGTTAACCCGGCCAACAAACGCAAGTATTCGATTATTGTCGTAGGAACCGGGCTAGCAGGCAGTTCGGCCTCCGCTTCCCTGGCCGAATTGGGTTATAATGTCAAAACGTTTTGTATCCAAGACAGTCCGCGAAGAGCGCACAGTATTGCCGCCCAGGGCGGCATCAACGCCGCCAAGAACTACCCCAACGACGGCGACAGCATCTGGCGCCTCTTCTACGATACGATCAAGGGCGGCGATTTTCGCGCCCGAGAAGCGAATGTCTACCGCCTCGCACAGGTGAGTAATAATATTATTGATCAATGTGTTGCTCAGGGCGTTCCGTTCGCCCGTGAGTACGGCGGCATGCTGGCCAATCGCAGCTTTGGCGGCGCCCAGGTATCGCGGACCTTCTATGCCCGGGGGCAGACCGGCCAGCAACTCCTTCTGGGGGCCTACAGTGCCCTGTCCCGGCAGATAGCGGGCGGCAAAGTCCAGATGTTCACCCGCCGCGAATTGGTGGACATCGTTATCGTAGGGGACAAGGCCCGTGGCATCATTGTACGCAACCTCATTAGCGGTGAGATGGAGCGCTATGCCGCCGATGCCGTCATTCTGGCCACCGGCGGCTACGGGACGGTTTTCTATCTCTCCACCAATGCCGACTCCTGCAACGTCGGAGCCGCCTTCAAAGCATACAAACGCGGCGCTCTTTTCGCGAATCCGTGTTTCACCCAAATTCACCCGACCTGCATCCCCCACACGGGGGACTATCAGGCCAAACTGACCCTCATGAGCGAAAGCCTTCGGAATGACGGCCGGGTTTGGGTACCCAAAGACCCGAACGACAACCGTGCCCCCAACCAAATCCCGGAAGAAGACCGCAGCTACTATCTGGAAGAAAAATACCCCAGCTTCGGCAACCTGGTGCCACGGGACGTGGCCAGCCGAAATGCCAAAGAACAGTGCGATGCCGGCCGGGGGGTGGGGCCCACCCGTTATGCAGTCTACCTCGATTTCGCCGATGCCATCAAACGCGACGGCAAAGAGGTTATCCGCCGCAAGTACGGCAACCTTTTCGATATGTACCTCAACATAACGGACGACAACCCTTACGAAACGCCCATGATGATCTACCCGGCGTCCCACTACACCATGGGCGGCCTGTGGGTGGATTATGAGCTGCAGACCACCATCCCCGGACTCTTTTCCCTGGGAGAGAGCAACTTTTCGGATCACGGCGCCAATCGACTGGGAGCCAGCGCTCTCATGCAGGGTCTGGCGGATGGCTATTTTGTCATCCCCTACACCATAGGCCCTTATTTGGCCACCAACGGCATTTCCGAAAT